>Ga0209166_10002813_pt1 | contig 12868 bp, 10 predicted proteins | sample Coa_R1_3_FD_187151 | JGI IMG/M metagenome (GOLD analysis project Ga0209166, IMG submission 187151) | Surface soil microbial communities from Centralia Pennsylvania, which are recovering from an underground coalmine fire - Coalmine... | ecosystem: Environmental > Terrestrial > Soil >... | reverse complement strand
GCAGCGTATTGGTGATCGAGGAATGTGCGTCCGCACCGGCCAGCACCCGCCACCGGCGTCCGGCCGCCGCGGCGCCGGCCTTGCGCTTGGCCACCTCGCGGGCGACCTCCATGAGGAAGACGGCGGCGTGCTGTGGAAGCACGTGGACGAGGTGACCGGGCCGCAGGTGCGGCGGGCGCGGCGCCTTGTGGTCTCCTTCCACGTCACCGTGGCCAACTACGAGTACCTGGTGTACTGGCGCTTCTACCAGGACGGGAACATCGAGTGCGAGGTGCGGGCCACCGGGATCATGGTGACCTCACAGGTGCCGGAAGGCGGCCCGCCGGAGTACGGGACCCTGGTCGACCGGCGCACCTACGCCCCGTTCCACCAGCATTTCATCGTCGCCCGGCTCGACCTGGAGGTGGACGGCCGGGACAACACGGTCTACGTGACCGAGCCGGTCGTTTCGGGGGTGAGCGAGGATGACCCGTATGGCTTGGGCATGACCTCAAGGCCACCCCCCTCCGTAATGAAGAAGAAGGAAAACAGGATTACGACTGGGCCGTTCAGCGCGGCTGGAAGGTGGTCAACGACAACGTCAGGAACGGGCTGGGCACCCCGGCCGGATACAAGCTGGTCCCCGGCGGTATGTTCCCGCCGCTGCTCGACCCGTCCTCGGCTGCCTTCCGGCGGGCCGAGGTGATCGGGCACACGCTGTGGGTCACCCCGTACCGGGAGGACGAGCGCTGGCCCTGCGGCGACTTCCCCAACCTGGGCGAGCGCGACACGGGCCTGCCGGCCTGGACCGCGCAGAACCGGCCGATCGAGAATACCGACGTCGTGCTCTGGTACGTGTTCGGCATCAATCACATCACGCGGCCCGGAGACTGGCCGGTGATGCCGGCCGACATCGTCTCGTTCTGGCTCAAGCCGTTCGGCTTCTTCGACCGCAACCCGGCACTGGACGTGCCACCGGACGGCTGAAGGCCCGGTTAAAATTTACGGAATCAGCCGGGCAAGTGCGCACCGCTGGCCCATTGCTTAAGTTCAGTAGTGACCGATCACATCCCGGCCGAACCGGGCCATTTCCTCGTGCTGCGGGGAGAACTGCAGCAGCATGAGACCGGCTCCGGCCCGTTCGTAGGCCCGCAGCCGCTCGATGATCTGTTCCGGCGTGCCGACCAGCCCGGTGCGCAGCCCCCGGTTGGAGACGCTGTATTCCTCCAGCGAAACCCGCGATTCGAGCTGGGAACCGGCGATGAAATCCTGGTAGGACGCGTAGGCCTCGGGTGAGGACCGGACGTCGAGGATGCGGGCGAGTTCGGCCTTCGCCTCGGATTCGGTGTCCCGGCAGATCACATAGCCGGCCACGCCGAACGTGAGCGGCGGCCGGCCGGCTTGCGCCCGCCGCGCGCTCATCTCGGCCACCTTGCCGGCGATCACGTCCGGCGGGTCGCCGTGCATGACGTAGGCATCCGCCAGGTTGCTGATCACCTCCTTGGCCTTGGGTGATTCGCCTCCCATGTAAACCGGCGGCACCCGGCTGGGCTTCGGCTCCAGCACGGTGCCGGCCAGGTCGTAGAGCGGCCCGTGGTGGGTGACCGTGTCCTCGCGCAGCAGCCGCGAGACCACCTCCAGCCACTCCTGGGTGCGCGCGTACCTGGCATCATGCTCGTCGAACGGCGCGCCGTACTGGGCCGATTCGTCCCGCCACCAGGAGGATACGACGTTCAGCGACACCCGGCCCGGCGCGATGATGTCCAGGGTGGACAGCGCCTTGGCGGTCAGCGACGGAGAATGGTAGTTGGGCCGGACCGCCAGCATCAGCTCCAGGCGCCCGGTGACGGCGGCCAGCGCCGGAGCCAGCGTCCAGCAGTCCAGCGACGGCGCCCGGTGGCCCTTGATGTCGTTGAGGTTGAGTTCGGCGATGAGCGTGAGGTCGAACCCGTGCCGCTCGCTGGCGACCGTCAGATCCCGCACGTACTCCCAGGACACCGGCATGCCCTCGTCCGGTACGTTGCGCAGCCACCCACCAAAGATCGGCATCCAGTACCCGAACCGCATCAACCTGGCCTCCGTTCTTGTGCATCCTCACTGATCAGGCGCTGAAAGAACCCGGCAACCGCCGGGAGCGCGGGCCGGGGGGCCACGGCTTCGATCTCGGCGTTGTAGTTCGTGGTGGTGTTGATGTCGTAGGTGACGATCCGGCCGTCGGCGGTCTCGATGAACTCGAAGCCCGCTATCTCGATCCCATGCTGGCGCGCGAAGCTCAGGTAGCGGCCGATGATCGGGTGATCGAACCCGGTACGCAGCGCGAAGAGCCCGCCGTCGTCCGGGCCGGGCTGGTTCACCGCGCAGGCGTCGGCCGGGCACAGCTCGAAGCCGCCGCGCGCCGTGTCGGCGGTGATCGCGTACATGTACTCACCGCCGACGATCTCGACCCTGGTGATGCGCGGCTCGGCCGGCCGCAGGTACTCCTGGAGCAGGGTGATCCCGTCCACCGGGGCCAGGTAGCCCGGCGAGGCCAGGTAGGCGCCGAACTCGTCGTGGCTGGTGAAGAGCCGCACGGACATGCCCTTCCCGCCCTGGTTGTGCTTGCCGATGAACGGGACGGGGAGTTTGCGCGCGGCGGCGGGCAGTTCGGCGGCACCGGCCACCGCCAGCGTGCGCGGCACGTCGAATCCGGCCGCGCGCAGCAGCGGCAACTGCTCGGCCTTGCTCATCTCCAGGTCGAGCACGCGCCGTCCGTTGACCACCCGCCGGCCGTGGCTCTCCAGCCAGGTCAGCACGCCACGGGTCTGGTCCTTGGCGAACGGGTGCCCACGGCTGTGCGAGGACGCACTCATCCGCGACCAGAAGACACCGGGCGGCGGTTCCTCGTCCAGGTCCAGGATGCCCGCGCCGAGCTGCCACTCCTGATGCGGCACACCGGCCGCGCCGAACGCCGACGCGACCGGCGCATACCACTCGGGGTTCTCGTGGATCACATGAACCTTCACCGCTCCACTATGCACGACATCGCCGCTGCGGCGGCATCGCCCCCGTCCGTAAGGAAGTAATGGCATTTAGCATCCGCACATTGATACGGAACCGGTATCTCTTTATGCTTCCTAAAATATATTCAATATGTTAAGGTAAATTGAGTTAACGGTACGGTTCAGTATGCCCATTTCGGAGCAAACTGTTTCTTACCGTGATCGGGATATCCCGCTGACCGGCCTGCTGTACTGGAATCCGGCACTGTCCGGCCGGCGGCCGGGCGTTCTGCTGGTCCATGGTGGCGCCGGCCTGGATGACCATGCGCGCGATCAGGCGCGCCGTTATGCGTCGCTCGGATACGCCGTGCTGGCCTGCGACATGCTCGGCGACGGCGTCGCCGGGCAGCGGGAGCGCGTCATCGCCTGCCTCACCAGCCTGCGCGACGACCCGGACGCCCTGGTGCGCCGGGCGATGGCCGGGCTGGCGGTGCTGGCGGACTGCCCGCACGCCGACGGCCGGTTCGCGGCGGCCGGCTTCTGCTTCGGCGGCATGACCGCGCTGGCGCTGGCCCGTTCCGGGCAGCAGCTCGCCGGTGTCATCAGCATCCATGGCAGCCTGGCGACCAGCGCGCCGGCCAGGCCCGGGGCGGTCGCGGCCAGGGTGCTGGTCTGTCATGGCTCCGCCGACCCGCATGTGCCGCTGGCCGACGTCACGGCCTTCGCCCAGGAGATGGACGAGGCCGGGGCCAGCTGGCAGCTCATCATGTATGGCGGCGCTCAGCACGGCTTTACGCACTCCCGCGCCGTGCCCGGCGCGGTTGCGGGAGTCGCCTACGACGTGGACGCGGACAAACGGTCGCTCAGTGCGGCGAAGGCCTTCCTGGCCGAGATATTCGGGGCCTAGCCGGGGGGCAGGGTGCGGAGCCGGATCGTCACGTCCATGGCGCGCAGGCTGGCCAGCATGTCGCCGGTGTACTCGGTGGCGATGTCGGTCAGCACGTAGCCGAACTCGTCCCGGGTGCCGAGAAGCTGGCCTTCGATGTTGCTGCCGTGCTCGGCGAGCAACCGGTTGATGGTGGCCAGCACACCCGGGACATTGCGATGCAGGTGGACCAGCCGGTATGTGCCCGGCGCCCGGGGCAGGGCGACGCCGGGCAGGTTGACGCTGAGCGAGGTCGTGCCCGCCGTGACGTAGCCGCGCAGCTTCCCGGAGACGAACTCGCCGATGTCCTGCTGCGCTTCCTCGGTCGACCCGCCCACGTGCGGGGTCAGAATGACGTTGGGCAGGCCGCGCAACTCGGAGACGAACTCATCGCTGCGCGAGCGTGGCTCCTGCGGAAAGACGTCGACGGCGGCCCCGGCGAGGTGGCCGGACTCGATATGCCGCCGCAGCGCGGCATGATCGACGACGAACCCGCGGGACAGGTTGAGGAACAGGCTTCCAGGGCGCATCGCGGCGAACTCCGCCTCGCCGAACAGCCCGCTGTTTCCCGGCCGCCCGTCCACGTGCAGCGTGACCACGTCGGAGATCTCGAGCAGTTCTTCCAGCGAGCCGCAGCGCCTGGCATTGCCCAGCGCCAGCTTGTCGGCCGTGTCGTAGAAGAACACGGTCATGCCCAGGTTCTCGGCCAGCATCGACAGTTGGCTGCCGATGTTGCCGAAGCCGACGATGCCCAGCCGCCGCCCGCGCACCTCGTGGCTGCCGGCCGCCGACTTGTCCCACACGCCGGCGTGCATCTGCGCGTTCTTGCCGGTCAGCCCCCGGGTCAGCGCGATAATCTCGGCCAGCACAAGCTCCACGACGCTGCGCGTGTTCGAGAACGGTGCGTTGAACACCGCGATACCCCGGCCGGACGCCGCCGCCAGGTCGATCTGGTTCACCCCGATGCAGAACGCACCTATCGCGATCAAATCGGGTGCGCTGGCCAGGACGCGCTCCGTCACCCGTGTCCCGGACCGGATGCCAAGCAGGTGAACGCCGTCGACGGCGGAGATCAGCTCGTCCTCACCGAGCGCACCTGACCTGGTCTCCACCTGGAAGCCGTCCTTGACCAGGCGCGCCCCGGCATCGGGATGAATGTTCTCAAGCAACAGGACACGGATCGGCCCAGCATGGGCGGCCGGCGGCACGTTCCCTCCCCATGGTCGTATCGCGGGTAGCACTCCAGAGTAAGCAACGGCGCACGGTGGGCCGGTGACCGCCGTCGTGGAGCAGGACCCGCCGGCGGTCAGGGGGTGGTGATCGCGTATACCTGGTGGATGACCTGGCTCAGCGTGTTGCCCTGGGCGTCGGCTGCGGTGAGCCAGAGATCGGCGGCCGCCGCTCCCGCCGGGTTGACATAGCTGGCCTGGTACCGGCCGCCCCCGGCCGGTGTCACGTCCGCCTGCTGCCAGGTATGCCCGCCGTCGAAGGACACCCGCAGCGTGACCGAGGTGACCGGGACCGATGCGGCGCCCTGGAGGTGGTGGACATCGATCTCGCCGGTGACCGGTCCCGGCGGCTCGTGCCCGGTGTCGTCAACGGGCAGCCGGTAATCGGCGAAGATCAGCGGCAGGACGGTGCACTTGGTGATGCCGGTGGCGGTGCAGAACCAGCCCGGCGGCAGGTTCGCGTTGCTTGGTGCTGACGTGAAAGTCCACTCGGTGCTGCTGGTCGTGGACTGCGTCCACCAGGGTGCGCTGCGGGTGACGTCGTAGCTGAGCTGGTAGCGGGCCGCCGTATGCGGGATGGGGATCTGGACCCCGTCCGGGTAGCTGCCGGTGCCCAGCACCGTGCCGCCGCTGGTGAGCGTGTAGGACCCGCTGGCAACGTCGCCCTGGGTGCCTCCTGGCACCGTCGGCTGCACGGCGACGTGACCGCTGCCGTCGGCGTAGGGCTCGATGATCAGGTTGAGGTTGTCGCCCTCCCGGCAGGCGGGGCACAGCAGCGGTTCATACCACGGCTGGGCGAACTGGGCCACGCCCGGAGTGAGCGGCTCGCGCAGCCAGGTTTCGGTGGGCTGGCTGCCTGGCTGGTAGGTGCGCACCGCGTCGCTGAACCAGTCCTCGAAGGTGTTGGCCAGCCGCACCACCGAGGATTGCCAGTGCACGCCCGGGCTCGCGGTGACATATTCGGTGCGCTCGGCCGGGACGGTGATCGGGTTGAGCTGAGTGAAGCCCAGAGCGCCGAGCCCGGCCAGGTCGATGACGGTCCGCCCGGCCGCCGCCGACTGACCGGGCACCTCGCTGGCGTAGTGCGTGCCGATCGCGGCGAGCGTGCTGCCGGACGGAGCGGGGTGAGCCTGCTCCGCCGGGATCGATCCCACGGATGGGTAGTCCAGGTCATAGGTGTAGGAGGCACCACTGTCCGGCGAGACGAAGTGCCAGTACGTGTCGTAGTGCAGCGACCCGGTGTGCACCCGCGCGGTGGGGTTCACCAGCAGGGTGAACGCCTGGGCCGGGGAGTCGGAGAGGATGCCCAGGCCGCCGTTCTTGCGTGCGGTCCGGGTCACGGTCATCGTCTCCAGGCCGAGGCTGGCCGGCTGGGACACCGACGCGGACGGGTCGACGGTGGCGCTGCTCGCGTCGGCGGTGATCGTGGTGGGGGCGTCGACGGTGAACTCGGGGTTCACCACGGTGCGGTTCACGAGCTGGCCGTTCTCGAGGCCGAAGAAGACCGCGACCAGGCTGTAGTGGCCCTGCGGGACGCTGAAGCTCTCGCCTTGCGGGCCGATCCCGGTGGTGGTCGCGAACTTCGCCGCGTCGTCGACGTTCATCAGCTGGACCAGCGCATAGAAGGTGATCGCGCCGCTGGCCGGGACGGGGTTGATGGTGAGCGTCCAGTAGTTGCGCGAACCACCCCTCCCGGCGGCTGGCCGCGGGGCCACGGTGGCCGGCGCCGCGGGTGCGCCGGCCAGCCGGGTGAGATCGTAGTCCTCGAGGTGCCCGGCCAGTGTGGGCAGTGCGGAGGCGGGAATCGCGTACAGGTGCCCGTTCATGGTCGCGCCGGTGATCGGGTCGTCGGCCGGCCAGGTCACCCCGGGCGGCGGGCCGAACGAGGCCGGCGCGCCGGGCGGTCCGTACAGCGCGACCTGCTGCCCGGTGGGGAGGGTGATCACACGGGCGCCAGTCATCGGCACGGCCGCCGAGGTAGCGGCCGGCGCGGCGGCAAGCGGGACGAGGGCCAGCAGTCCGGCGGCCGCCGCGATCACGCGAATTCTCATGTCGATGCTCCGGTTAGGTGTCAGAAGGCGCCGGTGCCGTCGGGTGTGCCCAGACCGGTTGGGCCGTCGTATCCGCGCTTGGCCGTGCACAGGTAGCTCTTGCTGCAGTAGCCGTTGGAACCCTTGGTCACGTCGTACAGCGAGGAGGTGTGCGCGTAGGCGTATCCAGGGGTGAACGTCGCGGCGTTGCCCGCCAGCCCGGTGACCCCGGCGATGAACGGCGCGGAGGCACTGGTCCCGCCGGCCACCAGCCAGCCGGGCGGCCCGAACGGGTTCGGGGTCGAGTCGTACACGGCCACGCCGGTCTGCGGGTCGGCGTCGGCGGAGACGTCGGCGATCGTTCGCATGTGGCAGTACTTGTCGTGCTGCCAGGCGGGCTTGGCGACGTAGGCGGAGCAGCCCGAGCCGGAGCCGCCCAGCACCCCCGATTTGGCCCCGTTGCCCCAGGCGGTCTCGGTCCAGCCGCGCGCCGCAGCGGCGCGGGTGAGGCTGGTGCCGCCGACCGCGAGCACGCCGGGCGCGACCGCCGGGAACTGGGCGGTGGTGAATCCGTAGTCGCCGGACGAGGCGATGATGACCTGACCGGTGTGGGCATAGTCGGCGAAGAACTGCTGCATGCCGTTGAACTCCGGCAGCCCGTAGCTGTTGGAGACCACGTTCGCGCCGAGACCGGCTGCGGTGTCCTCGGCCGCGGCGAGATCGGAGACCGCGGCCGAGTTCGCCTCGACGAGAAGGATGTGGCAGCGTGGGCAGGCGGCGGAGACCATGTCAAGGTCGAGCGAGATCTCGACCGCCCAGCCCTCGTCGGCCGGCGGGTAACTGCCCTGGACGCCGTCCTGGTTGACCTTGCTGAAGCACCCGTTCGCCGTCGTGCACGACGGCAGGCCGTAGCTGGTGCGGTAGGTGGCCAGGTCGGCTTCCGCGCCCGGGTCGTCATACGCGTCGACGATGGCGATCACCTGGCCGTCGCCGCCGGTAGCCGGGAGGTTGTAGGCGGCCTGCAGGTCGGCCGGGCCGTACCCCTGGGTGGGCGAGGCGGTCACCGCCGCCCGGCCGTCGCCTGCCGTCCGGATCAGCGCAAAGCAACGCGCCCGGCCGGGAGCCGCGGCGCCGCAGGCCGCCGCGGAGCCGCCGGCGGTCAGCCGGCTGGGAGCGGCAAGCGCCGGAGTCGCGAACGACGCCGCCGCCAGCACGCCGGCGACGAGGGCCGCAAGACGAGGGCGCATGTCCACCTCACTGGTCGGATGTCCTGAGCTGACGGGCTTGCGCCCCGGCGGGCCGCACAATTGCACTGCAACCAGCACAATTACGTTGCAATCGCCCATAATTGCGTTGCAAAGCTAACGACGGCCCGCCAGTGCCGGCAACACTGCGCGCTGGCCAGTCCTGGCAGTGGCCACATCCGGCCACGGCATGGGGGGGTGCGCATGGGACAGACGGACTCGCTCGAAGGGCTCGGGATCAGCGGACTGGAGGAGTCTGTCTACCGGCAACTGCTTCGCTTTCCCGGCGCCAGCGTGGCCGAGATCAGCCAGCGTCTCGGCGCGGGGCAGCATGCGGTCCGCACCGCGCTCGCGAGCCTCGAACGGCGCACCATGATCGGCCGGGCCGCCGGGCCACGGGCCCGGTACATCGCCGTGGCCCCCGACGTCGCGCTCGAAGCGCTGATCTCACGCCGGCTCGCCGACCTTGATCAGGCGCGGGCGGCCGCGCAGCGGCTGATGACCGACTTCTACGAGGGCCTGAAGGCACAGCCGCCCGGCATGATCGAGATCGTCACCGGCACCGAGGCCGTGCACAAGCGGTTCGAGCAATTGCAGCGAGGCGCCAGGCACCTGGTTCAGGCGCTGGACACCCCGCCCTACGCGGGACCTGGCGGCACGCCGAACCAGGTCGAGTTCGAGGCGCTCGCTCGCGGCGTCGTCTACCGCGGCATCTACGACAAGACGGCGCTGGACGCCGCCCCCGGAACCATCAACGCCATCGCCCGCTATGTCGCGGCCGGCGAGCAGGCGCGCTTCCTCCCACGGGTGCCGTTCAAGCTGGCCACCTTCGACCGTGAGTTCGCCTGCGTCCCGATCACGATCGCCCAGCCCGACGTCGCGCGGTTCATGGTGGTACGCGCGTGCTCGCTGCTCGACGCGCTGCTGTACATCTTCGACACGCTCTGGGAGCGCGCCACGCCGATGACGTTCGGCCAGCCTGGAACACCCGGTACACCCGGCCCGGCCAACGGCGAACCCCGTTACGACAGCCGCCTGCTGAACCTGCTCGCCGCCGGGATGACCGACGAGGCGATCGCGCGTCACCTGGATTGGAGCCACCGCACGACCCGGCGGCGGATTGCGGCTCTGCTGACCGCGCTCGGGGCCGAGTCGCGATTCCAGGCCGGGCTGCGGGCCGCCCGCAACGGCTGGCTGTTAACCGCCATGACCCGGCGCCGTCCGGAAGGCGCTACGGTGCCTGCCGGCCGACCGCCGCCACGGCATCGGCGAACACCTTCAGCGCCGTCTGAGCCTGCTCACGCTCGATCACCAGCGGTGGTGAAATGCGGATCGAGCTGTCGCCACAGCCGAGCACGAGCAGCCCGCGCTCGAACGAGCTGGCCTGCACCTGGTCCGCGAGCTCACTGGTGCGCAGTTCCACGCCGATCATGAGGCCGACGCCGCGCACGTCGGTGATCAGCCGAGGGTGCTCGCGCCAGAGCGCGCGCAGGCCATCGAGCAGGACCTCGCCCTGGGTGACGGCATTGGCCAGCAGGCCCTCGGACTTGATCACGTCCAGGGTGGCCAGCCCGGCCGCGCACGGCACCGGACTGCCGCCGTAGGTCGAGCCATGAGAGCCCGCCGTCCAGCGTTCCATCAGGCCGGCCCGGGCCATGAACGCGCCGAGCGGAAGTCCGGACGCGATGCCCTTGGCGCTGAGCAGGATGTCCGGGGCCACACCGGCGTGCTCGATCGCCCACAGCCGGCCGCTACGCCCCATCCCTGACTGAACCTCGTCCGCCACCAGCAGGATCCCGTGCCGGTCACACAATTCGCGCAGCCGCACCAGCCACTCCCACGGCGGCACTATGTAGCCGCCCTCGCCGAGGATCGGCTCGACGAATATCGCGGCCACCTCAGACGGTGCGACCTCGTAGCGGAACAGCGTGTTTTCCAGGTAGTCGAAGGTCTCGCCGGCGTCGTGACTGCGCGCCCCGGTCTGCGGGTCGCGGCGGCTGAAGGCGTAGGGCGCGTGCAGGACACCGGGCAGGAGGGGGCCGAACCCCTGGTGGTACTTGGCCTTCGACGCGGTGAGAGTCACCGCCCCGTAACTGCGCCCGTGGAACGCACCGAAGAAGCTGATCACGTACTGGCGGCGGGTCGCGTACCTGGCCAGCTTGAGCGCGCCTTCGACCGCCTCCGCGCCGGAGTTGGTCAGGAACACCCGGACCCGTCCTTCGATCGGGGCGGTCGCCGCCAGCGCCTCGCACATCTGCGAGTAGACCGGCAGGTAGAAGTCGCTCGCGGAGTAGTGCAGCAACTGCCCGGCCTGCTCGCTGATCGCCGCCACCACCTTGGGGTGCGCGTGCCCGGTCGAGGTCACCGCGATACCGGCGTTGCAGTCGAGGAACAGGTTGCCGTCGGTGTCTTCTATGACGGCGCCCCATCCCCTGCGCGGCGCCAGCGGGTAGGCACGGGGCAGCGACCCGCTGGTCACCGCGCCGTCGCGGGCGAGCACCTCGCGGGCGCGGGGCCCGGGCAGCTCGGTGCGGATGTCCGGGACCGGCCTGCCCGCCAGCCAGGCCGGTGCCGAGATCGCCACGCCGGTCATGCGATCACCGTCTGGGACTGCTCGCGCATGTACTGCTGCACGTAGTTGAGGCCCCCTCCGGCCTTGCCCGAACTGCCTGAGCCCTTCCACCCGCCGAAGGGCTGGACACCGGGCCAGGCGCCGGTGGTGGCGCCGGCGGCACGGTTGACGTACACGACGCCGGCCTGGATGCGGTCGAGGAACTGGCCGACTTCGGCCTGGTCCGTTGAGAAGAACCCGGCGGTAAGGCCCAGGTCGGTGTCGTTGGCCTGGTCCAGGGCCTCGTCCAGGCTGTCTACCGGGACGACGGCGATGAGCGGTATGAACAGCTCGTCGCGCAGCACCCAGTCGTCCGCGGGCAGGCCGGTGACCACGGTGGGGGCAAGGTAGTACCCGTCGGGCAGCCCGGCGGCGCCGCGCAGCACCTCGCCGCCGGCCACCACCCGGCCTTTCTCGCGGGCGTGCGCGACAGCCCTGGTGAAGCGGTCCACCGCCTCGGCGTCGATCACCGGGCCCAGGAACGTGGACCGGCCCGTCGGGTCACCGACAGCGAGTTCGCTGGCCTTGTCCGCCAGCTTGGCCAGGAAGTCGTCGTACACCTCACGCTGCACGTAGGCGCGCGAGCAGGCCGAGCACTTCTGCCCGGACATGCCGAAGGCGGAGCGGGCGATCCCGGCGGCGGCCGTATCCAGGTCGGCCTTCCGCGACACGATCGCCGGGTTCTTGCCGCCCATCTCGCAGATCACCGGCTTGGGGTACCGGTCGGAGAAGTGGCCGGAGATCTGCATCCCCACCGCGTAGGAGCCGGTGAAGGTCAGCCCGTCCACTCCCGGGGAGGCGACGAGCATGGCGCCGACCTCGTCGCCCCCGGGCAGCAGGTGGAAGAGCCCTGGGTCCAGTCCGGCGTCACGCATGCATTCGTACAGCTTGGCCGCGCTGAACGAGCCCTGCCTGCTCGGCTTGAGTATGACGGTGTTGCCTGCCGCCAGCGCCGCCCCTGCCGGGCCGGCCGCCAGCGCCATCGGGAAGTTGAACGGGACGATCACGCCCCACACCCCGTACGGCCGCATCACGCTGCGGTTGTGCTCACGCGGCGAGAGGGTGCCCATCTGCTTGACGAAGCCGTCGTTGTCCTCGATCTGCTGGCAGTAATACCGGATGAGATCCGCGGATTCCTCGACGTCCCCCAGTGCCTCCAGCCGGTTCTTGCCGACTTCCAGGCTCATCAGCGCGGCCAGTTCGTTAGAACGCTCGCTGATCAGGTCGGCCACGGCCCTGAGCTGCCTGATCCGTTCCTGCCAGGGCACTGCCGCCCAGCCGGGGGCGGCGGCCGCCGCCGCGGCCACGGCGTCGTCCACGTCGGCCCGGGTGGACTCGTGCACCTGGCAGAGCTGGAGTGAAAGGTCGCCAGGGCTGGTCACGGTGAAGATGGGGCCGCTGGTGCGGGGCTTGCCGTTGACGTATCCGGGGATGGTGGCGCCCAGCCAGGTCTTGGCCAGGCGCAGGCCCTCGTCGTAAGCCGCCTGCAGGTCCTCGTTGTCGGCCGACAGTGTGGCATAGGTCACACGGAATCGCGTTGCCATCGTGCTCTCTCCTCCTCCTGCGGGAAGGCCTCAGCCCTGTCCTGGTGCGGACCGGCGCCGGAACTCGTTCGCCGCCAGCTTGGCGTCCGGGGTGTTGTGCAGCGCGAGGGCGCTTGCGACCTCGATCTCCTGCGAAACCTCCAGTGCCGCTTCCGGGCCCTGGTTGAGTGCGTTCTTCGCCCGGGCGATCGCCTGCCGGGGCCGCCCGCACAGTGTTCTGGCCATTTCGGTCGCACAGGCCACGTCCTGGCCAGGCTCCGTCAGCCGGTTTATCAGGCCGAGCCGGTGTGCCTCTTCGGCACCGAACCGCTCGCCAAGCAGGACAAGC
>Ga0209166_10002811_pt1 | contig 12872 bp, 8 predicted proteins | sample Coa_R1_3_FD_187151 | JGI IMG/M metagenome (GOLD analysis project Ga0209166, IMG submission 187151) | Surface soil microbial communities from Centralia Pennsylvania, which are recovering from an underground coalmine fire - Coalmine... | ecosystem: Environmental > Terrestrial > Soil > Unclassified... | reverse complement strand
GCGATCGCCATGTAGATGCGCGGCATCAGCGGGAAGTGATAGGCCATGTGGCACTCGTCGTCCTGGCCGAAATATTCCTGCACGTCCTCCGGCCATTGATTGGCCTCGGCAAGCAGCACCTTGTTCTTGGCGTAGGCGTCGAGCTCCTTGCGCAGCTTCTTGATGATCGCGTGCGTCTCCGGCAGGTTCTCGTTGTTGGTGCCGTCGCGCTCGCAGAGATAGGGGATGGCGTCGAGGCGGAAGCCGTCGACTCCGCTGTCGAGCCAGCGCTTCATCACCTGGAGGATGGCGCTCACCACGCGCGGATTGTCGAAATTCAAATCCGGCTGGTGCGAGAAGAAACGGTGCCAGTAGAACTGGCCGGCTTCGGGATCCCAGGTCCAGTTCGATTTCTCGGTATCGGTGAAGATGATCCGCGTGCCCGGGTATTTCTGGTCGGTATCGCTCCAGACATACCAGTCGCGCGCGCTCGATCCGGGATGGCTGCGGCGGGCGCGCTTGAACCAGTCGTGCTGGTCGGAGGTATGGTTAACGACGAGCTCGGTGATGACGCGCAGGCCACGCTTCTTCGCTTCCTGGATGAAGCGCTTGAAGTCCTTCATCGTCCCGAAATCGGGATTGACGGAACCGTAGTCGGCGATGTCGTAGCCGTCGTCGCGGCCGGGCGAGGGGTAGAACGGCAACAGCCACAGCGTGGTGACGCCGAGGTCCTGCAGGTACCCGAGCTTCTCGGTCAGCCCCGCGAAGTCGCCGATACCGTCATTGTTGCTGTCGGCAAAGGCCTTCACGTGAAGCTGGTAGATGATCGCATCCTTGTACCAGAGCGTCTCGGCGTCGAGATCGGTCACCGGCAGCTCGGCGGTGTCGATGGAGGACATCAGGTTCATGGCGCTACCCCCTGCGCGCCCGCGAGAACGCCAGCCTCGGTTGTCCGCCTCCCGTGCCAAAAAGGGAAACGGCGCCGAACCTGGCGCTGACGGCGGCTTGCGCTTGTCTGATCACGGTGATGCCATTGACATGGAGCCGACGTCCCGTTTCGTTAAGAGGAAAGGAGACGCTGTACCTGAGTAGAATGCCGCTCGCGCGCCATTGGTTCCCTTTGGAACCATTTGCGAGGCCACGGCGTTGGAAGATCCTATCCTCTTCTCCTATCTGGACAATTTCGCGACCTCGTCAACCCGACACCATCACCCCGACACCATCGCCGGTCGTGTGCAAGCTGCGTGCCGAATGGACCTCTTCAGCCAAGCCCAGAATCTCGGAATCCTGACCGAATTTACCGATGGCCAGGGCAAGCGTCACGTCACCGACGAAGGGGCTCTGAAAATCATTGTGAACGCCTTCCCGGCGCGGACGTCGCGCCGGCTCGTGGCTGGTCCCGTGGTGATTCGCACCGGGCTTCCAGCGCGGACGGAGCTTGGCGACGGCGCTCGCCTGCCGGTGCGCTGGAAGATCGAGGCGCGGGACAACCCCGTCGCGGAAGGCGCGACCAATGATCGCAGCCTCGTCTGGCCGGAGGACCTGGCCGCCGGCACTTACCGGCTGCAGCTCACCGACGCCGGCGGCGACAGCGAGGAGGCTTCGCTGATCGTCGCGCCAGCACGGGCCTTTGCCGGCGACTTCGATCGCGGCTGGGTGATCGCCGCGCAGCTCTATGGCGTTCGCTCGGCGCGCAATTGGGGGATGGGGGATTTCACCGATCTGGAAGACCTGATCCGGCTTGCGCACCAGCTTGGCGCCGACGGCATCGGCCTCAACCCGCTGCATGCGCTGTTCGACGACCGGCCGACGGATTGCAGTCCCTATTCGCCGAACAGTCGGCTGTTCCTGAACGGACTCTATATCGATGCGGAGAAGGCGCCGGGCTACCGGCCTATGCCGGAAGGTGACGCGCTTGCGTGGCTGCGCCAGAGCACCAATGTCGACTATGCCGGCGTCGCCGCGCTGAAATGGCGCGCCCTGCGGTCGGCTTTCGAGAGATTCAGCACCGCCCGGAACGCAACGTCGCGCAAGGATTTTGACGCATTCCGCGCCGAGCAGGGTGCGCTGTTGTCGCATTTCGCCTGCTTTGAGGTGCTGCGCCATCGTTTCAAGGCGCCTTGGTGGGAATGGCCCGAGGAATGGCGGAAGCCGGACGAGACGCGCTGTACTGCGCTCCGTGCCGGTCCCGACAAGAGCGAGGTCGAGTTCGTCGAGTATGTGCAGTGGATTGCCGACCGGCAATTGGGCGGCTGCAAGAAGCTCGCCGAACAGCTCGGGATGAAGGTCGGGCTCTATCTCGACGTTGCCGTCGGCGTGCAGCCCGATGGTTTTGATGCCTGGAACGAGCAGGTTGCGATCTCGCGGCAGCTTGGCGTCGGCGCGCCGCCCGATCCGCTCAATACGCTTGGTCAGAGCTGGGGCCTCGCCGGCTTCAATGCCACGGGCCTCGAGATAACGTTGCTGGAGCCGTTCCGTGCGATGCTGCGCGCCGCGATGCGCCATGCCGGCGCGATCCGGCTCGATCATGTGCTGGGGCTGAAACGGCTCTATCTCATACCCGACGGCTTTCCGGCCCGGCAGGGCGCCTATGTGCAGATGCCGCTGGAAGCGCTGTTTGCAGTGACGGCCCTTGAAAGCGTCGCGCATCATTGCGTCGTGATCGGCGAGGACCTCGGCACGGTGCCGGAGGGATTCCGCGAGCACATGGCCGATTGGGGCATCTGGTCCTATCTCGTCATGATGTTCGAGCGCGACGAGGGCGGCGGCTTCCGCGGCATCGACCGCTATCAGCCGAACGCGCTGATCACATTCAACACCCATGATCTTTCGACCTATGCCGGCTGGCGCTCCTTCAGCGATCTTCGGATGAAACGCTCGCTCGGGCTCGATCCGGGTGAGAGCGACGATGCGCGCTGGCATGCGCTGGGCATGCTCGACGAGGTGCTGCGGTCGCACGACATCCATCAAAACGATCTCTATTCGGTCGCGAAATTCCTGGCGCGGACGAAGTCGCGGCTGATGGTGATCTCGCTGGAGGATTTGCTGGGCGTGATCGATCAGCCCAACATTCCCGGCACCGTCAATGAGCACCCGAACTGGCGCCAGCGGCTCCCTGTGGCGGTGGAAGATATCGGCTCGAGCATCGACGTTGCCGCGCTGAAGCAGGCGACGCATGAACGGGCGCGCATTGCGGATTGAGGCCGTGAGCCAGGCGCCCGGTTGACCTCTCCCCGCCGGGGAGAGGTGACGAGCTTCCGTTGCCGCGTGAGCGAGTGAGGACCGTTGCCCTTACCGATCGAAGACTATGGCCTGATCGGCGATTGTGAGACCGCGGCGCTGGTCGGCCGCGATGGATCGATCGACTGGCTATGCTGGCCGGCCTTCGATTCCGATGCCTGCTTTGCGGCGTTGCTCGGCACCAACATGAACGGGCGCTGGCTGATCGCGCCGGCCGGCGAGATCAGGAAGACCTCCCGCCGCTATTGGGACGAAACGCTGATCCTGGAGACGAGGTTCGAGACCGCCGACGGCATCGTCGCGCTGATCGACTTCATGCCGCCGCGCGGCAAGGCTTCCGACGTCGTGCGCCTGGTGCGCGGTATCGAGGGCCGGGCCAGGATGCGGATGCAGCTTGTCATCCGCTTTGGCTTCGGCAACGACATTCCCTGGGTGAGGCGCAGCGAAGAACGCGCGGCTCTGGTTGCGATCGCAGGTCAGGACATGACCGTGCTGCGCACACCGGTCCAGACCCGCGGCGAGGACATGACGACGGTCGCCGATTTTGAGGTGAGCGCAGGCAAGACGATCCCCTTCGTGTTGACCTACGGGCCGTCGCATCTCGATCTACCCGATCCGATCGATCCCGAAATCGCGCTGAAGGAGACGGAAACTTTCTGGAAGGAGTGGTGCGGTCGCTGCAGCTATGAGGGCGAGCATCGCGCGCTCGTGTTGCGTTCGCTGATCACGCTGAAGGCGCTGACCTTCGATCCGACCGGCGGCATCGTGGCGGCACCGACGACGTCGCTGCCGGAAAAGCTCGGCGGCGCGCGCAATTGGGACTACCGCTTCTGCTGGCTGCGCGACGCCACCTTCACGCTGCTGGCGCTGATGAACTCGGGCTATACCGAGGAAGCCTCGGCCTGGCACAATTGGCTGCTGCGTTCGGTGGCCGGCGCGCCCGACGACATGCAGATCATGTACGGCATCTGGGGCCAGCGGCGGCTGCTGGAGTGGGAAGCCGACTGGCTGCCCGGCTATGAAGGCGCAAAGCCCGTCAGGATCGGCAATGCCGCGCATGCGCAACTGCAACTCGACGTCTATGGTGAGCTGATCGACGCGTTTCACCAGGCGCGCATGGCGAAGTTGCGGTTCGAAGATACCTGGCCTCTCGAATGCGCGGTGTTGAAACATCTCGCCGAAGTCTGGGACCAGCCCGATCACGGCATCTGGGAGCGGCGCGGCAAGCCCAGGCACTACGTCTTCTCGAAAGTGATGAGCTGGGTCGCGTTCGACCGTGGCATCAAGAGCGCGGAGAAATTCGGCTTCGAGGCGCCGGTGGCGGAATGGCGCAGGCTGCGCGAGACCGTTCACCGCGACGTCTGTGCCAAGGGGTTCGATGTCGAGCTCGGTGCCTTCGTCGAGTCCTATGGCTCAAAGCTGTTCGATGCCAGCATCCTGCTGATGCCCTCTGTCGGCTTTTTGCCGCCAAAGGACGCGCGGGTGCGCGGCACGTTGGCAGCCATCGAAAAGCACATGATGCGCGGCGGTTTTGTGCTCAGGCACGATCCGCGCGAAGCTGAGAAGCAGCCAGCCGAGGGCGCCTTCCTCGCCTGCAGCCTGTGGCTGGCCGATGCCTATGTACTTTCCGGCGAGCTGAAGAAAGCGCAAGCGCTGTTCGACCGCGTGGTCTCGGTCGCCAACGATCTCGGCCTGCTCGCGGAAGAATATGATGCGATCGCACAGCGCCAGACCGGCAATTTTCCGCAGGCGCTGACGCACATCGCGCTGGTCAACAGCGCGCACAATCTGGATGAGGTGCTGAAAGCGAGCGAGAAGCCGGCGATGCAGCGCTCGAAGTGAGCCTACCTGTTTTCCCGCAAGATCACGTCCATCGCCTTGGCAAATCCGTCCTCCTCATTCGTCGCCGTAACACGCTTGGCGTATGTCTTGACGTCGTCGGACGCGTTGCCCATCGCAAAGGAAAGTCCGCTGACCTCGAACATTGCCACATCATTGTGCATGTCGCCGATGGTCGCGACCGTGTCGGTCGAGATGCCAAGCCGGTGCGCCATCGCCCGCACAAAGGTGCCCTTGTTCTGGCCGGGTGGGGTGATGTCGAGATAATAGCTCTGCGAGCGCACGGCGGTCGCCTGCACGCCCAGCGCCGTCTGCACGGCCGCTTCGCATCGCGCAAGCAGCGCGAAATCCGAGGTCGAGCCGACCAGCTTGCAGGTGCGCGCGAGATACGGCGTGAAATCATCGATCACGGTCGGATCGGCCTTGATCGCGCGCTTCTCGTTCGGGACATAGTCGCCGTCGCCGTTTTTGGTGAACCAGTGCTCGTTGGTGAAGAGCCAGATGTCGACGCCGTATTCGTCGAGCAGTTCGAGGCTGCGCCGGACCGCTGCCTCCGGGATCAGGTGCTGCTCGACCGCCTTCATGCTCGCATCGACGATCGAGCTGCCATTGAAGGCGCCGACCGGCAGCTTGATCTGGAGCGGCTCGATCAGGAAGCGCATGCCGATGCTCGGTCGGCTCGAGGTGATGGTGAAGCCGATGCCGGCGGCATGAAGCCGCGCCACCGCAGCCTTGCTGGCCTCGGTCAGGGTCTTGTCCTTGGTGAGCAGCGTGCCGTCGACATCGGACACGACAAGCGCGATACGGGTCATGCGGGGCTCAATTTCAATTGGCGCAAAATGGTGTCGACGATGTCGTCCACCGGTGCGTCGATCGAGACGGTCACCGGATGCTCGTCGGAGGTGGGCGGCTCGAGCGTATTGAACTGGCTGGCCAGGAGTCCGGGTGGCATGAAATGACCTTTGCGGCGGCCGAGCCGCTCTGCAATGAGAGCCTGCGTGCCCTTGAGGTAAACCAGACGGATGTCGGTTCGATGATGCGAGAGGACGTCGCGATAGGCGCGCTTGAGCGCCGAGCAGCCGATCACCACTCTGCCGCCCGCATCGCAGACGCGATCGATCTCGGCGGCAATGGCCTTGAGCCAGGGCCAGCGGTCCTCGTCGGTCAAGGGGTGGCCTGCGCTCATCTTGGCGACGTTGCTGGCAGGATGGAATTGGTCGGCGTCCTCGTATGGCCAGCCGAGCCGCGCTGCCAGCGTCTCGCCGACGGTGGACTTGCCCGAGCCGGATACGCCCATCAGGACCAGCGCGCACGGCGTTTGATCATCCCCCACGAATAGTCTCCGCAAGCGCGGCCGCATCCACCAGAAAGACCGTCTCGCCATTGGACCGCGCGCGAGACGCAGGCAGGTTCTCGCCGGACAACACCCGCGTCAAGATCGTGCGCTTGCTCTCCCCTGCAACCTCGAACAGCATCTCGCGGCAGGAGGCCAGCGCAGGCAACGTCAGGGATATCCGGGGCACGAAGGGTTCGACATTGGCCTTGGGCACGCCGACCACCCAGCGCGCCGTCTCGTCCACCGCAGGATAGCCGGGAAACAGCGAGGCGGTGTGGCCATCCGGACCTACGCCCATGAGCACGAGATCGAACAGCGGCCGCGCGGGATCGAGCGACGCGGCGCCGTAGAACGATTTCAGCTCGTCCTCGTAGCGTGCGGCGGCATCACCCGGGCTCACCAAATCCGTCGGAATAGGGTGGATGTTTGCAGCAGGCGCGAAGCGGTCGAGGAAGGTGGCGCCCGCCACGGCCATGTTGTTTCTGGAATCGCTTGATGGCACGAAGCGCTCGTCGCCGATGAACCAATGCACGCGCGGCCACGGAATCCTCGCGCGATAGGCGTCGGTCGCAAGCAACTCATAGAGCGCTTTTGGGCTCGATCCGCCGGTCAGGCAGATCGCAATGCGGCCGCCATTTTCAGCGATCCGCGCCAGCACGCGATCGGCGGCAGCCTGGGCCAGCGCCGCCGCGTCGGCGACGGATATGACCTTGCGCGAAACGCGAGCCGCCATCGTCAGGCCAGCTTGCGCCAGCTTCGGCCATCGCGGGCGAGAAGCTCGTCAGCCTCCTCGGGACCCTCGGTACCGGCATCGTAGATCTTCAGGCCCCTGGCGCCGGCCTTCTTCCAGGCGTCGAGGAAGGGTTGTACGGCGCGCCAGCCGGCCTCGACGCTGTCGGCGCGCTGGAACAGGATGTTGTCGCCGATCATGCAGTCATAGATCAGCGTCTCGTAGCCGGTCGACGGCTCGGCGTTGAAGTAATCCTTGTAGCGGAACTTCATCTCGACGCCGTCGATGTTGATCGTAGGGCCCGGCACCTTGGTGTTGAACTGCAGCTCGATGCCCTCGACCGGCTCGGTCGAGATCACAAGGTAGTTCTGCGAGAGCTTGTCGACCGACGTGTTACGGAACATCGCGAACGGGGCCTGCTTGAACTTGATGGCGATCTCGGTGCGCTTGATGCCGAGCGCCTTGCCGGTGCGCAGATAGAACGGTACGCCGGCCCAACGCCAGTTGTCTATGGTGAGCTTCAGCGCCGCATAGGTTTCCGTCGTGCTGCCGGGCTTGATGTTTTCGGTCTTGCGATAATCCTCGATCTCGAGATCCCCGACCTTGCCGCCGCGATATTGCCCGCGCACGGAGTTCTTCAGCGCCTCTTCCTCGCTCTGGATCTGGATCGACGACAGCACCTCGGCCTTTTCCGAGCGCACCGCATGGGCGTCGAACCGCGATGGCGGCCCCATCGTCACCAGCGCCAGGAGCTGGAACAGATGATTCGGCACCATGTCGCGCAGCGCGCCGGTCGCGTCGTAGAAGCTGCCGCGATGACCAACGCCGATCTTCTCGTCGACCGTGATCTGGATATGGTCGATGTGGTTGCGATTCCAGATCGGCTCGAACATGCCGTTGGCAAAGCGCAGCACCAGGATGTTCTGAACCGTTTCCTTGCCGAGATAGTGATCGATCCGGTAGATTTGGTGCTCGTCCATCAGCTTCAGCAATTCGTGGTTCAATTCCTGCGCCGAAGCGAGGTCGGTGCCGAACGGTTTTTCGATCACGAGCCGCCGCCACATGCCGTTCTCCTTCAGCATGCCGGTGCGGGCGAGCCCCTTGGCGATCGGCAGGAACGCAGTCGGCGGCGTGGCGAGATAGAACAGCCGGTTGCCGCCGGTCTCGCGCCTGGCCTCGAGCTTGTCGAGCTGGTCGCGCAACGCGTCGAACGAGGCGGGGTCTTTCGGGTCGGCCTCGATGCAGGTGACGCAGGACAACAATTGCTTTGCCAGCGTCTCGTCGATCTTGCGGGTCGTGAATTGGTGCAGGCCCTTCATCAGGCTGTCGCGCAGCTCGTCGCTCGACATGCCCTTGCGGGCGATGCCGACGATGCAGAAATTCTCCGGCAACAGCTTGCCGGTCGTGAGGTTATAGAGCGCAGGGATCACGAGGCGATGCGCGAGATCGCCGGTGACACCGAAGATGATGATGGAGCAGGGATCGGGCTTCTGACCGTTCGACATGCATCTCACCTGTCAGCGGGACTTTTTCGGCTCGCGATGGCCGCCGAAGCCGGCACGCATCGCAGAGAGGATTTTTTCCGCAAAGGTATGCTCCTTGCGCGAGCGGAAGCGTGCAAACAGCGCGGCGGTGAGAACTTCGGCGGGCACGGCCTCGTCGACCGCGGCATTGACGGTCCAGCGGCCTTCGCCGGAATCCTCGACAAAGCCGGAGTAATTGTCGAGCGTATGGTTTTCCGCCAGCGCCGTAGCGGTGAGATCGAGCAGCCAGGACGGGATCACGCTGCCGCGCCGCCACACTTCCGCAATGTCGGCAATGTCGAAAGCGAAGCGATGCTCCGCCGGCAGCGCCTCGATGTTGGCGTTCCTCAAAATGTCAAAACCTTCGGCATAGGCCTGCATCAACCCGTACTCGATGCCGTTGTGGACCATCTTGACGAAATGCCCGGCGCCGACGGGGCCGGCATGGATGTAGCCCTGCTCGACGCGGCGGTCGCGGCCTTCACGGCCTGGCGTGCGCGGAATGTCGCCGGTGCCCGGTGCAAGCGCCGCAAAGATCGGATCGAGCCGGTCAACGACGTCCTTGTCGCCGCCGATCATCATGCAATAGCCGCGCTCGATGCCCCAGATGCCGCCGGAGGTGCCGACGTCGAGATAGTTGATGCCGCGGGCCTTCAGCGCCTTGCCGCGGCGAACGTCGTCCTGCCAGAAAGTGTTGCCGCCATCGATGATGACGTCGCCTGCCTCCATCAGTTTCGCCAGCGCCTCGATCGTCTCCTCGGTGACCTTCCCGGCAGGCAGCATCACCCAGGCGGTGCGCGGCTTTTCGAGCTTCCCCACGAAATCTTCCAGCGCCCTGGCGCCCTCCGCGCCGTCGGCGGCGAGCCCCGCGACCGCCTTCTCGTCCTTGTCATAGACGACGGTGGTGTGGCCATGCTTCATCAGCCGGCGGACGATGTTGCCTCCCATCCGCCCCAGGCCGATCACTCCGAGCTGCATGTCGCCTTCCCTTCAAGCCAGCGCTTCGGCGATCGCCGCATCGAGCATCTTCAGGCCGGATGCGAGGTCGCCCTTCAGATGCACACGCAACGCGCGCCGGCCCCGCTCCGTCAACACGTCGAAATCGCCGCGCGCCTGCGCCGCCTTGATCACGCCAAAGCTCGCCTTCCAGCCGGGCAGCGCCAGATCCTTGGGCTCGTCGGCGGTGATCTGCAGGAACACGCCGGAGTCCGGCCCGCCCTTGTAGGCCTGTCCGGTCGAATGCAGGAAGCGCGGTCCGAATTCTGCGCAGGTGGCGACACGCTGAGCGTCGCGCACCTTCAGCCGCATGCCCTGCAGCGCGTCGATATGCGCACTGTCGCGCTCGATATAGGCCAGCAGCGCGACATAATCGTCGGCCTGGGTGCGCGCAAGATGCGCCTTCAGCCACGAGCCGAGGCTGCCGTCGGCGCCGAGCTTTTTCAGCGCCTCGACATTGGCTTCATCGGTATAGAGGTCGGCTTCGGCGGACGACATGGCTGGGGTCTCCGGCGGCAGCTTGCCGGTCTTCTCGAACGCTGCCGTCAATTCACGCGTCTTGATCTTGGCCGATTCCACATCCGGCTGGTTGAACGGGTTGATGCCGAGGATCGAGCCCGCAACAGCGGTCGCCATCTCGAAGCGGAAGAATTCCTGGCCGAGATGGTCGATCGACTTCATCGCGATGCGGACGACGGGATGGCCGGCCTGCTCCAGCGCCGTGAGTTTCTCGTCATGCGCGGTATCGTCCTCGCCCTCGGTGCGGATATCGATGAAGAAGCGATCCTTGCCGTAAACCGAGGCGTCGGCAAGTGGCTCGCCCTCGATGGGGATCAGACCCTTGCCTTCCTTGCCGGTCGACTCGGCGATGAGCTGCTCGGCCCAGGCGCCGAAATCCGAAATCTTCTTCGAGGCGAAGATGGTGACCTTGTCGCGGCCTTCGAGGCCGGCTGTGCCCATCGCAAGCCCGAGCTGGACGGCGGGATTTTCATGCGGCGGCACGTCCGCGCCGCAGGAGCGCACCATCGATAGCGTATGCTTGATCAGGCTGCGCACGTCGATGCCGGCGGCTGCGGCGGGCACGAGGCCGAACGGCGAGAGCACGGAATGCCGCCCGCCGATGGTGGGCTCGCCACGGAAGACGCGGGCAAAGCGCTGCCTGGTCGCGACCTTCTCCAGCGAGGAGCCGGGATCGGTGATGGCGATGAAGCGGTGGCCGGCCTTGTCGGCACCGATCGCCTTCGAGACGCGATCGAAGAAATAATCCTTCATGGCGTTCGGCTCGGTGGTGCCGCCGGATTTGCTGGAGACGATGAACAGCGCCTTCTTGATGTCGATTGTCTTCTCCATCGCGCGCACCTGTGCGGGGTCGGTGGAGTCGAGCACGTGCAGTTTCGGAAAGCCGCTCTCCTTCGGGAAGGTTTCCGCCAGCACCTCGGGCCCGAGGCTCGATCCGCCCATGCCGAGCACGACGGCGTCGGAGAAGTTCTGGCCCTTCACGCGTTGGGCAAAATCCTCGTAGTCGGCGACGTCTGCGTCCTCGGCGCTGGTCAGCCAGCCGAGCCATTTGTGCTCGTCGTCGCCGGTCCAGACCGAGTTGTCCTTGTGCCAGAGCCGGCGCACCTTCGCTTGAGCCCGCCAGTCCTCGGCGCTCCTTTCCATCGCCTTGTCGATGCTTGCGCCTAGCGCAAGCGCCTGGCGGTCGATGCTGGCGCCAAGCACGGTCGCGCGCTTGTGCGCGACCGCGCCGTAGAGCTTGTCGGCGGCATCGGCGAACTGCCTGACGCCGTCCTTTGTCAGCTCCTCGGTGATGGCATCGAGCGAGATGCCGGACCGCTCGAGCTCGGCAAGCACGCGCCGCGCGTCCTCGATATTCTCCTCGAGGGTATCGCGGAGCCTGCCATGGTCGCGGAAAGCCTCCAGCGTCGCCGGCGGCATGGTGTTGATGGTGTTGGGGCCGATCAGCTCCTCGACATAGAGCACGTCGCTATAGGCCTTGTTCTTGGTGCCGGTGGAGGCCCAGAGCAGCCGTTGCGGCTTCGCGCCCTTGGCCGCAAGCTTCTCCCAACGCTCGCCCGTGAACAGGCGCTTGTAGTCCTGATAGGCCATCTTGGCATTGGCGATGGCGACCTTGCCCTTCAGGGCAGCAAGGCGCTCCTTCTCGCCCGGATCGTTGGCTATCGCGATCTTCTCGTCGAGCTGCTTGTCGACCATGGTGTCGATGCGGCTGACAAAGAAGCTCGCGACGCTCGCGATATGCGAGGGATCGCCGCCCTTGGCGACATATTTCTCCAGGCCCTTCAGATAGGCCTCGACCACCTCGCGATAGACCTGTTGCGCGAACAACAGCGTGATGTTGATGTTGAGGCCTTCGCCGATGAGCTGTTCGATCGCGGGCAGGCCCTCGGGCGTGGCGGGCACCTTGATCATCAGGTTCTTGCGATGGACGGCCTTCCAGAGCCGCTTCGCCTCTGCGATCGTGCCCTTGGTATTCGTGGCGAGATAGGGCGACACTTCCAGGCTGACAAAGCCGTCATTGCCGTGGAGCGTGTCATAGACCGGGCGCAGCACGTCGGCAGCGTTCTGGATGTCTTCCACCGCAAGCTGCTCGAACAGCTCCGCAACCGGCCGGTCGCCGTGCTTCAAGGCCTTGCCGAGCGAGGCGTCATACTCGTCGGAGGCGCCAATTGCTTTCTCGAAAATCGAGGGATTGGAAGTGACGCCCTTGACGCCGTCGGTCTCGATCAGCCGTTTCAGATCCTTGGCGATGAAACCGCGGGCCAGGAAGTCGAGCCAGACGGCCTGGCCATGGTTTTCGAGTGCTTTGACGAGGTTCATTGATGCCGCTTTCCGTTCGAACTGATCGGGGGCCCGGGAGGGTCCTCAGGTTCCGGATCACACGCCGGATTGTCAACACAAGGGCGGGATCGCCCGCCGGGCAAGGCTTATCCCCGGAACATAACGCCATTTGGACAGGAATGATCCTGTTTGGACAGGGACGATCCAGGGAATTGGCATGCCAGGCCGTCACGCTGCCCAATTTTGTGACAGCGAGCAGGTTGCAAATCGACGGATCGTGATGGTGATCACGCGCCGCTCAAAATTCTTCGTCACGCCCGGGCTTGACCCACGGCTGTCCGGTTTAATTTTGGTGGACATGGCGCATGGCGTGGATTCTTCTGCGGTCTTGAGCATCGCCAAATGTTCGAGACACACAAGGAAGATCCCA
>Ga0209166_10002810_pt1 | contig 12872 bp, 13 predicted proteins | sample Coa_R1_3_FD_187151 | JGI IMG/M metagenome (GOLD analysis project Ga0209166, IMG submission 187151) | Surface soil microbial communities from Centralia Pennsylvania, which are recovering from an underground coalmine fire - Coalmine... | ecosystem: Environmental > Terrestrial > Soil >... | reverse complement strand
CCGCACTTGGCCTTCCGAACCCACATTCCTTCGAACCTATGACAGGCGTCTCTGCGGTCGGGCGCGAGCAGGACCGGCATGCGGAAAGCGTTCCCTGACGACTAGACGGTCTCGCGCGCCGATTGGACCGCCCTCCAGGCGGCCAAGATCGCGTCGCAGGCTCGATCGGCGTCGTCGGTCATCGTCGCCATCGAGCTGACCGAAATGCGCAATATGGCGCGGCCGCGCCAGCGTGCGTCGCCCGCAAAGCAGATGTTATCAGTTTGCAGGCGTCGGACGGTCTCCAGCGTCATCCGATCGCCGAGCTCGCCGGGCTCCGCTTCCCCAAACCGGACCGCGATCTGGTTCAGCCAAACATCGTTGAGCACACTGACGCCGGGTTCCGCTGCAAGGCGCACGGCCATGCGGGAAGCGATCCAGCAATGACGCTCGACGATCGCTGCAATTCCGTTGCGGCCGAGGTGGCGGATCATGGACCAGACGGCGAAGCCTCGGGCGCGGCGCGACAACTCGGGGACATAGTGGGACGGATCGCGCACGTTTTCCGCGGCGGCGGGCAGGTAGCTCGCTGTGATGGCCATCGCGCTTTGGTGAGCCTCGGGGTCGCGAACGATGGCGAAGCCGCAGTCATAGGGGGCCTGCAGCCACTTGTGACCGTCTGTCGACCAGGAATCGGCCAGCTCGAAGCCGGCGGCGAGCTTCTCCCTCGACGGGCAAGCACGGGCCCAAAGGCCGAAGGCACCGTCCACATGCACCCAGGCGCCGTGGGCCTTCGCCAGCGAGATGAGCTTGGCTGCGGGATCGAACGCGCCCGAGTTGATATGGCCTGCTTGCAATATGACCAGGGGCGGTGTCCGAACGTTCTCCAGCGCGCTTGCCAAAGCGTGTGGGAGCATACGGCCCTCGCTGTCCGTCGCGACGCGCGTGAGGCGCCGCGCTCCAAGGCCAAGATAGCTCAGGGCCGCAAATACGGTCGCATGGGCCTCATCGCCGACCAGCACCTCAATGGGGGGCGCCCCGAACAGCCCGTCGGCTTCGACGTCCCATCCGGCCTGGCGCAGCAGGGCGTTGCGTGCGGCGGCGAGCCCCACAAAGTGGGCGGTGGTCGCGCCCGTGACGAAGCCGACCGAAGCCTCCCGCGGGAGGTCCAGGATATCGAGCAGCCATTTCGCCGCGACTGCCTCGGCCGCAGCGGCGGCCGGCGCCACCGCGGCGTTGGTGGCGTTCTGTCCCCAGGCCGAGGTCAGCCAATCGGCGGCAACGCCGACGGGATGAGACCCGCCGATGACCCAGCCGAAGAAGCGCGGCCCGACCACCTCGCGCAAACCTGGTCTGGCGAACCGATCAAGCGCCTCGATCACGCTCAGACCGGATTCTCCGGTTTGCGGCGTCGGGCCGGAAAAGGCGGCGACCGCTTCCGAAAAGGTCTGGGGTGGTGGCGCGTCCTCGTCGCCGGCAGAGTGGCGATAATCGAGGGCCCGACCCATGGCCGAAGCGAGGAGTGACTCCAACTCTGCTGCCGTCGGGGCCGATCCAGCCGCCTGATCCATCGCCAGCACCATTACGTCTCTCCATTTCATCTCGTTCTTATTTATTAGCATATGCTTATAAATCGAGAGATTCAAGCATGCGCAGATAAATAGGTCGAGCCGATCGGAGCCCGATCCGACGGCGCGCAATTCGAGAGCCGGGCAAGATTGGCGCGGAGCGCCGTTTCGGTCTGCCGCGCTACGGCCGGTGCGGATGACGGGAGAAGAGCCTCGCCGTCAAGGCGCGTTCGAGCTCGATCGGCCTGGATCCAATAGGGTTCGAACGTCCCAATGCCTCGGATCCGGATCTCGGGCGAACGCCCGCAAGTTCTGGCTCTAGGTAACTCCTTTCGGGCGCCGACCGCATGAGCAAACGCGGTCAGCGCCAACCGTGGACTTCCGTCATCGACGCGGTTTCAGCTTAAACGGCACCACCTCGCGTCGGGCGGCAATTTGCCGTCATTCGGCATAAGACACGCCCTGTGGAAACCCATCGCGAGGAGGCAGGACCTTACCGGGATTGAGAAGGTGGTGCGGATCCAGAGCCTGTTTCAGTTGCCACATGACATCGATGGCGTCGCCATGTTCGGCGTTCATGTAGCCGATTTTCCCGACACCAACTCCGTGTTCGCCGGTCGACGTGCCTTCGAGGGCGATGGCGCGCTCGATCATTCGCGAGTTCACATCCTTCGCGATCGCGAACTCGTCCGGGCGTTCCGGATCGAGGACGAAGGTGACGTGGAAATTGCCGTCACCGACATGTCCGACGATCGGCGCCGTCAACCCCGACGCGACGATATCCGCCTTGGTCTTGATCAGGCATTCGCCGAGACGCGAAATCGGCACGCAGACGTCGGTCGCCCAGACGACTGCTCCCGGACGCAGGGCCTTGCTGGCGTAGAGCGCGTCGTGGCGGCCGCGCCAGAGCGAGGCCCGCCGTTCTGGATCCGTCGCCCAGTCGAAATCCTCGCCGCCGGCACCGAGCGCGACCATCTGAACGCTTTCGGCCTGTTCCGCGACCGAGGCCTGGCTTCCATGAAATTCGAAGAACAGTGTCGGCGCTTCCTTGAGCGACAGGCCCGAGAAGCGGTTGCAGGCCGCGACCTGTACCTCGTCGAGAAATTCTACACGGGCGACCGGAATGCCCATCTGTATCGTGGTGATCACGGTTTCCATAGCCGCGGCGATGGTTGGAAAAGTGCAGATCGCTGACGAGATTGCCTCCGGAATGCCGTGGAGGCGCAACGTGATGTCGGTGATGATCCCAAGCGTTCCTTCGGAGCCGACGAAGAGCTTCGTGAGATCGTAGCCGGCAGCGGACTTGCGAGCTCGATTGGCCGTCTTGATCACCCGGCCATCCGCGAGAACGGCCGTCAGAGCGATGACGTTCTCCCGCATCGTTCCATAGCGAACGGCATTCGTTCCGGATGCACGTGTAGCGGTCATGCCGCCGATCGATGCGTCGACGCCGGGGTCGATCGGAAAAAACAGGCCGGTGTCGCGCAGAAGGCTATTGAGCTGGAGCCGGGTAACGCCCGCCTCGATGGTGCAATCCATATCTTCCGGCGATACGCGCAGGATCTGGTTCATCTGCGAAAGATCGATGGAGAGGCCGCCATGAATGGCGCTCACATGACCCTCCAGGCCCGTCCCCGTACCGTAGGCGATCATCGGCAGCCTGTGCTCGTGACACAGGCGGACGGCATCGACGACGTCATCGCGCGTTCTGGCGAAGAGCACGGCGTCAGGCAGCGCCGCTTCATGGTAGGATTCGTCATGTCCATGCGCCTGGCGCACGGCGTCGCCTGTGGAGAGCGCGTCGCCGAAATAGGAAGCGAGCGCGCTGAGCGCGCTCCTTTTACCGCCGTCGCTCCGACCTGAAATACCCATCGATTCCTCCAGGCGTGGGATCCGCCAACGCGCGGGACCACGTAATTTCGCCCCGGCCGAGACCGGAGATTCCGATTGCTATCCTGTCGGCGGCCCAAGCTGCAGGGGCCGCCGACAACCAATTCAACTCACGTCGGGATGCCGCCGAGGGACATTATTGTGGGATGCCCGGTCGATGGCACCACGGGGGCGAGCAGATCCTTCAAGGCGGCCGCTTGGCGAATGCCGTTGCCGACCATCAGAGTCTCAACCGCGCCATCCCTGCAGGAAATCGCGCAGCTCCCGGTTGACCCGTTCCGGCTGCTCCTCTTGGGGAAGGTGTCCGCATTGGGGAATGGCGACGCCACGGACATCCTTGGCCATCGTCTTCCAGACGTCGAGTACGTCGAAGGCTTGGCCGACCAACTCGAAATCGGCGCCCCAAAGTGCGAGCACCGGGCATTCGATCAGATGATCGGAATCCTCGATGTCCTGCTGGAGATCGATGGGGCCTGCCCGATAGTCGTTGAACGCACCGCGCAGGGCGCCCGGCTGCGAATAGGCACGCACATACTCGGCGATGGCGACTTCATCGATCGCCGCCGGATTGTACGACCACGTGCTGTAGAAATGTCGCAGGAATATCTCTTCACGCCCGGCGATCAGGGCTTCCGGCAGGTGTGGGACCTGCTGGAAATAGAAGAACCAATACTGCTTCGCCAATCTTGCATCGGTAGAATTGAAGACGACGCGGGTAGGGATATTGTCCAGCACGGCCAATCGGTCGACCAACTGGCGATTATCCTTGGCAAAACGCGTCGCGACCCTGGCCCCGCGGTCGTGACCGATGAGGCTGATCCGATCGTAACCGAAATGTTCGACCAACTGGCGGATATCTTCCGCCATGGTGCGCTTGTCATAGCCTGAATCGGGCTTGTCGGAGTCGCCGTAGCCGCGCAGGTCTGGCATGATGACGTGATAGTCCCGTGCGAGATCCGGCCATTGGTTTCGCCAGGCGTACCAAGTCTCAGGGTAACCATGCAGAAGCACAACGGGAGGCCCCTTGCCCGCTTCTGCAACATGCATGCGAATTCCATTCACGCGGATCGAATGCCGCGACAAGGTCGGTCCCATCGGCTGCTCTCTCTCGATATTAAGACAGGATTTCGCGGGTGGAGCGTAGTTTGATGGGCACGCTCGACCCGGCACGATCGCTCAGTCCCAAAACTCGCCTTCGCTCGGCAGTTCACCGAAATCGCCGGCGTCATGACAGAGGAATAGTGGTACGCCGCTGCGCTCCATATGCATCATGCGCTTGCGAGTCAGCGACATGGCCGAGACACTCCAGTCCCACGGGAAAGGGGTCATGTTTTCAAATCCGCCCCGCTGGTGGCCGATATCGGCGCCCAGGCAGACGCGGCCCCGGTTGGGCAGATCGAGGATCATGGACTGATGACCGATCGTATGGCCGGGTGTCCTCACCAGTCGGATGGAGCCGTCGTTGAACAGATCAAGATCGCCGTCGATCTCCAGAATGTCGAGTTTGCGAATGTCGCTGAAATCCTTCTGGCAATAGATCGGCCTGGTCCACTGATCCGGCCAAAGCGCATATCGGATCTCGTCGCGCTGAACGACATGAGTTGCACCGGGGAAGTAAGACATTCCGCCAGCATGATCGAGATGCAGGTGGGAATAGATGACGTAGTTCACGTCGCTGGTCTTGATCCCCAGCCGGTCGAGCTGCGCGTCGATGACATGGTCGCGCGTAAAAGCGTCCGGCTTGAATGCGGAGCACGCGACCGCGCCCCAATAATCGGCTCTCCGGTCCGGATCGGCCACTGCCTCGTAGATACCGGTGTCCCAGAGGACGACACCGTGCTTTGGGTGTTCGATGACGACGGCGGTCGTCGGGATATCGGTTTCTCCAGATGCGAAAGCGACCAACAGGCCTTTGTCGCAGGTAAGCGGGCCGACATTCATGGCGCTCATTCGCATAACTTTACCTTTCCTCATATTTCGGCCGTATCTGCTTCTTGGGTTTCGACGGATCGATGCGTTGAAACCTTCCGTGGATCGCCGCTGGCACGTTCATTGGTCTTTGAGTTCGATAAGTCCGCGTCATCACCGTTCGGACCTTCCGAACCGCTACGAGTGCTTTGCCCAAGGCCCGAAGGACCGATCGCGCTGGTCGCCCGGCAGCCGACGGCATCGGCTGCGATGACGGAATTCCAACGGCGCACGGCCAATCGGCCGACGGGCTGCAATGCCAGTTTGGCCGGGTCGCACCGAGCCGCATCCGACAGTTGGCGCACACGAACCGCCTTTGTCTGGCGTGGCTGCCCGATCGGCTCCGGCTGCCATTCTCTTCTCCGTCAGCCTTGACTTCGATTATTAGTATATGCATGGATTCCAGCGAAAAGCAAGCGTATGCAAATAAATTCCGGTCCCCGCCGGTTCTCTTGCGGACTCGCTTCCAGCCTCCTTGGCGGCGGAGCCGCATAAGCACCTCAAGGCGCCGGCGCTTCATCGTCGATGGGGGACGCGAATGACCCGCCGCGTGGCGAGCGCTCGGCGGCCAGATCTAACGGAGCTTTTGTATGAGTCAGTTGATCGTCGTCTCGGATCCGCGCCCTGGTGTGCGTTTGATCGAGCTGAATCGACCGGAAAAGAAGAATGCCTTCACGCGCGACATGTATGATGCCGCGAGCGCGGCGCTCCGCGCGGCCGACGCAGATCGGGCGGTCCGCGTGATCTGTCTCACCGGCAGCGGCGACGTCTTCACGGCCGGCAACGACATCGCGGACTTTCGAGCGGGGCCCCCGCCGGTATCTGACGATACCGGACCTGGTGGCTTCATTGCCGCGGTAGCATGCATGGAAAAGCCCGTCATCGCGGCGGTTAATGGCCTCGCCGTCGGTATCGGCGCCACGATCCTGCTGCACTGCGATCTCGTCTACGCCGCGGCGGGGGCCCGCTTCCAATTGCCGTTCATCAATCTCGGGCTGGTGCCGGAGGCTGGGTCGACCCACGTGCTTCCGAGGCTGGTCGGACGCCATCGCGCGGCTGAACTCTTCTTCTTCGGTGAGCCATTCGACGCTGTCGCTGCGGAATCCTGGGGGATCGTCAATGCGGTCTTTCTCGACGGCGAGTTCATGAACCGAACGCTGGAGAGGACCGAGGCGCTTGCCGCCAAACCTGCCCGCGTCCTTCGCCTGATCAAGCGCCTTCTGACGACGGCCGCGGCATCGACAAAAGAGCGGGCGGACGAAGAACTCGGGTTGCTTGCAAAGCAACTTGGCGCCGACGAGGCCCAGGAGGCGATGCAGGCCTTCCTAGAACGCCGTCGACCCGATTTCTCTCGGTTCGCCTAACGAAAGGCGCCGTGCTGAAGACCGGCGGATCTGCGATTGCAGTTCGAGAACTAGACTCCGCTGCCATGTTCGAAGTCTCGGTTGCGTTCGATGAATACCCACGCTCGCAAGTCCGGCCGGCCAATTCGGTGGAAAGCGGCCGTGTCGCCCCTCTACTTGGAGTTGCAATCCCATGAAGCTTCTACGCTACGGCGCCGTCGGCCAGGAAAAGCCCGGCCTGCTCGATGACGAGGGCCGCATCCGCGACCTGTCGAACCTGGTGGGCGATATCGGACCGGAGCAGCTTTCGTCAGCGGCGCTCGCCCAGCTGGTGGCGGTAATTCCGGACTCTCTTCCCTTGGTCGCCGGCGCGCCGCGTTTGGGCGTCCCCGTCGCTCGGATCGGCAAGATCGTCGCGATCGGCCTCAACTATGTCGATCACGCGCACGAGGCCAATCTTCCTATTCCGGAAGAGCCGATCGTCTTTCTCAAGGCAACGTCATCGCTGAACGGCCCCAACGATCCCGTCATGTTGCCGAAGGATTCGGTTCGCGGTGATTGGGAGGTCGAACTGGGTATCGTCATCGGTCTGCGCGCCTCGTATGTGGACGAGGCCGAGGCCCTGGACCACGTCGCCGGCTATTGCCTCGTCAATGACGTGAGCGAGCGCGAATACCAGTTCGACCGCGGCGGTTCGTGGGACAAAGGGAAAGGGTGCGACACGTTCGGTCCCGTGGGTCCCTGGCTGGTCACGCCGGACGAGGTCGGCGATCCCCAGGACCTGGAGATTTGGCTCGATGTGAACGGACAGCGTATGCAGGACAGCAGCACTGCATCGATGATCTTCAGCTGCGCGAAGCTGATCAGCTACGTCAGTCGCTTCATGACGCTGATGCCAGGCGATCTCGTCATCACCGGAACCCCGTCGGGCGTCGGCATGGGCAAAAAACCAAGCCCGATTCACCTCAAGCCCGGAGACGTAATGACGCTGGGCATTGCGAAGCTCGGCCTTCAACGACAGGATGTCCTGGGCTGGAAGGCAGGTTGAGCCCCGGACGGCGTGGCGTTCGTGACCGGGGTGCATATCGGTCAAAAGACGGGCGATGACCGTGCAGCTCATCGTTGCGATTGGCCGGACCGGCCGCGATCGAGAGCGATCGGTGCGGCTGCTGTCTTCGTGTTCGAGGCGGCTGACGCAGATCAGGGCGGGGCGGTGGCCGCGCCCGAGCGCGCTAAGCCTGATCCTGTTCGGAGCGCAGCGCGCTTTGAAACGTCTCCAGGAATCCCGGCGAAACCAACATTTTCATGGCGCTGCGCAGAATGTCCGATTCCGTTTTGCCGAAAGCCGTTTCGAAGCAATCTTGGGCGCTTGCCCAGAGCTCTTCCGCCGCGATGAGCCGGGTCATGCCGGCGTCTGTAAGCGAGATCAGCCGTTGGCGGCGGTCGCTAGGATCGATCGTCGATTCAACGAGGCCATCGCGCACGAGCGGCTTCAGCGTATGTGCAAGAGCGCCTTGATCCATGACCAGCGCCTCGGCGAGCTTGCCAACTCTCATCGGGGGCGATCTGCTGATCTCTGCCAGAATGCTTCTCTGATTTGTGCTCAGGCCGGAGGGGGCGAAGGCCACGTCGTACAACTGGCTGATCCGTCGCGACGCCTTGCGGAGAGCTGTGCAGCTGCACAGACTTTCCTTTCCAAGGCCGACCGTCAGATCCGCGTTACTTCCCATCGGTTATTCCTTGACACATTCCATGCATATGCTAGCAATATGCCAATTGCAGCATATGCATATAGCATGTGATTCTCCAGTCCGCGACCGGAATCGAGTGTCGGTCGATATCCCTTCGCGTGCGTGTGCCAGTCGATCGCCGAAAGGATGAGAGACATGGAGTATCCGTTCCGATTTCCCTTTTCCGTGAGGAGAAGGGTTGGAACATAGGAAAGGATTGAAGCAATGGCTCTCAAAGGCAAGCCGCGTGACATGAAGAAGTGGCGGGAAGTGGTCAAAGGGCAGGATGGCCACTTTCCTGGCGAGTCCAGCGAATACCGCCGCGCGCGCGATGAATTGTTGGAGTCGGAAGCGGAACTTCGGCTTTTGAACGAAGAAGTCGCCGCCAAGCGCCGGGCGCTTCCGCCGGGCGGGGCCATCAAGGAGGACTATGTCTTCGAGTCCGCAGGCGATGGAAGCAGGGTGAGGTTGTCGGAGCTGTTTGCACCGGGAAAAAACTCACTGGTCATCTACAACATGATGTTTCCGCGCTGGCCGGAAGATCAACGAGCGGGTGTCCCAGGGGGCAAGACAGCTGAGCTGCCACTTGTCGAGCAGCCCTGTCCGTCCTGCACATCGGTCGTCGATGGGCTCGAGGGCGCGGCCTTTCACGTCGCCGAGCGGACCAATCTCGTTGTGATTGCGAAGGCGAGCCCGGAGCGGCTCGGTACTTTCGCCGAAGAGCGCGGCTGGCGTAACCTGCGGCTTCTGTCGTCGCGGAACAACAGCTTCAACCGCGACTACCATGCGGAAGCACCGGACGGCGTGCAGATCGCGGTCTTGAACGTGTTCACACGCGACGAGAGCGGGATCCATCACCACTGGGCAAGCGAATTGGCGTTCAAGCGTGGCGACACGAGCCCGCTCGACCCGGTCTGGCCGATCTTCGGCATTCTCGATCTGACGCGCGAGGGACGCGGAGATACCGCTGCCTTCCCCAACCTTCAGTACTAGTTGGCGTGCGTATCCGTCCGGGCGGCCCCGCAAGGGTCGTTCGGGCGAAAATCCGCGAGGGCCGCACGGTAGTTTGTGCTGCGTCGGGTGCGCTCGCCGAATATCGGGCGCGTCGAGGCCAAGCGGCACATCGACTTTCATCCTCGATCGGCATCAGGGGGATCCCGTGGGCGCGGTTGCTAGGCATGGCCCGATCGGCGGTCGCGACAGTCGGCAACGATCCAGGCGGGTCGCAATCCGGGGAGGTCCGCGCGCATGACGTGGCCGGTCTTGTTACTCGACATTCTCACCGGTCTCATGCTCGCCGTAGCGGTGGTGAGTTTGGCGCGCATTGCGCCCGCCTTGTCGCCAGCCGATCGGCTTTCGACGGTCGGAACTAACGGTTCGTGGAGGATGCCGCGGGGTTTGGCTGCGCTCGACGTCGACTTCGCGCACCTGCTTATGTGTGCTGCGATGGCGAAAATGTCCACGCTTGGCATCGAAACCTTTTCACCCCGCGTCTGGGAAACGATCTTCGCCATTCTGTTGGCTTGGTTTGCATGGCGTTTGGTGGACGGTCTCAAGCTATCGGGCCTGCGATCCCTGCTGGACGGACACTCCGTCACGCATCTGGTTCATTGCGCGGCGATGGTTTTCATGTGCATCGGTCCGGTGGCACCCGACCACATGGATATGATGGGCATGGGCATGGGGGCTGCACGGCCGCACGGAATTCCGGCGCTGGCACTGGCGTTCGCGCTTGCGTGCTGTAGTGCCTGGGATCTGTTTGGCCAACTATGGGGATGGGGCTACCGCCTCCGGGTTCGGCCATGCGCATGTTCCGTCTCGGATGGCCGCACTGCATCGACGGCAGCGTGCCGTACCGCAATGGGCGCTGTCATGACCGTCATGCTGCTGACCATGAACTGACCGGATGGAGGGGGACGCGCCGGAGACCGGAAATTCTATCTTTGCCCGGGTTCGGCGCGCAGGGTGCGGTGGATCGCGTAAAAGATGCCGTTTGAGGCCAGGACATCCAGGGCTCGCTGCAGATCGGGTGACTCCATCTTGTCGAAAGCCTCCTCGAAACAACGCTGTGCCTTCTTCCACAGCGCATCGGCTTCTCGAAGTCTCGCCTCTCCGGTGTCCGTGAGTGCGATCAGCCGTTGATGACGATCGGTGGGATCGACCCTCACCGCGATCAGACCGTCTCGTTCGAGTGGTTTCAGCGCGCGCGCAAACGCAACTGGATCTTTGATAAGAACTCCGGCGAGCTTGCCCACCCTTATCGAGGGCGATGCGCGGATCTCCGCCAGAATGCTCCGTTGATTTGCCGTCAGCCCGCAGGGCGAGAGCGCGGTGTCGTACAGCTGGCTGATCCGCCGAGACGCCTTGAGCAAGGCGTTGCAGTTACAGGGGCGCTCCTTTCCAGCGCTCGTCGTGACACTCGCAACGTCCGCCATCATTCTCTCCTTGAGTCGATGGTCGCATATGCACATCAATCAATGAGTTCAAGCATATGCATATAGCACGGCCGGGTGGCACCCACTTAGGGAACGCAATTCCAACGGCACGATAGGAATTGTCCGGTCTCGATGCCGAGGTCCTGGAAGCTAGCCCAATGTGCCGTTGGCCTGTGCAATAATGCATTGAAACTGTGTCATTTTGGCTTTCTGCGACCTCTCCGGCCTGCGATGGTTCGGCCGCTTGGCTCGCTAGAACTCCGGCCCCGCGGCGCCTTTTCACGATCGATCTCTTGAATTTATGTGTAAGCATATGCATATAATAATGATGCAGTTTCGGCGGAATGATGGAGCGTCGGATCGCTCGAATAGCCTGGAGAACGGAAATGCCTCTCGTTCGCATCGATCTGCTTAAGGGCAAGGATGGCGCCTATCGGCAGGAAATCGGCCGCGTCGTCCACGAGGCGATGGTCGAGGTCGGAGTTCCCGAGAAGGATCGTTTCCAGATCATCGCCGAGCATGACGTCGGTGGCTTCATTTTCGATCCGACCTATCTCGGTATCGCGCGGACTGATGACCTCGTGATCATTCAGATCACATGGAACGAGGGGCGGACGGTCGATCAGAAGAAGGCTCTCTACAAAGCCATAGCCGACGGTCTTTCCAAGTCCCCCGGTATCGGTGGCGGCGACGTGCTCATCAACCTCGTCGAGGTGAAGAAGGAGAACTGGTCCTTCGGCGATGGCATCGCTCAATACGCGGCGTAAGGCGGACCGTCCTGTGGATCGCGTCCTGGCGGCTGAGGCGAGAGGATCTGCGGACCGTCATGCCTTCTGGGTGATGATTTGTACCTCGGCGCCGTCCTTCATGCTTCAGCTCGACGCGAATATTGTCTCCGTATCTCTGCCTTCGATCGCTCGGTCGCTTCATGCGAGCTTTGCCGGCATCGAGTGGGTCGTGACGGCCTACATACTGAGCTTCGCTTCGCTGCTCATGCCGGCTGGCGCCCTTGCGGATCGTTTCGGGCGAAAGACGCTGCTTCTGGCCGGCCTCTCCATATTTACCTTTGCGTCCTTCCTATGCGGATCGGCCGAGGCTTTGCCGGTGTTGATCGCCGCCCGCGCCTTGCAGGGCGCAGGCGCGGCTATGCAGCTGAGCGCCGCGTTGGCGACACTGTCGCATGCCTTCGAAGGAGAAGCGCGCGCGCGCGCCTTCTCCTTCTGGGGGGCGGTGGTGGGTATCGGGATCGCGTGCGGGCCCGTCGTGGGCGGTCTCATCACGGAGGTCTTCGGCTGGGAATGGGCATTTTACGTGAACCTGCCGATCGGCGCCGCGCTGATCGGGCTGGTCGTGAAGATCGTCGATCCTTCACGCGACCCCGAAGCCATGCGCTTGGACCTGCCGGGCGTCGCCACCTTCGGTGGCTCGTTGTTTCTCGTCACATTGGCCCTCATCGAGGGCAACCACCGCGGCTGGACCAATGCTGCAATCCTTTCGGAGCTGGCGGGCGCGCTGGTCCTCTTCGTTGCGTTCGTTCTGGTTGAGCGGCGGCAGGCCCGGCCGATGCTCGACCTCTCCTATTTTCGAAGGCGGACCTATCTTGGTGCCAACCTGGCGCAGCTCGCGTTCTCGGTCGGTATGCTGACCATGCTGACGTTCATACCGATTTTTCTGCAGAGCGGTCTCTCCCAGTCTTCGGCAGTTGCGGGACTGATGATGCTTCCGATGGTGGTGCCGCTCTTCATCGTCCCTCGAATTGCGGATCGCCACCTGGCGCACCGTCTGTCCGGTCGGGCGCTACTCACTATCGGACTCGTCCTGGTTGCATTGGGCCTGATTTGGTTCGCGGCGGTGATCCGCGAGCTTGCCTATGGCCCGATGATCGGCGGCATGCTGATCATCGGAGCTGGGGCCGGACTGCTCAATGGCGAGATCATGAAGGTCGGCATGGCCGTCATC
>Ga0209166_10002809_pt1 | contig 12878 bp, 11 predicted proteins | sample Coa_R1_3_FD_187151 | JGI IMG/M metagenome (GOLD analysis project Ga0209166, IMG submission 187151) | Surface soil microbial communities from Centralia Pennsylvania, which are recovering from an underground coalmine fire - Coalmine... | ecosystem: Environmental > Terrestrial > Soil >... | reverse complement strand
TGGAATTCGCTAAACGGGCCGGGCGCGGGATTTGGCTGGGACCGCCGCGATGGGCGCGCCATCAAGAATATGCCGCGGTTGCCGGGACCGGTGGTGCAGGAATTTAATATTCGCTCTTTGTTGACGGTGTCGTTTGACCAGAGCGGGCAGCCGAGCGGACGAATTTTTCTTTTGAATCGAAAGAAACCGTTTCAAAAGCAGGATCTCGTTTGGCTGGAGAATATCGCGCAGCACATTGGGCCGGCGCTCGAAAACATTTTTCTTTTGCGGCATTTGCGCGCGCGAGCCATTGAAGCGGAGCGCAGCCGCATCGCGCGCGACCTGCACGATGGAATTTTGCAGACGCTGCTCAGTATCGAAATTCAGTTGGATGTGCTGCGGCGGAAAGTCCCCGCGACTCCCGAACTGGCTTCAAGCGCCCTCGCTAATCTTCAGCAAACGGTGAAAAACGAAGCGGCCGAGCTGCGCCAGACGGTGACCGACCTGCGGCCGCTGCGGGTGCAGAGCGCGGACCTAGTGGACCTGATGCGGGGCTTTGCGGAGCGGTACCGGAACGAGTCCACGATTGCGCTGGATTTGTTAATTGATTCGACACAATTGCGGGCTCCGGACCGCGTGTGCCGCGAGATTTTCCAGATTTACCGAGAAGCACTCAACAACATAAAAAAGCATGCGAAGGCTTCCCATGTCGTGGTAAAACTGTCGCAGGATGACAGCCGTCTAGTACTTGTAGTAGACGACAACGGCGAGGGTTTTAGCTTTGCCGGCAGATTCTCTGCCGACGAGCTGGATCGCCTGCGGTTGGGCCCGATTTCCATAAAGGAACGCTCTCGAACGGTGGGTGGGGTGCTCACCGTGGAGTCAAATCCGGGGCATGGGGCGCGTCTGACAATCGAAGTGCCGCTCGGTTGATATGGCAAAAACAGCAAAACAGCAAATACGGGTACTACTAGCCGACGACCACGCAATCTTTCGCGATGGGTTGCGGAAGCTTTTGGACTCCGACGAAGAAATTGCGATTGTCGGAGAAGCGCAGAACGGAGCGGAGTGCATCAAGCTGCTCGCGAAGCTGAAGCCGGACATTCTTCTGCTCGATTTGCGCATGCCGGACAAGGACGGGCTGGCGGTGCTGGAAGAAGTGAATTTTGATACGTTGCCGACGCGCGTGGTGGTGCTGACGGCGGCGGAAGATGATCGCGACGTGGTGCGCGCGATGCGGCTGGGCGCGCGCGGCGTGGTGCTGAAGCAGTCCGCGACGGATTTGCTGGTGAAGAGTATTCATCGCGTGCACGCGGGAGAGATTTGGCTCGACAATCGCATGACCGCGGAAGTGATGAAGGCGTTCTCGAAGTCGAGCGAGGCGGGGCCGCGGCGCGAGAAGCCGTTACTCAGTGACCGGGAGAAAGAAATCGTGCAACTGGTGGCGCAGGGTTTTCGGAACAAGGAAATTGGGGAGAAGCTTTTTATTTCCGAACAGACGGTCAAGAATCACCTGCACAATATTTTTGACAAGCTGGGCGTTTCGGACCGGCTGGAGCTTGCGCTGTACGCCATTCATCATCGTTTAATCGATCATTCCTAAACGGCACGCTGATTCGAAATCGCACAGTGTCAAGCGTCTAAGGTAAATCCTTCTGCGAAAGACTGAGGTGAAGACTCTGTGAAGAAAGGAAGCAGATTGGGAAAGTTTTCAAGGGCTAGTACCGTACGAAATGGTTTACTCACGGCAGAAAAATTCCGGTAAGTCGCCGAATTCCACACATTTAGAGAAATGTTCCGCAATGGCAGCGCGATTGCCAGCTACCGGACAGATGTTTGGCTCACTAAGGCTCCAAGGCGTTAGTCGGCGGGGCTAGCTGCCTGCACTCGGGAGTTTCCCAAAAAAGTGCGCGGGGATGTGCGCGTGAAAATGAGGAGGTACGTGTGTATCGTCAGAGGACTACAGAATTCTGTGAGTTGCCTGAGTCCACGGTCATACGAATGGCGCAACGGGGCGATGAGGAGGCGTTCGAGCGGCTTTACCGGTTGCACAGCGCGCGTGTCTACGCCTTGTGCATGCGCATGCTGAGGAATCCCGACGAAGCCGAAGATTCAACGCAGGAAGTTTTTCTGCACGTGTTCCGCAAGATTCAGGGATTTCGAGGCGCGTCGGCGTTTTCCACGTGGCTACACCGCGTGGCGGTAAATACGGTGTTGATGCGGATTCGCGGGTCCAAGCAGGACAAAACGGCGCTGGTGGAAAACACGGAAGGCACCGATGAAAACGGAAACCCAACGGCGCGGCGAGAACCGGGTGCGCCAGACCTGCATCTGGAAGGCTACATTGACCGGGTGGCCTTGGAGAACGCGATCCAGCAACTGCCGCCACGATGCAAACTGATGTTCGTGCTGTACGACATTCAAGGCTACGCGCACAACGAAATCGCCAAATTGCTGGGGTGTTCCGTGGGGAATGCCAAATCCCAGTTGCACAAGGCGCGCGTGCGGCTGAGGAAACTTCTGCGGCCGAAGAATGACTACGAAGGCGAAACAGAGAAGGGGTCTGCCGGATTGCCGGGGCAAGATGCCGGGGACCTGGGCGGCAGGCAATTCCTGCACGGCGCGGAGCTGTGCCAGTCCGCGTAGTTCCTTTTCTTCAACCTTTTCGACCTTATCTCCCTAAGGTCTGCCGCCAGGGGGCTACAGGGGAGGCGCGGGCGGGCAGAATACGCGCCCGAAATACATGAAAAGGTTAGGACTTTTCCCGATACAGGATTGCGGGGGAACCTGTATCTTGCTTTTGCCTTGGCGGGGGAATATACTCTAAATTCGCTCTGAAGCGGGTCAAACGGATAAGTGGGCGCGAGCCCACTTTTTTGTTGGGGCCGGGCGGAGTGTGGTGCGAACCGGCTACGGTACAGGAGTCTCTGCAAGTGGATTTGGAGAAAATCCGCGCCGCTGCCGAGCGAGTGGCGCGTTCGGAAGGCCTGGAAGTCGTTGATGTCGAATGGAAAATCGGCAAGCAGCGTTTCCTGCGCGTGTACATCGACCGCGTGGCGAGGCCCGGGGCGGTGATTAGCGATGCCGCCGGGACGCTGGCGCCGGACGAGGGGGTTGAAGTCGTCAATGACCCCTTTCCGAAGATCGGCCACGCGGATTGCCAGCGGGTGAGCCAGCAGCTTAGCGTGATTTTGGACGTGGAAGAGCTGGTTCCCGGGCCGGGATACATCCTGGAGGTGAGTTCTCCGGGGATGGACCGGGCGCTGAAGAAGGCCGCGGACTTCGAGCGATTCCGGGGGCGCTTGGCGAAGATTACGACCACGGAGCCGATCGGAGACGCGAAATTTTTTGAAGGGCGGCTGGCGGGATTTGCGGAGGGGAAAGTTCGAATGGAGTTGAAAGGGAAGGTGGCGAGGACGGTGGAGCTGCCGCTGGAGTCGATTCGCAAGGCGAATTTGGTGGTGGAGTTTTAAAGCTGCGGGCGGGGATTCTGGGGATTAGGGACGCGTTATGGCGAATTTGCTTTATCAACAGATCGAGATGCTGAGCCGCGAGAAGCACATCGAGCCGGAAGTAGTGGTGTCTGCGATCGAAGATGCGATGGTGGTGGCGGCCCGGAAATTTTACAAGACAGAAGAAGATCTGCGAGGGAAGTTCAACCCGGAAACCGGCCAGGTGGACGTGTATTCGGTGTATTTGGTGGTTGAGGAAGTGACCGATCCCAAGAAAGAGATTACGGTAGCGGAAGCGAAGAAAAAGAATCCATCCGCGGAGGTCGGCACGGAAATCCTGACTGCCAAGCCGACGGACGTATTGGGACGCATTGCAGCGCAGACGGCAAAGCAAGTGATTCTGCAAAAAGTGCGTGAGGCGGAGCGCGACACCATCTTTAACGAGTACAACGGGCGCGTGGGAGAGCTTGTGACCGTGATTGTAAAGCGCGCCGAAGGCCCGGACCTGATTGTGGACATGGGGAGGACGGAAGCGCGGCTGCCAAAGCGCGAGCAATCGAAGCTCGAGACCTACAACATCGGTGAGCGCTTGCGCGTGGTGATCAAGGCCGTGGACCGCGCGGCGAAGGGGCCGCAGGTGATTGTGTCGCGTGCGGACGCGAGTTTGGTGCAGCGGCTGTTTGAAATGGAAGTGCCGGAGATTTACGACGGCACAGTGCAGATTCGCCATGCGGCGCGCGAGGCAGGTGAGCGGACCAAGGTGGCGGTGATGAGCCGCGACAAGGACGTGGATCCGGTGGGCGCGTGTGTCGGGATGAAGGGCATGCGCGTGCAGTCCATCATCCGCGAATTGCGCGGAGAGAAAATCGACATTATTCCTTTCAGCGAAGAGACCGTGGCGTTCGCGCAGAAGGCGCTTAGCCCTGCGAAAGTGACGCGCGTGCAAATTACCGATCCTGAGGCGAAAAAGCTGGAAGTGATTGTCGAGGATTCGCAGCTTTCGCTGGCGATCGGCAAGAAGGGGCAGAACGTCCGGCTAGCGAGCAAGCTCATCGGCTGGGACATTGACATCAAGAGCGAGGAAGAGAAGCGCCAGGAAATCGAAGCGGAAATGACTGCGCTGACCGCGCCTGCTACTCCACTGACGTCACTGGCCGGCGTTGGCGCAAAGACCATCGAGAAGATGGAGGCGGCGGGGATCAATTCGGTGGAAAAGCTGGCTTCGATGACGCCGGAACAGTTGATGGAGATTCCGGGCATCGGCGAAAAGATGGTGGACAAGATCTACCAGTCGGTGAACCAGTTTTATGAGAGCGCTTCTGAGGCCGCGCCAAGCGGTGAAAGCGCAGCGAGCGCGGAAACCCCGGAAGTTGCAGCCGAAGGCGGCGAAGAGGCCGCAACTGCAGCGGTTGAGGAAGAGGGCTCGACGGGAACTGCTGAAGGAGCGCAGCCGGCAGAAGAAGCTTCCGCCGGTGCGGAGGCCGCTGCTGCAGAAGAGATGGCGCCGACCGAAGACGCGCGGGCCGAAGTTCCGGCAGAGGAAAACGGAAGCGAAGCGGCACCAACAGAAGAGGCAAAGCCGGAGTGACGGGTCCAAGTAACAAACGGAGCGCATGAGCGACGTAAACCAAGTCCGAATCAATGAGCTGGCCCGCGAATTGGAAGTGAAGGCCAAAGCGATTATTGATCTTCTGCCCGGTTTCGGTGTTACCGAAAAAAAGACGCATTCGAGCTCAATTCCGGCTGACGTCGCGGAGAAGGTCCGGAAACAGATTCAGGGAGTTGTGGAAGCCGAAGCTCAGGCGGAAGCGGCGGCCAAGGCGGAAAAGGAAGCGAAAGAAGCCGCTGCGAAAGCGGCGCGGTCGAGGCCAGCCGCACCGGCAGTGGCACCGCCGCAGGCTCGCGTAGCGCCTGCCGATGCAAAGCCAGCGGCTCCAGCGATGCCTGCTGCCCCGGCCGCCAAACCGGCAGCTCCAGCAGTACAGCCGGCGACTCCTCCCACGGCTACGCCTGCGGCTCCGAAGATTGTTCCTAAGGCGCCAGCCGCTCCAGCCGCTGCGAAGCCCGCCGCCCCGCCTGCCGCGCCGACACCCATTCGTCCTGCAGCTCCTGCTTCACAGCCTGGAGGAGCACCGGCTCGGCCAGCCGCCGCGGCTCCCGTGAGTACTCAACCTTCTGCCGCGCGACCTGCGGCTGCCGCACCTGGCAGTGCGTCCGCGCGTCCCAGCGCACCGGCGCGCCCCAGCGGACCGCCGCGACCAAACGCGCCACTCCGGCCCTCCGGAAACCGCGGTCCTTTGCCAACAGGAAATCGCGGTCCTCTGCCCGACATTTCGCGTGAACGACCAAGCGGCCCGCGTCCAGGGCAGCCGATTCGGCCGCAACAGCCGGGTCAAGGTAGGCCGAGTGGGCGTCCACGTCCTGGCGCTCCTGGCACCGAGCCGTCGCGGCCTTTCGAACATCGGCGTGGGCCCATGCCAACTGGAACACGGCCGGGACCTCGTACGCCCGGGCGCCCGGGAATGTTGCCTCCGCTGCCTGACAAAATGCCCTCGAAGGCGGAGCCTGGGAAGCCGCTTTACGCGCGAAAGGCTCCTCCGCGCCAGCGGCCGGTGATTGACAAGCGTGAGATTGAGGGAGAGCGCAAACTGCACCCGACGCGGATGCGCCAGGGAGCGGGCCGGGGTGCGGCTGCCGCTGCAGTCATTGCACCCCCGGAACCACGTCCGCCGCGCGAAGTAACTATCACGGAAGGCATAACCATTCGCGAGCTTGCGGAAAAACTCGATGTGCGCGCAAAGGACCTGTTGAAGACCTTGCTGGATAGGGGCGTGTTTGCCAGCATCAACCAGGCCCTCGACGTGCCTACAGCGACGACCCTCGCGGAAGCCTTCAGCGGCGTGGTGAGCGTGGTGTCGCTCGAAGAAGAAATGGTGCTGGAAGTCGCAAAGGAAGAGACCAAGGAGAGTTTGAAGCCGCGGCCGCCAGTGGTGACGGTCATGGGCCATGTGGACCACGGGAAAACGAGCCTTCTGGATGCCATTCGCGAAGCAGACGTTGCGGGGGGCGAAGCCGGCGGAATCACCCAGCACATCGGGGCGTACCAAGTGGTGGTGAACGACCGCAGCGTGGTTTTTGTGGATACGCCAGGCCACGAAGCGTTCACGCGCATGCGTTCACGCGGCGCGAAGGTGACGGACATTGTGGTGCTGGTTGTGGCGGCAGATGACGGCGTCATGCCGCAAACCAAGGAAGCTATCGATCACGCCAAAGCGGCGAATGTGCCGATCATTGTGGCGGTCAACAAGATTGACAAGCCGGAAGCGCAGCCAGAGCGCGTGAAGCGCCAGTTGTCGGATTTGGGTTTGATGCCTGCGGAATGGGGTGGCGATACGGAATTCGTGGAAGTTTCGGCGAAGCAGAAGAAGGGCATCGACAAGCTGCTGGAGATTATTTTGCTAGTCGCAGATTTGCGCGAATTGAAAGCCAATCCCGATGCGCCGGCGAGCGGCACGGTGCTGGAATCGCGCGTGGATAAGGGACGCGGGCCGGTAGCCACGGTGCTCGTGCAGAACGGGACGCTTAACGCAGGCGACTTTTTCATTTGCGGATCGGTGTTCGGCAAAGTGCGCGCGATGTTTGATGATCGCGGGCGCGCGGTAAAAAACGCTCCGCCTTCCACGCCAGTTGAAGTGCTTGGCTTACAGGGCGTGCCGGAAGCGGGCGATCACTTCCAGGTGACGGACGAAGCGAAGGCGCGCCACATCGTTGAATATCGCCAGAGCAAACAGCGCGACGCAGCAATGGCGCGCAGCAGCGGGGGACGCATCACGCTGGACCAGCTCCACGAACAGCTCAAGGCCGGCGAGGTCAAAGAGCTGCCGATAGTCATCAAGGCGGACGTACAAGGTTCCGTGGAAGTGTTGAGCGAGATGCTGCCAAAGCTTTCCACCGATCAGGTGAAGCTGAAGATCATCGGGTCGGGCGTAGGGGCGGTTACAGAAAACGACGTGCTGCTCGCCTCTGCTTCGGGCGCGATTGTCATCGCTTTCGGAGTGCGCCCAGATCGCAAGGCTGCGGACCTGGCACAGCAGGAACACGTGGACATTCGCACGCACAACATTATTTACGAAGTTTCGGATGAAATTAAGAAAGCCATGGAAGGCCTGCTCGAGCCGGTCATTACGGAGACCTATCTGGGCCGGGCCGAAGTGCGGAACACTTTCAAGGTCAAGGGCGCCGGCACGGTGGCGGGCTGTTATGTGGTCGACGGAATTCTGAAGCGAGATGCCCAGGTGCGGGTGGTTCGCGACGGCACCGTGATTTACACGTCGAAGCTGAGTTCGTTGAAGCGCTTCAAGGACGACGCCAGCGAAGTGCGAACGGGTTTTGAATGCGGCGCGGGCGTGGCCAACTTCAACGACATCAAAGTTGGCGACGTGCTCGAATGCTTCAACGTTACCAAAATGAGCGCCGCAGAAGCCGCTGGACAGGCCAGCGCGCCTGCCGGAAGAAGATAGATCGCCGGTTTTCCCCGGAGCCGCAGATGCCAGTCGGCTTGCTCACCCTCGAGCTACACATCCCCGACGCGCAATCGCTGAAGGACAAGCGGCAAGTGTTGCGCAGCCTGAAAGACCGGCTGAGGCGGGATTTCAACGTGGCGGTAGCGGAACTCGAACATCAGGACACGTGGCAGAGGTCGGTGGTGGGCGTGGTGACGATTTCCAATGAAGAAAAGCACGTGAATGAAGTGCTGCAGAAGGTTTTGGATGAAGCGGACGGCATTCTCGGCTCGATTTTAATCAACCAGGCGGTTGAGATTATTTAGAAACACCGCGGAAGAAACGCAGATGAGTTCCACCACCCATCGTCACGAACGCGTGGGCGAAGAAATCGCTCACGAGATCAACGCCATGCTGGCGGGAGAATTAAAAGACCCGCGGCTGGAAGGAAGCATCATTGCCAGTGAGGTCCGCGTGCAGCCGGACATGAAGCACGCGCGCGTTTTCATCAGTGTGAAAGGAACGACTGAAGAGCAAACGGATGCGATCAAAGCGCTGGAGCATGCGGCCGGATTCATCCGTCACGAACTTGTCGAGCGCTTGCAGCTTCGCCGGCTGCCGGAATTGCACTTTGCCCTGGACTTGTCCGAAGAGCGCGTAGAGCGGATCGAGCAATTGCTGAAGGAAGTGAAGAAGGAAGAACCTGCACCCATTGAGGTCAAGAAACGTGAGCTGCGACCCAGCAAATCGAGGAAAGGTAAGCCGTCCAGGAAGAAAAAGAGTTCCCGGTAGTCTTTCTCACTTCTGAGTTGTAAGTCGTAAGTAGTAAGTGGGGAACCCGGAGAACCAGCAAGGTTCAGCTTCCTGGGAGTCGTCCGCTGACGAGTTTTTGTCACCGCAGGTCCTAATTCAGACGGGTCCGTAGGTTGAGCGTTTGCGACTTTTTCACTTACCACTTAAGACTTACGACGGAAGACTCATTCCATGCCACGCCAGCCACAACCGGCGCCGTTTGACGGCGCACTCGTCATCAACAAGCCCAAGGGGAAAACGTCGCACGATGTTGTGGACGCAGTGCGCCACCTGGCGGGATTCCGGCAAATCGGGCATTTAGGGACTTTGGATCCGCTGGCAACGGGCGTTCTGGTGTTGTTGCTGGGGCGAGCCACGCGGCTGGTGCGGTTTTATTCCGGCAGGAGGAAGCGTTACAGCGCAGGATTCCGCTTCGGATTTGCAACGGATACATACGACTCTGACGGCGAAGCGCAAGGCCCGGATGGGGCGCCGACTCTCGATGGTGCTGTGCTCGAGCGCCTTGCGACTGAACGCATTGGGCTATTCGAACAGATGCCGCCGGCGTTCTCCGCAAAGAAAGTGGGAGGCCGCCCGGCGTACGAACTGGCGCGCAAAAAACAAGAAGTCGAATTGAAGCCCGTCCAGGTAGAAATATACGAGTACAAGCTAACGGGAATTGAGGGCAGCATTGCGCGGTTTGCTATCGAATGCTCTTCTGGCACCTACATTCGTTCGCTAGCACACGAAATGGGGCAGAAGATGGGCTGCGGCGCGCACTTGGCCGAAATCACACGCACGGCCGTCGGGGAATTCTCGCTTGAGCAAGCGATCACGCTCGAAGAGCTCGCGGAAGCGAGCCGGGCAGGACGATTCGCAAACTGCTTGATCAAGCTAGAAAATCTGCTGCCCAATTTCCCACGCATCAACGTTTTACCCGTGATCGAAAGGCGTGTGCGACACGGCTCGAAGTTCAATATTTCTGTTTCGCAATTGCAGCCAGGGCGTGTTGAGCCGCTTCCCGGCGCGACCACGGAACTCGATGGCGGGCCGCCGATGGCCCCGCGTCTCCGTGTCTTCAACCAGCAGGAAAGGCTGATCGCTATTGCCGAGGCGGTGGTGCCGCGAACCTACCAGCCACTCGTCGTCTTCGAACCACTGCCATGAGCAGGCTGCAGCTCAAGTGTATTGAGCGGAGTAATCGGAAATCATGACAACCGCGTTATGCCAGGGAACCCGTCAAACGCTGAATCAAAGCTCAAGATGCGGTCGATATCGTGATGTTCCATGATCGCCAGGTGAAGAGCATCACGCGCCGAGAGGCGCCGATTCCCGAGGACAATCTCTTTGGCTCGCTCGGCGGTGGCTCTATTGACGTCAAGCACGTCATCGACGATGCCGATAAGAGCGTCAAATGCAGGCTGGATAGCGTCCCGGCGGTCGATCGCAACGTAGCGATGGAGGATTTCCTGAAAGACCTCGGCGTCGGTGACCAAGCGCTCTCGATTATTGACCAGTTTTTCCAGCAGTCGTTGAGCATCACTCTTATTTGGGTGAGGTGCACCCACTAAATACATTGGGATATTCGAATCCACCAGGATCACGAGCTTTTACCCGATGAGTACCCCGCCTCGATCTCCGCCAGGAGCTTGTCAATGTCCCCTGTCGGAAAATCAAATCGCGTTGCCGCGCGGATGATTCCGAGTTTCTTGCCGACCCCGCTTTCGGGTTCACGGCGCCGAGCGAGATCCAGGGCCTGGCGCACCCACTCGGCAATCGACATGTGGCGCGAGCGGGCCGCGCGTTGAATCGCGCGGTACTCAAGATCTCTCAGGATAACTTGCAAGCGTTTGCTCATAGTGTGAGTATACTTGACTCATGACAATGAGTCAACTGGAGGACACTGGTTGTGCGCGCAATGATTCCTGTTAAGGCTGTGGTTGCTGGGGTTGTTGCGGTGGAGGCTGCTGTTGTTGTGGTTGAGGTTGGGGCTGTTGTTGAGGCTGTTGGAGCGGCGGCTCGGGTTGCGGTGGTTGAGGTTGTGGCGGCGTGGGGGTTCCGCGGAATCCCGCGCCACCACGGCCAATGTCACCGCGGCCCGCGTAGATCGTGCGCGTGAGATGATCCGCCAAACGAAGCCTGCGCGGAGTGATTACGATGAGAAGTTCCGTGTCCTGAAACGCGCGGCTTTTTGAACTAAATGCGTATCTCAGTCCGGGAACCTGCGCGAAGCCCGGCAAACCCGCAATAGAGCGAGTTTCTTCGGTGTCGGTCATTCCCGTAATCAGGGTTGGTTCGTTTTCTTTCACGCGCACGGTTTGCGACAGCATGCGATTCGAAAGGATGGGAATGCCGTTGACGGCGCTGCCGGCAAGCGCGCGGATTTCGAATTCCAACTGCAACGTCACTTCCGAATTGGCATGAAGCGTCGGGGTGGCCTTGATTTTTACGCCGAGGTCCACGTATTCGGAGCCAGGGTAAGGCTGCTGTAAAACTCCAGGGGCGACACCGTTGGAAAACAGGCTGGATGGGCTCAGAACCACAGTGACGTCTCCGGCCGCCCCAGACACGTCGTTGGTGATTGCAACATCGGGAAGACTGCTGCCTGTTGCGAGAGTGGCTGCAACGATGGCGGTCGGTGAGGAACCGGTCGGGCCTGCGGGTGGCTGAAACGCTTGCGTGAACAGGCCTTCGGAAATTCCCACGAACACAGTAAAGGTGTTGGCACCGCTGTTGGTCACAGCGATGTCCGCGAGGCCGTCCTGGTTGAAATCCGCGATAGCGACACCGTTGGGCGACGTTCCTGCCCCATTTTGCAGAGGGGAGCTTGCGCTCGCTGTGAAGGTTGCATCGCCGTTATTGAGCAGGACGCTGACGGTGTTGTCGGTTTGATTCACGACGGCCAAATCCGGTTTAGCGTCACCGTTCAAATCACCGGCCGCGATTGCGACGGGGCCACTGCCCGACGAAATTGGCGAGCCGGTCGCTTCCGTGAAAGTGCCGTCGCCCTTGCCAAGGAGCATGGTCACGTTGTTGGTGGCTTGGTTGACGATGGCCAAATCCTGGTTTCCGTCGGCGTTGAAATCATTCTGAACGATCGCAACGGGGCCACGCTCGGTGGCTGTGGCCGGGATCGGGGTCAAAGTGTATTGCTTTGGAGGAGTTGATTGAGGCGGGCTTGAAGAGTCTGTAGCCAAGACTGAGAAAGAAAAAAACGCTGGCTGTCCCTGTGTAAATGTCGGGGTTCCGGTGATTTCGCCGCTAGGGTTCAGGGTCAGACCGGGCGGTAACGAGCCGGTTGAGCTCCAGGTAAGCGGTGATGTTCCTCCTGAGGCGGTCAGAATCTGATCGTATGGAACGCCGATGGTTCCGTTGGAAAGCGAAGCCGTGGAGATGGCGAAAGCTGGAGCCGTGCCATTGATCGTAATACTCAACGTGGTGGAGGCGGAATTCGGAGGATTGGCGGAGTCGGTCGCCGTCACGGTGAAGGAAGAAGGGGTCGCCGTTGACGTCGTCGGCGTGCCGGTGATGGCACCAGTGCCGGGATTCAGAGTTAGGCCTGCAGGGAGTGTTCCTGTTGTGAGGCTCCAGGTGACCGCCCCTGTCTGTCCGATCGATTGCAGTGTGGTGTTGTAAGAGGCGTTCAGCACGCCATCGGGAAGTGATGTCGTGGTGATGAGCAGTTGTCGCGCGAGAACGAAAGGGGAACCCGCCGCGGGGGTAAATTTGCCGGTTCCGTCGCCAAGAAAAATGGAAATTGAATCATCGTCCTCGTTGACCACGGCGAAATCCTGTTTGTTGTCGCCGTTGAAGTCGCCGGTGGCAATCGCGGTTGGATTGGAGCCGGTGGGAACCGCGATGGGATTCTGGAAAGTGCCGTCACAATTGCTGAGAAGCACGTCCACCTGGTTCGCGAGGGGATCGCTGACAACCAAATCGTGGCATCCACTGTTGGTGAACGTTGCCGAAGCGATTCCAGGGTGCGTGACTGGCGCTGCCGCGCGCGCGGTACCCAGCGAAATGGGAGAACCCGTAGCCTGCGCAAATGTTCCCTGGCTGCTGTTCTGGTTCAGCAGAATCGTCACGGAATTATCGATTTCGTTGGCCGCGGCCAGGTCCTGCAAACCGCTATTCCGAAAATCGGCAGCAACCA
>Ga0209166_10002808_pt1 | contig 12879 bp, 9 predicted proteins | sample Coa_R1_3_FD_187151 | JGI IMG/M metagenome (GOLD analysis project Ga0209166, IMG submission 187151) | Surface soil microbial communities from Centralia Pennsylvania, which are recovering from an underground coalmine fire - Coalmine... | ecosystem: Environmental > Terrestrial > Soil > Unclassified... | reverse complement strand
TCGTTGCAGCTTGGGGCTTGCCACCGGCTACTCACGGGAGCACTCAGCCGACTTTGATCACTGAGCAGACTCCCTCAACCCAATCCGTGTCAGGGAAAATTGCTTCCGTGGCGAAGGACTCCTTCACTCTAACCGTAGCATCGAACCAGACCTCCGCAGGGCAGCAATTGGCGCAGCAACAGGCTGAACCCAAAACAATGACATTCTTCATCGACAAGAACACCGCCATGGAAGGCAAACTAAAAGTGAACGCCAACGCTGAAGTCACGTATCGCGAAGAAGGCGGCAAGAGCATCGCGGTCAGCGTCCACGTCGCTTCGTAATTCCTGACATTCGTTTTCTGAATCGACTGCTTTGGGACCTCTGGAGTCAGCAACACACTTTAAAGGTCCCAGAGCAGCATTGTTTTTTAGTGCGTCGAAAGCAGCCGTGTAGGTAGTATCCATCCTCAAGTCAAATTGCCAGAGCAAGCCAGTGCGGTGTTCAAGAAGGCCCTCGCAAAGCGTTCAACCATACCTTCAAGCCTGAGCCTCGGTTGCGAGTTCCCGCTCCTTCACGGAGATGTGAGTCCGGAGAAAGAAGCTTAATGAGTTGCTTTGCCAGGAAGGGTGTATGATGCGCGGTAAGGATTCCTCGAATAACACCCCACAATCCCGATAACCTCGCGGCAAGGAGGATTTATGAAGCCAAATAGGTTTGCATGGCTACTGGTTCTCTTGGTGTTTTCGAGCGGTGTGGCACGTGCTCAGGGCGTCGGCTCCTCCGGCGACATTCGCGGTGTGGTCACCGATCCTGCCGGCCGCGTCATTCCCAAAGCGACTATCGTGGCGGAGGACGCCGAAAAAGGCATCCACCGCACTTCCACTTCCGACGAGAATGGCCAGTACGAGTTTACTGGCCTCCCGCCGGGCACTTATCGCTTAACCGTCAAAGTCTCCGGCTTTCAAACAGAAGTTCTAAAAGAAGTTCAGGTGAGCGTGGGCCAGACCTTGCCGTTGGATATCGGCATGAAAATCTCTACGGGGACTGAAACTGTTGAGGTCACCACAGAGCCGCTTGTGGTGGAACCCGAACGAAGCCATCAAGCCGATACCGTAAGCGAACAATACATCATGGATTTGCCCATCGACCGTCGCGACTATCTCACTATCACTTTGTTGATGCCGGGCGTGTCCGACTCCACGCGCCTTGCAGCTGATCAGGATTTTCGCGTCAAGCAAACGCCGCAGAGTGGCCTTTCCTTCTATGGCAGTAATGGCCGAGGCAACAGTGTGACGGTGGATGGCGGCGAAGCCAACGATGATTCAGGCGGCGTTCGCCTGACTCTCAGCCAGGATGCCGTCGAGGAGTTTCAAATCAACCGCAGCAACTATTCCGCCGACTTGGGCGGAGCGAGTGGCGCGGCCATCAACATTGTGTCCAAATCGGGCTCCAATCAGTTTCATGGAAGCCTCTATGGGTTCTTCCGCAACGATGCCCTGGATGCGGCCGACCCCTTCGCCATCAGCCAAGCGTTGAAGCCAGGCGACCAGTTCAATCCCGGCGTGGCCGATCTCCATGGCGCGAACATTAAGAATTCTCTCAGCCGGCAGCAATACGGCGGCACCGCAGGTTTACCCATAAAAAAGGACAAGACTTTTTTCTTTGCGGCTTTCGAGGGCCTACGCCAGAACGCTCAGAACGCCGTTCCGATCCTCACCGACACCAACATCTTTCGGCCCAATGCGGGCCAGGGAGCGACTATCACCGGTTTGGCGACGGAAGCAGGTGATCCCACGGTCCCGTGCCTTACTCCTCCGGGGCAATCCACGGTCTTCCTCGACGCGCAAACTTGTGCGTTTGCCCTTCAAAGCATCTTGACTGTGAATGGCAATCCCGGTCCTAACCCGTTCGTCAGCCCGGGCCAAGCCGCGCTCAATGGGTTTATCATCAATCAGCTTGAAAATAATGGAGGCGTATTTCCTTTTAACACTCACCGGTATCAAGCCTCCGTCCGTTTGGATCACCATTTGAACAATGAAAATGAGTTCTTCCTGCGCTACAACTACACTCACGATCTCGAAGAGTCCCCGGATGTGCAATCGCTGACCGGCTTCACGCGCGGCAGTTCCATCCACGCCTATGACAACACCCTGCGGGCAGGCTGGTTCCATCTTTTTAGCCAGTCCACTCAGAATTCTTTGCAAGCGCAATTCAACTACTCCACTTTCAACGTAATACCCAATGTTCCGGGGGAAGTAGGCCTTGACATTCCGGGGTTTGCCAACCTGGGAACGCAAATCTTCATTCCTAGTTTAACCATCATGCGCCGCCCCTCGGTCACGGACAGTTTCACCATGATTCGCGGCAGTCACACGTTCAAGTTTGGCGGGGAAGAGCTTCTCCGCGGAAACCATACGGAATCTCACACCTTTTTCCCGGGCCGTTTCGTTTTTGGGGACCTTCCGGGGGCATTGCTAAGTCCCTGCATGCTTCCTTCGGCGTCGCCTACGTCACCCAATCCCTGCGGCTTGATCTCGCAAGGTGCCTTCATCAATTCTGTCCAATCTGTCTCTCTGGGCGTGCCGCAGTTCTATGAGCAGGGCTTCGGCAATCCGAATTACAGCTACCCGAGAAATTTTGCGGCGTTCTTCTGGCAGGATTCCTGGAAAATCCGCCAGAATTTCACGCTGAACTACGGTCTTCGCTATGAGATTGACTCGCAATACGGCCCTTTGAAAGCCGACAAAGACAATTTTGCCCCGCGCATCTCTTTTGCCTGGGATCCTTTCAATAATCGCAAGACCGTGATTCGCGGTGGCTTCGGTATTTTCTATTCGCAGATTTACGGCCAGATCGCCGACGTGATTCAGACTCTGGGCAATGTCAACAACACGCGGCAAATTGCGAACTTCCTCGCGCCCGCCAGCATCAATGCGCCATGCGCTCCGGCGGGAGTGAGTACTCCGACCGTTCCGCTGTCCGCCTGCATTTTTCAGTCGCTCTTTGCGGAAGGCAAAGTGACTTGCACGACGCCGGCGGCGGGCGCTGCGGCGTGCATCACTCCGGCAGACCTTCAGCAGTTCGGGATCACCGTTTCCAACACCGGCCCGCTTCCTCTGCTGACGGTAGTTTTCAGCGGCCAGCCCGGCTACCAGAACCCTTATTCAGAACAGGCTTCCTTCGGCATCGAACGCGAGCTTGCTCCGGGATTTTCTATTTCGCTCAGCGGCATCTACTCCCACACCCTGCGGCTTCCGGTTGCCATTGACACCAATGCCGTTCCGCAGCCCTTCCAACTTGTGACGGAACCGCTGGCCAACGGAAAAACGACCACCTACCGAGACTGGAATTCCAACCCGCTTCTCGACCCAATTGTTTTCTTTGATCCGGCACATGCCGCGCCATGCGGGGGCGCGCTCATACTGCAGTGCTTTGTGAACCCCGCGATTCTCCAGGCCGACCAGTACAGTTCGCAAGCCTCCGCCCTTTACGAAGGGGGCATTCTTGAAGTGAAGAAACGCTTCAGCAACAACTTCACGCTGATTGGCAACTACACCTACAGCAAGGCTTTTGACACTTCCACGGATTTCAATAGTGACTTTGGGCCGCAGGACAACACCAATCTTGGCCTCGACCGTGCTCTTTCCGAGTTCGACCAGCGGCATAAGTTCACGGTGGCGGCGGTCCTGGACAGTCCGTGGAAGAACTCCATCCTTTCGGGGTTCGAGCTCTCTCCCATCGTTCGTTACAACACGGGTCACCCCTTTAACCTGTTGGCCGGTTCCGATGTTAACGGCGATCGCCACTCCACGAACGACCGGCCCATCGGCGCTGGGCGGAACACAGGGCAGGGCCCGGATTACGCGGATTTCGACATGCGCCTTTCCCGCCACTTCAAACTTGGCGAAAAGGCGGGCATACAATTGATCGCCGAAGGCTTTAACCTTGCCAACCGAACGAACTTCGCCAGCGTCAATAACGTGGTTGGGCTTGGCTTTGGCCTGCCGACCACAGTCGGTGGCGTAGGGTCCACTACGTTCCAAGTGAAGGGAACGAGCGCGGTGGGGCCAAGCCAGCCGTTGGGCTTTACGTCGGCGTTTCCCAAGCGGGAAATCCAATTGGGCTTGCGGCTCTCGTTTTAACGGCCCAGAAACGTATTCAAATACCAGGTGTTTCCAAACGGATCCTTTACGCCTGCAGAGCGGTCGCCATAAGGCTTGTCCGTTGGCGGTTCGACCGAGGTTGCTCCCACGCGCAGCGCTTGCGCGTACATCGCGTCCGCATTCGGTACGTACACGTGCAGGACGCACGGTTTCGGCTGATACTCTCCGTGAGCCTCGTCGATTTCGAGGGTGGCGTTGCCAATGCGCATGGTGGAGTGCAGCACCCTTCCTTCCGGTGTCTTGTGAGTGCCCACATCCTCGGCGCCAAACGCGGCCTCCAGGAACGGAATCATCTTGTGGGCTTCACGAAGGTGCAGATAGGGCTGAATACTGCGGAGCCCTTCAGGTCCTGGCGTCCAGCCTCGAGGCGTTGCGATATACCACCTGTTGCCGAATGGATCCTTGAGCGCGCCCCACCGATCGCCGGAAGGATGCTCGTCGGTGGGCCTGTAGATCGAGGTAGCGCCCGCTGCCAGCGCGCGGTCAAACGTGGCGTCAGCGTTGTTCACGTAGAGGTGGATGTCGGTCGGCGCAGGAGGGATCTGAGCGTTGGCATCGCCAGCTTCGATAATGCCGTTGCCGATGGCTACTTCGGAGTGCATAAGCGTGCCATCCGGCGCGGGCACGCGCAGACGCTCCACGCCATCAAACGCGTGCTTCAAGAAGTCGATGAATTGTGAGGCTCCGTTCACGATGATGTAAGGCGTGATGGACGTGAATCCGGGCCGCATGTAGTGGACGGCCTTTGCCGTTGCAGCCGCTGCTGACTCGGTTCCTTCGTTTACAGACATGGAAGCTCTCCTTTGCAAATCGGACTTGAGTGTTGCTCGAAACTCTTCGCGAGGCAAGAAGCGCAGTTCTCTTGCAATGGACAGCAGCGGTGCAACGTCGCGATGAGGCGATTTCTCTGGCCGCGGCTGCAGGGACACCAGCATGGCTTGCACAACTTCTTCCAGTTGATCAGCGAGGGGGCGCTTAGGCAGGTGCTTAGGCATGGCCGCCCTCCATCTGCGCACGCAGGCGCTCGAGCGCTCGCAATTGTAACTGTTTGACCGCTCCCTCACTTTTGCCGAGTCGCGTGGCAATTTCCCGGATGCTGCGTTGGTCCACAAAGCGCTCTTGGACGACGCGGCGCTGCGTTTCCGGAAGCTGCTTCACCAGTCGAAAAAGCCGCGCCCGGTATTCGATGGCGCGCATGTCGGGCTTGATGCCTGGATCAGGAGGGTCGTCCGTCAAGGCATGTTCGCGAGACGCGCGTTGTGAACGGTCAATAACGGCATTTGTGGCAATCCGCAGCAACCAGGCAACGAATGGCACTCCTCGCCATTCATAGCTCTTCAAATTGGCCAGCGCTTTGTAGAACACTCCGGAAGTCAAATCTTCAGCAGTAGCACGATCGTGTACGCGGCCAGCAATGAAACCGTACACGCGCTCAAAATGCAATTCATAGAGCGCGGCGAATCTTGCAGGGTCGGACTGTGCCGCTTCGACAAGAAAGCGCTCCTCCGCCTGCGCAGGCGTCTTCGCGTTGCGAGACGCAGCACGTTTGTGAGTCTTCTTTTTTCCGGGGCGTCCGGTGGCCTTCATCGCTCTAGAATAATAACTGCTCACCCCGAAAAAAGTTACGCTCGCCATTCTATTACGGGGCCGTTCAGAAACACGAAAACCGAGCTCTGTGCCAAACGGAGCCCGGTTTTCAGTTTTTGGTCGGGGTTACCTGGCGCAAATGCCCGCAGTGACGACTTTCTTGTTGGGCTTCATCTGATACGTGAAATAAGGCACGGCCACGCGGAAAGACTGCGGATCGTTGTTGGCGCAATGCCCTGGGCTTTGCTGCGAGCACAGCGGGCTGGCAAGGTGATCATCGGAGAAGGCGATATTCGCTCGGTGTTGCGTATCCAATGCTACCTGGAAGAAGTCGGCAAGCGCACGGCTGTCGCCGTTGGAACATCCCGTGCCGTTGGTGCAAACCGTTCCTGCATGAACGAAGTGGTCGCTGGCCGCGTGCTGCGTGAAAGTGGGAACGGCAGCGTTGCCATTAACGCTTTCGGCTGCGTAGACGTTCCATTGCGCCCAGCAATCCGTGGTTCCGTCGGCGCAGGTTGGCTGCATGGTGGCAACATCGTTGGAATTGCCAGCCATGTTCGCGCCAAGCCAGGCTACTACGACGTGGCCGTATGCATCTGCGGCCACCCACGGAAAGACATTCGCTTTGGCTACCGTTCCATCGCCGTTCACCCGAACGGGAGTGGTCCATGTATTGCCCAGATCGGAGGACGACGAAAACAAGATGTTCTGGTTATCGGACCAGGCTGTGTAGAGGTTACTGAAATTATCGACTGCGATGGCAGGGAAGATGTTGTTGTTTCCGTGAATGGCGCCCAGCGACCCCACGGGACTAGTGAAGACCTTGTGATCCGTGAACGTTGGCGTACCCAAGCCCGCATCCGTTGAGACACCAACATACACACTGCGCTGTGGTGCGCTATTGGCATTCTCTGTGGCGTTATCAGGGGCGGTGAAGGCAACGTAGAGATTTCCTTTGCTCGGGCACGCACTATTGTCGACTTTGATTTGCGCGGCAGTGTTGGCCGTGCTGGTCGGCGACAGGCTGCCCGCCGCCGGAAGAGTGGCTGCGTCGATGGCTTCACCGGCGCCAGCTGTGTAGGTCAAGCCGCCGTTGTTGGAGCGTTGCACGTTGATGTTGAAAGTTGCCAGGTCGTGGTAAGCGACATAGACCGTGGAAACATCATTGACCGCGTCATTCCACATGCGGTCATCGGCTGGTACCAGCGCAGCAACAACATTGGGCGGCGTGAAGAACGTATCGCCGCGGTTTCTGGAATTAGTGGCCGTGACTCCAGGCGCGAGCGTCAGGCTCGTTAGCGCAAGATTTGGAATAGCAGAATTGTTCGGGTCCGGCGCATTGACCGCAATGTCGCCATCGCCGCCGCCGGGAGCTATACCGAGGTTGGTGGGGCTGCCAACGTTATTCACACAGCCGCCGCCACTTAATCCGAAAATGCCACAATTGTCCGGCTGGCCTTCGTATTTGAATGGCAGAGTTCCATTGGCGTTGGGAGCACCCTCGATGGATTGATTCCAGCGCCAAAGATCAAGACCGCCAGGCACACCGCGAATGGACTGCACGTAAATCGTCCCTTGAGAATCGACACGGTCCGATGGCTCGAGTCCCTGAACGATAAAGGCAAATGCGCTTGAGCTCGTGGGAACAGGCGCCAGTTGAGGCAAGCACAGGCTTTGATTAGGGCTGAATCCGTCCGTTCCGGGGCCAACGAAGGCGGGGATTGCCTCTGCGCCTCCTCCTGCCCCTGTCTGACTTGGACAAGAACGCTCGTTGGCGGGGTCGGGAAAGGAATTCTGTGCGATTACGGTCTGGCCCGGATCGATAGAGAAAATAGGCACCAAAGCGACCAGGACAATAGCTTCGAGAAAGAGCAAGGGCACAAGCTTGCGCATGAAGGTCTCCTTCGGACACGTATACTTGTCAGGTTGAGAGAGGGCCTCTTCGCGCGGGCACTTCGTTCGCGAGTTTGGCGAAGCGGGTGGTCTTCCACTGTTCACGGAGGCACGGACCCGAAGGACAGCTCTCGGCCACCCGCTTCTTGAGGCACGCGTAAGCTATAGGCCGAAACGGCCACTCCAGCAATTCGGTGGATACTCCAAACTAGAGGGGTGTAAACACCTGAGGCTCTCCCTCGGGAACTACCTCCAGTGCAATTGGTGCATAAGCGCCAGGAGTTAGAGACCCACTTTTACCGCGCGCCTCCTACGCGCTTCTTATTCGGGAAGGATGACTCCTTTTGTGCGCGGCAACGCATCGAGCGTAGCTTTGTCCAGGTTCAGATGCGCCGCAACGAGTTCCGGCGGGGTGTGGGACAGCCACTCAGAGAGAGAAAGGTCTTGATAATAGCTGCTCTTGAACATTTCCAGGAATCTCAGGTCGGTGTTGCCGGTGTTTTCCACGTAGTGCGGAAGCGCCTTTAGTACGTAGCCGACATCACCGGCCTCGAAGTCCATCGTTCGCGCGCGGCCGCCGGTAGCGAACACGGTCATGCGCGCTTTGCCGCTGATGTAGAATTGCCATTCGTCGGCGTTGGGATGCCAATGCAATTCGCGCAACCCGCCGGGCTTCACAGTGACCACCGCCGCGGCGATGTTCTGCGAAATCTTAAAAGTACTTGAATCAATCACGCGCACCTCGCCGCCTTTGGTGCGTTTGGTGGGCGGCATCTGCATCGTGCGAAACGCGAAATCAATCGGCGAAGGGCCGAGCGCTCCAGCGGCTTTGCGCTGATCTTCGGCAAGCGGCCCCGGGATTTCGGCCTGAAAGATAAACAACTCTTTGTTCGGCATCTTTTCCACGGCCGCTTGCGGCACCACAAAATTCTTCGACACCACATCGCGCGGGGTATGCGCCATCCATTCGGAAAGCAGCACCGTTTCGTATTCTGAGAAGTTGCCGTCGTCGAACACCAGCATAAACTCCCCGCCGTCGGGAGCAAGCCCTTGGATCGAGTGAGGGATTCCCGGCGGGAAGTACCACAAGTCGCCCTCTTTGGTGTCGGCGACAAAACTTTTTCCGTCCGCATCAATGCACGTGATGCGGGTTGTGCCATAAAGCATATACGCCCACTCCGCCGCAGTGTGCCAGTGCAATTCGCGAACACCGCCCGCGGTGAGCCGCATGTTCACACCCGCCAGCGACTTCGAAACGGCCAACTCTCGAACGGTTACCTCACGCGACCATCCACCCTCATGCAATCGTTTGTGCGCGATGGAGAAAGGATACTTAAACGTTGCCACGCCGCCCGCGTCGGTCGGCGGCGGGTTCACCGAATCCACGTTTTGCGCATCCAGTGATGGATTTTTCTGCACAGGCTCACTTCGCCTTCGGTCGCCTTGCGCCTTTTGAGCTGATTCCTGGCTTTCCCCCGCGGCGTTGTTAGCGGCGATCATCCCGGCAGCCAACGCCGCCGAGCTTGCTCCCAGAAATCCACGCCGCGTCCAACGATCTTTCTCTGATTCATCGGCCATCTGTGCCGCCTCCTGCTGGAGTCCCCAGCATCTTTCGAGTGCGTGCATTTTTCGCACGTTTTTCACTTCAGTGAGTCGCCCGATAACCTACCGCGACGGCCGCAATCACACAACACAAGATTTCGCGCGGCGTTCTCACCAGCAAGACGTAGGCTATACTCAGTGGGAGGCTCGCCTTGCCGCTGCACACTTTTGTTCACTTCGAACCGATTCCGGGGAAAGAACAGCAACTTCGCGAAGAGCTGAAGTCACTCCTCGCACCGACGCGCGCCGAGCCCGGCTGCATAAGCATTCATCTCTACGAAGCTCTGCGCGATCCGCTGATTTTTTACATTCACTCCGAATGGGTAGACGAGGCCGCCTTCGATGCTCACCCCAAGCTGCCACACATGACGCGCTTCCTAGATCTCGTGCGCGGCCTCGTGACACATCCCGTGAAAGGCCTTCGCACCAAGCAGATTGACTAGCGCTTCTTCGTTAAGTCTTAAGCCGCTGATCCTGCAGCCTTCGCCGAGCGCATTTGCGCAACCACTTCCTGGAATTGTTTTGTGAGGTGCGGCACGATTCCCAACTGCCGTTCGATGAGCATCAGTTGAGCGCGATGATGCATTTCGTGTTCTTTTGCGGACAGTAACCTTTCGAAGCGGGTCTTCGCCGTCTTTCCGTCGGGCTCGATCACCGTTTCCGCAAGAACCTCCGGCGTCAATGTTTCCAGCCACGCGGCAAACTGCTCGCCCCCGGTTCTCAGCAACTCCACAATCTCGGCTTTTGTCCTTGGCTGGGCTTCTGCGGCGTTGAACTTGTCCATCATGCCAAAGAAGTCGAAATCCACCAGCGTGGTCAGCCCGTTCTTGTGCACTTCTTCCCAGATGCGCGTGGAGATCGCCACATGCGTCAGCATCCGGCCGACGGTGCGCACTTCCGGGGCGGCAACAAAATCGTATTTGTCCTCCGGAATGTCCTCCGCAACCCGAATGGTGTTTTTCCGCACGGTTCGAAACGCATTTGCCAATTCTTTGCCGCCGTAAGTGTTCATGGAATCACCTCGTTGTGGAATTTTCTGCCCTACACGGTGCAGATCGCTTACTTCGATGCGGGGCTCGCCCTATGAGTCACGCCCCACCATCAAAATGTTCTTCGTTAAATGTCGTCTCTGTCGCCTTCCTGACGGGCTTGCCTGCCAATCAACTGGCCATACGCCGCGCGCCGTAGCGGCTAACTTGAGCGCCTCTTTGCGGTCCAGGTTGGCCTGATGCATTAATTCCTGGACGCGCGCGGCAAGCGTTTTCGAAGAGTTGGCCTGTGCGCTCACCTCAGTTGCGTTGGGAGGACCAAGAATCAGCGTGATTTCACCGCGCACCTGTCGCTCTTCCAGTGATGCGAGAACTTCAGAAAGCTTGCCGCGCAGAAACTCTTCGTGGAGTTTAGTCACTTCGCGCGCCAGGCAGGCCGGCCGGTCGCCAAGAATCTCCAACGCGTCCGCGGCGGATTCGGCCACGCGGTGGGGCGCCTCGTAAAGAATGATCGTGCGTTCCTCAATACGCAGGCGCTCGAGGGCGCGGCGGCGTTCGCCGTTTCGCGCGGGCAAAAATCCCACAAAGAGGAATTCTTCTGTGGGCATCCCCGAACCTGAAAGCGCAGCCAGCAGTGCTGACGGCCCCGGAATCGGCACTACTGGAATTTGTTTCTGCAGGCACAGCGCCACCAGTCGATGTCCTGGATCAGACACCAGGGGCATTCCAGCATCGCTCACCAGCGCAATTCTTGCGCCTTGCTCCATGGCTGAGGCCAATTCCGCCGCGCGCTTCGGCTCGTTGTGTTCATGGTAGCTGACCAGCGGCTTATGAATGTCGTAGTGCGCGAGTAGCTTCTGTGTGTGGCGGGTATCTTCGCACGCGATTTGGTCCGCTTCCTTCAGAATGCGCAGCGCCCGCAGCGTGATGTCCTCTAGGTTGCCAATCGGCGTCCCGACCAAGTACAAACAGCCATTGGGATTCTGCCGGTCTTCCCCTGGACACTTCGGCGCTGGATACTTGGCCGTTGGATTCTTGGCGGTCATGCGACCAGTCTAGCATGCGCCCCAGCGCTGGCTGTGAACGTCAAGGGCGGAACTGGGCAAGCAATCAGCAAGGTACTGATAGTACGTCACACTATTATCGTGAATACATTGAAAGATGTGGCCCCTTCGGATTCACGTTAGGTCAGTCTTCCGGTTCTTGCGTGACGATGTGAACGTCAACGGCAGGCGACTCGCGCAAGAAACGGTGCACCGCTGAGAGATAAAGGTATTTTCTCCAATCATGCACGGGCGCCCGCCCAAAAATGACCTGCGTGATGTGTTTCGTGCGAACAAAATCAGCCACCGTGTCCGCCACGCTTCTGCCCTTCAAGCGAATCACTTTCGCCCCCAGGCTTTCCGCGAACCGCAAGTTGGCGACAAGAGCGTTCTGATTCGATTCCTTCGGGCCAAACTCCCTGTCAACATGCACGACGTACAGCTCGGCGTCCATGCGCCGCGCCATTCTCGCTCCTCGCGCAATCAAATATTGCCCCGCGGGGTTCGCGGAAATGCACACGGCCATGCGCTCCCGCACTCCCCAATTTTTGCGTATGTCCTGCGCCTCCATGTACGATTCGAGGCTGCGATCCACTTGTTCCGCGACTTGACGCAACGCCAGTTCTCGCAGCGCGATTAAATTGCCGCGGCGGAAAAAATTCTTCAGTGAACGCTCCACTTTTTCCGTGCTATAGACGTCGCCTCGTATCATGCGGTTATGCAGCGCTTCCGGTGTCAGGTCCACCATAACCGTTTCCGACGCCGTCAGTGGCACCCAGTCCGGCACCGTTTCGCGCACAGTAATTCCCGTGATCGAGCGCACCACTGGAGCAAGGCTCTCGATGTGCTGAATGTTTAAAGTCGAAATCACATCAATCTTCGCCGCTAGAATTTCCTGAACGTCTTCGTAGCGCTTGCGATGCTTACTACCCGGAATGTTGGTATGCGCAAGCTCATCCACGAGCACGACTTCGGGGCGCCGCCCCAAAATCGCGTCCACGTCCATTTCTTCAAAGACGGTTCCTTTGTATTCGATTTTCTTGCGCGGGACGGCCTCCAGCTGTTGCGAGAGCTCTTCGATCCCCTGGCGCCCGTGCGTTTCCACGACGCCGATCACCACTTCTTCGCCACGGCTGCGCCTCCGTAGCGCTTCGCTGAGCATGCTGAACGTTTTTCCGACCCCCGGAGCGTAGCCCAAAAAAAGCTTGAAGCTCCCGCGCGCCTTTTGCGCCGGCGATGCGACTTCCAGCCATTCTTCGGGCTTCTTCGGCAAGTCTATCCCCACATGGAATCGCCGCCCTGGGCTAGAATGTACCCATGCAGAGACTCCTCGGCGGCCGCATCGTGGGAGCTGCAGTGTCCCTCGTGGCCGTGGCCGTCATAACTCTTTTCTATTCGCGTGTACTGCACGTAAACCAAACGACGGTCGCGTTGTCTTTTCTTCTGGCCATTCTAGCAGTATCGGCAGTGTGGGGAATGGTTGTTTCCGCCTTCATGTCCGTGGTGGCGACGATTGCTTTCAATTACTTTTTTTTGCCGCCCGTGGGAACGCTTACCATTGCAGACCCGCAAAACTGGGTCGCCTTGCTTGCATTTCTCGTTACGTCGATTACCGGAAGC
>Ga0209166_10002807_pt1 | contig 12880 bp, 10 predicted proteins | sample Coa_R1_3_FD_187151 | JGI IMG/M metagenome (GOLD analysis project Ga0209166, IMG submission 187151) | Surface soil microbial communities from Centralia Pennsylvania, which are recovering from an underground coalmine fire - Coalmine... | ecosystem: Environmental > Terrestrial > Soil >... | reverse complement strand
CTATTTAGTGGGCGTCTCGGACCGGTCGTTATCTACCTGTAGCCTGCCGTGACGTGCCCCGGATCGGGTGCTGCTGGGAGAATCAAAGCAATGAGTCTCATCCTTAGAACGGGCGGCGCAAGAAGGGTTCGCAGGATTGTGACGCGGCGCGTGGTTGCATCACGCAGTACGAAAGCACAAAGCTGTTCTCATGCCGGGATACGTTCGCGCCACCCCCTGGACGGACCACAATCTGTTCTTACGAGGAATTTCCATGCATGCCGGCATCACTTCGCTTCACGCCGTTGTGCCCCTGTAGCCTCTGCGCCGGCAGACGACCAGATGTTTAGCGCGAGCACCTGAACTACAAAACCCCCAGACCCGCGTCGTGGGACGCTCGCTGGAGGCTTTGCGGGACCGACGTTCAAGGGCCGGGTCCGCAGTTAGCCTACACCGCGACGCAGGGATGGGGCCATTCCCCAAGTTACGAGGACATACCACCCCCATGCCCAAAGAAGCGGTCTACCAGCTTGGCCTGTGGCCCGATGCATCCTTCGACGGCAACCGTACCCGCAACTTCCGCCGCACCCCTCAACGGGCTCGCCATGACTACCGCCAGGTGTACGGGTCCACGCCCCAGTGGCAATGTCGGCGTAGCGAACCGATCCTCCGCGACAAGTTCCGCTGCCAGCGTTGCGGACGTGAACGACGCCTGCAAATCCATCACCTCAGCTATGCACATCTGGGCGACGAGTACCCATCCGAAATCGTGTCGCTCTGCCGATCATGTCACGAGAAGGTCAGGGAAGAAGAACGCGATGTGCAACCCCACGGCTGCTAAAACCAAACTTCCAACAGAAAGCAGACTGAATTTAGCTATGCAGCATTACTTTTTGGGCATACCAGACCAGCCCGCACCATCCGACGTGTTGGACCCCGCCGTTACCGCGTTCAAGACGTTGGACCAGGCTCAGCAGTACGTCGCTGACGATCTGGGCGAACAAGGCACCTGGCAAGACATCCACAATGGCCAGTGGCTGTTCTTTCCCACTGGCTCAACCTCACCAACGCGCCAGATTGACCTCTACGGATCTGGTAGCACAGCCGAGGCCGCAATGGATGCCGCCGATTTGAAGCTGGATTGAGCGGCGCGCTGACCCATACCGACCATGAGACTCTCGCCGCCTTGCTGGCCAGACCCCACCCCGCCGTGCAAAAAGACCACCCCCCATGATCGGCTCAGCGAGCTACGCAGGACGATGCCAGGCACACGTAGCGAGGCGTTGGCAGTGTTCGGGATGGCTCGGCGCTGAACGGCTCAGAATCACGTCTATGGGGCTCGGCTGAACTCAAGCTGCCGGCGCATTGCTCATTTTGTGACGCTGTTTTCGAGTCTAAACCAGTAGAACGTGTGCGGCCCCAGGCTGAGGAAGTAGGGGTGCTCGGTGATTCGGGGGAAGACGGTTTCGCCGAAGAGCTCGACGGGGACGTGGCCGAGGTATTCGCGCAGGTCGAGCTCCACGGGCTGGACGAAGCGCGACAGGTTGTTGACGACCAGCACGGTCTGGTCCTCGCCGCAGCGGATGTAGGCCAGCACGGCCAGGTTCGCGGGGTGCAAAAACTCGATCTGGCCGCGACCGAACACCGGGTAGCGTTTGCGGATGGCGATCAGGCGGCGCATCCAGTTGAGCAGTGAGCTGGGCGAGCGGCGCTGCGTTTCGACGTTGATCGACTGGTAGTGGTAGACCGGGTCGATCACCAGCGGCAGGTACAGCGCCTGTGGGTCGGCCCGCGAAAAACCGGCGTTGCGATCGCCGTTCCACTGCATCGGCGTGCGCACGCCGTTGCGATCGCCAAGATAGATGTTGTCGCCCATCCCGATTTCGTCGCCGTAGTACAGGATGGGCGTGCCAGGCATGCTGAACAGCAGGCTATGGAGGAGCTCCTGGCGGCGTCGGCTGTTGTCGAGCAGCGGCGCCAGTCGGCGCCGGATCCCGATGTTCACCCGCATCCGCGGGTCGCGCGCGTACTCGCTGTACATGTAGTCGCGCTCGTCGTCGGTGACCATCTCGAGGGTGAGCTCGTCGTGGTTGCGCAAGAACAGCCCCCACTGGCAGGTGGGGGGAATCTCCGGCGTCTGGGCCAGGATCTCGACGATGGGTGTCCGCACTTCCTTGCGCAGCGCCATGTAGATGCGCGGCATCAGCGGGAAGTGGAACGCCATGTGGCATTCGTCGCCGTCGCCAAAGTACGGCCGCACGTCGGGCGGCCACTGGTTTGCCTCGGCCAGGAGCATGCGATTGGCGTACGCCGCGTCGATCTCCTGGCGCACCCGCCGCAAGTACTGGTGGCCCTCGGGCAGGTTCTCGCAACTCGTGCCCTCGCGCTCGAAGAGGTACGGGATGGCATCCAGACGCAGGCCGTCGACGCCTTTGTCGAGCCAGAAGCGAAACGCCTGGATCATCGCGTCCTGAACTGCCGTGTTGTCGAAGTTCAGGTCAGGTTGGTGACTGAAGAACCGATGCCAGAAGTACTGGCGGGCCAGCGGATCCCACGTCCAGTTCGACGGCTCGGTGTCGGTGAAGATGATCCGCGCGTCCTTGTACTTCTGGTCGGTATCGCTCCACACGTAGTGCTGGTGAAAGGGCGACTCGGGCCCGGTGCGCGCCGACTGAAACCACGGATGCTGGTCCGAGGTGTGGTTCATGACCAGCTCGGTGATGACCCGCAGCCCGCGGCTGTGGGCGGCCTCGACGAACGCCTCGAAGTCCTGCAGGTTGCCGTAGGCCGGCTGGATGTTCAGGTAATCGGCGATGTCGTAGCCGTCATCCCGCTGGGGGGACGGATACGTCGGCAGCAGCCACAGGGCGGTGACCCCGAGGTCCTGCAGGTAGTCGAGCTTCTCGATCAGGCCGCGAAAATCGCCGATCCCGTCGTCGTTGCTGTCGAAGAAGGCCTTGACGTGCAGCTCATACAGGATCGCGTCCTTGTACCAGAGCGGATCGTCGGGACCGGGAATGCCACTGTGCGCCCGTGAAACCGGACCGGCATCGCGGCCCGGTGCGTGGATGGCCATATACGAGCAGCATACGCGTGCTAAACTGTCACTGCTTTCTTCGAAGGGAGGGCATGTCAGATGGCTGTCATCGTTGTTGCCTCACCGCCGCTGCATGCACCCCGTCCCTCGGAAGCACCTCGCGCTCGCTGAGCGCGCTCGCTGCCGGTGACAGCGCGGCCAAGGGGTCGTATGCCTGCCTGTCTGTCTTCGTGGCCGCGTATCAGGTTTCCCACACGGAAGCCGCGAGGCGCCGACAGTTGCACACCGAGACTCTCGATGACGCACTCGAGCCATTCATCGCGGATGGTCTGATCGAAAACATCCTGTACCCCATCAAAAGCGGTAAAGAAGCGACGGTGTATTGCTGTCGCGCCGGGCCGGCGTTGAAGGCGGATCTGGTCGCCGCCAAGGTCTATAAGGAGCGCTCCTTCCGCTCGTTCCGCGACGACTCGGTCTACCGCGAGGGGCGGGTCATTCTCGATGCACGCGCGCGTCGCGCCGCAGCCAGGAAGACCACGTTCGGCCAGCAGGTGCAGTCCAGCCTCTGGACGAACCACGAATGGGCCGTGTTGAAGACGCTGCACCAGGCGGGCGCGGACGTGCCCGAGCCGCTGGCCCAATCCTCGGGCGGCATGCTGCTGGAATTCGTGGGCGACGAGGACGGCGCGGCGCCGGTCCTCAAAGATGTGAGGCTCGGCACCGCCGAAGCGGAGGCACTCTTTGACCGCCTGCTCGACAACGTGCTGCTGTGGCTCGCCTACGACATCGTGCACGCCGACCTGTCGCCATACAACGTGCTGTATCGCGGCGACGGCGACGCTGTGGTAATCGACTTCCCACAGGCAGTCGATCCGCGCGTCAACACGAACGCGTTTCGGCTGCTCCACCGGGACATCGAGAACCTGGCGCGCTTCTTCGCGCGGTTCGGGGTGCAGCGTGACGCGTTCGGTCTCGCGGAGCGCTACTGGTCAGTCTGGGAACGGCCATAGGTGGTGGTCATTTCCGCGAGACGGTCGGCGGGGCCGTCGTCAAGCTGATCAACCTGGACACGCCAGGCCCAGTTCGATTCTGGCTGCCCGGGCGTGTTCATGCGCGCCTCCGTGCCGAGGTCCAGCACGTCCTGCAGCGGCACAATGGCGGTATTGGCAGTCGAACTGAGCGCTAGACGGATCAGGTCACGCGAAATCTGCGAGCCGTCGGTGCCGGTATAGCGCCGCACCGCGGCGCGCTCGCTCTCCGAGGCGCTGGCGTACCAGCCACAGGTTGCGTCGTTGTCGTGAGTACCCGTGTACACCACGCAGTTGGGGTCGCGGTAGTTGTGCGGCAGGTAGGGATTGTGTGAGTCGCCGCCGAAGGCGAATTGGAGGACCTTCATGCCGGGGAAGCCGGTGGCCTGGAGCAGGGCCCGCACTTCGTCGGTGATCACCCCGAGGTCCTCGGCAATGACGGGCGGCTGGCTACCGCCGAATGCGGCGCCGATGGCTTCGAACGCGGCGCTGCCCGGACCTTTGACCCACGCGCCGTCGACCGCCGTGGTGGCGCCCGCGGGTACCTCCCAGGCCGCCTCGAAGCCGCGGAAGTGGTCGATCCGCACAAAATCGACCAGCTCGAGCAGGTGCCGGAAGCGCGTGACCCACCACGCGTAGCCCGCGCGTGCCATGGCTTCCCAGTCGTACAGCGGATTCCCCCACAGTTGGCCGGTGGCGCTGAAGTAGTCCGGGGGCACCCCGGCGACCACGAGTGGCAGGCCGCGCTCGTCGAGTTTGAACAGGTGCTGGTTGGCCCAGACGTCCGCACTGTCGTGGGCAACGAAGACAGGAATGTCGCCGACGATGGCGATCCCGAGCGCACTGGCTTCGGCGCGCACGGCGGCCCACTGTGACGCGAAGACGAACTGGCAGAAGGCGACATACTCGATTCGCTCTGACAGTGCGTCGCGTGCCTGGGCGAGCGCGCCGGGGTCGCGGGCCCGCAAGGCTGGCTCCCAATCCGTCCAGGTCCGTCCCAACTGGTCCTTGAGTGCTGAAAACAGGGCGAAGTCCTCGAGCCACGCGGCGTGCGTCTGGCGAAATTCAGTCAGCCGTGGGCGAAGTGTCTCGCGGGCGCGCGCAAACGCGGTTTTCAGGGCCTGGGTTTTGAGGGGCCACAAGCGCCCGAAATCGACGTGGTCCGTCGGCAACTCGGCCAGTTCGGCCAGCTCGTCTTCCACGAGAAAGCCCTGCTCGACCAGGGGCTCAGGCGAAATCAACAGTGGGTTGCCGGCGAATGCCGACGGGCTGGCGTACGGCGAGTCGCCGAAGCCAGTCGGCCCGAGGGGTAGCACCTGCCAGAGCGATTGGCGCGCCCGCGCCAGGAAGTGGAGGAAGTCAGCGGCGACCGGGCCAAGATCACCGATGCCATAGCGGCTCGGCAGCGACGTCGGGTGAAGCAGCACGCCGCCGCGGCGCCGATCTAGCCGCACCTGTACGTTCTTTGACAAATGGTCTGTCCAATTCTATGCTGCACAAACGCCGGCGGCGCCATCGGGTGGCACGCTTTGCCTCGGCAACTGTACGCAAGGGAGTGGAGACGATGGCGTCCCGCCGTGAGTTTCTGACCAGTCTTCTGGGCGTCGGGGCGATGAGCCTCGTCGCCGCATGTGGTGGTGGCGCGAGCCAGACGCCGTCGAACCCGACCAGTTCGGCCGTCAAGCCTGCCGCCACGACCGCGGCTGCGCCCGCTCAGGCCGCGCCGACCCAGGCGGCAGCCGCCAAGCCAGCGGCCGCGGCGGGTGGCACGATCACGATGGCCCTCGAAAACGACGTGATCGACTTCGACCCGCTGCTGTCACGGGCGTTCGTCGATCGCAACGCGCACTACCAGATCTACGACTCGCTGGTACGCGTCGATCCGACCGGCAAAATCATTCCCTGGCTGGCGACCAAGTGGGACACGTCGGCCGACGGCAAACAGGTGACGTTCACCTTGCGCACCGACGTCAAGTACCACGACGGGTCGATCTTTGACGCGGCGTCGGTCAAGTGGAACATCGACCGCTATCGGACTACCGACGCGTCCGCCCGCAAAGGTGAGCTCGCGCCGGTTGCCAGCGTCGACGTCGTGGACGCCGCCACCGTCCGCTTCAACCTGGCGACGCCGTTTTCGCCGCTACTGTCGCTGCTGGTCGACCGCGCGGGGATGATGGTCTCGCAAAAAGTGGCCGATGCGGCTGGCCAGGACTTCACGCGCAAAGCGTTCAAGGCGGGGACCGGGCCGTTCGTGCTCACCGAGGCCGTCAAAGACGACCACATCACGATGGAAAAGAACCCGTCCTGGTGGGGTAAAGACAGCGGCGGCAACGCGCTGCCGCTGCTCGACAAGATCACGATCAAACCGATCACCGATAGCAGCGTGCGACTCACCAATCTGAAAACCGGCGACGCGCACGTGATGAACAACGTGGCTCCAAAAGATGTCGCCTCGGTCAAGACGGACGCGACGTTGACGTACCAGGAGGTGCCGGGGCTGTCGTTTGGGAGTCTGGTGCCGAATCGTAAGGAGGGCTTCACCTTCAACGATTCGCGTTACGTCAAGGCGGTGTCCATGGCGATGGACCGCCAGGAACTCCTCGACAAGGCGTTCTTCGGCATTGGCGTGGTTGGCTACGGCACCATCGCACCGGCGCACTTTGCCTTCGACGCGAACTTCAAGCCATACGCGAAAGCCGATGCCGAGGGCGCCAAGGCGTTGGTGCAGGCAGTTGGCAAGGGTCCGCTGGCCTTCGAATTCCTCGTGCCGTCGGGTGATCCGGCCACATTGCAGCAAGCGCAGCTCATTCAGGCCCAGCTCCGCAAGGCCGACATCGACGCGCAGATCGTGCAACTCGAATTCGCGCAGATCCTGAAGCAGCAAGCCGATCACGTCTTCAAGGGCATGACGTACGTGGGTTGGAGCGGGCGCGTCGATCCCGATGGCAACACCTACGATTTCAACTACACGGGCCGGCCGAACAACGACGGGAGCTATTCCAACAAAGACGTCGATAAATTGCTGGACGATCAGCGGCAGACGACCGATGAGGCGAAACGCAAAGACGCACTGCGCAAGGCGGAGCAGATCTACGCGGTCGACGACCCGTCCCACGTCTGGTATCGCTTCGGCGTTGCCCAGTTGCTGACGAGCAAGAAGCTGACCGGGCTGGAGCCCTACCCCGATCAGATTCCGCGGTTCCAGTACGCAAGTTTGTCGAAGTAGTAGCGAGTCGCACGAGTCAAACTCGTGACGCGCTACATTGTTCGCCGCATTGTGCTGATGGTGCCGGTTGCGTTTCTCGTGACCGTGATCGCGTTTCTGTTGTTGCGCCTGGCGCCCGGGGATCCGGTGCTCGCCTATTCGGGCGAGGTGCGCGACCCTGAGATTCTGAACGAGATGCGGCATTCGCTCGGATTGGATCAACCGCTGCCCGTGCAGTACGTCGTATGGCTCGGGCAGACCCTGCAGGGCAACTTTGGCCGATCGATCCGGACGCACCAGCAGGTCGGCGAAGCCATCGTCGAGCGCCTGCCGGCCACGCTCGAGCTCACCGGCGTCGCGCTGCTGTTTTCGGTGACGACGGGGCTGATTGTCGGCACCTTCTCGGCCCTGTATCGCAACTCCGCGTTGGATTTACTCGCCACCGGCGTGACGATCGCGGGGGTTTCGGTGCCCAACTTCTTTCTGGGTCTGATGCTGATCCTGCTGTTCTCTCTGGTGCTGCGGGTGTTCCCGCCTGGCGGGTACGCGCCGGCGATCGACGACCCCCTCGAGAACCTGCGGCGTATTGTCTTGCCCGCGCTGACGCTATCGGCGGCAACGCTGGCGATCAATATGCGCCAGGTGCGCTCGAGCCTGCTCGACGTGTTCAATCAGGACTACATTCGCACCGCGCGCGCCAAGGGACTGAGCGAGGGCGCGATCATCGTCGGGCACGCGCTGAAGAATGGGCTGATTCCCGTAGTGACGGTGGTTGGGCTGCAGGTCGGCGCGCTCATCGAGGGCGCGATCGTGACCGAACAGATCTTCTTCTGGCCAGGCGTCGGGAAGCTGGTAGTGGACAGCATCGGCGGGCGTGACTATCCAGTCGTCCAGGCGGTGGTGCTCCTCTCGGCGCTGTCGTACATGATCAGCACGCTCCTGGTGGACATCGTCTATGGCTGGCTCGACCCGCGCATTTCGTTCACCCGGGGCCGCTAGGTCGCGATGACCGTCAGCGCATCTGGGCTCGAGCGCACTGAGGCCGCCGCGCCCGTCGACGCGAGTGTTCGTCGCGCGGGATTCTTCGCGACGCTGCGCCGCCACCCGCGCCTGGCGCTGGGCGGCGGACTCGTTGTGGTCCTGGTGCTGGTGGCGATTTTCGCGCCCCTGCTGACGCCGTTCGATCCCGTTGTCGGCGACGTTTCGGACAGCCTTCAGGCGCCAGGTGCCGTGCACTGGCTGGGCACCGATGATCTGGGCCGCGACGTCATGGCGCGCGTCCTGTTCGGGGCCCGGCTGTCGCTGTCGGTGGCAGCCATCTCCGTCAGCATTGGCGTCGGGGTGGGCGTCTCGATCGGCCTGATCGCGGGCTATTCAGGCGGCGCGGTCGACCTGCTGCTGATGCGGCTGATCGATGCCCTGCTGGCCTTCCCCGGGCTGCTCCTGGCCATCTCCATCACCGCTGCGCTGGGGCCGCAGATCCAGAACGCGATGATTGCCATCGGCGTCATCTCCATTCCGGTCTATGCGCGCCTGACTCGAGGCCAGGTGTTGTCGCTGCGTGAGCTGGACTACGTAACTGCCGCGCGGGCGCTCGGGGTCTCGCCGATTCGCATCGCCCTCATGCACATCCTGCCGAACCTGGCCAATACGCTCATCGTCCAGGCGACGCTCACGACCGCGTTCGCGATCCTGCAAGAAGCGGTGCTGTCGTTTCTCGGGCTGGGCGCCCAGCCGCCGTCCCCGTCGTGGGGTCAGGACATCAATTACAACCAGCGCTACATCACCAACCTGATGTGGTGGGGCAGCGTCGGCCCCGGCGTAGCGATCTTCCTGGCCGTGTTCGCCTTCAACTTCCTGGGTGACGCCCTCCGCGACTGGCTCGATCCGCAGTTTCGGCGGCGAGCTTGATCTAGCGGCCCATCACGTACGCGACGCGGCCGCGGGGGGACGCGGCGCCGCTCAGGACGCCGTTGGTTTCGCGGGCCACGGCGGTTACCTGGCCATGGCTCCACGGCCCGTCCACGTTCACCTGGTGGCCGCGGGCGACGAGCTCGTCGCGGACGTCGGCGGCGATGCGCGACTCCATGCGGACGCCACCGGGGTCGGCCCGGTGCGGGTAGAACGAGCCCGGGAAGTGCGTGGTCTGGACGGTCGGGGCGTCGAGGGCCTCCTGCATGTCCATGCCGAAATCGACCAGGTTCAAGAAAAACTGCAGCGACCACTGGTCTTGCTGATCGCCGCCTGGCGTGCCAAACGCCAGCCAGCCTCGCCCATCTCGCAGCGCGAGCGAGGGCGACAACGTCGTGCGCGGACGTTTCCGCGGCACCAGCGAATTCGCGTGCTGCTCGTCGAGATAGAACATCTGGCCGCGCGTCCCCAGCGGGAAACCGAGTCCCTCGACCACCGGCGACGACCCGATCCAGCCGCCGCTGGGGGTGGCGGCGAAGAGATTCCCCCACCGGTCGACAGCATCGACGTGGGTGGTGTCGGCGGTGACCACGGGCCACCGTTCCCGGCCTCCGGCGGCGGCCACGGCAACGGACCCCGGGCGCTGGTCCAGACTGGCGTGGCGGCGGTCGATCATCTCGCGCCGCCCGGCCGCGTAATCGTCCGACAGCAGCAGCCCCATCGGCACGGTGGTGAATTCTGGATCGCCGTAGTAGCGCTCGCGATCCGCAAAGGCGAGCTTCGCGCATTCGAGATAGACGTGCAGGTACTCGGCCGTGTTGTGGCCCAACGCCCGCAGGTCGAAACCCTCCAGGAGCTTCAACTGCTGCAGCAGGACCGGACCCTGGCTCCAGGGCCCACACTTCAGCACGTCGACCCCGCGATAGGTCGCGTGGACCGGATCCTCGATCGACGTGCCATTTGCGCCGTAGGCCGCGAAGTCGTCGAGCGACAGCAGCCCGGTGTGCGCTTCGCCAGAATCGTCCACGAACGCGTTGCTGGCAGCGAACTCGATGGCCCGTTCGGCAACTGGACCCGTGTAGAAGTAGTCGATCGCGGCCTGGATCGACGCTTCTCGGCCGCGGCCGGCCTCGCGCAGGCTCGCGTCGATGGCGCCCTTGAGCGTACGGGCCCAATCCGGATTGCGGACTAACTCGCCATCCTCGGCCAGTCGGCCATCGGGGAGGTAAATGGCAGCTGAGGTTGGCCACTCAGCCAGGAAGCGGTCGGCCACGCGGGCGATGCCGTTGCGCAGCGCCGAGTACATGGGGAAACCACTCTCGGCCATTTCGACCGACGGTCCGAGCACCTCAGCCAGCGACGCGGTCCCGAAGTGCTGCAGGGCGGTGCACCAGGCGGCGAACTGGGCGGGCACCGTGGCGGGCAGAAACCCGTCCGACGGGATCAGCGAGATGCCGCGCGACCGGAACCAGTCGATGGTGGCCGCGCGTGGGGCCCAGCCCTGGCCGGTGATCGCGACGCTGCGCCCTTGCTCCGCGAGGTGGATCAGGATCGGCCCCTCGCCGCCAATGCCAACACTCTGGGGTTTGAGCAGCGAAAGCGCAAAGCCCGTGGCGACGCCAGCATCGACGGCGTTGCCACCGGCTTCCAGGAGGCGGAGCCCGATCGCCGCCGCCAGGTAGTGGCCCGCGGCAACCATGCCCAGCGTACCCTGGAGCACCGGGCGCGTAGCGAAAGGAATCGGTCGGCTTTCGCCGACGGCGCTACCGTGGGCGTCAACGTCGGCGGCAAAGGATCGCGGGGCAGTGTCCGTCATGGCTTCCTCACACGGTAGCACTCTGGCCTAGCGGCCGGTGCTGATGGCCAACTCGACGGCTGACCCGCGGGGAACAACCGCGCCAGCTTTGGGAACCGTTTCGATGGCGAAGCCCGCGGGGATGTTCTGATCGCGGCGATCGCGCAGGGTGACGCGAAAGCTGTCGGTCTGGAGCAGCTTCAGCGCCTGATCGCGCGGCAGGTTCGCGACCTCGGGCACCGTGGTCAAGCCGGTGCCGACCAGGATGGTCACAGTCCCACCTGGCGGCAGGGTGGTATTGACATCGGGCATCTGGTCGGTCACGACGTCCTTGTCGACGTTCGCATTCACCCCGCGCACCATGGCGGTGAGTCCAGCGGCTTGCAGGGCAGCCTGGGCGCCGGCGAGGGTCTTGCCGCGCAACTGCGGTACCGCGATGGCGCGGACCGTGGGTGTTGCTTGCGGCGCCGGCGTCGGACTCGGTGGAACTGGCGACGGGGTCGGGGGTACGGGTGAGGGCGAAGGCTCCACGGTCGCCGAGGGTTCCGGCGTCGCACTCGGCGCGGGTGTCGCGCTCGGTGCAACTGCCGGTTTCGGCACGCCGGTCGCGGCCGTCGTTGGTCGCGGCGTCGGGACTGGCGTCGGTGGGGGCTCACGGCTGAGCGTGGCCAGGCCGAAGAAGCCCGCCCCGAGGGCGACCAGGACCCCCGCCAGTGCCAGGAGCAGCACCAGCAGCCCGGCGCCGGCGCCGCGAGGCTGCCGCGGCCGCGCGGTTCGACGGGCATTACCCGTGGCCGGCACAACTGGCGTCGCCCGCCGCTTGACCGGCGGCGGTGGAGGCGGAGCGGGCACGGTCACGATGCGCTGGGTCGGTCCGTCGGCCTGGCCGCGGGCCGGCGCAGCAGCGGTCACGGGCCGCGCCTCGCGCAACTCCGCGGCCATTTCGGCCGCCGTGTGGCAGCGGTCGTCAGGCGATTTCGCCAGCGCTCGCAGGATGGTGCGTTCGAGATCTGGCGCCAGTCGAACGTTCAACGCCCGCGGCGTTGTCGGGAGGTCCTCGACGTGGGCCAGCGCGGTCGCCAGGTCGGTCTCGCCCTGAAAGGGCACGCGGCCGGTGGCCATCTCGTACAGCACCGCGCCCAGCCCGTACAGGTCCGACTGAGGCGTTGCCGGGCGGCCGCGCACCAATTCGGGCGCCAGGTACTGGACGGAGCCCATGACGGCGCCCGTACGCGTCAGGCCAGTCGAGGACACTGCCTGAGCGATGCCGAAGTCGGTCAGGCGTGGCCGGCCGTCCTCGCCGAGCAAGACGTTCTGGGGTTTGACGTCGCGGTGAATGAGTCCGCGGCGGTGTGCGTACTCGAGGGTGGAGGCCACCGCGGCGCCAACGGACCGAATTTCATCGTCTGCCAGCGGCGCGGCCTGGCGGATGCGGTCCTTGAGATTGCCGCCCGCGACGAACTCCATCACGATGAACGGCGTATGCGCCTCGGCGTCGTCGCCGACGTCGTAGATCGACACGATGTTCGGATGCGACAACCTGGCGGCGGCGCGCGCTTCGCGGCGGAACCGCTCGAGGAATTCAGGGTCGACGGCGAACTGCGGGTGGAGCAGTTTGATCGCCACGCGGCGATCCAGCAGGTCGTCGTGCGCCTCCCACACGACAGCCATGCCACCCCGAGCGATTTCGCGGATCAGGCGGTAGCGGCCGCCCAGGACGCGATCGGCGCCCTGCAAGCTCACAATCGACCACCCTCGTCCACGGGCGCTTCCAGCACTTCGCCATGGCGACGCCGAATTTCACGCAGGGCGTGAGCCTGGACAAGGCTGACAAAGACACCGGCCACGAGCACATAGACCGGTAGGAACACGACGCTCGCAAATCCCACGATCAGCAGCACCAGCAGCAGCATGATCGTGTAGGC
>Ga0209166_10002805_pt1 | contig 12889 bp, 12 predicted proteins | sample Coa_R1_3_FD_187151 | JGI IMG/M metagenome (GOLD analysis project Ga0209166, IMG submission 187151) | Surface soil microbial communities from Centralia Pennsylvania, which are recovering from an underground coalmine fire - Coalmine... | ecosystem: Environmental > Terrestrial > Soil >... | reverse complement strand
CAATGCCAACGGCGGCGTCACGGTCGACGGCACCCATGTCGACGTGTCCTTCAATACGCTGTCGGACAATCTATGGGGCCTGGCCGTCGGCGGCGGCAGCACGCAAACGATCATCAGCAACAAGATTGGGACCAGCGCGGATGGCCTGACCGCCTTACCCAATCACCGGGAAGGCATTCTTATCTCCGGCGGCACGGGCCTGTTCCTCAGCGATAACGTGGTGGCCAACAATGGCGGCGCTGGCCTGGCCGTCACTGGCAACGGCACGCAGGCGCTCATCGAGAACAACAGCATCAGCAATAACGGCGGCTTGCCGATTGACCTGGGCGACGACGGTGCCACCCGTAATGGCCTGTTCTTTCCACCCGGCCCCAACGCCTGGCTGCCCTACCCGGTCGTCACGGGGGCCAGCGGCAGCCTGATCGAGGGCACCACCTGCTCGAGCTGCGCCGTCTACGTCTACCGCGCCATCGGCAATCCGGCTCAGCCGCACGGCGGCGGCGTCTTCTTGACCAACACCCTGGCCAACGCCTTCGGCCAATGGGGCGTCACGCTGCCGGCAGGCGTGACCATCACCGATATCTCGCTGACCGCTTTCAACGCGGCCGGCGACAGCTCCGAGATGAGCCCGCGGGTGCCGGCCAGCCCACGGTGGCAATTGTTCCTGCCGCTGGCCCGGCGTTAGCGCGGAAAACTAGAAAACTCTTCAGAAAGCCCGCGCCAGTTGAAATAGATCCAGCGGGCACCGTTTTAGAGAAGATCGAGCGAGGCAGGTCCACCTGCCGCTCATTATCAAGAGAGGTGTGTATGTCCATCCAACCCGTTCGTTCTCACCAGGACCGCCGCCCGGTGGTCCTGGCGCTGCTACTCGTTACAGCCCTCATGATCGTGGCCTGCGCTGGCATCGGCAATGTCAGCTCGGCGGTCGGCGCGGCCTCCACCGCCGCGGTGGCCATCAGCAGCCAGGCCAGCGGCGCGGCCACTCCGGCCGCGGTTACACCCGCCCCCGGCGCCACCACTGCCGCCGCCGCGGGCGGCGCCCAGAGCACTGCCCGCTGCCAGACTATCGGCGCCGCCTATATGGATTTTCAGGTCGAGACTCCGTGGCTGGCGGCCCTGGCCTCCGACGGTGCCTATTCCGCCAACACCCCAGACAGCCCCACCTACATCAATATTCCCAAGGTGCGCGCCGACCTGGACGTGATGGGCACCCTGCCCAACGGTTCGCTCGGCCCCATCAGCCCCGCCATCGCCCAGATCCGCGCCCTGGTGGACCAGGTGGACGCCAACTTCAAGTCCGGCGGCAAGCCCTTCTCGGATGGCAGCGGCAACGGCCAGAAGGTAATCGATCTGTACCTAAAGATCGCCGAGCCGCTGACGGTGGTGGCCGAGGCCTTTGCCAGCGCCTGTCCCCACTTCACTGCGGCCACGGCCGCGCCTGACGTGGCCGGTTACCAGATCGGCCAGACGGCCAGCGTGGGCGACCTGCGCGTGACGCTGGACAAAGTGGCGGTGGCGCCGCCCAGCGCCAACCCCCTGCAGCAAGCCGGCGACCGCTATCTGCTGGTGCACATCACGATCCAGAATACCGGCCAGACCGCCCTGCAAGTCAACGGGACGGAGACGAGCCTGAAGGACGCGGCCGGCGCTGTGTATGGGTTTGACCCGTTTGTCAGCAGCTCGGCCACTGGCGCCCTCATCGACGGACCGATACCGGCCGGCGGCACGCTCGCCGGGCTGGTGAGCTACCAGGCGCCCGCCACCGCCGGTGACCTGCTGTGGATTTTTCAAGACTATGGCCAGAACCGCGCCGTCTTCGCTGTGCCGGCCGGCGCCATCGATGTCAGCCAGGCCGGCAACGCCGCAACTGAGAACGCGCTGCAGTCCAGCTACAACGCGACCGTGACCGCTATGGTGGACATGGCGGCAACAGGGGATGCGGCCGCGACCGCCGGGATCGACCTAGGGGCGACCCAGGACGCGGCCGATCTGACCGCGACCCCGGCGCCCTAGCCGCCAGCGCCGCTCAAGGAGATCACCGTGCCCAATCGCCGCCCTCTTCCGTTTGGGGGCCTGCCCCTGTTCGCTCTCGGCCTGGCCGCGCTGGCCTGCAGCGTGCTCGGCAGCCCAGCGGTCACGCCCACGGCGCCGCCCGTGGCCTCCGCGGCTGCCCAAACCACTACTGCTGCGCCAACCACGGTGTCCGCGTTGACGACGCCCGCCGCCGACGCCACGGCGGCCGGCGCGGCCACCGCGACCACCCTGGTGGGCGTGAACCTATCCGGCACCGGCAAAGCTGAGACGCCTCGCCTGGTGTTTGACGCGCAGGGCACGCTGCACCTGGTCTGGCTCGACAAGAGTCTGCGTGTCGGCGGGGACATCCTGCATCGCCAGACAGATGCCAATGGGGGTTGGTCCAAGGCCGAAAGCCTGACTTCGGATTTTGAGACGCTCTACGGTGACCTCAGCCTGATCCGCGATGGCGATGGGCACATCTGCGCCGTTTTCGCCGCGGCCAAGACCGACAGCGACCCCACCACCATCGGTCTCTACCAGCGCTGCCAGGCGGGCGCCGTCTGGTCAGCGGCCGTCAAGCTCACCATCACGCAACAGACCAGCATCGGACTGCGCGGCTACTCGCCCGCGCGCGGGGCCGATGGCACAGTCCATGCCGCGTACATCGCCGGTGTCGGCACGATCTATTTCGACAATGTGCAGCTTTCGTCGACGGATTCGACCTCATCCGGGCCCACTTTAGTGATAGATAAGGCCGGCGGCTACCACGTCGCCTGGGAAAGCGTGGGTGACGCCAACAGCCCGTCCACGATCCAGTATCGCTTTTCTGCCGACCAGGGCCAGACCTGGCAGGCGGCCCAAACCCTATCCACCGGCCAGAGTGTGCCCAATAGCGTGGCGCGCCTGATGGCCGATGACGAGGGCAATGTGAACCTGCTGTGGGGCGACAGCAACGTCTACTATCGCCGCTGGACGCCCGCTGGCGGCTGGGGCGCGCCGGCCGCGCTGGCGGGGGACCAGACCGGCCCCAATCCGGCCCTGGCCGTGGATGCTCAGGGCCTGGTCCGCGTCGTGTGGGAGCATTGGGATGGGCTGCCCTACGTGATGCAGGCTGTCGGCGGCGCCTGGGGCGCGCCGCGCCTCATCTCGCACCAGGCCAGCGGCGAGCCGCAGATCGTCATCGACGACGGCGGCGCCACGCGCGTGGTCTGGCTGGCCAACCAGGACGTGTACTACCTGGCAAGGCCCGACTTCAACTGAATACACGGCGGCAATGCAGCGCCATTCCCGGCACCTTCCCCACCCGTGCGCGCGTGGGGGTATGCCATATGACGCTTTTGAGACGCCGGGCAGCTACACTTATGATTAGCTGGAATCAGCGTCATTCGTCTGGCTGATCCGGGTCAAACGCTCGCTCACACTTTCGCAAAGGAGATACCCCATGCTGTGGACCATCGTCGTCATCCTTGTCATCCTGTGGCTGCTTGGCTTTTTCGGTGGGTCGATCAGCCCTCGTTTCCCGAAGACGGGCAATGTCATTCACGTGCTGCTCGTCATTGCAGTCATCCTGGTTGTTTTGCAGCTGGTGGGGGTGGTGCATCTGTAAGGGGAATGATCCAGGCAGGGCAGGGCGATCCCTTACCAGAAGCATAACGCTATGAGAGGACCATCATGACGGATACGCGGGCTGAATCTCACCAGCAGGACTGGGCAGAACAAAAAACGCGCCGCCGCATGCTGCTCAAGGCGCTGGGCCTGGCCGCGGCCAGCCTGGCCGCGGGAGGCGCCGCGGCCTGGAGCAAAGGTGAGCTCGACGCCGTGGCCGCGGCTGGCATCACCTTGGCCGCTACGAAGCGTCAGTTGGAAACCGTCGACGCCGCCCAGGCGGTGCTGTCGCTGTCCTACGCTGCCCTGCAAACCCAGGCCAACGATTGGCAAACACAATTGGCGGCCGCCAACACCCAGAACGCGCAGTTGGCCCGCGCGGTCAATGCTGCCCAGCAGGCAGCGGGCGACTTGCAAGCGAAACTCGTCGCCGCCCAGATCTCTCTGGACGCTGCCAACAAGCGCCTGGCGCGCAGCCAGGAATTGATTGGCCTGTTCAATCAACTTGAAGGCGTGGGGCTGGATAATGTGGTTTCCAGTGGCCTGGGAGTCTTGGCCGGCGCGCTTTCGGGCCTGGCCGGGCCGGCCGCCCGGCTGCGCGACGGCGTCAGTGCCGCTCAGGGGCTGCTGACCGACTTCGAGCATACTCTGCCGAATTTCAGTGGCGCCATGGCCTGGCTGGGCGAACAGGTCGTCAAGACCAGGGTAGCGCTCTGGGCGGTGGAGACCTCCGCTCAGCACACCACCAACTCCAGCCTCAGCGGGTTGACCGCCGTCTTCGGCGGCTTCGTTGGCTCTGTTCTCGATTACCTGCCGTTCAACCTCGGCGCCAACGTCCGCAATACCCTGTCTGAGGTGCAGAACCTGCTGGAGGGCGTCACGGCCATGGCCGACCAGACGCCCGACCAGGTGCTGCTCAAGATCTCACACTACGTGGACGACACCCCGCAGGGCTGGCAGCAGGCCATGATCACACCGCTGCGCAACAACACCCTTGCCCCGGCCGATATGTTGCTGTCCGCCGTCTCGGGCGCCAACGACGCGTTCCAGACCAGCTTGACCGACCCGGCCAACGCGGCTCTCCTGCAGCGGCAGGCCCTACGCGACCAGATCGCCAACTTCCGCGCCGCCCACCAACTCTAAGTGGGATACCGGTGGTTTAACCACCGCCGCCTTATTGTCCCCAGTACCCGCGGGCCGCGCCCTGGGCGCCCGCGTCCGTCGCCTGGTCGAGGCTGGCGATTCGAGGCGCGCCGGCCAGTCGGTTATTGTTGGCCAGCAAAACGAGCTCAATCTTGGCCCCCGGCTTGAGGGCGCTGTCGGGGATGTTGGTCTTGGCCAGCGGCAGCAAGATCAGCCCCTGGTTGTCTTGCAGGCTGACCACGTAAAAACCCAGCTTGCCGCTCTCGGGTTCCAGGATGCCTTCCTGGATGGCGCCCAGCAGGTTCTGATTGCCATCCTTGAGCTGGGCCCCGATCAGCTGCGTCGCATAGGCGATCTTGTGCACCTGGCCGCTGATGGCATTGCACTCACTGCTGAGCTTGCCGACACGCACGATGCGCTGCCAGAAGTCCCGCGCGGGTTGTTCCCAAGCATTGGGGAACAGCGCCAGCGTGGCCGCGGACGCCGGCGCGCCTTTGAACCGATCGGGCGTCAGGTGCAGGACGATGGTTTTAGCCGCGGCGTCGAGCACGCCGCTGTTGATGGTGATGGCTTCAAACGGGATGACCAGCTTTTGGCCGGCCGGCACATTCAGCACGGCGGCTGGGTCCACCACAAAGTAGATGAGGTACGTTTCGCAGGTGTTGACGATGTAATCCGCGATCTTGCCCAAGCTGGCATGGTTGACGTCCTGGACCTGGAAGCTGAGCAGGTTGGAGAGCCGGGTCAGCTCCGCACGGCGCTCAGGCGGCTGGATCCCGGCTGCGCCGGATTGCGGCGGCATATGGGTCGGGCCGGCATTGGCCACGACGTTGACCACGGCCGTGGTTGGCTGCGGCACCGGCGTTGAGGCGCCGGAAGGGACAATGGTGGCGCCTGCGGCGGGCGGGTGGGCCGGCGTAGGGGATGCATTTGGCGAGGCTGATTGGCAGGCTGCCAGACCTAGCCCGAGAGCCAGGAGCATGGACAGACACCGCTTGCTTGTAATTGGCATAGCATCTCCGTTTCACGAGACCCGGCGCGCGCGGTTCCGCTGTACTTATTTCTTATCAGCAAGAATAGCAACCAGGAGTCTCAAGTCCGTCACAAGGGCGTCAGAGTACGCGGTCGACCGCCTGGCCTACTGCTCAGGCCCGGGGATATCCAGCCCCGCCTGAGACGCTGTTGAGACTCGCCGCGACTATATTGATTAAGTAAGTAGGCAGTGCTGCTCCGTCCAGCGCGGCCCGGCGCCGGCCTGACTCTTGGCTCAGCAAATGCGCTGGACGGGTTGGCTCCTTATTGCAGACTCCGCCGGCAAGCGCGGCGCGGTCGAGAGGCCCTGGAGGGTCACATGATTTTGAGAAGACTGGTCGGCCTGCTGCTGATCATTGCGGCCATGGCCGGGGTTGTTTTCAGCGTCGCCGGCCTGATCGAAGTCTGGCGTTACCGGCCGGTGGTCACACAGGCCGTGACGGATAACCTGACCGTGTTTGATCAAGCGCTTAACACCACCCAGGACGGGCTGACCATCGTCAGCCAGGTGGTGCAGACCACAACCGTTGAGGTCGCTTCGCTGCAGACGACGACCCAGGCGCTGGCCCAGGCCATCCACGACACGAACCCGATGCTCGATTCGCTGACCGGTCTCACCGGCAAAGACTTGCCGGCCGCGATCACCGCCACCAAGACCTCGCTCGCCTCAGCCCAGGGCAGCGCACAGCTCATCGACAGCGTGCTGGCGGCCCTGACCAGCATTCCACTTTCTCCAGTGGCCGCCTATAAACCAGCTGTTCCGCTGGCCACGGCCCTGGCCCAGGTTTCAACCAGCCTGGATTCGCTGACGCCAGCGCTGGCCACCATCAATACCAGCCTGGCGGATGGCAAAACCAACCTGGGCGTGGTTGAGGTTGAGCTGAACCAGGTGTCGGAAACGACACAAGGGATTAGCAACACCCTCGGCGGCGCGCAGACCGTCATCAGCCAATACCAGACCCTCACCACGCAGCTCAGGGCGCGCGTGGCAGCCACGCAGCTCGCGGTCGCGGCCTGGATCACCACCATCAGCTGGGTGCTCAGCTTTGTGCTCGGTTGGTTATTGATTGCTCAATTGGGCCTAGGCACGCAAGGGCTGGACATGCTGCGGGGCCGCCGGCCGGCGTAGGCCATGGCCCACCAATCGGCTGCGAAACGGGAAAGCGAAGTGTTTGCCCCATGGATATGAATTCGTCTGTGCCCTTTCTACCAGCAGTGACGGCCAGGCAGGTCTTTCGCGGGACCCTGGTCGTCGTCGGCGTCGGTGTTGGCGTTTGGCTGCTGTACGCCAATGGCGTCGCTGTCTTCAGCCTGTTCCTGGCCATGGTCCTCAGCACCGCCATCAGTCCGGCCGTGGCCTGGCTGCGCCGGCGCGGCCTGCCATCGGGCGCCGGCGTCGGCCTGCTCTATCTCGGCCTGCTGGTCCTGATCGTGGGCATTGTCGTATTGGTCGTTCCGCTGATCACGGTGGAGGGACCCAAGATCGCAGCCGCGTTCACCAGCCTGTACAGCGCGGGCCTGACGCAACTGCGGCTATCGCCGAGCCCGCTGCTGCGGCAGGTGGCCAGCCAGTTTCCCGAGACACTCCAGCTGGTGCTGCCCAGTGGGGCCGGCACCGACCGCCTAAGCGCCGTCACGGGTCTGCTCACCTCGCTCGGGCTGGTCGGCAACGTCCTGTTTATCGGCACGGCGGTCCTGGTGTTGGCGTTTTATTGGACGCTCGATCGCGACCGCCTGATGCGCTGGGCGCTGCTGTTCGTGCCCATGGCGCACCGCGACCCGGCGCGCGAATTGTTCGAAGCGTCCGAGGCCAAGGTGGGCGCCTACATACGCGGGGTGGCCTTGTTGTGCGGAATTGTGGGTGTACTGGCCCTGGGCGCCTACTGGCTGATCGGGCTGCCCAACGCGCTGCTGCTGGGCCTGCTGGCCGGTTTGCTCGAGGCCGTTCCCGTCGTCGGCCCCATCCTGGGCGCCTTGCCGGCAATCGCGGTCGCCCTCACCGGCCAGCCAGGGCAGCTGGTCTGGGTGCTGGTGGCCACCGGCGCCATTCAGCTGGTCGAGAACACCTTCCTGGCACCGCGCGTCATGGGGCACACGGTCGGCGTCAACCCGGTCGTGATCCTTCTGTCCATTGCGGCTTTCAGCACCCTCTTTGGCCTGCCGGGCGCGCTGATGGCCATCCCCATCGCGGCCGTCATCCAGCTGCTGCTCGACCAGTTTGTGTTGGGGCCGGCCGCCACCGACAAGCCAATGCCGCCCGGCCGTGACCGGCTGAGCGTGCTGCGCTACGACACACAAGAGCTGGTGCAGGACTTTCGCAAGCAGGCGCACCAGGCGCCGGAGACCGCCGGCACGGAAAAGGGCGAGGATCTGGAAGATAAGCTGGAGGCGCTGGCGGCGGACCTGGAGCAGCTGCTGGCTCAAACAACCCCCGAATTGGAGGCAAAGCCATGAAACGCCTGGCCGTTCTGACGCTGACGCTCGCGGCCACGCTCATCGGGGTTGTGCTGCTGTGGGAGTTTCGCACCGCCATCATCTTGTTCGCGCTGTCGCTGGCGCTGGCGGGCACGCTGCGGCCGCTCATCCAGTTTCTGGTCGAGCGCCGCTGGCCCCGTCACCTGGCGCTGCTGGCGGTCTATGGGCTGAGCCTGATTTTCGCGTTAGTCATCGGCGGCCTGGTGGTCGGCTCGCTGTTCAATGAGCTGAGTGGCGCGACCAATCAGTTTATTGCCGGCTACTCTTTTGTCTGGGCGCACTGGCCAACCGGCACCGCCTTTGAGCAAGCGCTGATCCACTGGCTGCCGCCGCCGGCCAGCCTGGTGGCTACGGCTACCGGACCAGGCGGCGTGGCGGTGGCTACAAGCCTTTTCGGCGCGACGAGCAACCTGTTGGAGGCCGTTGGCCAGCTGGCGATCGTCGTCGTGATGAGCTTGTATTGGGGTATCGATCAGGCCCATTTTGAGCGCCTGTGGCTATCCGTGCTGCCGGCCGGCGAGCGCGCCGGCGCTCGCGACACCTGGCGCGCGATTGAGACGGGCGTCGGCGCCTACATTCGCAGTGAGCTGGTGCAGTGCTTGCTGGCGGGCTTGCTGCTGGGCGTCGGTTATCGGCTGGCCGGGCTGCCCTATCCAACGCTGCTGGCGGTGGTCAGCGCGTTGGCCTTGCTCATCCCGTGGCTGGGGGCCGCGCTGGGCCTGGTGCCAGTGCTGCTGGTTGGCTGGGTGGCCGGCCCCGTGGTGACGATCGCCGCTGGCCTGTACACGCTGCTGGTGTTCGTCGGGCTTCAGGTCGGGGTCGAGCCCCGGCTTTACGTGCGGCAGCAGCACAGCTCCCTGCTGATTGCGATTTTAGCCATTTGTTTGGGACAGGCTTACGGGGTGCTGGGCCTCTTGGCCGCGCCGCCGCTGGCAGCCGCCCTGGAAATCCTGGTCGGGCGCCTGCTGGTAATGCCCGGCAGCGTCGTGGCCGTAACGGCGACGGCCACGGATGAGCGCTATACCGGTCTTGAACAACGGTTGGCAGCCATCACCAGCACTTTGAGCCTGGCGCCCGAGGCACCCGCGCCGCACATGGCCAACCTGGTGACGCGCCTGCAAGGCTTGCTGGCCGAGGCCGGCCCAGCGCTGGCTGACGAGAAGATCCGAACGGAGCGGCTGGCGCTGGCGGCCCAATCGCGCGGGCGCCGGTCTGACCGGGGCCGCGTGGAATCATCGCCGCGGGCGCGCTGAGGCGGCCGGCCTGACATGTGATCAGCGTGCGTCAAATGGCCCAGGACGGCAATGTTTTGAGCCGCCCAGTCACGGGGTGCTCCTGGCGCGCAAGGCAGCCTCAAGGGGGCCGTAACTGATTTCGTCTATGTTGGCGAGCAGCGGCTACACAGCTGGAATCCGCTCTACGCCTGGCTCTCGGCTTCCGCCTCGAGCCGGTCCAGGCGGGTGTAGTAATCCCGAATCTCTTTCAGGTGCGCCCAGGCGATCTTGCCCGTGAGCACCGGATCATTGTTGGTCACGTTGGTTTCAGGGTCACGCGCGCCGTGTTCCAGCTCGACCTCGAGCCCGCGCCGAAACTGCTCCAGGTCAATTTTTGCCCAATCAATCCCCAGGCGCGCTCCGATGGCACGTGCTTCTTCGACAGAGAAATGCTGTTTTTCGGTCATAGGATCCTCACATTCTTTCGCTGGACTATTCTTAGACGGTTGATCAAGCCTGGTGGGCAAAATGCTCTCGTGCCCTGGCGGCGATCTGCCGTTCTGTCAGCTTGTCGACAGTCTCAATGCCGACGATCCGCCCGCCCAGATTTTCACTCTCCAGGCGTTTGGCCAGCTCGCCTTTAGCCTCGCCGGGGCCGAAGATCAGAATGGCGTCAGCCTCGCGCACGGATGCGATGACTTCTTGAAAGAACTCGTTGAGATGGTTGGTAAAGCGTCGATCCCGCATGTCCTCGGCCGTGCCCTGCTCGGCGCCGCCGGAGAATCGAACATGCTTCTCCATGCCGGAGTCGATGCGCTTGACAGTCTCGGCTTCGCCGGTGAGAGTCACGATCGTGGCCTCCCGGTGGTCAATCCACAAACCCACGTCTGTTTTCATCGAGCACTCCTAACTGATACGATTGGTGGTCACTGCCGGCGGCGCTTCAGAAGCCAGGTCTGGTGCTGGCCCAGTGGTGATATCCGCCCCCGGCGTAGCTGCCACAGCGGGCTCTGGCGGGCTGGCGCTGACGACGACCGCGCCAGCGCCCGCTGGCGCGGTCGAGCGACGCTCGGCAAACCAGGCCATGCCGCGCAGCCGATTGGCCAGGGATTCGGCCAGGCTGCCTGTCCGCGCCCGAATCGTCACTGATCCGCTGGCTGGCCGTGCAACAGTGCGCGGCCGGGCGGTGTGGATCCTCAGCCAGCGCCAGAAGCCCCACAGGCTTAATGCCGCGACGGCGACGATGAAGATGGGCAGACCCCACTTCCACATAAAGACGAGCGGCGCCTGGTTTTGCTCCTGGCGCCGCCCGGCGGCCTGCCGCGCGACTGTGGCTGCCGATTGGGTCTGATCGATCATGGCGCGGGCGAGCATGGTCGCGGTGCCGGCCACCTGCGCCCCCAGCCACTGCTGCGTTCCCGTGGCGGCCACGCTTTGGGTCGCGGATTGCGCCACGAACCGCATGCGCCGTTGGACCTGGGTCTGCACGAGCGCGGCCTGGGTCAGCGCGCTGGCCTGCGTCGAACTGGCCGCATTGGCAGTGGCCAGAGCCTCAGCCTTCACCGCCGCGGCGCTGGCGGCCGCAGCGGCCTGCTGGGCGCTGGCGTTGAGGCTGACCTGGGTCAGCGCGGCGCCCTGGGTGGAGCTGGCCGCGTTGGCGGTGGCCAGAGCCTGCGCCCGCAGAATGTCGGCGGTGGCCGCCGCCTGAGCCTGCAGGGCGATGGCGCCAATATCTTGCTCAGCCTGTACCGCGCTCTGAGTGGCGGTGGCGGCATTGGCGCTAGCCAGGGCATGGGCCATTTGAATGCCGGCGGTGGCGGTGGCCTGGGCCTGCTGGGCGCTCAGGCTGATGTTCGCCTGGGTCAGCGCGGGAATCTGAGTGGCCTGGTCACAGGCGCCGCAGGACGCGTTCGAGAATGGCGTTTCGGTGGGCGCCCGCACCAGCAGCGGGACGAGCCAGGCCTGGCAGGCAGCCACAGGCAGCAGCACTAAGGCCAACGCGAGCAGGGTGAGTAAAAGCGGATGGCGTTGCACAGTCGCCTCAGAACCCAAACCAGTACGGATCGACCATGGTCACCAGCCCCCCCCAAACGGTTCCCAGTATGGCGCCGGCGATCACGTCGCGCGGATAGTGGGCGCCCATGTACACCCGAGTGAAGCCGACCAGCCCGGCCAGCGCGTAGAGAGCTATGGCTGCCCCGAGCCCAAGCTGAAATTGGTGAACAAACAGCGTCACCAGGAAAAATGTCTGGGTCGTGTGACCGCTAGGAAAAGACCGGCCCCGTTCTCGCCAGCCGACGACCCGCGATTGCTCGAGGGCCAGAAATGGGCGGGTTCGGTCCGTCAGGGCCTTGGTGGTCTCCACGGCCAGCCACAGTGTCAGCGTGCCGAGGACGACTTCCACCGCCAGGCGCCGGTAATTGAGCAGGGCCAACAGCCCGGCCACGCTGAGGGCCACCAGCATGTTGCCGGCCTGGGTGGCCAGCCACATGACCCGATCCATCCGCGGGGAACGATGGCCGCGCAGATTGATGAGCAGGAATATCCGGGCATCCAGGCGCTGGCCGGCCGACCACACCAGGGACAGGGCGACCAGCGCAAACAGGGACAACAGGCCGACCAGGACCCTCTGGGCTTGCAGCGCCGCCCACAATCCCAAGCGGGCCTCGGCCGGCAACAAGATGAAAAACAAGACCAGGCTAACCACCAGGCTGGCTAGCAGCATCCAGCGCCGGTTGGCGGTCCAAAAACGCGTGACCTGCACTGCTGGCGGCAGGCCGGCCGGTTGCGGGGCGCTAGCCATCGGGCGCCGCCAGCGGCGCTGCGGGCATGAAGGCCAGGGGCGCCGGGCCAGCCAGGACAGACAGCGCGCGTGGATGCACCAGGACGTTGAGGCGGCCCTGCCCCAGCGGTACCCCATCCGCCAGCACGGCCATGGGCGGGTCTGATTCGATCGTCACCCGCTTGACGCGCTGGTGCTGGATGCGCTCATCCGTCGCGCCGCCGCTGGTGGATTGCATGACGTAGGAAATCAGGTCGAGCTTGCCCATGCCAGCATAAATGAACACATCCAGCAGGCCGTCCTGGAACGACACACCCGGCGCCACCTGGAAGTTCGGCCCGAGATAGGGCATGTTGGAAATTAACACCATGTGGGCGCTGCAGTCGAGCTGGCGGCGTCCGTCGATCATGACCTTCAGACGCGAGGGTGCCGCCGAGACGAAGGTGGACAGCAGCTCGCCAATCTGTGCCAGCTGGCCGTGCTGGATGCCGTCGGCCAGCGGGTAAAGATCCGATAGGAGCCCCAGCGTGGCCGCCTCCAGGAACCAGCGACTCGTCCGGCCGGTTTGGATCTGGCCCACGTCAATCTTCAGGCGGCGGCCCTGGCGCAGGAGGGCGACGGC
>Ga0209166_10002804_pt1 | contig 12889 bp, 8 predicted proteins | sample Coa_R1_3_FD_187151 | JGI IMG/M metagenome (GOLD analysis project Ga0209166, IMG submission 187151) | Surface soil microbial communities from Centralia Pennsylvania, which are recovering from an underground coalmine fire - Coalmine... | ecosystem: Environmental > Terrestrial > Soil > Unclassified... | reverse complement strand
CGCCACCCCACGCGTCCGATTCGTCTCCTCCATCTCATCCCTCGCCGTCGCTTTGCTCACCTCCATTATGGTCAATGCAACCCCAACTGGGATCGGCTCGTACGCGGCGATCGCATCGTCGAGCGCTTCCGACGCAACCTCGCTCACTACCTCGCAGGCGAGCCACTCGAAGGCGTGATCGACAAGCACAAAGGGTACTGAAGCAGGGAAGCGATCGTGGCCGACTTGTATGACGGTGGCGCGGGCGAGCAGGCGCTGACCGGTGTGACGGTGCTGGAACTTGGCGAATCGATCGCCGCGCCGTTCTGCAGCAAGCTGCTGGCCTGTTACGGCGCCATGGTGCTGAAAATCGAGCCGCCCGGCCGCGGCGATCCGTCGCGCGCGGTTGGGCCGTTCGCGGCCTCCGGCCCCAATCGCGAGCGCGGCGTCCTGCATCTGTACCTGGATACGGGCAAACAGAGCGTGACCCTCGATCTGGACCAGGCTGCGGGGCAGCAGCTCGCGCGGCGGCTGGCCGCGCAGGCCGACATCCTCGTCGAGAACCTGCCGCCGGGCGAGCTGGCCAACCGGGGTCTGGGCTATGAAACGCTGCGAGCCGAGAATTCGCGGCTGGTTTTCGTCTCCCTCAGCGCCTTCGGTCAGAGCGGCCCGCGCGCCCGCTGGCAGGCCACCGACCTGACCAGTTATGCGTCCGGCGGCCAGATGCACCTGACCGGTGACCCGGACCGGGAGCCCCTGAGGCCCGGCGGGGAGCAGGCCGGCTACCAGCTCGGCCTCAACGGTTTCAGCGCCGCGCTGGTGGGGCTGTGGGACGCGCTGGAGACGGGCGAGGGCCAGTGGATCGACATCTCGGCGCAAGAAGCGATGGCCTCGACCCTGGAGATCGCGCTCAACAGCTACGCGTACACCGGCCGCGACATCTGGGCGACGCGCCGCGGCAACATCAACTCAGCGGTGTTGGGTCTCTATCCCTGCGCCGATGGGTACCTCGGCGTCCACGCGATGCCGCGCAACGTGCCGCCGCTCTTCAACGTGATGGATATGCCGGAGCTTGTGGACGACCCGCGCTTCAACAGCGGGGCGGCGCGGCTGGCCAACGACGACGACCTCACGGCACTGATCTACGCCTGGGCCGCCGACAAGCCAAAGCGAGAAGTGTATGAACGCGCCGGCTCGATGCGCGGACCGATCGCCTTCGTGCACAACATGGCCGATCTGCTGGAATCGCCGCAGCTCGCGGCCCGCGGTTTCCTGAGAGAGCTGGACCATCCGGCCGCCGGCCGGCTGACCTATCCCGGACCGCCCTTTGCCATGAGCGCGTCGCCCGGCCGCATCGAGCGGGCGCCGCTGCTGGGTGAGCATACGGCCAGCGTGTTGCGCGAGCGCCTCGGCCTCAGCGACGAGGATTTGCGGGTGCTCAGCGGGCAGGGCGCCGTCTGAACCGAAAAGCAGCAAAGTCCTTACAGGTTTACAGCTTTCTAACAACGCGGCCGTCGCGTGGCCCGCTCACTGGTGCCCGCGTCGTGCACGGTCGCTGCTGACTCCGCATCGAGTCACCGTGTCCACGCCTGCGCAGCGCAATGCAGTCGGCATCGCCGCCGTCATGGCAGGGGTGCCCTCCGGTCCCGGCCAGGGCGTCTGATACACGTATGAGATATTCCTGCCCATGGGAGTTGCATACACACAACAATGCGCCGGCGCACATCTTGCTTCAGTTGCTATACTCCGCACCGTTCATCTCGCAGTAAAAGCGTTCGCGTCGGTGCCAGAGAAGGAGTCCATCATGAGACCCCGCCAATCGCTCGCTCGGATCGCTGCGCTGGCACTCCTCATCCTGGCCTCGGCTTTCATCTCCCGACGGGTGCATGCCGGCGGAGATGTTCCCACCATCATCGGCGTGAACGAGCCCCACGACACCGTGGTCAGCCCGTTGAACCCGCATAAGGTGGCCGTCTCCGCCGCCAACGCGCTGTGGCTTTCGAACGACGAGGGCCGTACCAACTTTGCCTTCATCAACTTCCCCTTCCCCAACGGTCCGGCGCCGCTCAGCTACGGAACCTGCGGCGACAGCTCGCTGGCCTTCGACCTGCAGGGCCGGCTGTTCTGGACGATCCTCGGTTGCGGCACGGATGCCGGCAACAACAAGGATGTGGGCATCTTCGTCGCCCGCATCAACTTCGACCTGGGAACGATCGACGCGGGCTTCCCGGTGTGCGCCGCGTGCGGCAACGACAATAATCGTGACAAGCAGTGGATTATCGTCGACGCCAGCCCGAGCAGCCCGTTCAAGGGCAATGTCTACATCGCCTGGAGCGATATCGGCTCCGCCAACCAGATCAAGTTCATGCGTTCGACCGATGGCGGCTCGACCTGGTCCGCTTCAGCGAACCTCTCCAACGTCAAGGGCGAATGCGCCAATGACGCGCGCTTCCCCGACGATGCCGTTGACGCGGCCGGCAACCTCTATATCGCCTGGCACGCCTACTGCAACAACGTCAACGGCACGAATGCCGACGGGACGTCGGGCGTCATCAACATCGTGCGCTCGCCGAACGCCGGCGCCGACATCCTCGCCGGCACGTTCAACACGCCCGTTCAGGCCTTCCTGCCGGGCCAGGCCGAGGTGACCTGGAACCTGCAAACCTTCGCCTGCACGGTGCCGGGATCGAAATCGCTCTGGGCCGGGGCGCTGCAGCCGTTCGTGCTGCCCGATCCCAATCGCCCCGGCAACGTCTACGTCATCGCCGACGACAACCCGGGAAACAATTACTGCAGCGGCGACCAGTCGGACGTGGTCTTCGCACGCTCCACCGACTTCGGCGCGAGCTGGACGCGCAGCACGATCAGTCACGGTCCGGTGGGTACGTTCCAGGTCTTCGGCACCGGCGCGATCGATCAGCTCGGCAACATGTATGCCACCTGGTACGACAGCCGCGAGGGGAACAAGAACGCCGGCGGTGACTTCCTGCTCGATCGGTACGCGACGGTCAGCCGCGACGGTGGTCTGACGTGGAGCAACGATTTCCGCATCAACGACACGCACTTCGATCCTGATGCGGGCGCAGGCTGCTTCGGCAACCCGTGCGGCGTGCCGAACACCCTGCGCATCGGCGAGTACAACGGCGCCGCGGCCGCCAACGGCTACGGCTATGTCTCCTTCACCGGCAACACGGTCGGGGGCAATCCGCCGGCGCCGAACGGGCAGCAAATCCTGCTGGACGTCTTCAGCATCCTCGGCCAGTTCCCGGACGCCTATGAGCCGAACGACTCTCGCGATCCCGGCGTCGCAACCGATTTGGGATCCCCCGATTCCTTCACGTTGAGCGGCACGATCAACACGCCGCTTGACGAAGACTTCTTCCGTGTTGTCGCCCACAACACCGGCAAGCTTGCCTTTACCATGCAAAGCGACAGCCGCGCCTCCGACCTCGACATCCAGATGCAGGATGCGGCCGGGAAGGCGGTGGCAACCGCGACTGCTGGACTCGATTCGAACGACACCGAGAGCATCACCATCCCGGCGGTTGCGGGCCAGGTGTACTTCTTGCGCGTGTTCGCGGAGCCGAATCAGCCGCCGCCCTCGGAAAATACCTACTCGCTGGCGATCGTGAACACGCCGGCGCCCGTGCCCTTCGGCATCACTCTGGCGCCCGGCTCCGACAGCGGCCGCGACGCGCACGACAATGTCACGAACGTGAACAAGCCAACGGTGCAGCTGCAGGTGACGACGACGACGGCACTCAACGGCATCGCCTTCTCGCCCACGAACGATGCCAACCTCGCCGACGATGCGCCCGGTTACAAGGTCGGTGTCTTCGCCGACGGCGCCCTCGCCGGCTTCGCTGCGCCGGCCGGCGGCAACCTCTTCAGCTTCACCTTCCCGTCCGCTCTGGCCGACGGCCTGCGATCGATCACGGCCAGGGTGTTCATTGTCGATCCAGCGTCGCCACCGGCCGGTCCGCACGCGGTCGGCTCCGGTGGCGAGTCCGGTGCGCTGCAGGTGACGATCGACACGGCGGCGCCCGCTGCTGCGCCCGCGCCGGACCTGATTGCGTCGAGCGACACGGGCGGCGTCAACGATGACAACATCACCACGATCACCACGCCGCAGTTCGCCGGAACGGGCGAGACAAACGCGCTTGTGCGGCTGTACGCGAACGGCGCCCAGGTGGGCAGCGATCTTGTCACCGCCGGCGGCACGTACCAGGTGACGTCCGTGGCCCTGAACGACGGAGTCTACAACGTCACCGTGCAGCTCGAAGACCTCGCCGGCAACGTAAGCGCGCCGTCCGCGGCGCTGAAGGTCACGATCGCCAATCGGTCGCTGACGCTGCCGGGTGGCACCGCCAGCGCGGCGGGCGGGCCGGTGACGGTCGATCTTGCGGCAGGCACGATCGCCGGTTTCGGCGGCGTCGCCGGCGTGAGCGGCAAGATCGGCATCGTCGGCATCCCCGTGGTCAACATCGACGCCAACGGCAAGGCGCTGACGATCCTTGGCACTCCGGGCGACGATCAGCTGACCTACACGCCCACGGGCGCCAACGCCGGCACGGTCCTGGTAGGGGCATCCGTGCAGTTCTTCTCGCTCACCGGAGTCGGCGGCACCTTCACCATAGACCCGCTGACCGGGAACAACGACGTTGTCACCGTCATGGGCAGCGCCGGCGCCGATACCGTCACCGGCAACGTCGACACCGTCTCCACCGTGCAGGTGAACGCGCTGCTGACCGTCTCGATTCCAACCGCGGATGTTGATCAGCTGGCCATCAGCACACTGGATGGAGCCGACTCCATCACGCTGAATGTGGCGGACACGGTGAGCGCCAATCTCAGCGTCGACGCCGGCGATCCGGCGCCCGCGCCGAACAAGGCCGGCGATCTGCTGACCGTCAATGCGAGTTCGCCGCAGGGGAAGGTGGCGAATGCGCCCGGCGGCCCGACCCAGGGTTCTGGTGTGGTAACCGTCAGCTACCCGAAGACGACGAACGCTACGACTAAGATCGCCTACACGGGAGTGGAGAAGTTCAGCAAGTAGCCGCCCCGGCCCGCTTGAACGCATTGGCAGCCGCGCTCCCGAACGGAGCGCGGCTGCCTCTTGTTGGCCCGGGAGTGGGGCAGGCGACAGCGCAGGTGCAGCACTGGCCGCGTGACCGCCGCCGCGGAATGTGCTTGACTCAGCCTGGAGCGGCACGAGCGGGAACGGGCCTCGTCCGTGGGTCCCGGTCTCATGCACGCGTACGCCGCCTCAGGAGCGCACATTGAGCCACGAGCCAGGGACAGATCTCGCCTCTGCCCGGTTCGCCGCGGCCGTGCCGCCGGCGCGGCGCCTGCCGCTGGCGAACGTGCGCATCGCCGACCTGACGGCGGTGTGGGCCGGGCCGTACGCGACGCGGCTGCTGGCCGACATGGGCGCGGAGGTGATCAAGGTCGAGGCGGTGAACGCGCCGGATCTGCTGCGTGCCCTGCACATGCAGCCACCCGAAACGGAGCGAGCCTTCGACCGCTCGGCCTACTTCAACCACAACAACCGCAACAAATACGGCGTGACGATCGACCTGGCGTCGGCGTCGGGCAGGGCGCTGTTCCTGCGCCTGGTGCGAATCAGCGACGTGGTGATCGAGAACTTCCGCGCCGACGTGCTGGACAAGCTGGGCCTCGGCTACGAGGCCCTGCGCGCCGAGCGGCCGGACATCGTGCTGGTTTCCATGCCGGGCCACGGCAAGACCGGGCCCGAAGCGGGCTACATCGCCTACGGCACCAACGTCGAGCAGCTCGCCGGTCTCGTCAGCATCACCGGCTATCAAGGGGGCGAGCCGCACAAGTCGGGGATTAGTTACGGCGATCCGATCTCGGGCACCGCCGCGGCCGGCGCCGTAATGGCGGCGCTCCTCTACCGGAGGCGCAGCGGCCACGGACAGTTCATCGATCTCGCGCAGCGCGAGGCGCTGACCACGCTGCTGGGCGAGTACGTGGTCGGGTACAGCATGACGGGTGAATTGCCGCGGCCAGCCGGCAACGCGCATCCGGCATGGGCGCCCCACGGAGTCTATCCCTGCGCCGGAGAAGATCGCTGGTTAGCGCTGGCGGTGCGCAGCGATGCCGAATTCAGGGCGCTCTGCCGCGTGATCGGCCGGATCGAGCTGGCAAGCGATCTTCGCTTCGCCGACGGCCTGGCACGGCACCGCAATGCCGCGGCGCTCGCCGAGCCGATCGCGGCGTGGACGACGACACAGGCGCCTTTCGCCGCGGCCGAAGCGTTGCAGGCCGTGGGGGTGCCCGCGGCGCCGGTCGAAAGTTATCGGGACCTGCTGGATAGCGACGCACACCTGCAAGCCCGGGGCTTCTTCGAGGAGGTTACGCACGCCGTGGCCGGCACCTGGCGCATGGAGCGGCCCGTCTGGCGCTTCGGCGCCGCGCCCGCACACATCCGCATCAACGCGCCCGGCTTCGGCGAGCACAATCGCTGGGCCTTTCAGTCGCTGCTCGGGCTGACGGAGCAAGCGCTTGCGGATCTCGAGGCGGGCGGCGTGATCGGCGAAGTGCCGAACATGGCCGCGCACGGCGGATAGCTGCTGGATCACGTAGTCGCGCGTCATGAAGGAAGCTCCCTCCTCCTCGACGCGGCCCGCTTGCTGCTGCCGGCGCCCGCTTGCTACGGTGGTCGGGATGGACGGGGCTGCGCGGCGCACGCTTCTGCTGACCGTTCTGGCACCGATCCTTGCGGGGGTCGCGCTCAGCGTACGAGCGGGCGGTGCCGGGCAGAGCGTCGCCGCCTTTACCGACCACGGCGAGCGCGTTCAGCGTCCCGCCTGGCCACCGTGGGCGCACAGCGCGCGGGCCGTTCATGCGGCCCCGGCGGAGCCATTTCATCCGCTGACCGCGATGCAGCCCGCGCCCAGCGCGCCGCGCCCCGGCGAGTTTCCGCCGGCGACCCTTTCCGGCCTCGACACCGCGATTGCGCCCGCCGCTCGACCGGTAGGAGCCGGGCGCCGTGGCGCCGTGCGGCTCGCAGGCATTACCCTCCGTGTGCCGCTTCCTCCGCCCCGTGCCGCCTGATGGCTGCATCTTGATAGCGTTGGTGGACCGGCGACACAGTCGGCGTGGCCACCGATAATCCCGAGCGCCGACTTGCCGGTGCTGGGTTTCGTGGCTCGCACGCCCGGTCACAGGCGTGCGAGGCCGGCCTTGCGGTCGTGTGCCGGTCGCGGTGCCAGCGTCGAATCGCTGACCGTCCGGTTCGGTCGACGGTGTGGAGAGGTGGTGGGGATGCGGGTGCAAGCTCGGGGCCGTACGGGATCGTCCGGCCCTCCCCGGCCGAGGTTGAGGTGGCGCCGGCCGGCGCTGCTGGGCGGCTTTGTTTTCGTGTGCATGCTCCTGTTCCAGTTGCCAGCACCGCGGCGCGTGCTGGCGCATGCGGTGCTGATCCGCTCTGACCCGGCACAAAACGCCAGGCTGACCGCGTCTCCCGCGAAGATCGACCTCTTCTTCAGCGAAGGGCTGGACCACAAGTTCAGCACGATCTCGGTGCGCGATACCACCGGCGGCCGTCATGAGAAGGGTGCCGTCAGCTTCACGAACGACCCGACCGAAATGACCGTTGGCGTCAACCCGTTGAGCCCCGGCTTTTACACCATCGCCTGGACCACGGTCTCGGCGGTGGACGGCCACCGGCTGGACGGCACGTTTCCGATCACGGTGCTCAACGCGGACGGCTCGAATCCGGCGGGAACGCCGCCGGCCGCGACAGGCGGGGGCGGCGGCGCGACCGGGATCAGCGGCTTCGATTCCGCCCTGCGCTGGTTGCTGCTGCTGGGCCTGATCGGTATCACCGGCGGCTTCGGCTTCGCCGCGTTGGTGCTCTATCCGGCGGCGGATGGGCTGCCACCGGCGGATCGCCGGCTTGGTCAGGGCTTCGCACTCTGGTTGCTCGGCGCGGTTGTGCCGGCCGCCGCGCTGGTCGCGGCGATCGTCAACCTGGCCGCGCTGCTGCGCCAGGCGGAGTTGAACGGCTCGCTCAGCCAGTTGGGCTCGTTGCTCAGCGCCAGGTCCGGCACGTACTGGATCATCCGTGAAACGTTGATCGTCGCGGCGGCCGTGATTGCCTGGCTGCTGGCGCGGCGTGAGCGGCGCCCCGCCGGCCCGGCCGCCTTCGGCGGGCTGGGGCTTGGCCTGCTTGTCGGATTCGGCGCCACGCTGACGATGTCGCTCACCAGCCACGCGGCAGCCGGCCGCGGCGCCCTCTGGGCGGCGGGCAGCGACTTCCTGCACCTCTCCGGCGTCGGGCTCTGGCTGGGGTCGCTGGTCCAACTCCCCGCAATTCTGGTGATTCGGCGAGGGTTCGAGGGTGCGGCCCGCACCCGCTTCCTGGGAAGGGCGCTGCGCAACTTCTCGACGATGGCCGTGCTCTGCGTCGGCCTGGTGTTGCTGACGGGCACCTTCAATGCGCTCGTGCAGCTCGATTCGTGGGGCTCGTTCACCGACACGGTGTACGGCCGCACGCTGCTGATCAAGCTGATCGTGCTGGCGCCGCTGCTCGGCTTCGGCCTGCTCAACGCCCTGCTGATCGCGCGTCGCTTCGAGCGCAAGGCGCTGGACGCGGGCGATGTCGAGCGGGAGGCTCGCCGGCTCGAGCGTTCGGCCGTGGCCGAAAGCCTGTTCGGCGCCGCGGTGATCGCCGCCACGGCGGTGATGGTCTTCCTGGTTCCGGCCAAGGACGACCGGGCGCAGAGCGCGGCGCGCAGCGCGGCGTCGAATTCGGCGGTGGTCTCCTCGGTGTACCGCAATCAGGCCGCCGCCGGAGACTTGAACGCCGCGCTTACGGTCTCGCCCAACCGCGTGGGCGACAACGACTTCAAAGTGCTGCTCACGCCGACGGACCCGGCCGAGAACATGGCCGACGTGCAGCGCGTGCAGCTCCGCTTCCAGTTCACCAGCCAGGGGGTGGGCGGCTCGACGCTTGACCTGACGCCGGTGCAGGGGCAGTCCGGCCTATTCGAGGGCAAGGCGGCCAATTTCAGCTTCGTCGGCGACTGGCGCGTGACGGTGAACGTGCGGCGCACGGGCCACGACGACGTCAACGGCAACTTCACCGTTGAAGTGCCCGACGCGACCGGCGCGACCACCTCGGCCTCACTGAGCGCGGCGGGACGCGGCATCACCGCCTTCCCGGCGCATGGGATCAGCAGTGAACAGGCGTGGGGCGCCCTGCTGGTTGCTTTTGGGGCGGCGCTGTTCGTCTTTCGCAAGCGAATCTGGAACCTGAACCCCTGGCTGGGGACGGCCGGGGTGTTCGGCATCTCCGGCTTCGTTATCGTCGGCCTGGTTGTCGTGGTGGCCGGCATGGGCCGGCGGACGCAGAATACCGCCCTCGTGCAAAACCCGGTACCGTCGGACGAGCGTTCGGTGGGCGCCGGCAAAGCGATCTACGCGCAGAACTGCGTCGTCTGCCACGGTAGCACCGGCCACGGCGACGGCCCCGGCGCCGCGGCGCTGAATCCGAAGCCGCTCGATCTGACCGTGCATGTAGGGTTGCATCCCGACGGCCAGTTGTTCGACTGGATCTCGAACGGCATTCAGCGCACCGCGATGCCGGCATGGAAGGACAAGCTGACGGTGCAGCAGCGCTGGGATTTGCTCAACTACCTGCGCACGCTCTACGTCACCGGCGGCGCCGTGCCGGCCACGCCGGCGACCGGCGCCGTCGCACAGCGGTAGGCGAGGTGCAGCCACAGACTGCTGCCGCCGGCGGACGGCCGCGGCGGTGCAACTGGAGAGCGGGTTGATGAAACTCCGGCTTTTGATCGCGCCGGTGCTGGCCCTCAGCGTCGTGCTGGCCCTGGCATGCTCGTCGAACAACAACGCCGGTAAGCCGGCGCCCGCGAGTAATGCGGCGGGCGGCTCGCCGGCGGCGACACGGGCGGCGGGCGCCGGCAACCCGGTGGACGGCATCCCCTGCGAGACCTCGGAGCGCTTGACCTACCACGTCCACGCGCACCTGACGATCATCGCCAACGGGCAGGGCGTGGCGGTGCCGGCGAACACCGGCATCGTCGACAACCGCTGCATCTACTGGCTGCACACACACGACACCAGCGGCGTGATCCACATTGAGGCGCCCTCGCAGCGGGCATTCACCCTGGGCGAGTTCTTCGACGTGTGGGGCCAGCCGCTGAGCGCGACGCAGGTGCTGGGCTTCAGGGCGGACGGCACGCGCTCCTTCCAGTTCTTCGTCGACGGGCAACCGTACAGCGGCGACCCGCGGCAGGTCCCGCTCGGCGCACACACGTTGATCACGATCGAGTACGGCCCGCCGTTCGCCGCGCCGCCGCCGTTCACCTTCCCGCCAGGGCTGTGAGGAACGCCGTGTTCAGACCACGGGCGCCTGCACGGCGGCGTGTGCTTACCGCCGCGGTTGGCGCGGTGTGCCTGAGCGCGACGCTGCTCGCCGCTCAGGGCGTCGACGCCCATGCCACGCTGCAACGATCGGTGCCGGCGGACCGGGCGCAACTCACCTCGGCGCCGAGCCAGGTCGAGCTGTTCTTCGCGCAGCAGCTCGTGCAGAACCACACCGGTACCTTCGCGGTGGTGCTGAGCCGCTCGGGCCAGACCGTTTCCGACGAGGCGACGATCGACCCGTTGAACGGCGAGCACCTGATCGTGCCCCTGCGCGGCGGGCTCGATGACGGCGCCTACACCGTCTTCTGGAAGACGACGTCGGACGACGACGGCGGTGTGACGCTCGGCTCGTTCAGCTTCTACATCGGCCACCCGGACCAGCAGGCGCTGGCGGAGGCGGCCGCATCCGGTCAAGTCTTCGTGCCCGACTCGGCGCGTGGGCGCGCCCTATCGGAGCCGGCGCGCGGCGGCGGCTCGGCCGGCGCGCTCATCACCGGACTGGCGCTGGGCGGCGTCGCCGGACTGGCCGTCGGCGGCGTGGCATTCTCTCTCGCGCTGCGCCGGCGTTCGGCGCGCGCGCCGCGCACGCGCGCCGGCCGTGGCGCCCGCCGCTAGTCTCCTGAACTTTCTTTGCATTGACGGAGTACAACGCATGTTTCGACCGTATCCGCTTCGCTCAGTCCCCCGCGGGCCGCTTCCGGCCATCGCCATCGCCACGATCGTCTTCCTCGCCTGCGTCGGCGCCGTCGCCGCTCACGCTCGCTACGACCACTCGACGCCGGCGCAGGGCGCGACCGTGGCCACGTCGCCGGCCCAGGTGGACATCTACACCGCGCAGGACATGCAGAAGACCGCGGGCGCCGACGAGATCACCGTCGAGCGCAACGACGGCGCGAACAGCAACGGTCAACTGGTCAGCACGGGGCAAACGACGGTAGAGGACGCTAACCGCCGCCACTTCTCCGTCGCGCTGCAGCCGAACCTGCCGCCGGGCCGCTACGTCGTCTCCTTCAAGAACGTCTCGGACGAAGACGGCGAGGCGGATCACGGCCAGTTCGCCTTCTATGTAGGCAACGGCCCGACGGCGGTGCAGAAAGCGCTGGATGCGAAACTGGCGATCACCGCACAGAGCGACGATACCGCGCACCACGGCAGCTCTCACACGGGGCTGATCGTCGCGATCATCATCGCCGCCCTCATCGCACTGGCGATCGTGGCGGCGGGCGGCCTGTTCTGGCGGAGGCGACGGACGAGCGGATAATGCCCGGACAGGCTCGCGTGGACAGGCTCACTCCCGTACGATGGTATGGGATCGTCCGGCGCTTCCGTACGGTTTGAGGCCGCTTGCGGAACCGCTACCATTCGCCCAGGTTTGAGCCGATGACTCGCCAATGCATCTCGGCCGAGATGGAGCAGCGATGACCACTGCCGTTCGCCCCGTTTCCGCGCCGCGGACCGATCTCGCCGACGATGCCGGGATCATCTGTCGTGGCCTCACCAAGATCTACAGCGGCGCCCCGCCGCGGCCGCCGGGAGGCGGTTGGGGCGGCCCGCCGGCCGGCCGCCCCGCCGGCGCCGGTGGAGCGCCGCCACGTGATGGAAACGGCGCGGGCGGGGCGCAGGCGCCGGCCGGCGGCCGCGTCAAGGCGGTCGAAGACCTCAACCTCAGCGTGCGGCGCGGCGAATTCTTCGGCCTGCTGGGGCCGAACGGCGCCGGAAAATCGACCACGATCGGCATGCTGACGACGCGCGTGATCCCCACCGAGGGGCATTCGATCGTCGACGGCATCGATGTCGTCGCGCACCCGGCGCTGGCGCGCACGCGCATGGCCGTGGTCACGCAGGTGCCGGCGCTGGACCGCATGCTGACGGTCTTTGACAACCTCTACTATCACGGCCGCTACTTCTGCCTCTCGCGCGCCGAGTCGAAGCGCCGCGCTCGCGCCCTGATCGAGCGCTTCCGCCTCGAAGACAAGGCGAACGCCATGGTGGAGACGCTGAGCGGCGGCCTGGCGCAGCGCGTGCAGATCGCGCGGGCGCTGCTGCACGCGCCGGCGGTCCTCTTCCTCGACGAGCCCACGGCCGGCCTCGACCCGCAGACGCGTCTGGCGCTGTGGGAAACGCTGCGCGATCTGAACCGCCAGGGCCAGACGATCCTGCTGACGACGCACTACATGGAAGAGGCAGACCAGCTCTGCGAGCGTATCGCGATCATCGACCACGGCAGGCTGCTGGCGCTGGACACGCCCGCCGGCCTCAAAGCGCGCGTCGCCGCCGAGCGGGTGATCACAGTCACGCTCGACAGGCCCGACCAGGGCGGGGTGAGACAAGCGATGGGGTGTGACAAGTTGTAATGGGTCAAGTGATTAGGCGGCCTGGGCGAGTTGCGTGGCGTGCTGGGCGCGGAGTGCAACCATGACCTGGCCGCCAGCATCCGACCAGCGTGCCCCGGCCCGCTTGAGCCGCTGTTGGATGACATGCCGGGCACTGCTCT
>Ga0209166_10002803_pt1 | contig 12890 bp, 10 predicted proteins | sample Coa_R1_3_FD_187151 | JGI IMG/M metagenome (GOLD analysis project Ga0209166, IMG submission 187151) | Surface soil microbial communities from Centralia Pennsylvania, which are recovering from an underground coalmine fire - Coalmine... | ecosystem: Environmental > Terrestrial > Soil >... | reverse complement strand
GCTCCAGCTGCAGCTCCGCGCTCCCGGATATGTGGCCCGCTTCTTTCGCGTTTGCCAGCCGGCCGTAGATGTCGGTGCCCTTGCGCGCCACCAGCATATTGTTGGCGTAGAGGTCCGTTTCCAGGCTGGCGTGGAATACATCCCCAACGTGGTTTCTTGAGGAATCCACGCCATCAATCATCCGCACCAGGAGCGATTGACCCGCCGGAATGGTGACTTCCCCGTACTGAGCGGCCGGATCCTCCGCCTGCGCCGTCAGGGAAGTTGGTCTGGCGGGGGGAGGCGGAACGTCTTCGGAAGTGACGGGCGCTTGCTCACTCGGTCTTGGGGCGGGTTCAGAACGCCGAGGCGGCAGTGGTGGAGCGGGGGCAGGGGCGCTCATGGAGCTTGCGCCGCCGGTAAATGTCACCGCGACCGCTTCCGACACATTAAATGTCTGCACTTGTCCGTTTATTTCAAAGCGCAGCACCGCCTGCGTGCCCCCCAGGTAGCGTCCGTGCAGAACGCGCCCGTCCTTCAGTTCCAGCGTATCCGCCGCGGCGGCGCTCGCAAACAGTAGCCCAAGAACAACTGCCGCAATCATCCGTCCTCGACTTCTCATCGTGCCTCCTTGCCGGCGCTCACGGTACGACCCCCTGCCGCGCCGGCTCTCCATTCGCACTTGGCCCACTATCTTATCCTATTCGTTTGGATGAAGCGGTGGCGTGCCGGGTTGCGCAATACGGGGTTTCTACTGCGTGGCTTGGTAAAGCTGGCGCGTGATGTCGGCCATAAGTGCCGAGCTAACCTTCATGTCGGCGATTCCACGCACCAGAATGACCAGCACAAAAGGCCGCGGCGCAAAAACGATCGCGGCATCGTGATGAATCTTGGTGATCTCGCCGGTCTTGTGCGCCACGCGAGTCCCCGGCGGCAGCCCGGCGGGGATGCCTTCATTAAATTTTTGGCGCTCCAGGATTTCGATCATCTGCCGGGAAGAATCCTGATCGACGGCCTCTCCATGCGCGATCGCGTCCAGAAGTTGCTCGAGCCCGCGCGCCGTCGTGGTGTTGTTCAGGCCTTTTTCATAGGCTTTCATGTCTTCAACACCGCGCAAGACTTTCATGCCGTCTGCGTGTAGCGAATGCACCGTCGCTCGAATGTTGTCAACGCCCAGCTTTTCGATCAGCAGATTCGTCGCGAAATTACTGCTGACGGTGATCATCAATTCGCAGAGCTGCCGTAGCGTGCGTGTCTGCCCCACGGCTTTGTACAGTTCCGCTTCCGAGTCATCCCCGGCGTCCAGCGTGTAGACGGAACCGTCCACCAGACTGTGAAATTCATTTTTGATAGGAACCGCGTCGTCCAGCTTCAGCTTGCCTTCGCGCGCCTGGTGAAACAGCTCTATCAGCACGGGAATCTTCATTGTGCTGGCCGCGTGAAACGGTTCATCAGCGCGGAAATACCATTCCGTTTTGCCATCCAGCGTGCGAAATGCCACGCCCACATCCGCCCCGCTTTTCTGAATTTGTTCCTGGATTTGGACGGTGGCCGCAGAAAGTCTTGCGTCCTGCCCCCGAACCGGCGCGTTTGCTACGCAGGCCAGGAGCACCATAAATAACGCTGGATAGATTTTCAAAAGTATTCCTTTGGCAAGACTGCCCGAAGTTTCCAGACTCGACGCGCAAGCATACTACCAGCATCTCGCAAACTATGGCTTAGCCAATCCAATTTTAGTCCAGTTATTTGCTCCAGAAGAACGCACGCGCAGCCGTCTCAGCTGACTGTCGCGGCCTGCTGAGTCCCGCGTAATATTGCGAAGTAGCGGTTTGGAGTGCGGCAGCCCTGCTGCCGCTTTTCTTATTGACCCGCACGACTCTATTTTTGGCGAGGCTCAATGAACTGTCTCGAAAATGGTCCCGGAGGAGGGGGTCGAACCCACACGGCCTTGCGGCCACCGGATTTTGAGTCCGGCGCGTCTGCCAGTTCCGCCACTCCGGGGCAGTAATTGAAAATAACATGCCATCGCCCCGCACTCAAGGCGCCACAAGGCACGGCCGCCTGCTGGTTTCCAGTACACCGATAGGTCTACTGGCGACCCCAGCGATCCGTCGATTCCTTAGGAACCGCGTCTCTCCCACGGCGGAGGAACTTTCACCGAGGCCATCCCCGCCGCCGTCGCCGCCTGAATGCCCATCTCCGTGTCCTCAAACACCAGGCAGGCCTTCGGCGCCACTTCCAGCTTTGCGGCAGCCAACAAAAAAGCTTCGGGGTCGGGCTTGCTTTTCGTGTACTCTCCCGCACAAACCAACGTGTCAAACCTACTGAGCAGCTTCAGCGTAGCCAGAGACGCCGTCACCGAGTCCCTTGCGCTACCCGAGACGACGGCAAACGGGATCCGCCCATGCTGCGCTTCGATGTGCTCTAAAACTTCGGGAACTGCCTTGAGCTGCGGGAGCAGCTCAAAATAAAGATCCTCTTTTCGGCGTGCCACGTCGTCCACCGGCATCCTAAGTCCATCCCTTTTATTAAGGGTGGATATGATCTCCGCAGTAGGCCTGCCGCCCCACGCATAGAAAAGCTCCTCTTCAAATGCACAATTCCATTCTTCAAGCGCCTGTTTCCACGCCACGTAGTGAAGCGGCATCGAATCGACAATCGTGCCGTCGCAGTCAAACAAATACGCGCCAAATGACCCCTGCGGCAATTTCAGTTTCATTCCTTCTCGAGCTCTCCCCTTCCTCATTCTAATTCTACGCGAGCGCCAGATGGAAACCCAATCTGGCGCCCATCGTGCCGCCAGGAGTGGAAACCAACACAACGGATGAAGTTCTACTGAGTCCCGCGTAATATTTCCAAGTAGCGATTTGGAGTGCGGCAGCCCTGCTGCCGCTTTTCTCATCGACCCGCGCGACTCCATGCTTGGCGAGGCTCAATGGGAACACATGACCCGCTCCCCCCTTGTCCATGGCCCGCCGAGCCGATAAACTCCGCCCACCGATGCCAACGCCGCCCTCGAGCCTACCCAACGCCAAGCCGCAAACCCGGCAGGGCAGCCTTACTGGCTTTTGGGCGCTGATCGCTGTCCAGTTTCAAGGCGCCTTCAGCGACAATGCGCTCAAATGGCTTGTAAGCTTTCTTGTCCTCGACTCCGCCCTATCCAAAGAGAGCCGCGATCTCTGGTTCGTTCTCATTGTTCCTCTCCTCTTCGCCATCCCGTTTTTACTCTTCTCCATCCCCGGCGGATATTTCGCCGACAAGTACAGCAAACGCACCGTCACGCTCTGGACGAAAGTTTTCGAGCTGGGTGTCATGGGCCTGGCAACCTTCGCGCTCGCAAGCAATCGCCTGGACTTTGCCGGTGCCGCTCTCTTTCTGGCCTGCACGCAAGGCGCAATCTTCGGCCCCACCAAGTACGGCTTGCTCCCAGAGTTGCTTCCCCTGTCCAAGCTCAGCTGGGGCAACGGCATCATCGAGCTCGGCACCCTCCTCGCCGCCATCAGCGCCGCTCTCGCCGGTGGCTTTCTCGCCCAGAATTTTCAAGGCCGCCAGCTCTGGTCCGGCATCATCTTCCTCGCCCTCACTCTGCTCGGACTTCTCACCAGCCTTGGCATCAGCAAAGTTCCCGTGGCCGACCCCTCTCGCCGCTTCGATTGGAACCTCCCCGCCGAATTTTTCCACGAGATTCGCCACATGAGAAGCGATCGCACTCTCTGGACCGCTGTCGTCGCCAACACCTTCTTCTGGTTTCTCGGTTCCCTGCTCTTGCTGAACATCGTCCTCTACGCCACCGACATCCTTCACGTGGACGACCCCCACAGCAGCTATCTCCTCGCCGCACTCAGCCTCGGCATCGGAATTGGCAGTTTTCTTGCCGGTATTGCCTCCGCAAGGAAAATCGAGCCTGGCATGGTCCTTCCCGGTTTAGGCGGCATCCTCTTGATGGCTGCACTTCTTTCTCGGCCAGGCATCAGCTACCTGGCTGTCCTCGTTCAGCTCGCACTCCTGGGCGTCGCCGGAGGGTTTTTTGTCGTCCCGGTGAACGCCCTCATTCAACAACGCCCCAGGCCCGGGGAAAAAGGCCGCGCCATCGCCGTCGCTAACCTGCTCTCCTTTGTCGGTGTGGCCCTCCAGCCCCTCGCCCAATACGCCATGCTTCGCCTCGGTCACCCCGATCCCTCGCGCGTCTTTCTGATTGCCGCCGCCATGACCCTGCTTATGGGCTTGATCTTGGCCCGCATGTTGCCCGAACTTTTTCCACAGGCCCTCTACTGGACTCGGCTTCGGCCGAGAGCTACTCTATAACCCCCGTTCGCCTGGGACTTCAGCCCCTCCCGCGGAAGACGATCGGTTTCCGTTGTCGAGGTATTCCATGGATACGGCGTTAACCGCTTCGCGGTCACTTCAGTCACTGACCGCCTCGCGGCCTCCCCTCTCATTGACCGTTTCCCGGTCACCTCTTGCAGTTGCCTCTCTAAGTGGCTCGCCATTTGAACACCGGGGTCTCTCCCACTGGATGACTCGCGTTCTGGACGAGCTGCAAAACTTGCGAACCTCTCCAGATCCCGACACGGTCCACGACCTCCGCGTTGCCATTCGACGCTGCCGCTCCCTGGCCGCGGTGATGGAGGAGATCGACCCTGACCCGGCCTGGCCCGAAATGCGCAAAGTGGCCCGCAGGGTGTTTCGAGCGCTCGGCGACCTCCGCGACACCCAGGTGCTGGAGCAATGGGTTAAAAAGTTCGCCCCCGAGATTGATCCTCTGCGGGCGCAGTTGCTGGCATCTCTCGAAACCGAAGAAAAACAGCACTCCGAGACTGCCCTCCGCGTGGCTGCAAAATTTGACGAAAAGCACTGGACGCGTCTCGAGCGGCGGCTGCGCCGGCGCGCGCGCCTCGTGCCGATCGGGAGTCTGGCAGCCGAGTGTCTGGCCCTGGAGCGCTTCGAGGAGGCTAAGGAGCTGCACAACCGAGCGCTGCGCACGGAAAAACCCAAGCCCTGGCATGCCCTGCGCATTGGCTTAAAAAGATTTCGCTACACTCTCGAAGGTTTGCTGCCGGAACATTATGCCGCCTGGAGCGAAAATCTGAAGCGGCTTCAGGACCTCCTCGGTGAAGTCCACGATTTGGATGTCCTTTCGGAATTGTTGGAAGACACCAAAGCCCCCGAAGCCGCCGCCTCTCCGAAAGTCTGGCAAGAAAAAATCTTTCACGAGCGTCATGTCCGGATCGAGACCTACCGCCGCCTCACTCTCGGCAACACCAGCCTCTGGCACGAGTGGCGCCACAATCTCCCTCATGGCCGGCGTTTGGAAGCCGCGGCAACGGCCCGGCTTTCCGCCACGGCCCGCGCCGCCGGTGTTCATTCACGACGAACCAGCGCAGTTTCGCGTCTCGCGCTTCGTGTGTTTGACCTGCTTCGACGCGCGCACGCCGCGCCTGTGTTTCTCGAAGCAAACCTGCGCCGAATGATGGAGGCAGCCGCGAAGCTGCATGGCATCTCGGCAGTTGGCGATCGCCGCCTTTCCCAAAAGGCCCTTCGCAAATTCCTGCTCGGCTTGACGGTCCCGCCTAACTGGACCTCCGAAGAGTGGGACTTGATGGCCTGGGCGGTTCGTTTTCACCGAGGCGCAGAACCCAGGCAGAAAAACGGCTTTGCAAAACTCTCGGAAGAACGTCAGACCGCCGTTCGAGCCCTCGCGGGATTGCTCCGTTTGGCGCGCGCGCTGCGGAAATGCGGCATTGAACACCCGGTCGGCCTTCGCTGTGAAAAATCCACGGACGCCATACTTCTTCGCGTTCCCGGCTTGGCAGACACCGCGGATGTCGCCGCTCGCCTGGCAGCCGCCAAACACCTCCTCGAAACTGTCTTGGAGAAGCCCCTCATCCTGAAACCCGTGCCCAAACCTGAAAAGGCCGCTCTTCCCCTCGAAAGCAAATCAGAGCCGCCCCTCGTCGCCGCCGCCTCCGCGTAACTCAATGCCGCGTCTTCCAAGAATCAGCTCGCGCAAGTTATTGCAAGTTCTCGTTCGAGCCGGCTTTTATATTCATCATCAAACGGGAAGCCATGCCAATCTGCGTCATGCTGAGAAAAGTCATCTTCATGTTGTTGTCCCGCGCCATCAGGGCGATTTGGCGCCTAAAACGCTCAAGTCCGTCATTCACTCTGCAGAGATGACCGTCGAAGAGTTTGTTGAGCTGTTGTAGCAAACGCGGCTTGAAATTTGGTGATCAGGATTGGGAAGGGTATACTTTCATTATGGCCAAGGCTAAAGGGCAGCCGTACGAATACACCGCCTTCTTCGAAGCCAACGAAAACGGCGGGTACACCGTGACCGTCCCTGCGCTCCCTGGACTCGTGACGGAAGGAAAAAACTTGGAGGACGCTCGCCAGATGGCCAAGGACGCCATTCGCTGCTACATCGAAGGACTAAAGAAAGCAAACGAGAAAATTCCTGTCGAACGAGAAACCGCCCAGCTCAAACTCTCCGTCGTCGCCTAAGTTCGGCCAGGCCTAAAATCGGCACAACCACCGACGCGGTGCGACAACTCCTTTCCGTCGCCCCGCCAACCCTTTCAAACACCGATCCGCCAATGCAGTGGGCTACTTTGACTCAGCAGTTTTCTCTTGCGGGTGACGCTACCTTTTCGCTATACTTCATGTGTATAATACTGCGCCTCGCCAACCCGCGAGGCGTTTCTTTTTTAGTCTCATGTTGTAGCGCCGGCATCCTGCCGGCGTTTTTGCTTTCAGTAGCACAGGCACTCTTGCCTGTGCTCTTTTCCGTTCCGTACCCGGCCCGTAGCACACGCACCGTTGAGCAATGAAAAGGAAGTGGTAGCCCGCATTTCCCGCTACTCACTATTCACTACTCACTGCTCACTCTCAGGCCTGTGCTCTTTGTTTCGTCCAAATCCAAATCTAACTCTAAGGAGACTTCCATGTCCTCTCTATCTGCAAAGGACCGCGTATCCCTCTGTCTATTCTCATTCTCCGATGGCCGTCGTTGCCGCACTCCCCGCACCGGCAATCATCCCCACTTCTGTTTCTACCACGCCCAAAAAGAAGCCCAGGCCCAAGCCGCTGAAAAACTCGGCAAAGACCTCGCCTGCTTCTTTTCCGGCGACTACCTTTCCGGCTGCGATCTCAGCACCTCCCTCGCGCGCCTCATCCCCGCCGTCGTCCGCGGCGACCTAAAACCCAAACTCGCCCGCACCGTCGCCTACATGATGCAAACTCTCCTGCAATCCATCCGCATCTCCCAGCACGAATACATCAACGCCTTCGGCACCGACGGCTGGCGCAAATCCATCCGCACCTCCGTCAACACCAACTTCGACTACCGCTTCCCTACTGCCCCCAAACAATCCGATTCTCAGTCCCCGCAACAACCCGTCACCTCAGCGCCGCTCCAATCCACACCCCCGTCAATCCAACTCCCAACCAACGCTCGGCCCCCTCGGTCCAACTCCACCGCGCCACAATCCGCCCCGCCCAAACCGAATCCCGCCGCCCATACTCCTCAACCGCCTTCCTCCAACAACCGCCCTACTGCACACACCGTTCAACCCAACAACGGCACCGCTTCACACACCGTTCAACCCAACAACGAAACCGCTTCACAAACCGTCCAACCCAACAACGGCATCGCTTCACACACCGTCCAACCCAACAACGGCACCGCTTCACACACCGTTCAACCCAACAACGACACCGCTTCACAAACTGTCCAACCCAACAACCCCGCTCCGCCCACCCCACCACTTCCGCAACCTCGACCCGCCGCGCCCAACCACGACCCCTACGCCGTCCACTTCGACCACAACTACCGCCTCCGCTCAGAAGCAAAACTCCTCTGAACTCCCGTAGGGTCATCCTTCCGAGGATGACCGCAATCGTCTACTGAGTCCCGCATAATATTGCGAAGCAGCGATTTGGAGTGCGGCAGCCCTGCTGCCGCTTTTCCCCACAACTCCCACGACTCTATATTTGGCGAGGCTAAATAGCATCAGCCGCCGTAGGTTCACCCTGGCGTTTTCCCAGACCCTGTCAAGAAGGATGACCGCTCTCCCAACCCGCAACCCTAGCAAAATCAACACTTACACAAAATCCCGCAACTGTAAGATTCTAAAGCAAATAAGCAAAGCGTAACTCCTTTATCAGCAACACTTACAAAAATTCAAGGGGGAGGCCAACAACGGCATCAGGAATCCACGACAGGCGGGTGTAGGGGCACGATACATCGTGCCCCTCTTCGCGTCACAGCAGCGCAAGGCTTCTTGGCGCTTTGTGTAGGTGCCGGCTTTAGCCCGGCGAGTCAGCCCTACCGCCACGTCTATCCAGCCATCGTCGCAGCCGGCAAGGCTCACTTCCCCGTACGGCGAAGCAGCCTCGGCGGAGCCAGCCAGATTAATTGTCCGCTCGGCGGCGAAACGCGTTTCAGTTCGATCAATGCCACGCCCGCCTTTTTTAGCGAGGTGATGTGATGCTTCGAGCCGAGCGCCGCCGCGATAAGGTCATCTAGTTGCGGCGCGTGCCCGAAAACGAAAAGCGTTGAGCTTTGCTTGTCCTTCGCGAGTTCGCGGAAAAATAAAGTTGGCTCCGCGCCCGGCAGCAGCAAATCCGTGTGGCGAATTTTTTGTTTGGGATAGTCCAGCGCTGCCGCGAAGATCTCCGCCGTCTGCGTCGCGCGCACATAAGGACTCGACAGCAATAGGTCTGGTTTCGCGCCCAGCGCTGCAACCGCAGCGGCCACCCGCTTGGTCTTCTCGATGCCTTCCTCGGTCAGATATCTTTCCGGATCGGGCGGGCACTTGGGATCTTCCCGGTCGATCGCGATGCCGTGCCGCACAACGTAGATTTCCATGGATGCTCTCTTCCTTGTACGAATTGAAATAATGTCGAAGCAGCTCGACGCAAAACTTAGCGCCCCGTCTCTTACGCAGCAGCCTGCCGAAAGTAAAGCCGCACGTGAAACTCTTTTTCGAACAGGTCCGCGCTGCGGTTGGCATCGAGCAAATCTTCCGCTGCGTCGCCTCGCGCGGTCACCTGAAGGCCCACCGCTCCGCGTTGAAACGCCGCGCGCAATTGCATCACTCGTTGCCGGTGCGAATGATCCAGCGCCTCGGCAATCCTCAGAATCGCGGCAAGCCGCCGCGCAATCCGCTTGTCGGTGTTGTTCAGCGAGGAGTAGGCCGCATGATGTCCCGCGGGATCCGATTTTCGATTGTGATAACGCACCATTGCCGCGACAATCACGCGGTCGCGGCCCTCCAGGCCGGGGATATCCCCATTCAACACCAGATATTCACCATGCTTGTGATGCCCGCGATGGCTGATCATGTGCCCCGCGTCGTGCATCAGCGCGCCGGCTTCCAGCAGCACGCGGGATTGCGCTGGAAGATGGTGCACGGGCTGAAGCTGGTCGAAGAGCAATACACTCAACTCGCGCACGTGCTCGGCATGCGTTTGATCTTTTTGCACGCGGCGCGCAAAACTCCTCGTCCCGGCCAGCAGTTGCCGGGCCGCCGCATCATAGCGGTGGGGCTCCTTTCGGGAAAACGCCTCGCGCGCTATTTCCTGCATCACTCCTTCGCGCAGGCCAACGCTCGGGATCGAGAAATTCCGGATGTTCAAATAGCGGCCCAGCGTGACAAACGTAATCGCCGCTATGCCGAGTACGTCCGCGCGGTCCCGCCGGATGGCATAGCTTTTCATCCGCTCGCGAACGTCGCGCTTCAAGAGATCCGGCAGCCGCTCGCGCAAAAGAGAAACTTCGAGCGTGGGCAGACCGTGCAGCCGCGGGCCAGGCGCGATGTTTGCCAAAGTTTCCGCGTTTCCACCCAACGCGACTGCAATTTGCTCCGCGAGATTCGGCCGCGATGGCAGCCGCGATTCCAAAAGTGCGCGCACGTACCTGCGCACCTGCTCTGCCTGCACGGGACGGATCACCCCGTCAATATTTAGCGTGGTCATCAGCCGCACTGTGCCCACCGGCAATTGCGCGCTCTGCTCCAAGTTGTGGTCGCGGAGCATGCTGATCTCCAGGCTCCCGCCGCCCAGATCCGCGATGCACCGCGGCGGCGATTCGGGCCCCATCGCCGCCAGCACCGCAACCCGGCCAAGGCGCGACTCCTCCGGAGAACTGATCACCTCCAGAGCGATTCCCGATTTCTGCTTGATTTGCCGCACGAAGGCATTGCGGTTGCGTGCCTCGCGGGATGCGCTGGTAGCCACCGCCCGGTAGCGGGTGACTCCAAACTCCTCCATGATTTCGCGGAAGTGACGAAAGGCTTTGACGCCCTTTTTGAACAGCTCTTCGCTGAACCGGTGCCGCAGAAAGACGCCTTCGCCGAGCCGCAGCGAATACCTTTCGTTGACGAGCGGTTCTATGTCGAGCGCGGAATAGGCCCGCGCCACGGCAAGCCGCAACGCATTGGAACCCGCGTCGATGGCGGCAATGTGAACAGGCTCGGACATTTCGGAAACTAACGCCAGAGATGCGCTAGCGCGGCAGAAGGCGTGTACTTGGTCGCGCGAATCCCCAGCTGCTCGCCGATTCGCTGGCGCAACTGTTTGTTAACGGCGGAGACGCTGGCCTCTCCATCCAGCTCGATGAACGAGTGGCGCTTTGCCATCACCTCGAACTCGCGCTTGATCATGGTCTGGTAGCGGATGAACGACCAGTACAAATCGTGCGACAGCGACATATCGCGGCCCGCTTCCCAATAGCTGATCGCCTGCGCTTTTTTGAACTCGCGGGCGAAAGCCGTTTCGGGGCGCACATTGAGCCAGAAGGTCAAATGCGGCCGCAACGCCATGGCATATAAACCGTTCAAATAGTCGCGGTTGATGCCGCGCACCACGCCTCGCGCCACGAGCGTGAAAATAAAGCGGTCGGCAAGCACCACGGTTCCGGAACGCAGAGCGGGCAAAACGCGGTGCTCCACTTGATCAAAAAAATCCGTCGCATACATCAACGCCAGGGTCAGCCGCGTGACCGCGTTCTTCGCGAGCAGTTCGTCGATGTCGCGGCCTACCAGGTTCGAGCGCCGCAACCCGCTGGTCTGGACCGCGAACCCCTCCGATTCCAGCCATTCCTGGAGCAGCGCAATCTGCGTGGATCGTCCGGAGCCATCCATGCCTTCGATGACGATGAGGTTTCCGGTGATCTCGCTGGGATCGAAGCCGACCAGCGCTTCGCCGTAGAAAAACTGCGCCGCTTCGTCTTCGCCCGGCGCAACTGGCTTGGCCGCCGGCGAAGGCGTGGCCGGAGACTGCTGCGGCAGCGCCGCTTCGACGGCAACAATCGGCGCACCCGGCTTTTCTTTCTCTTTTTCTGGATCGGGCATGCTTACTCCGGAACTTCAACGCGCGGTGCAAAGCGCTTCAAATCGATTTTGGATGCCACGATGTCCCGCATCTGTTTCTGCAGCTTGTTGACTGGAAGCGTTCCATCCAGCACCACGAAATTATCGGAGTCCACCATCTTGTCGTACTCCTCGAGGATGCGCGCCTGAAACAACCGGAAACTTTCCGCGCGGTCGTAGGACAGCGCCAAATCCATTCCGGCCTCGTAATACTTCAGCTTCGGGCGGCCGCTGAGGATGCGGTGGACCGCGATATCCAGCGGCGCGCGAAAATAAAAGGTGATGTCCGGAACCGGAGCAAACCGGTAAAGGTTTCTCAGCCATCGCCCGGGGCAACCGCGCGCTGCATCGCGTGCAAACGCGGTGTAAATATAGCGGTCCGCGAGCACCAGATAGTCGCCTTGGAGCAGCGGCATGATTTGCCGTTCGCAGCGGTCCGCAAAATCCGCGGCATGTAAAAGCGAAAACGTCGTCGGGGTGAGCAGCCGGCGCTGTTTCCCGCGACGCGTCGCGGATTTCACGAGCGGTGAGGAATTCCACTCGGTAAAATGCAGCCGGTATCCGCCGATCTCCAGCCAGCGTTTCAGCAGGTAAAGCTGCGTGCTTTTTCCCGAGCCGTCCGTTCCTTCCACGACGATAAGCGCGCCGGGATACGCGCGGCTCGGCACCGGCTTTCCCGGCTGCGGAAGTGTGGATTTGCCGGGTTCCGTCCGAGGCTGCTTTTGAGCGATGTCCTGATTTTCCATGAAGCTCTTTGCGAGAACCGATCTGGCGGCTCAGCGTAGACTCGAAGTGTTACACGAGCATTACAACACACCCCCGGCGTACCTGGCAAAGCGGCCCAAACGCCAACTCAGAACAGAGACAGCTTAATGCGCAGGAACTTCTTTGGATTTTGGCGGAAGTCCCCTATCAGGAGCCGCATGTCTCCGGTTAAGCCGGTCACGCTGTCGTAGAGTTTCGGATCGGAAAAAAGTTTGCCGACGGTAGTGGTGTTGTCGTTCAGCTTGGCGGTGGCATTGGCCACGTTATCGCTGGTTTCCCGCAGCTTGGTGTAAAGCGTGTCATCGGTAACAAATTTTCCAAGCGTACCCTTGCCGGCGCGTACATCGCCAATCATGGCGTTTCCGTTGGTAATCGCCTGCTTGGCCTGATCATAAAGTGACGGGTCATACAGAAGCTTTCCGATGGTTCCTTTTTGTGAGCGCACATCCGTCAAAATCACGTTTACGTTATCCAATCCCTGGTCCACTTTGTTGTACATCTCGTCCGACACCACCAGCTTTCCAATCGTTCCGTGGCCCGCCTTAATATCGGCCATCATGGCGTCGCTCTTGGCGAGAATGCCGTTCAGGTGATTGTAGGCCTGGTCGTCGGTCAGCAATTTCCCGAGTGATCCCTTTCCTTGCTTAACGCCGTTGATCAGATCCTGGATGTTCTCCGAGAGCGCCTGAAGATTTCCGAGCACATCCGCGCTTCGCTCGACCACTTCCTTCATGGCTTTCTCTTCCGTCCCCGGCACTTCTTGCCCGTCCTTCAAAG
>Ga0209166_10002801_pt1 | contig 12892 bp, 9 predicted proteins | sample Coa_R1_3_FD_187151 | JGI IMG/M metagenome (GOLD analysis project Ga0209166, IMG submission 187151) | Surface soil microbial communities from Centralia Pennsylvania, which are recovering from an underground coalmine fire - Coalmine... | ecosystem: Environmental > Terrestrial > Soil > Unclassified... | reverse complement strand
ATTGGTTGGCGCCGTGAATGCGGTACAGGGCGCACACCTCGTCCAGCGCGCACACTTCGCCAAAGAGAGCGGCGACGTGCGCCAGATACCAATCCGCGCCCGCGCGCCCATAGCGCTCGGCAGGCATGGGCAAGATGTGCCGCAGAACCTGGGCCGAAAACGCGTTCGCGCTCATCGCCGCCCATGGCAAATCAAACGGGAAGCTCACCTCCTGGCGGCGCAGATCCCCGCTTTGAAGCGGGATACGCGGCGCCGGCCGGATCACACCGCTTTCACGGCCCTGAGCGTCGATGACGCGCATGCGATACTGCACCTTGGCGGTGGCCGGACGAGATGAAAAAACGGCGGCGGCGCGCTCTGCCGCTTGCGGCAGCAAGATGTCGTCGGAGTCCAAGAAAATCACGACCTGCCCATGGCTTTGGGCAAAGCCGGCGTTGATGGCCGAGGCCTGCCCGCCGTTGGGCTGGAACACCGCGCGCAGTCGGCCAGCATAGCCGCGGATCACTTCGGCCGAGCCGTCGGTGGACCCATCGTCGACGATAATCACCTCCACGGCGCTCCAGGTCTGCGCCAGCGCGCTGTCAATCGCCTGCCCGAGAAATCGACCGTAGTTGTAGTTGTCGATGATGATACTGACCAGCCGGGCGGGATCGCTGGTCATCTCGGCCACTTGCCGATCAGTCCAAAGAGGCCGGGGTGGCAGCCGGGGGCGTAGACCCGGATGTAGTCGATATCCATGTAGGCAGGGAAGTGCGTGGTGGCATCGGGATAGCCGGGCCATTGTCCGCCCACAGCCAGGTTGGCCAGGATGAACAGGGGCTCAGCGGGCACGTGGTCTCGGGTCTGCAGCCGCGGCGTGCCGTCGACGTACCAGGTGAGGCTATCAGTCGTCCAGTTGACGCCAAAGGTGTGGAAGCCCACCGCATAATCTGGGCCGGTGAACGGCTGCGTCAGGTGCTGCTCCTGATTGGCCTCGTCGCGCCAATGGTTAGACATATAGAGCGTCGTCGTATCATTGGCTAAAAACTCAAAGACATCGATTTCGGTCCAGGGCAAAGGGCCGGTATGCAGCAGCCAAAAAGCCGGCCACAGCCCCTGCCCGTGGGGCACGCGGGTGCGGATTTCAAAATACCCGTATTGCTGCGCGAAGGTATCCTGCGTGGTGATAATGCCTGACGTGTATGGGTGCCCCTGCGCGGGCCGGGCCGTCGCCGCGAGCCGCAAGAGACCGCCCGACACCTTCAAAGCCGCCGGCAGATAAGCCTGGCGTTCAGCGTCGCCGCTGGGGTAAGTCGTGTCCCAGCGGGTGGTATCCAGCTGGGTGCCGTTGAATTCGTCTGAAAAGACGGGCGAGCAGAGAGTGACACCGGCTGCCGGCTGGGGCGCCAGGGCCACGATGCCCACGACGATGATCACATTCGCCAGGATCCAACCATACCCGGCCCACGCGTTCTTCAACAGCCTGCCTGGCCGGCAGAGGTCAATCAGGCGCTGAACGAAATTTCTGTCAAACTTCCGCATGGCGTCCCGGCGGCCACTGTGCAAAATGGCCGGTCATGTGCTCGGTATACCAATCAATGGTCTGTCTCAGGCCATCGGCAGGCTCGGTCGTAGGATTGTAATTCAACAGCTCACGCGCTTTCGCGATATTGGCCTGGGTCCTGGCCTGATCTCCCTGGCGGTGCGGGTAGCGCTGAATGTTGGCCGGCTTGCCCATAATGCTCTGTACAATCCGTATGGCTTCTCCGGTTGTGATTGACGAGTCAATTCCTAAATTGATGATCTGGCCACAGCAGGCCTCCCATTTAGTGATGGCCGCGGCCAGCCCATCCACGATATCAGCTACATATGTGAAGCTGCGCTCGTGGAATTCGCTGCCCTCAAACAACGGAAAAGGCTGGTCGGTGAGGAGGCAGCGGATCAGCGTTGGGAAAAGCTTATCGGGCCTTTCGCGCGGACCATAAACCGAGAAGAGCCGGAACGAGCATGCCGGCAGTTTCGCCTCGCGCTGAGAGGCCATGACCAGTTGTTCAGCCGCCAGCTTGGTAACGCCATACCACGACGTTGGGCGCGGCTCGCTTTGCTCATCGCCGGTCGCATTCGATCCATAGACTGAGGAGGTTGAGATGTTGATAAAGGCCCGCAGATTTGGGCTGTGCCGGGCTGCGTCCAGCAAACGATGCGTTGCCACGAAATTATCGCGTAGGTACGACTCAAATGAAGCGCTGGCCGCCAGACCGGGCTGAGCCGCCAGATGATAGATCATCTCAGCGTCGTTCACGGCCGCGCCAAGTTCGTCGCAGGCCAGGTCTAGCGGAAGGATGGACACGCCATTTTCGCTAAGCTGGCGGGCATTCAGCTCCTTGAGCTGGCGCGGGTAGAAAACCGTGAAGCAATCAAGCCCGACAACCGTGTGACCCTGCCTCGCCAGCTTTTCCGCCAGGTGCGATCCGATAAAGCCGGCTGCACCAGTGACCAGTATTCTCATGGTTTGACATGCCTGTCACAGCCGAGGGAGCATGAGGTGGCGCTGATGCTTGAACCACCGCCTCCAGCTCGGCTGGGCTTCCGGCGGCCTGGCCGCCTGTCATTGATCAATCTGGGACTCTCCTCAATTCCCACCTCGCCCACCCGGTCATCAAGGGCCACTCAGCTCGTAAATCCGGACGCTCGGGCCGCCTTGCGTCGGCGAAGGCCAAAAGGCTTTGACGAGCTTCTGTTTGAAGAGCTCGTTGTAAAAAGCGGTCTCGGCGGCATACCGCTCAGGCTCCGCGAAGTATCGGCCGTACATATCACTGCTCGTGACCAGGTAGCGGTACCCCAGTTGGCGGTAATCGGCCAGCAAATGACCAGTCGCCAACGAGTATTGCCATTTCACGATCATGCCGGTGTTGTCCAGCGGCGCCGAGTATTCCTCCTCGGCCACGCGGCTGCCGGGCGGCAAGTGCTGCACCAGCCACTCGCGCGCCAGGACACGCGTGCTGGGCGAGGCCTGACGAATGTCCTGGAGGACGAGCTGATAGGCGGGCCAGGCTGAGATCAGGGCCGTCAGAGTTATCAGCAGCGCGGATTGCCTGGCCGAGCCCCAGTGCCAGCCTGCACTGACCCATACCACTGCCGCCTCGAGCGCGTCCGCTGCGAACAATGCCAGCAGCGGCAAGAGCTGAATGACCCAGCGGTCATTATGCAGAGCAGACAGACTGGCCCCGCCCAAGAGAGTCGCGCCGAAACCCAACAGCAACAAGGGCTCCAGCCGGCGGCTCCAGACCGCCCGGCCAACGCCGGCCAACGCCAAAAGCGCTAGGGGCCAGGTCAGGCCGTTCGGGATGGCTCGAGTCAGGTAATAAATCAGGTTGCCAATCGGCGTCAGGCCGTCCGAGCCCAGGTGGCTCGCCTCGTTTTCGGCCGCAATGCTTTGCAGCGCCACGGGGAAGTCCAAAAAAAAGTAGGGCGTGGAAAGTGCGAAGGCTGCCGCGATAGCCAGGAGCCCCACGACCAGCTCGAGCAGCGGCCGGCGCAGGCTGCCATGCCGGGTGACCTGCCGCCATACCGTTACCCCGTCTATGGTCAGCAAGACCGGCACGAGAGCGATCATGAAATACCGGGTGGCGATGGCCAGGCCAATGGCTGCCCCGGCCAGGGCCTGATTACCGACTGTTGGCCGGTCATAGAGCCGGAGGCACAACCACAGGGCCAACATGCTGAAGAAGACGGCGGCGCTGTCCGTCCGGACGACCTGCGCGTAGCTGATGGCCAGCGGGCAGAGTACGGCCAGCCACGCACCCAGCAGGCCCACGCGGGCGCCCAAGACTCGCCGCCCGATCAGAAAGACGAAGATCAGGCTGGCCACCGCATAGCCAATCGGCAGGAACCGGCCGAGCAGATAGAAATCGCCCGAGGCCGAGGCGAAGCGAGCCGCCAGCCTCGGGTCAGGCTGCCACCAGCTCCCCCCATAAGCAGCGATATCCCAGATTTTGTAAGCAGCCGCCAATGGATAAATAACTGTCGAACCCGGATGGCCGAACCAGAGGGGGTTGGGAATGCCCGAAGAGGCGATGCGGACCGCGCTCTTAACAAAGACATCCTCATCGACCTGCGGCGTGAAAGGCAGGTCCTGTCGAATGCCCCACAAGCAAAAGATTAACGCAGCGCCGAAAATCCCTGCCAGAATCCAACGGTCATAACTCACATGACCGTCTGTCGTATTCAGTACCGTCGACATACCCGTTTACTTGGTGGCAATTACTTTCACAGCCGTCAAGACGTTAGCTGCGGAGCGTGTGATTCGCCCGGGTAATCGCTCAAGACATCGCTCTACGAAAGCAATCATGCCAATGGGCATCATCGGCGTGAGATGATATCCATGGTAGCTCAGGACGAAATGAACACTCGAGAAGCCGGCCGTCCTAAACACCTTGGCCAATTCGTAGCTCGTGTATTCCTTTAGGTGGAAAGCAGTTGGAACAGGATCGAACTGGCGCGAGACGTCCCATGGGCCTGATAGGCGATTGGGTGTCACGCAAACGTAACGGCCGCCGCGCCGCAAAGCCTGATACGCGCTGGACATCTGATCTTTGAGATCCTCAGGATGCAAATGCTCGACCACGTCTCGGCTGTAGATCAAGTCGACTTCCGAGCTGCCCACTGGCAGCTCAAAACCATCGAACAGGCACAGCTTGACGTTTGCCGGGAAGTGCTCCTCCTGAATCAGGCCAGCGGTAACGTCAACTGCGTAAACCTGTTTGACGTATTCCGCGGCACGGATAGACAACGCGCAGTCGCCGGATCCAAGCTCCAGAAATACCGTAGTCGGGCTCAAGAACGGTTTCAACAGACGCAATTGTCTTGACGAGTCGAGCGCCTGGGCATTTATATTTTTGGCTCTGATTACGAGCGGATGGTGCGGTATGCGCTCAGCGCGTTCGGAATAGACGACGCTATATAGGCCGCGCCGCTCCGCCTTGGTCGCCGCGCGCAGACGATCGGCCAGCTCTTTCTCGATCTCATAATGCTCGCGCACCTGGGCCGGGGTGCGTGGCGCCACGGGAAAGTCCGAGTCAGGAGATGAAATATTAGTCATGGCTCACTAGAAAAATGGGTCTCGCCATTGTGAACATCAGTCCGCCACCTACCAGTAATTGGCTGGCAAACCACGCCCAGCCCACCGCGACAATGCCAAAAGTGGGCAGGAACACATAGCTTACGCCTAAGGTGATAATCGCGACCAGGCCTTGAATGAGCAGTACCCACCTTGATTGGTTGCGCACCCGCGCGACGCTCAGCGCCAGAACAACCAGCACGTTCGGCAGAGCCGCCAGGGCCAGCCAGCGCAGCAGGGCTGTCCCTTCCGCGGCGTAGTTTGCGCCAAAGATACGCAGAAACCAGGGCGCCGCCACGAAAATCAGCGCGGCCAGCGGGAGCAGCAGCCGCAGTGACTGTTTGAATACCCGCCAATAGTAGTCACGCAGCCTGGCTTGATCGAGCGCTGCCTCAACCGTCAATGAGATTGACATGTTGGTGGCGATGAGCTGCAAGCCGACCACGATCGTCCATGGCAGATAAAAATAGGCATTGGCCACCGCTCCCAGCCGGCTGGCGACCACCAGCGGAAGCAGATTGGTATAAGCCAAAAAGAACAGCGTTCCAAGATAATTGCCCCCCGCGAAGCGTGTTATCTCGCCCAGACTTGGGGCAGAACGCGGCTCAACCGGCGAGACAGCGCGCCGCGGCAGAATCCAGGCGAAAATGAGCAGATTGACCGGAACGAGCGACACCAGTACCGGAACCGTCCACGACAGGAAAATACCAGCGCCGGCCAGCCAACCAGCGAAAATCACCAGCAGGACGATCTTGACTACGGCGAAAACGATGTTCTCCAGCGGCACCCACATACTTTCACGCAGGCCGGTGAGTGCGCTGTCTTGCAGTGAAAAGATGCACCAGGCCGCGGTCGCCAGGCCAAAGGACCAGGCCCACCTCGCCTCTTGGCCGACAAAGCTCAGGTTGGGTGACCAGGCCCTGACGCCTACAATAAAAAGCAAGCTGCAGACAACCGCTGCGGCCAGGCTGGCCCCATAGGAGTAAAGCACCAGCTTTCGCGTATGGCTGCCCGCGATGGGTATGAAGCGAATGAGCACGTTGTTCAGGCTCAACTGTGCCATACCCGAGAGCAAAACCATGGCCGACAGCAGGGCCGAGTTCAGGCCCACGGTAGCGGTAGGATACAAGCGGGCGGCTATGGCCCAATACACGAAACCCAGACCGGAGGTCCCGGCCCCGTTTAACAGCAGGGCATAGCCGTTGCGGAACAGCGGCAGCCGCAAGTGGTCGACAAACTCGCGCATGACTCGGCCACTTGCAGATCTTTGGCCAGGCAATAAGGACGCATCCTTATCTCTGGACAAACGATCCAACATGAGCTTCCTCGGCTTCGGGAGACTTGCCTCGCCGAAGAGTCAGGTATAGTTGTTCAAATTGAGGGACTACCATGCTCGCACGATAACGGGTGGAATGCTCCCGGGCAGCTTGTCCCAATCGCTCTCGCAAACCTGGATCGGCAATCAGCCGCAGCATCGCCTCCACCAGGGCGTCCACGTCCCCAGGCGGGACGAGCAGCCCCGTCTCATTATGGCGCAGCATTTCCGGCACGCCGCCAATGCTTGTGCTGATGACCGCCTTGCCCTGGCTGATCGCTTCGCGTATGACGCCGGGCGAGGGGTCCGGCCACAGCGACGGGATGACGCCAAAAAGGCAACGCTGCCAGGCCGTCATCACATCGGCGTGAGGAATATTCTTCAGTACGATCACACCCGGCGGGTAAGAGTCCAACATTCCCCACGCCTCGTAACCAATCACCACGAGCGGCGGCGGAGCATTCAGACGGGCATAGGCCGCCATGAGCGGCACCAATCCTTTGCGTAATTGCAGGCTGCCGACGTAGAGGATGTAGGACCCCTGGGGCAAGCGTTGCACGAAGTCCGATTGGCCTGTGGATTCATCGCGGTCCAGCAGAAAGCTGGGGATGACTCGCTCGACAACCGGGCCGCCGTTGCGCTCGAGCTGCGGATTCTGAATACCAAACAAATCACGCTCGAAGACGCTCTGTACGAACTCACTGACGCTGTGCAGACCATTCACGCGACGCCGGAGTATGGCTTGGGATAGTTTCACCCCCAATACAGTCAAGCGCCCCTTTGAACCGCCGTAATAGCCGGTGGCGCAGGCCAGGCATTTACCCAGCCTGGGGCCACTGCACAGCTCGCCCCGGTAGAGCAAAGTTTGCGTCGCGCAGCTGTACCCATAATCGCGCCCCGAAAGGATGAGCGGGGTTGAGCTGCCCCACATGGCCACTGCCATTGAATACGTGAGCCAGCCATTTGAGTGAACGATATCCGGTTTGAACCGCTGGATGAGCCGCCGCAGTGACCAGATGCTGACCGGGTCGGGAAAGGGCGGTGAATGCCTCTCCCGCAAATCGCGCCTGGCCCCTGGCAGACTGGAGCGCAGCTGTTTAACACGGGCAATTCGCACTCCGGCCTGGTTTTCCTCCTGGGGCAGGCCGGGGTGCCAGACCGTGGCCACTGCCACTTCGTGACCACGCCGCACCAATTCGTCCGTCAACAGTTGAACTTGACGGTGCGCACCTCCAATAAAGGGCGGGTAGTGATCGCTGGCGAGCAAAATGCGCAGGGCCACGGAGGTCATTTCCTCGACGGGTCCAACTGCAACGTCACGTGGCGGTAGACTGTGCTCGGATCGTCCAGACGATAGAGCACGGCTTCCGCCGTGTCGGGGGTAATCGACACCGGCAGTTCCACCACCCGGTCCCAATGGTCGCTCGGGGCAAGCAGAATGTCTGGTATATCCGTGAACGGACGGCCATTCAAGACGATTTGCAGCCGGTAGTGCACCAGGCCGAACTCACTGCTATTGATTTCTATGCGTACGACGGGCTGGATGCCGCCCAGCAGGCGCACCATCGATAGCTGAGTGTAGCCCTGAGCGTTGTCGGGCGGCGCTGGCAATCGGGCCACGAAAACTGCTATTCCAGAAACCAGCAGCGCCGCGCTCAACAACACCAACGGACGCAGCTTAATCGGCGAGCTGGACGCTGCCTGGCCCGACGGGTGCGCCGGAAAGCGCACGAAACCGACCAGGCAGGCGCCGACCGTGATGCTGGCCAACCAGACATACCAGGTGCCCGTCTGCAGCCCTAACGGCGTCCAGTACAGGGCCAGTCCGCCAATGACGCCCGCGGCCAGGCTGAGCCCGACCATCATCAGCAGCCGCAGCGACGTGGTGAGTGAGCCTGGCTCGAAAAGCGCCGCTTCTAACGCATAACCGGGCAAACCCAGTACGAGCAGAATGCCCAAAACCGAGCGCAACACTGATTCGCCCGGCCAAAGCCAAATCAGGAGCCCGCTGAACGCTACCAGAGCCAGGACGATGAAAAGGTCAATTCGCCGGCTGGCCACTACGTAAAGTCTCCAAGTTGTAAATCGCTATATCGCCGCTATCAAATATGCGGTCGATAGCCGCTGACTCGAATTTTGCCAATCGATCCAGGTCATACAGCCCCACGTCCCAACCGGCCACGGGTCGTGTCGGAACAAAGAAATAGCCGCGCATATTGTCCGAGCTAATACGGCGCTGGTCGACCAGAATGTATTCCAGCTGGAATCTCTGTATCGTGTAAAGCTCGTAATGGTCCAGGCTGGGCGCTGACAGCAAGTCATCAATACTGTAGTTGCGGCCGACCAGCGCATCCTCGTGGGCTTGCGTCAATAGCACCCGGCCATTCGAATCGTCGGCGGCCACGACGTGACCCGGGCCGATGTTCGCCAGCATCCACACGGCTGCGGTCGTTTCCTGAGGCTGCAGGATTCGATCACCAACCGCAACTTGATCAACGCGCGCCAGCCTCAGGTTCTCTGGCCAGCCGGCCACAATGCCGCCGCAAAACACCCAGGTCAGGCCAATCGTCACCGCGGCTGGCCCAATCCACGAGGCAGCTTTCCGCAGCCGAATATCGGTGACGCCCAGCGCCAGCACAAATGCCAGGCCAATATACAGGAACTCGGAAGCACGGTTGCTCGTCTCCCAGGCCGCTGGCGCAAAACGCAATCCCAGCATTCCCAAATAGGCTATGGCCATCAAAGCCAATACGAGTACGAGCGCATTCCGACGATAGCGGCGCCAAACCGCGACGAGCCCAAACGGTAAGGCTACCACGATGATGACAATCGACCCAAGCCCGATGATATGCTCCCAAACCGGCGCCACATAGCCACTGGTGGAAACAAATAAAGTGCGCCCCGTCTCCTCAGCCGCAATGAGCCGGAACACGGACACGACCGCGCGGCCCAATACGGTTCCCACATAACCAACCGTCGAGCTGGCGACAAACGCCAGCCAGATCAGCGTCAGGATCAGAGCAAAAAACATCAAGCCAGAGGGGTCGCGAGACGACTCATGATTGACGCGCGTCTGCTCGCGGCGGTGAACGAAATTCCTCGTTGCCTGAAGAGCCCAACGCCAGGCAGCAGAGCCGGTGATCTCACCGGCATACCACCGCAGCGTCGTCCTGGCGCCGTTTATGACCACCAGGTGAAACCGGGCGACCAACAGCGTCCAGGCCAGCAGAACGGCTACCATGAAGTAGGACGATAGGTGATGGGTAATGACTACAGCGCCGATGATGACAAACGCGACCAGCGTCAGCACGACGGGCTGGCGAGTCTTCGGGTTTAGCCGGTAGTGCGCCACCGCAAGTACCAAGACCACCAACGGCAAGGCCAATGACTCATAGGAAAATTGAGCGTCAAAGAACAGGAAATTCGGGTTCGCGGCATAAATCAGCACGGTCAGGCCAGCCACGCGCGGCGACTGGCTGAGCTGCTCAGCCAGCCAGAACAAGGCCAGGATCATGACGAGGCGAGCCGCGGCAATCACCAGAATTCCGGCCCAAAAAACGCTGAGGCCGCCGAGCGACACCAATGACGCCGTGACGCTTGGCAGGCCGGGGTATAAGGCGGATATGGGCAAGACCAGGTTCTGGCCGAATAGCGTCTGAGTGCTGAGAATCTGGTTCACGTTATGCCAATGCATGAACTCATCAGCATAGGTGAAGCCATTGGGACTGTTCATAACCTTGACAACGTATAGGGCCATACCCAGCCACACCGCCAGCCGCAGACGTTCCTGACGGCTCGGCCGTTCTGAAGCAAGGCGGGCGGCAAATGGCGCAATGATAAGGACAATGCCCAGCCAAAACAGCAGCTCAGCGCCCGGTGCGCCGGCCCGCGCCAGGTAGTTGCCAGCGGCAATCACCAACAGCGCCAGGGCGCTGACGGCGGCCAGCGCCGGCATTAAGCCCCAGGCCGCCAGCTCATCGCGGCTAGAAGCCTGCGTGCGACCCAGCGCCAGTGGACCGGCTGCGTCGGTTTTTGACGGCCGAGCGCCCGCCCGAGGCGCACGCTCGGCTGGGATGCCCATCAAATCAGTACGCTTACGAACACTCACGCTCTACGCATCCATTACGACTTGGCCGCCAGATTCTGAAACAACACGTGCATGTCAAACGCCCCAGTCGTCCACGGGCGCAGATCCCAGGCAGCTACGGGCAGGCCCTTTGTGAAATTAACCGCGGCACAATCGCCATTCAAGACGACCTTGCTCGGTACTGTGCCCTGCAAGATTATCGAATAGGGTGTCAGAGACCAATGCGACAGAGCGGTATGCGGCACATCCGAAAGCGCCGACATCGAGACGCACGCACCCGGGCTTTGGTCGATGGCCGCCTGAAGCTGGTTAGTCACCTGGATCCACGACAAACTTTGCAGCACGATGACGAGGGCGAACACAACACCCACGACCTGAACCGTTCGGGCCCGATGCTTCCACTCAAGTTGAGGGCCTTGCGTTCGCTCGGGGCCGCGAACTAGGCTTTCTAACCCCGCCATGCCCATGAACGGCAGCGACATGAACAACACCCACGTCCGGTAATCAAGCGCGTCAGCCCACAATTCGGGGATGCTGGCCCACAAGACAAATAGTGCGCCGGCGGCCGCCAGGCATAGCAACTCAATGGCATACAGCGGCATAACCAGCGATGCCCCGTCCAGCTGTAGCGGCCAGCGTAGTTTCACACGCCGCACGTAAGGCATGGCATACAGGACGACCAGCGCCAGGGCCACCGCGCTGAAAGCGAGTATGGGCACGCCTTGCAGCGCGAGCTGATAATGAAGCAGCAAAATCTGCCAGGAGATTTGGTCTGTCTCATAGTTGGTGTGAATGCCCGAAAACCGAAGCAGGCCCACCACCGCCAGCGCGACAAACCCCGCCGCCCAGAGCCACTTCTCCAGCCGCTGCTCGCGGTAACGCCATCCGATCACGGCGGCCAGACCCGCCACGACCGCGAACAGAGCCAGCGCGAAAGGGTGGCTGAAGAAGGCCGCCACGCTGAGCAGGATGACCACGCCGCGCACCCACCAGCGCGGGGGCGTGAGCGCTGCCAGCACGACCGGCCACATCAGCTGAACCGATAGGGTGGCTTCGGCAATGAAGTGAAGCTGCAGCATCAGGGTGCCAAAGCCAAATCCCAAGGCCGCCCACACGAACAAGGCCGGGGCACTCCGTCGAACAATGAGCCAGCACAGCAGCAGTGAAATAAGGGGTACCAGGGCGTAGGTCAGACCGAAGACCGCCTTCAGAATGGCGATATTGTTGGTGACTTTAAAGGCCAGGAGCACCGGGGTCTCCAGCACCACCGCGATATAACGATTGTTCGGCAGGAATGGCGCCTGCGTGTCCAGGGTTGAATACAAATAATAGCTGCCATCCCAAAGCAAGGCGCCACCCGATAAGGCTGCCACCACGAGAGCGGATACGATCGAGCCAAAATACAGTTTCATAACTCGTCAATCAGCATCGGCATATTGCAAGTGCGTCAGGCGGCGATAAGCCTGCTCGACACGCGGCACGACTACCGCCGCGTCATACTCCGCCGCGCGCTGCTTCGCCGCACAACCGAGCCGCTGCGAGAGCACCGCATCCTGCAGGAGTCGCTGGATGGCATTGCGCAGCGCACCCACATCACCCGGCGGTACCAGCAAGCCGCTCTCACCGTCGGTCACAATATCCGACAGCCCGCCAGTATTTGAGGCGATGACCGGTCGGCCGGCCGACATGGCTTCCAATGCCACCAGGCCAAAAGGCTCTGGCCAGACCGACGGTATCAACCCCAGCCGGCAGCGGCGCCAGGCATCCAAGATCGCCGCGTGAGGCCATGCGCCCAAATGTTGGACATTCGCCGGCAGCACTGCGGGCGTATCGGCAACCCGCCGCCCGATCAATACCAATGGCGGAGGCTGCGTGAGGGCCGCGTAGGCTTGTAACAGCACACCGAGCCCCTTGTCAAGGGATAAATCACCGACAAAGAGCAGGAATTCCCCCACCGGAAGTTGAGCCACATACGGCGCCAACTCTGCCGGCGCTGCCGGTGAAGCGGCCGGCGCGAAGTTGGGAATGACTTCATAGGGGCTTTTGCCGTGGTCGAGCTGATTCTTCTCGGCCACCGCCTGGCTGATGGGCAGAAATAAGTCTACCGCCGCCCGCTCCCACTGCCCAGATAGCCCGGTAGCCACGACGGTCGCCGGCCCCTTCACCAGGCCGTAGTGCTGGGAAGCACAGGCCAGGCATTTGCTCAGCCGCGGTCCGCTGCACGGCCGACCTTCAAACATCAGTCGCTTTTTCGCGCACAATAGACTGTAATCGTGCAAAGTGACCACCAGCCGAGCCCCGCTCATATTCTTTAGCGGCAAGAACGAATACACTAGCCAATTGTGCGCGTGGACAATTCGCGGTCGTTCGCGGCGGATGACCTGGCGCAATC
>Ga0209166_10002800_pt1 | contig 12893 bp, 9 predicted proteins | sample Coa_R1_3_FD_187151 | JGI IMG/M metagenome (GOLD analysis project Ga0209166, IMG submission 187151) | Surface soil microbial communities from Centralia Pennsylvania, which are recovering from an underground coalmine fire - Coalmine... | ecosystem: Environmental > Terrestrial > Soil > Unclassified... | reverse complement strand
TTCGGTGACCTCCTGACCGAACTCGGTCTCAGAGAGAACCTCACACATCGCGTCGTCATCGGCGGGCTGCTGTGCTGGCGCCACCGATGCCGGGCGCCGCTGCTGATCCGCCGGAGCAGACACGCCGGCCGTGTGAACGGCGAATGCTTTCCGTCCGCGATCCCCCGCCATGACCTCGAACTCGACACGTACACCCGGAACCAGCTCCCGCGGATCCCCATCGAACACCGACGAGTGCAGGAACACGTCTTCGCCACCGTCATCCGCCGCGATGAACCCATAACCGCGATCCGCGTCAAACTGCAGCACCCGGCCAGTAGCCATTGCCATCCACCATCCGTTTCCCGTGCTTACGGCGCGTTGCCCGCGCCACCAACCGCCATAGAATTATGAAACAGATCCACAAGGCACGTCACATCGCTCCTGTCGCCGGGTCCCAGGGTCACCGCCAGGCTCAGGAGTGCAGTACGTCGGCCGCGGTTCGCTGACGTTCGATCGCCTCGTACAGTGCCTTGATGTTGTTGCTGCCGAAGCTGCGGGCACCGCGGCGGTCTATCAGCTCATAGAAGAACGTCCGCCTCAGGTGTACGGACTCGGAGAAAATCTGCATCATCACCCCCCACCGGTCCCGGTCGGCGAGGATGCTGAGCTCCCGCAGCGATTCGACCGGCACGCCGATTTCCCCCAGCCGGCCCGGCAGCGCCTCATAGTAACCGGCCGGTGTGGAGAGGAAGCGCACCCCCCGAGCCGAGATTTCGCGGACCGCGGTGGTGATGCCGTCGGTCAGGAAGGCGACGTGCTGAACGCCAGCGCCGTCGTGCGATCGCACGAACTCGTCGATCTGGCCCGGTGCGCGCGTGGTATCCGGTTCGAGGATGGTCAGGGTCAGGGCACCGGACGCGTTCTGGACGACCTTCGAGTCCATCGCCTGGGCGCCCACGATGATCCGTTCCTCGAATGTCTCGGTGAACCCGAAAACGTGCTGATACCGCTCGACCATCTGGCCGAGTTCGCCGGGCGGCACGCACACGGCGAGGTGGTCCACGGTCCTGAGCAGACCGCCGGCGCCGGGGGCCGGTACGGCCTCCTTGATGGCACCCGGCGCGAATGCGGCGAAGGCACCCGCTGCCACATCGCGCGAGACGAACCTGTGCACCACGTCACCAAAGCCGGTCACCGACGCGGATGTGACCCGTGTGGTGTCATCTGCCATGGTTAACGGCGGCGCGACCGGCACGGCGCCACGCCCGACCGCGTCTTCGAAGGCGCGCCCGGCGTCATCGACAGCGACCGCGATGACCGCCACCCCGCCGCCGTGGCGGTGTACATACTCAGTGGCTGGATGCTCAGTGTCGAGCCCAGAGGTGAGCAGGATGCTCATCTCTTGCTGGCGGAGCAGCACGGATCTGCATCCAGTCAGGCCGGTCTGCGGGCCGCCGTATCCATGGATCCGGAATCCCCAGGCCTCACATAGCTGCCGGGCCCAGTCGTCAACGTCTTCTACATAGAACTCGAGGTGATCTATCGTGCCGGCGTTCATGTCGTGATCTCCGATTATCACGTGGCCTGCATCGGTGCGATTCAGGCACATCAATTATTGCCACAAATATGGCATGGAAGCACCTCTTTGCTACGCCGTACCGGTGGTCGTGAGCTCATCCGTACTGATTGGTAACAAGCGACTCGCCCGGTGATCCACGGTAACCATTAAAACTACTCTCAGTAGTTTGTTCCGGCCTACAGCAACAGAGCGTGACTTAGTACTGCCCGGTGAACGCAACCGGCATAACCACGCCGGCCGCAGCGAGTCTTTCGCCGGCGTCCAACTGTGGGAAATGTTCATTTGGACACAGACGGCAACCTCATTTCGTGCGGTCTCGGTCACCTTTTGCCCGAGCCGTTCGGCGAACTTATTCCATCGCTGTGAACATTCTTTCGCCAGGTGCGCCACTTGCCTCTGCCTGGATCTTTCCTGTCACGGCTCACCGGCACCGGACGGCGGTTGTGCCGCGGGAAGCCGGTGCGGCTGCGGAGCTGCCGTCATGGGCAGCCGGATCAGTGAAAGCAAGGGAGAGGTCGCCAGCGTCGTGATGAGTGCCATGAGGACAAACACGCTGAACAGACGTTTGCCGATGATGCCGTCGGTCAGGCCGACGTTGAGCGCGACAAGCTCGGTCAGCCCCCTGGTGTTCACCAGCACCGCAATGGCGGCAGACTCGCGCGGCGGCAAACCGGCCAGCCGGGAGCCCGCATATGCAGGACCCATCTTGCCCGCCGCCGCGATCACGCAGACGAGTGCCAACATAGCGAACGCCTCACCGCCGAGCGAACCAATGTTCAGCGACAGCCCGGTAATCACAAAGAACAACGGCAGCAACAGGTTTCCCACGTCTTCCATGGGACGCAGGACTTCCGCGTCGGGTGTGCCGTCCAGCGTTGGCATGGTCAGGCCGGCCAGGAAACCACCGAATACCGGATGCAATCCCAGCGTCGAGGTCACCCATGCGCTGCCGAGGGCAAGCGCGAGCGCGATGGGCAATTGACTGGAGAGCACCGAGCTTCGCCGGGCTATGCACCAGCGCAGGGCGGGCCGCACGATCATCAGCATCGCCGCGATAAAGGCGGCGAGGAGCCCCACGGTGAGGGCCAGTGGCCTGCTCTGCTTGGGTGTGGCGCCGGCCAGCGCCGCGGCGAGCACAACCCACGCGAGCACGTCCATGATCCCGGCCGCACTGGTGGCCGTGACACCGGCCCTGGTCCCCGCGATGCCGCGCTCCCGGACGATCGCGGCCAGCACCGGTAGTGCGGTGATCGACACGACCACCGCCATGAAGAGCACGAACGACCGGGTGAGGTGACCCGGCCCACCGAGCGAAGAAAATCCCGGTCTGAACAAGAAGACCGCTCCGATGCCCAGTGCCATGGGCACCAGCAGCGCGCCGGCGGCAACTATAGGCGCGGCCCTGCGGTGCCCGCGGAGCGCGTGGAGCGCGTGGAAATCGAGTTCGTACCCCACCATGAACATGAAGATCACAATGGCGACGTTAGCGAGAACGTTCACCGGCAGCATGGCCGCCGTCGGGAACAAATGACTGGTCAGATGCCCGGGCAGCTGCCCGAGCAATGTCGGGCCGAGCAGAATACCGGCCAATATCTGACCGATAACGCGTGGCTGCCCGCAGCGCTGGGCTATCACGCCAAACACCGTGGACACAATCAGTATCAGGGCAACCTCGCCGATGACATCCGCAATAATTACATCCACGGCAAACTCGCTTCGGAAGAGGGATTTGAATAAGTCTCAGATTACACGCTATCGCTAAACTCTTGAAACAGCGGGCGATTACCAGTGAACCGGCTAGTTTAGCGGCGGATTTTCATGCTAGCCCGCGGCCAGGAAGGCTGCAGCAAGCGCCCGGCCGCAGCGTTCCGCTGACCACACCAGGCCAGGGTGTGCGGTACGCCGCGTGACCGCCGCGCTGTCCAGATTCCAGGAGGATAGTCCCCGCCCGGCCATGGCAAATCCGGGGCAAACAGCCGATAATTGACTCGGCTCCGGTTTGGTTCACGCAACGGAGCCATTGTGGGCTGCCCAAAGACCGGCTGTGAGTGGCCCCGGTTCATCGCCGGCCCAGGCCGGCCACCCGTGGATGCCGCGTGCTGACGACGGGCCACGCTGAGCCGCTCCGCAGGAGGTGGTGAGAATGGTGTTGCCGCAGACGGGGACAGGCACCAGGCGCACGCTCGCGCTGGTGGATCTGCACAGCAGCCTGGCCGACCCACTGCTTGACACGATGACCTTCCTCAACGAGGTCACCACCCGCTACCCACAGGCGCTGTCGTTCGCGCCTGGGCGGCCCTACGACAGCCTGTTCGACCCGGGCAGGATCGGCGAGTACCTCGACACCTACACCGGCTACCTCAGGCGGCAGGGGTACAGCGAGCACGAGGTCCGGGCCGCACTGTTCCAGTACGGCCGGACGAAGGGGCAGATCCACACGCTGATCGCCGAGACCGTGGCCAATGACGAGGGCATCGATGTCCCGGCCGACGCGGTGGTGGTCACCGTGGGTGCACAGGAGGGCATGTTCCTGCTGCTTCGTGCGCTGTTCACCGGCCCGGGTGATGTCCTGCTGGCCAGTTCACCCTGCTACATCGGGATAACCGGTGCCGCCCGGCTGCTCGACATCGAGGTGGTCCCGGTGCCGGAAACACCGGCCGGTCCTGACCCACGGACCGTGGCCGAAATCGCCCGCCGGGTGGTGGCGGAAGGCAAGCGGCCCCGCGCGCTCTACATCGTGCCCGACTTCGCCAACCCTTCTGGTGCGAGCATGACGGTCCCGGCCCGTCAGGCACTGATCGACGTGGCCGCGGCCGGCGGGTTTCCCGTCATCGAGGACAACCCGTACGGATTCTTCACCCGCGAGGTCGAGCAGCGGCCGACGCTGAAGTCGCTGGATCGCGACGGCGACGTGATCTACCTCGGCTCGTTCGCCAAGACCTGCTTCCCCGGGGCGCGACTCGGTTACGTCCTCGCCGACCAGGAGGTGCTCGGCGAGGACGGCCGGCGCAGCCTGCTCGCCGACGAGCTGGCGAAGATCAAGAGCATGATCACGGTGAACACGCCCTCGCTGAGCCAGGCGGTCATCGGCGGAATCCTGGTGAGCTGTGGTTGCCGGCTCCGCGAAGCCAACGCCGAGGCGATCAGCTTCTACCGGTCCAGCCTGCTCACCGTGCTGGCCGAACTCGAACGGCACTTCCCCGAGCGGCGGCGGGCCGATCTCGGGCTGAGCTGGAACTCCCCCGAGGGCGGCTTTTTCACCGTGCTCAGCGTGCCGTTCACCGCCGACGAGGCCGCCCTCGAACGGTCGGCACGCGAGCACGGCGTCCTGTGGACCCCGATGGATGCCTTCTACCTCGACGGCGGAGGCCGCCGTCAGCTCAGGATCTCATCCAGCTATCTGGCACCGGAGCAGGTCGCGGACGGGATTGACCGGTTGGCCGCCTTCATCGTGTCTGAGGCGAGCCGCGGCTGAGCCGCCGGGCAGCCCCGGTCAGCCCGGCCGGTCGAGTCAGCCGGCGCGGACGAGCTCGGACTTCTCGATCGGCACCAGGTGACCGGTCCCTTCCAGGGTCGCCAGGTCAATATCGGCCACGCACCGCACCGGGTCGTTGTTCAGGCTCAGCGTGCCTTCGATGTGAACGGTGCCGCGGCCGCCGGCGAAGTCGGCCGAACTGACATCGGTGGCGGCGCGGTCCAGGCGAACGCCCAGCTCCGTGCCGCCACGAGTACCGGTGAACTTGATGAGCACATATCCCATCTCTTCTACCCGCTGCCGCAGCTCTTCCAGGGGAGGGTTCGTCCCGCCCACCTTCACCGGATGGTCACCATTGGCCAGGCGCTGAGTCAGTTCATCCACGGGTAACCCCTCAACAACGATGTTCGCCATCTGGGCAGTCACGATTGCAGGCAGGTCAAATCATGTCCAGATAGGCCGTCCGCGCCGTGCGGCAGGCCCGGTGCCAGATCTCTGAAATGGTTATTGTTAACAGATTATTTCTGCCTCCGCATCTAGCCCGTTACTTTCCGCGAACTTATGTTGTGCGGGAAGCCCGGCCCGAGGAGGCATCATGCCCCGCTTCCGCATGCCATCGACCCCCCGGTGGCGCGCCACCACAGTGGCCGCCGTGCTCGCCGCGGCCTCGCTGGCCGCCGTCGCCGGCTCCGCTCCCCGCGCCGCTGCTGTCTCCACCGCCTGCCCCTGGGTCGGCTCCAGCGCGCCGATCAGCCAGCGGGTCAGCGAACTGCTTGCCCGGATGAGCCTCACCCAGAAGGTCGGCCTGCTCACCGGGTCCGGCGGCTCCAGCTATGTGGGGTTCATTCCGGCCATCGGGTCGCTGTGCATCCCGGCGATGAACCTGGAGGACGGCCCGGCAGGGGTGGGCGACGGCATGAACAACGTCACCCAGCTGCCCGCGCCGGTGGACGTCGCTTCGACCTGGGACACCTCGGCCGAGCAGCTGTACGGCCAGGTGATCGGCACCGAGCAGGCGGCCAAGGGCAGCACGGTCGACCTCGGCCCGACCATCAACATCGTGCGCGACCCGCGCTGGGGCCGGGCCTTCGAGTCGATCGGCGAGGATCCGTACCTGGCCGCGACGCTGGGCGCCGCCGAGATTCAGGGCGTCCAGTCCACCGGGACCATGGCGCAGGTCAAGCACTTCGCGGTCTACAACCAGGAGACCAGCCGCAACACCCCGGCCGACAACGCGATCATCAGCACCCGCACCGAGCAGGAGATCTATCTGCCTGCCTTCGCCGGCTCGGTGCAGCAGGGGGCGGCATCCTCGGTGATGTGCGCCTACAGCACGATCAACGGCACCTACGCCTGCCAGAACCCCTACCTGCTGACCACCGTGCTGCGGCAGCAGGACGGCTACGGCGGGTTCGTCACCTCCGACTGGGGCGCCACCCACTCGACCGCGCCCTCGGCCAACGCCGGCCTGAACATGGACATGCCGGGCAACGACGGCTTCTATGGCAGCTCGCTGGCCAGCGCGGTGTCCTCCGGCCAGGTGAGCAATGCGACGCTGAACTCCCTGGTGTCCAGCGTGCTCACCGAGATGTTCGGCTTCGGCCTGTTCGACGAGCCGCCGGCCGGGTCACCGGCGCAGACCGCGACCAGCGCCGCGGACCAGTCGGGCGCGCTGCAGATCGCCGAGGAAGGAACGGTGCTGCTGAAGAACAGCGGCAGCGTGCTGCCGCTGACCTCGTCCGACAGTTCGGTCGCCGTGATCGGCTCGGACGCGTCGAGTGGCGCGCTGACCGCCGGCGGTGGCAGCGCGGGAGTCAACTCCAGCGGGACGGTCACGCCGCTGCAGGGCATCACCGCCGCGGCCCCCAGCGGGGTCAGCGTGAACTACAACGACGGGTCCTCCGACAGCTCCGCCGCCGCGCTCGCCGCCTCGTCCAGCGTCGCGGTCGTGTTCGTGAGCAACTTCGAGAGCGAGGGCTCCGACCTCAGCGATATCAACCTGTCCAGCGCGGACGACTCGCTGATCTCCGCCGTCGCCGCGGCCAACCCGCACACGATCGTCGTGGTCAACAGCGGCTCGGCGGTGACCATGCCGTGGCTGTCGCAGGTCGCCGGGGTGATGGAGGCCTGGTACCCGGGTCAGGAGGACGGCACGGCGATCGCGTCGCTGCTGTTCGGCAACACCGACCCGTCCGGCCACCTGACCGTGACGTTCCCGGTCTCGCTGTCCCAGGTACCGGCCAGCACCCCACAGCAGTGGCCCGGCCAGAACGGGACCGTGCAGTACTCCGAGGGCATCCACGTCGGATACCGGTGGTATGACTCGCAGGGCCTGACCCCGCTGTTCCCGTTCGGCTACGGTCTGTCCTACACCAGCTTCGCGTTCAGCAACCTCCAGGTCGGCTCGCTGGTCAAGGGCGGTGCGGCGACCGTGTCGGCGACCGTGAAGAACACCGGCTCCCGGGCCGGCGCTGACGTCGCCCAGCTCTACGTCACCGACCCGGCCGCCTCCGGCGAACCGCCCCGCCAGCTCGAGGGGTTCGCCCGGGTGAACCTGCAGCCGGGCGCCAGCAAGACCATCCAGTTCCAGCTCACCCAGCGCAACCTGCAGTACTGGAACTCCGGCAGCAACAACTGGGCCACCTCCACCGGCAGCTACGGCATCGAGGTCGGCGACTCCGACGCCAACCTGCCGCTGTCCGGCACGCTGCCGGTCAGCTCGGGCCAGCTCGGCCAGCCGGTCACGGTCACCAGCCCCGGCCCGCAGGAGGAACTGGCCGGCACCCCGGTGTCCGTGCCGGTGCAGGCCAGCGACAGCACCAGCGGCCAGACGCTGAGCTTCACCGCGACCGGCCTGCCGGCCGGCACCTCGATCTCCAGCTCCGGGACGATCAGCGGCACCCCCACCAGGGCCGGGACCTCCACGGTGACGGTCACCGCGACCGACGGCACCGGCGCGTTCGCCAGCACCTCCTTCACCTGGACGGTCGCGCCGGCCGGCGACGGCATCGCGACCACGCCGCTGGTCGGCTACCAGGGCCTGTGCCTGGACGTGGCCGGTGACAACAACACCAACGGCACCAAGGTGCAGATCTACACGTGCAACGGCACCAACGGCCAGCAGTGGACCGAGGAGCCGAACGGGACCGTCCACGCCGACGGCAAGTGCCTGGACGTGGCCGGTGGCGGCACCGCCAACGGCACGCTGGTGGACCTCTACCAGTGCAACGGCACCGGCGCCCAGGTCTGGCAGCCCCAGCCGGATGGCGCGCTGGTCAACCCGCAGTCCGGCTCCTGCCTGGACGACACCGGTTTCTCCACCACCCCGGGCACCCAGGTCCAGATCTGGAGCTGCACCGGCAACACCAACCAGTCCTGGGTACCGCCGCCGGACGCGACCGGTGCGGTCACCGGATATGCCGGGCTGTGCCTGGACGTGCGCGGCGCCAACCCGGCCAACGGCACCCCGGTGCAGGTCTACACCTGCAACAACACCAAGGCCCAGGCCTGGACGACCGAGCCCGGCGGCACGCTGCAGGCGCTCGGCAAGTGCCTGGAGGTGGTGGGTGGCGGCACCGCCAACGGCACGCTGGTGGACCTCGACCAGTGCAACGGCTCCGGCGCGCAGAACTGGCAGCCGCAGCCCGACGGGGCACTGGTCAACCCGCAGTCCGGCTCCTGCCTGGACGACACCGGTTTCTCCACCACCCCGGGCACCCAGGTCCAGATCTGGAGCTGCACCGGCAACTCCAACCAGGTCTGGAACCTGCCCTGATAACCGGCACCAGTCGGACATTCATGCAGCAGACGGCACCTGGGCACGGTAGCTTAGGCGAGCCTGCGTGCGTCATCGGCGGGCAACGTCCCAGCGACAAGGAGAAGAACATACCCATGGCAGCCTCGCTTCAGGAGATCCTGCTCGCCCCAGGCGTCAAGCCACAGGTGGTCACCGACTGCTGCACGCTCATCGACGAGCAAGTCTCCGAAAAGTCAGGTATCTCCGGTACCGCGGTCAAGCTCGCGTACAAGACGGTGTCCGCCTTCGCGTCGGGTTACATCCGGCACAGCGTGGAGACCCTGCTTCCCCAGCTCGTGCCCCAGCTCGAGCCGTACTGGGCCGACTTCACCACCTCGGGCGGCGGTGACTTCGGCGACTACCTGTCCAAGCGGGGCGACGAGGTGGCTGAGGCCCTGCTCGCGGTGACCGATGCCAAGGCCGAGGCGTCCAGCAAGGCCACGGTCGTCAAGGCCTACCGCACCGTCCGCGGCGGTGCCGCCAAGAACATCAAGGCTGCTCTCCCCGCGGTGGGCGACCTCATACTCAAGTACGCCCACTGACCCACTGGCCGTCTCACCGGCGGCGACCCCCAGGTCGGACCCAGAAAGCCCGCAACGTCATCCCGGAGACGTTCGCGGGCTTGCCGGCTTTCCTGGGGGGCGGTCACATCGACCGCGGCGCGGTTGTCAGCAGGCGTTCAGCCAGGTGGTCGTGAAGTTCTCGTTGTTGCTGAGGCCCGATGCCGAGTCGCACAGCGTGCCGCTCACCTTGATCTCCATCTGCTCGATGGTGTAGGGCGAGCCGGTGTAGGAGCCGATCGGCTGGCCGTCCACGGTGAACCCGGTGAACGGGTCGGTGCCGAACTTCGTCAGGTGGGGGGCCGCCTTCTCCATGACTGCCTCGGCCGAAGCGTTCTTGGCATTGAGCGAGCGGGTGACGGAGTTCGTCCAGCCTTGAGTGAGGTCCTTCAGCACCAGCCTGTAGTTCGTGCCGCCGGTGTGAGTGACGGTGGCGGTGAACTGGTCGCCGGGCTTCACGGGCTTGCTGATGACACGGACGCCCCTCGGGAACATCTCGTACCAGGCGTAGTAGCTCCGTGTGGCCCCGCTGCAGTCACCGGAGCTTCCGGTCTGCTCCACCGTGTTGTTGCTGAAGCCGTCGAGGCCGACCCATGGAGACATGTCCGTCTGGCCGTCGCCGCTGGTGCAGGTGATGGCATTCTGGGTCCAGCTCGCCGTCGCGGTGCTGAAGGTGCCACCGATGACCGCGTATCCGGACCAGTTGGTCGAATAGCTGATGCGGTGGCCACCGGCCATGACCGTGTGGGTGCCCGGGGTGGCATGGAACGGCCCCCCCGGCTGGACCAATTGGGACACCGCGCTTCCCGGGACATGGTGTTCCGCGGTGGCCATCGCCGGCCCGGTAACCGCCAGCGAACCCGTCACCAATGCCAGTCCTGCCAGAGAGATAGTCCATCGCCTCACCATGCGGGCTCCTTTCCGGTCGGTTAGGCGGCTGTCCAGGCTATCGGCAGCCGTTTCACTCCCCGCTGGAAGTTGGACCGAAGGTAGGCCGGCGGGCCCGCCGGAACCAGGGCCGCGGTTCGGCCAAGTACCTCCGCGAACAGCGCGCGCATCTGCATACGCGCCAGCTGCGCGCCCAGGCAGAAGTGCGGGCCGTGACCGAACACCAGATGCGGGTTGGGCTGGCGGCGTGGGTCGAACCGGTCCGGCTCGGCGAACACCTGCTCGTCCCGGTTGGCCGATGAGAAGGAGACGACAACCTTGTCCCCGGCCCGGATCGGCTGCCCGTCGAGCTCGCAGTCGGCCGAGGCGGTCCGGCGGAACGTCATGACCGGCGTCCACCAGCGCAGCATTTCCTCGACCGCCACCGGCAGCAGCGCCGGATCGGCCCGCAGCGCGTCCTGCGCCGCCGGGTGCTCCAGCAACGCGACGCATCCTCCGGGCAGCCCGTTGCGCACGGTCTCGTTCCCCGCGACGGCGAACAGCCAGAACATGTTCTCGAACTCGGCCACCGACACCTGACCGCCGTCGGCGTCCACCTGGGCCAGCAGGACCGACATGATGTCGTCGCCGGGCCGCCGGCGTTTCTCCGCGGCCAGCAGGTGTGCATAGGCGTAGAGATCGGGCATGCCCTCCCGGGTCCGCGGGTCGGGCATCCGGCCGCCGGAATCGGGCTCCGGCCGAAGCGCGAGCGCCTCCCGGGCCATCGGTGTGCCGCCGGCCGGGTCGAACTCGGCCGAGGTCGCATAGTCCGGATCCTGGTAGCCGATGACCCGGTTGGACCAGTCGAACAGCAGCCAGCGGTCCTGCTCCGGCATCCCGAGCACGTCGGCCAGGGTGAGCAGGGGCAACTCCGCCGCCACCTCCTTGGCGAAGTCGCACTCCGCGCGCGGCCCGGCGAATACCGCTGCGCAGATGGCCTTTGCATGCTCATTTATCCGGTCCTCCAGCCGGGCGACCGCGCGCGGCGTGAACGAACGGCTGAGCAGCCGGCGCAGCCGGGAATGCTCCGGCGGATCCATGTTGAGCATCATCCGCCGCACGTAGCCGAGCGCCTCCGGCGTCGCCGGGTCCCGGATCTGCGTCGCGCCCAGCGCCGAGGAGAACAGTCCCGGCCGGGTCAGCACCGACTCGACCGTGGAATGCCGGAGCACCAGCCAGAACCCCGGGCCAGCGGGCCACCCGGCGACCGGCCGCTCCTCGACCCACACCACCGGCGTCCGGCGGCGCAGCCGGGCGAGCGCGTCGAACGGCACACCCCGGGTATAGGTCTCCGGGTCGAACACGGCCTCGGTGTCAGACACGGCCTCAGTATCGGACAATGCCGGCGGCCGGTCACCGGCCAGGCCTCGCCGGGCGCGACCGGCGAGGCCTGGAGTCTGTCGCGGTGACTAACCGGTGACGTACGCGCCGGTGATGGTTTCCCTGATGCTGCCTCCGGCCGCGTCCGACGCGGTGGTCCGCAGGGCCACCGTTGCTTTCGCCGGTGCGGTGAAGCTTGCGCGGAACCTCCCGTTGCCGAGCGGTGTGATCCGGGCCGTGTGCCAGGTTTTGCCGCCGTCGAACGAGACCTGCACCTTCGCCCCTGTCACCCGGGCCGCCTTGGCAAGCTGCAGGTGTCCCACGGTGATCGTCAGTTCCTGCGGGCCAGCCGGTGCGGACTCCTTCAGGCCAAGGCGGGCGACGTCGTATTCGAGCGTCATCATGGGCTGCACGGTGCAGAAGAGGTCTTTGGGAACCCGGTCCAGGCAGTCCCAGCCGGACGGCAGCTTGGCACCGGCGTGGCGGACCGGCCGCCAGGTCCACACGGTCTGGCTCGCGGTCGCCAGCGGGAAGTCCTTGCCACTGCGCGCCGCGGTAAGACGGAACGTGATCGGCGCGGATGACGTGTTGTGCAGCGGCACCTGGAGGTACAGGGCATTGGCGCCGCCCGCGACCGTGACCGGGTTTCCACTGGCGATCTTCCTGCCGCCCTGGTCCACCTGGTAGCTGCCGGTGACCGTGGAGCCGTGCCATGAACCGAACCCGGTGCCGTTGTCCCCAAGCTGGTTGTCGGTGAACGGGCTGGTGTCGAGCCGCAGCGTGTTCCCGCCGATGCTGGCCGAGGGCGTGACGGCGTAGTAGAAGGGCTCCGGTGAGAGCAGGGTGTTGGCGTCGGGGTGCAGCGGGTAGCGGTTCCACATGCCGGTGTACCGCCGCCCGAGAGTCATCAGCAGGCTGTTCTGATACTCCCCGTTTTCCTGAGCGCCCGACGGGGCGACGGCATAGTACTGGGTTTGCCAAGTGAGGCCCGGCACGTTGGTCCCCGCGTAGAGCACGGCGGTACCCGGCAGGCTGACCGGCGCGGGGTCCGATGCGAGACCCACGACCAGCCTCGTCTGCAGGGTGTTGACCCACCACTGCCCGGCCGAGGGTGCGCTCTGGAAGAACGACTCGTGCACCGTGGCCAGGCTGTCGGCCCGCACGACGTAGCGTTCCCGCACCGGGATGATCCCCCGCGGGCTCCCGTAGGTGAGCGCGTACTGATACGGAACGCCGCTTCCCGGTGGCGAGACG
>Ga0209166_10002798_pt1 | contig 12903 bp, 10 predicted proteins | sample Coa_R1_3_FD_187151 | JGI IMG/M metagenome (GOLD analysis project Ga0209166, IMG submission 187151) | Surface soil microbial communities from Centralia Pennsylvania, which are recovering from an underground coalmine fire - Coalmine... | ecosystem: Environmental > Terrestrial > Soil >... | reverse complement strand
GACAGATCTCCAGGCTAAGCCGTCTCCCGCCTTTGCTCTGTCTTCGCCCAAGCCGATCAGTTCGGCCTAGAAATGGCCTCGCTGCATGCTCAAGCTCACCGACCTGCGCAAAACGACGCGACGCACCCGCTCAGGCGACGGGCGCACACTGCATCCACACTTTCTGCGCGACCGAAGCCTGGCCCCGCGGATTGAAATAGCAATCAAGTATCTTGAGTCGATGCTGGGCCGTCCGCGCCGCGAATTAGATCAAGAAGTCATTGTCCAACTCTTCGGCGACCACAAGCTCGCCCGCTGTATGGTCGCCTGCCTTGCCGATTCCTATCATCACCGCTGCCAGACGTTTGCCGAACTGCTTCCAGCGCCTCAGGTTGAGGTACTAGGCAGCAGCGGCATCACCAATCCCAGCCAGCTACGCCTCTGGCTCTTCCACCAGGCCAACAACGGGCTATCTGGCTTCGTCGGCAGTACCGAGTACGCATCTTTCCTATCGAGCGCCAGCAATCAACTTGGCATGACAAGCGAGCAGATTGAGACGTTGCGCTCCCTCGATAGCCCCGAACACGCCATCCTCGCGCGCACCGGACCAAAGCCCACTGCCGATGACGTGATCGCCCGTTTCAACTACCAGAGTGTCGCGGCCATCCTCGCCAACGCGCCCATCGTCCGCATCTCGCTTGCCAGCATACCCCGCGATGCCCAGACCATACGCGAACTGTGCGCCAGCGCCAACGTGCGCGCCGAACTCGCTGCGCATGAATTGATCCTGCATGGTCAGCAAGATGCGCTCGAAGGCTGGTCTCGTCACGGCGCCAGGCTCGTGCGTCTTTTTGCAATGCTGCTGGCCTGCGGGCTTCCGGCGCACGCTGGAGAAGCCATCATTGCCGCGCCAGATGGCAGCCAGTGGCATTTCAGGCTGACTCCTGAAATCTTTGCCTATCTCGGCCTGCGCGGATCAGAAGCTGACGCCGATTTCAGCGCAGCAGACCTGCTGGCGTGCTGGCGCGCCCAGGACACGCTCATTGCTGACTACGCCTCTCTCCGCCGTGCTGGCGCTCAGGATGGCTGGATACTCCGTCGCGCGCCTGGGCCATTGATCCTCGACGGCGCCATCCTGCCGACGCTCTTCGGCGCCAGCCGCGACAGGCAGCGCGTCTGGCTGGTTCTCGCGCCCCGGACCTCTCTTGGCGCAGCTCGCCTCGCAGCCCTCGCCTCCCGCATCCCCATCCTCACCCTCCGCATGACGCCCGACGCCCCCTCTCAGCAGCAGGTTTCCCAGCCAACGCCTGGCCTGCTCACCTTAGCCTACACAAATCGGGGCGCTATAGCCCAACTTCCCACACTCCTCGCGCAGACGGTGGGAACGGCGGAGCAGCGCGGCAAGGCGCAGCAGCTTGAGGCGCTTTTTGAGGAGGCATACCATGCTGGCGTCCTGACGGAGCAGCAGATAAGCAACCACCTGGCCTGCGCTCTCGAGGAGCTTCCGACCCTGCTTGCCCGCTCAGAGGCGCTGACGCTCGCCAGAGACTACCACACCCAGTACATTGAGGGCTTCGGCCTCTGTAGCGTACAGACCCTTATGCGCGCCCGCGCTGTTGTCCGCGACATTGCCACGCACAGCCACGTTGAGAGTACGATCCAGACCCTGCGTGTCCTTGGTCGGCGTCTACGCGAAGTGACCGGCGCGAGCGAAGGCATCGAGTGCCTCATCGCGTATCTTGGCGCGGCCTGAACCACCAGACTCAAGAGTTCCAGAGCGTGATATATTCTCTACGAGCATCAATGCCACAGGGAGAAGCAGAGCGATGAGCGAATATCAGCGTTACGAGTTTATGACCAGTGATCGGCCTCTGACACGGGCGCAGCTTGACGCGGTGAATACCCTTTCCAGTCACATCGAAGCCTCCTCCACCCATGCCCTCATCGAATATCACTGGGGGAATTTCAAGCACAATCCCATCGACGTCCTCCACCAATACTTCGATGGCTTCCTCTATTGAGCCAATTGGGGCGCGCCAGAATTAGCCTTACGCTTCGCGCATGGCGCCTTACCAGCCGAACTCATCGATGGCTGCGATCTCGATGAGTTCGTCACCTTTAGCCGCCACCTCGATTATGACATCCTCGATATTCACTTTGGCGAGATGCCACCACCTGACGAGTGGACAGACTATGAACTGGGATCGCTCATCGGCATCCGCGATGAACTGCTGGAAGGGGACCGGCGGGCGCTCTATATCATCTGGCTGACTAGCCGACTCATGCTGGGGACAGATGATGAAGAAGAGGATATGGAAATGCTCGCGGTCCCGCCTGTTCCGCCCGCTTTTGGCACACTGACAATGGCACAGCAGGCGCTGGCAGAATTGTTGCAAGTGCCGCAAACCCTGCTCCTCGCGGCAGCCCGCCACAGCAGTGCAGCAAAGCCAGCGCCTGAAGATGATGTTGTCGCATGGGTCGAGCGGCTGCCGCAAGAGCGCCGCAGCGATTATCTGCTGCGATTAGCACACAATGAGCCAGGTCTGAGCCGCCTGCTGGTAAAAGAGCTGCGCGCATTGAACCAGGGCAAGGCGAGCGCAGCGCCAGAGATGGGTCAGTAGATCACCTACGCCACGCTGCTCGCCGAAAGCAAAGCCATCAAAGCCACACAGGAACGCGAGCAGCGCGAGCAGGATCAACTGACGCATCAGCGCCATCTCCAGGCGATCCACGATCACCAGGATGAGTATTGGCAAGAAGTCGATCTGGCAGTAGCGCGCCAGTCGGGGACAGGCTACGACGAAGCCGTTCGCTTATTGAGCGAACTGCGCGAAGCCGCCGACCACTGGAAAGAGACCCAGGCGTTTCAAGCGCGTTTCCGCGCCTGGGTCCAGCCTCACCTGCTCCGACCCGCGCTCGTCAGAGCCCGTGTTCTCCTTGCCGGAGAGGTAAACGTGCAGCGGGCTAACGCCTCCCTACTCGACGGTTACTGACTTCGCCAGGTTCCTCGGCTGGTCGATACTACAGCCGCGCGCGACAGCCGCGTGATAGGCGAAAAGTTGCAGCGGAATCACCTGGAGGAGCGGCGCCAGCAACTCATGCGTAAAAGGCACGTAGAACACATCATGCGCATGGTTCAGAATGGCAGTATCTCCCTCCGTCGCTACCGCCACCACGCGCGCATCGCGCGCGCGGACCTCCTGAATATTGCTGATGACCTTATCATACGTTTTGCTGGTGGTAGCAATCGCCAGCAGCGGCGTATCGGGGTCCAGCAGCGCAATCGGCCCATGCTTCAGTTCCCCTGCCGGATAGCCCTCAGCATGGATATAGGACACCTCTTTCAGCTTCAGCGCTCCCTCCAGAGCTATCGGATAGCCCACCCCACGCCCAATAAACATAAAGCTCTGGCAGGTAGAAAGCGCGCGCGCAACTGTAGCAATGGTGTCTTGCGCACTATCGGCGCGATCCAGAACCTTCTGCGCCTGCCCCGGCAGGTTGTGCAGCCCGATCAGCACCCGCGCCAGTTCATCGGCTGCCAGCGTCCCCTTCAGCCGCCCCAGATGCAGCGAAAGGAGCGCCAGCACCGTCACCGAAGTCACAAACGTCTTGGTGCCCACAACACAAATCTCTGGCCCCGCCTGAAGGTACAGCACCGCATCAGAGAGCCGGGTAATCGCGCTACCAACCGCGTTGGTGAGCGCAATGACTGGCGCTCCGCCTTCGCGCGCCTGGCGCACTCCTGCCAGCGTATCAGCCGTTTCCCCCGATTGCGTGATCGGAATGCACAACACATCTGGCCCTACCACCGGATTACTGTAGCGAAATTCAGAAGCGGGCACAACCTCCACCGGCACACGCGCCCACTGCTCCAACATATATTTGGCAATCAGCCCGGCATACAAAGAGGTGCCACAAGCCACCACTACCACTCGCTGAAAACGATGCAGAGCGCCCTGCGCCTCCAAAGCTGCCAATTCTGGCAAGCGTAACTCCGGGCCAGATGGTGTGTCCACCAGACGGCCCAATAATGCCCGCCGAATAGCTTCGGGCTGCTCGTGAATCTCTTTCAACATAAAGTGATCGTAGCCGCCCTTTTCCGCCGCTTCCACATCCCACTCAATCATCATCGGCTGGCGCACAATCTGATTCCCCGCCAGATCATACACTTCCACACCCTCTGGCCGCAGGGTCGCCAGCTCGCCCTCTTCCAGAATGATCACCTTGCGCGTGTGTTTCAGCAGAGCCGGAATATCCGAAGCCAGAAATTGTTCATGCTCTCCCAACCCGACAATCAGCGGACCGGCGCAGCGCGCGCCGATGAGCAAATCCGGTTGGCGCTGGCTCACCACCGCAATGGAGTACGAGCCAGTGATCCGCCCCAACGCCAGGCGCACCGCCGTGAAGAGATCCCCCTCCGCTGTCGCGTAGTGTGCCTCAATCAGATGCGCCAGCACCTCCGTATCCGTCTCGGAACGAAAGACATGCCCCTGGCTGCGCAATTCCTCGCGCAGTTCGGCATAGTTCTCGATAATGCCGTTATGCACCACCGAAATGGCGCCCTGGCAATCACTGTGGGGGTGAGCGTTATCATCGTTTGGCCGACCATGCGTCGCCCAGCGCGTGTGCCCAATGCCCACCGAACCAATCGGGCCATCATCTTGAATGACCCCGACCAGATTGGCAAGCTTGCCCGCGCTCTTGCGCACTGCCATCCTCCCATCACTGCCCAGCACCGCAATCCCAGCCGAATCATAGCCCCGATACTCTAAGCGCCTCAGGCCATCCAATAAGATAGGCGTCGCCTGCTGCGCGCCAACATAGCCAACTATTCCGCACATGGGAAAAAACTCCTCCCTTGAATCCAGAAGGCAAACGATCTGTATTCATGCCGCTGACTTCGTTTTGGCCCGGCAGTTGCCCGTCGGTTTTGTCGAAGCCTTCTTAGGGGTTGGCTACTCCCTGGAGGCATCCGCTGATTCCCCGCTTGTGGCTGCCAGCCCTGAGTGAACCAGCCCATCAAGTCGGTTCGATACGCCTCCTCCTCGTCAACTGGGAGCCTCCTCCTCCCAGCCCATGCGCTACAAAACAACCACATGCTCACAACAAGTTCAACGATCCAGAGCAAGCAGAAACATCCTGCCCAATCCAGCATCGGCAATGAAGCCTAAATCTCCTCGCCAGCCTATCCCGTTCCTGGCGTCAGCGTCACCGTCACATCAGCAGGCGTTATCTCGACACTAATATCAGGAGGAGCCGACACCTGCACCGCCAACACATAGCTCCCTGGCCCTTGCCCGCTCACATCAACCACCGGATGGATTTCCAGATTGTTCAGTTTGGGCAATGGCCCCTTCAGGGTGACAGTCACAGCAGATGGAGAGAGAGTCCCCACAAGATTTGGCGCCAGATTCTTCAGCGCCACCGGCACAGTGGCTGTCACCTTACCAGGCAACGGCGCAATATAGATAGAAACTGTGACCGTCGAGAGTATCGTGCTTGAAACCCCTGGAGGAAGCACCAGCGCTTTCACCAGAGTTTGTGTCGCCGTAGCTCCCGTAATATCGATAGTCTCAGTATTGATGTAACTCACATCTCCCAGCCCCGGCGTCGTCCCCTGAATCGTAATGGTAGGTGGGGCTACCAAGACCCCCGTGACCGCATAGCCATCAGCAGGATTCCCATGCACCTGTGCCACCACCGGAACCGTCCGATACGAACCCGTCGCAAGGCTTGATGTATCGTTCGGAGTGGAGCCGGGAACGACATACCACCAGAGCGCAAAGGCTGAGACCAAGGCAAGTAAAAAACGCAAGCCTAAGGTATGGAAGGTAAAATGCGCGATGGCGCGCAATCCGCCAACCACACGAGGTTTGACAGGATGATGAGAGGGTAAGCTTTCTTTGGGCAGCATTCCTTATACTCGATTCTGAGGCGCTCCGCTCAGGTACGATCTCCAGTCTTCAATTTATCGCGTGCAAAACCGCCAGTACTCCCCAACGGCACCCGACCAGAAGCGCTATTTCGGCGCATGTGTCGTCTCTGTGTCCGTATAGCAAGCAGCATGCGGCGCAGGCGCTCTTCACTCACATTGCGAATAAGCCGTCCATGCTCGGCTAGTGAAATCGTCCCAGTCTCCTCCGACACAATGATGGCAAGGGCATCGGTCTGCTCCGTAAGGCCAAGCGCCGCGCGATGGCGTGTCCCCATATCAGCATACGCGCTCACAGCATCGGAGAGCGGAAGCAACACCGCAGCAGCAATCACCCGATCACCGCGAATAATCACTGCTCCATCGTGCAACGGCGAGTTGGGAAAAAAGATCGTGAGCAGCAATTCAGCACTGACGAGCGCATCCATCCGTACCCCAGTGGCCGCATAATCCTCCAGACCCGTACTGCGCTCAATACAGATCAGAGCGCCCGGTTGCCGCCGATCTTTCAGGCGCACCGCTGCCTGGGTAATTTCATCGATAGTACGCTCAGTGCCCCGCGAAAAACTCGTGCGGGGTAGGTTCATCACCTTACTACTGCGCCCCAGGTATTCCAGCAGGCGGCGCAGTTCCGGCTGAAAGATCACCGGCAGCGCAATCAACGCAGCAGGAATGGAATACCGCAGCAGCCAGTTGAGCAAGGTCAGATGGAAAATAGAACTGATGAGGATGCCAGCCAGTAAGACAATTGCCAGACCTTGCAGAATCTGGTCGGCGCGCGTGCCACGCACCAGCACAAGAATACTATAGATAATCAGCGCGACAATGAGGATGTCAAGCGCATCTACCCAGGTCAAACGGTCGAGCAGCAAATGGAGAAATGCGATCATGCCGTTCCTCCCTGCCACCCAGGACGATAGGAGCGTCCCACAGATGGGGACGCCCAGCCATACAACAGGTTTTTACGTCGCGTTACCCACACAGCAAAGCTCCAGGATACCACTATCCAGGCACGCTCTGCCATCTCTTGCCTCGTGATCTAGACCTGGCGCGCGCGCAGTTCCTGCAACTGCTGCATGCGCTCATAGGCAATGTGATTATCCGGGTCCACTTTGGCAAGGTTGCGGTAGACGCGCACCGCCTGTTCGTACTCACCAACCTCCGAGTAGGTCTGCCCAAGTAAATCATACGCCTCAAAGTTGCTTTTGTCCATTGCAATAAGTTGCTGCAACGCAGCGACGGCTTCTTTGACCTGATGGCTGGCAAAGTAATGCCGGGCAAGCACCGATTGATGCTGCGTCGCTTCCTCCCGCAGCCCCGCCTGGAGGGAGTATTGGACCATCTCCATCCGCGCCTGCACGTCATCGGGAATCAATTGCACTACCTGGCGGAACGCGCTCAGCGATTCCTCGCGGTTGCCCATATCCCAGTAAATGGCTGCGATGCGCTGAAGCACCTTTGCAGCCTCAACTGTATGACCAGCATGGAGATGGAGTTCTACTTCAATGCGCAGTTCGCTCAGCCCTTCATCAAGCAATCCCCAGTTCACATAAATATCGCCAAGCTCGTCATGGGGCGCAGGCTCCTGAGGGGCCAGCACACACATCTTTTTCAGCAAATCGATTGCCATCTCAATCTGCTTATTCGCCCGATAATGCTTGACCAATTGCGCATACTCGTGCAGGCCAGCAGGCATATCTCCCTTTGGCGCAGATACAGGTGGCGTTGACGCATAAGATGAAGGTGGCGTTGACGCATACACGGCTCCCTGAGCAGGCAGCACCTGCTTCAGTTGCTGCACCACCGCCTGCGCCCGCTCAATTTGCCCGGCTTGCTGATAAGCTTTCGCCAGCGCCAGCGAGATTTCCACATCCGGCGCATGATGCTCCTCATTATCCTCACGTGGGCGCGCCGCCCAAACGGTGGCTTCAACAGGTGAGCGCCGCGACGCAACGGCGGCTTCTTCCAGTTCATGGACAGCGCTCATGGCATTCGTTGCGCCACCCTGGTCGAGGAAACACTTTGCAACAGCATAGCGGCAGAGGACTTCCATGCCTGGCCCATTCATTGCCTGCTGATAGCTCAGCGTTGCTTCACTAAAGCGCCCGGCTTGCTGCTGAACCTGCCCAAAACTATAGCGCAGGTCTACATTGGAGGGCGATGCCTCCACCGCCTGAGCATATTCACGCGCCACCACCTCATAATAGCGCTGGCCGTCTCCACGCAGCGCCTTGAGCAGACGTCCCAGCACTTCCAGTGCCCCCACCCGATTGGCTCCAGCGCCAATCGCCCCCACCATGCCTGGCGCGGCGCTCGATCCAACCCCAGTCGCCACCGCAATCTGCCAGCGCGCCAACGCTACCGCATTGCGCGGATCAAGTTGCAGCACTCGCTGATATTCGCCAATCGCCTGAGCCGCACGACCAGCTTTCATTAAGGCCAGCGCATAATTCAGGCGCATTGGCACATGCTGAGGATTCTCCTGAAGGGCCTGCTCATATTCCTGAATCGCCTTGTCAGGGTAGCCGATGCGCAAATACGATTCCGCTGCCGTCATGCGTTCGCGCATCAACTCCTCAGTGCGCCCATGCGACGCGAGCAGATTAATCAGGCGCACGCGATAGGTGAGATTATTCGGCTCAAGCTCCAGAATACGCCGATAGGTCGCAATGGCATCATCAACATGCCCATTGACCAAATAGGTATCGATCAAAATAGCATACTTTGTGATCGCCTGCTCAGTCTTTCCCTGCTTGACATAAATCTCACCCAACATTAGATGCACATCCAGGTATTGCGGCGCGATCTCAATCACGCGCAGGCACTCTTCGATAGCGGCCGTCAGCAGTCCATGCGAGACATACTTCTCAATATCGCGGACAGCGGTAATCACCTGAGACCGCAGCGGCTCAGGAAGCGGGGGGATCCCACTGGGAACAGGGCCTAAAGCCCCGCTGGGCGAGCGCAGGGGGGCAGAACCCACGCCAGCCGCGCCAAGCAACGCCTTGAGCGGATCAGATGCCGTGCCGACCACCGAAGCGCCACTGGATGCCGCGCCATACGCCAACGCCGCCAGCGGGCCAGAGGGACCACTCGCCCCCTGCATTGGACCAGGAGATATGACCGCTGGCTGAGGCGCAGACTGACCAGCCAGTGCATTGAGCGCCTGTAATGGACTCGACATCTGCGCCTGCTGGGCGCTCACCGGAGCCGGGCTAGAGAGCCAACCTTCATCAGCGCTCGCAGGAGGAAACACTTGCCCACCGGCAGTGTTCCCAAAAGAGATAGTCGGAGGTTCATCAGGCGGCGAGAACGAGCGAGAAGCGCGCTCAGGGATGCTGGGGCGATCAGGCGAAGAACCACGCTGGCCGACGGTTACCGTTGGTGGCTCAGCAGGCGCTTCCGCCGCCATACCCTCGTGCATCTCGGCCTCGGCCATCATCTGCTCAACTTCCGCGATCTGATCCTGCCAGCCGCGACTCCGCAGGAAGCCCAGGAGCGCATTATAGACCGTCTCGGTCTGGTCCAATTCGCCCAGCGCGCGATGCGCCTCAGCAGCCTCATGGCACAGTTGGATAAGCTGATCCGATTCCTCCAGGGTCAACGCATCCAGATTCACCCGATCAACGGCCTCATCGAAATGCTGGGCAGCGGAGCCAAGATCACCCATTGCCCGATAGCACTGGCCCAGCGCATAAAAGCAGGAGAGCGCATAGTCAGGATCATTGAGTAATTCACCAAATTGCTCAATCGCCTCTTCCCAGCGTTCCTGCTCTTGATAGAGCCAGCCGAGAAAATAGCGGGCATCAGGCCGATCAAAGCCGCTGCTGATGATCTGCTCGCACAGATCAATCGCTTCGTCGATGCGCCCTTCCGTCTGGGCTGCCTGCGCCTGTCGTAGCGCGCTGGCAACCTGTGCCGCTGTCATCCGTTTGCGCCCACCTTGATCGCTGCCACCCCCGCGACTGGCATTGCCCGCCCCTTTGCCCCCTCCCTGCGCTGGTGGTGTTCCTTTCTTCGCCATGCTGTTCCCCGTCCTGCCCATGCAGTCTGCGCTCAACGCCTCTGGCCCAGCGGCAGCGTCCCGCGCCGCTGGTGAGGCCATCCCCGGCGTTGTCGCCGGGGGAACAGAGAATGTGCCTGTTGATGAACTTGCCTGAAGCCCGGCGAGTGGTCCGGTCCACAGCGGAACCCCACCCTCGCTGAGATCAGACGAGGCCGAAACCGCATAGACTCCTGGCGACTCACGGATCGTCTTACCCGGCACTGAGTCGCCAGCCGAGCTGTCCGCAATGGAGGCAAGCAGTTCCTGCGCCTGCCTGTTCCCAGGATCGGCGCGTAACACCTCCTCACAGTGCAGGCTAGCCCTGGTCAGTTCACCCCGTTGGATATACGCACGCGCCGCAGCAAGATGCGCCTGAAGCGCTGAGGAACGCTCCCGCTTGCCCTCAAAATGGGGAGCAAGCCGCTCGTATGGCCCCGGCTCCTCAGGCAAGAGCTGTGCTGCTTTCTGCCAGGCAGCTTCGGCACGCGCCGCCTGGACTGCATCGGCATAGTAATCCCCTAAAGCCAGATAGCTCCGAAACGCATCCGCAGGCCGCTGGAGGATTACAGAGAGTTCAGCCACCTTACCCAGCGCAATCACATTGGCAGCATCCTGCTCAAGCACATACTGATACTCTACTAATGCCGCTTCCCATTGCCTGCTCTGCATGTAGCAGAAACCCAACCCGCGATGCGCGCCGGGATCAGCAGGAAACTCTGCCAGCGCCCACTGATATTGCCTGGCTGCTTCAGCCCACTGGCGATCCCAGCGAAGGCTATCGGCCTGGCTCATAGCCGCCGCAAACATCTCCCGATTCCCTGGCATGAACTCCGATCCCTCTCAAGCGCGTTCCCTACGCAGGTCATCTCTCGGCGCGCTACGCCAGGTTCATGCTGGAGGTTCGTCAACGTTGCGCCAGCAGGCCAGTTGTGGCGGCGCCTGCCCGCATCCAGCCATGCCCCACTCGCGCCTAGTATAACACAACAGCGACAATCCCCTCTGGCTTGGCAAGCAGCGTGGTGAGCCTGGGCGCTTGCTATATTGCCTGCTGGAGCAGCGCTGTAGCCACTGAGGGCGTTTCTGTGCTGTGGTACTAAGGTACTAGCAAAATCGCAGAAGCGCTATTCGCTGCTTTGCTACCTTGTCTAGCAATTTCCTGGCCGTTTTTCCACCGGCGTGGCGCCTGCCACGATCCTGCCGCCACAATGCTGCCCAGCCTCCTGGAGAGATACAACTAGCCCCGATAATTGATAAATTGCAACTCAACAGGGTAATCCTGGTGCTTGAGCGCCGCTATCACAGCTTGAAGATCATCACGGCTCTTCCCTACCACCCGGATAGCGTCACCCTGAATCTGCGGGCGAACCTTAGGATGCTGATCACGAATCAGCTTAGCAATCTGCCGCCCCAGCTCTTGCGAAATCCCCTGTTGCAGCTCAAAGGTCTGCCGAACCTGACTACTCGCCGCCGGTTCAACCTTCCCCGGCTTTAAAATCTTCAGGGAAAGATTGCGCCGCACCAGCTTGCTTTCTAAGACATCGCGCACGCTCTTCAGGGTGAACTCACTATTGGTCGTAATAGTGATGCTCTTCTTCGCCTCGTAGCGGAGTTCTGTTTTCGTATCCTTTAAATCAAAGCGCGTCGTCACCTCGCGCCGCGTCTGATCCAGCGCGTTGATCAGTTCTTGCTCATCAAACTGCGACACTACATCAAACGAACTCTCTCCGGCCATCGCGTTCATCCCCTTTGCTTCCTCATCACAGGCTACATCGGCCTTATTGTACCCTACTGTGGATGGCTTGACAAATCGGCTCTCGTTGCTTGCACTCTTGTCCCCACTCCCAGGCTGGGATAGAATAGCCTTGCTATCTCTATGGTGCAGCAAGGAGCGCCCAATGAGCAGAACCACCAAAGCAGCCTCCCTCTACCAGTTGCAACAGCTTGATGGAGAAGGAGATCGGGTGCAGAGTGAGGCTCAGGCCATCAACACAGCGTTACAGAATGATGTAGCCGTGCGCCAGGTCACCCAGGAACGTGAGGCCGCGCAGCGCGCCTTGCACCAATACCAGCAGACCCTACGCGCTGCTGAGCAAGAACTGGCCGACCTGGCCGCGCGCCTCCAGAGCCATAACACCCGGCTCTATAGCGGCAGCATCACCAATCCGCGCGAACTGGGATCGCTGCAACAAGAAGTTCAACACCTGCGCGAGTTGCATAGCGCGCAAGAGGATCGCGTCTTGGAGGCAATGGCTACCGTAGACGATGCCCAGGCCCTCGTCGCCAGCAAAACAGCCCAACAAGAAACAACCCAACACATACGCCAGCAGGAACAGACATCCCTCACTGAACGTCAGCGCCAGGTGGAAGCCAAATTGGCCGAGCTACGCCAGCGAAGGCAGAGCCTCGCGGAAAACATCGAGTCCCCCTTGCTTCAGCGCTATGAGCAGATTCGCCGGACACGCGGCGGCAAAGCAGTGGCGCTGGCCGAAGGAGGCGCCTGTCAGGGCTGTCGCGTCACCTTGACGGCCAGCGACATGCAGCGCCTGCGCACGAGCGCCGAGGTGATTACCTGTAGCAACTGCGGACGCATGCTTTATCTCCCCTAACCTGGATGCGCCTGACCATTATCAACAGGGCGCCCAATCAGACCAGAAGAACATCGCTTGAGGAGGCAGCTATGATCAAGCCAGGACAGCGACTGATACTCCGCACGGATGGCGGCTCACGTGGCAATCCTGGCCCGGCGGGCGCTGGTGTCGTCATTGAGAACGAAGCAGGCAAGCTGCTAGCACAGGGGCACAAATTTTTGGGTGTGCTGACGAATAACCAGGCTGAATATCACGCGCTCATTCTTGGCTTGCAAGCGGTGGCGCGCTATCAGCCGGAAGCCGTGCAGGTCTTCCTGGATAGCGAACTGGTTGTCCACCAGATGAACCAACGCTATCAG
>Ga0209166_10002796_pt1 | contig 12906 bp, 14 predicted proteins | sample Coa_R1_3_FD_187151 | JGI IMG/M metagenome (GOLD analysis project Ga0209166, IMG submission 187151) | Surface soil microbial communities from Centralia Pennsylvania, which are recovering from an underground coalmine fire - Coalmine... | ecosystem: Environmental > Terrestrial > Soil >... | reverse complement strand
CGAGAATATCGATCTCCGTATGCTCCAGCATGTGCCCGATGTGCAGCGAGCCGGTCACATTCGGCGGCGGAATCACGATGGAAAACACCGGCCCCGGCGCATTCACATCCGCTTTGAACAGCTGCTCAGCAACCCAGTATTCCGCCCAGCGCGGCTCGATCTGCTGCGGTTCGTAAGCCTTGGCAATCTCTCGTGCCATTCGTCCCTCAACTTCCAGCCCTGGTTCTGGAAGCGCACCCACACGCGTCCTGTTTCGTCTGCAAAGTAATCTTTGACTATACGGGGGAAAAACTAGCTCCGTCAATTCAACGTCGATTGCGGTCCCGCCCTTATCTCCATGGTTTTGGGTGGCCCACCCTTTTGCCTTTGGCTTTTGAAAGAGTGGGCATTCCGCACTTCGGTTTTCGGTACCTCGCCTAACGAATGATCTCTCATCACTTATTATTTTTATGTACTTTTGCTCGGGTGCCCGCAGGCGCTTTGCTCTTCAATTTGAGCTGATTGTAAACAATGGCGGCACGGATGAGATTTTTTAGGGCGCGCGTGTTGAGCTTATCGTCCGCGAACAAATCGATGGCTCGCCATTTGTTGCCTTTGAGGCCCGCGTTGAAGAGCTTGTCGGGATCTGCGAGGCTGGCTCCGTTGGAAAAGGTGAGCTTCACTTTGTCCTTGTGTGCGTTGGCGACCGCGATCATTCCGTCGCGAGACCAGACTGGGCTTCCCATCCACTTCCATTCCTCGATGATCTCGCGGTCGGCCTCGAGGATGGTTTTGCGAATGCCGGCGAGCGTTTTGCCGCGCCAGTCTGTGAGTCCTTCGATCAGTTGGTCAATACGTTCCGATGGATTCATTGGATCTTTATGCCTCCAACTCTTGTCCCGTTTTCATGCCAGTCGTTTTATTGGCCGATTTCTTCGAGAGAAGTCGTCGAAGGATATGGCCTTTCCACATCCACAGCCCCGAAAGGAGCAAAACAGGAAGAAAGAAATACCGAACAATGGGTGCGTAGTATTGAGTATCCGAAGGCGAATCATAGATGTAACCAATCATCGGAATGCCAAAGATAATGTGAATCCAGCGGGAAATCGAACGCTTGGTGGCTTCTTTCATGATGGATTCTTCTACCTTTCTGAAATAACTGCTTTGGGTCCCATTACCGAACTGCGTGGCATATTCCGCGGTCCGCAACTGGGAGGCGCCGAACTTCATCACCGAACTTCATCGCCTCACTACCAATGATGAGGCCGATGTGGGTCGTTTGGGCGGTGAAGAGGGGCACGGCATGCGGTGCCCCTACGGACTGTCAGTGAGTGTGTGTCATCTGGTACCAGACCGGAACATAACCGGCGAGAGCCAGAGCCGTGAGAACCGCTACCCCTGTAACCAGGCGGCAGGTGTTGGTCGACCGCTCCGCGATAGGCAAGGCCATCAACCGTCCATAGGCGATGAATGCGGCGATTCCTCCTAGTACCAGGTTGACGGGAACGAAAAAGTTGGACTCGCCGCGAACGATGTGAAATATAGCTGCGAGGATCATGATCAGCGTCAGGCCGATGGCGGCAAACGGCGTGAGCTTAGGTTTGACTCCAGTCATCGCCGGCAGGATCAGGCCGATACCTCCCAAAAACTCACAGGCTCCGATGAAAACAAACAGGCCTTGCGGCACGGCAGAAAACCAGGCCACCTGATGGAGCATGTGGTTCCAGACGGCCGGGTCGTAAGCGAGGACTTTGCCGAAGCCGGTGAAGCTGAAGAAAACTCCCCAGAGTATTTGCAAAGTCCAGAGCAAGATATTGAAGGCCTTCGCTGAGAGGGATGGATGTTGATTCAAGTGATTCATTGTATTCATCTCCTTACTGAAGTGATTCCCGCGTGGAAGCAGAAACATCAGCTCTGCTGCGCAGGTTAAATTTGGGAACCCTCCGAAAAGGGCGCCGAAATTCATGACTTTTGAGCCGCCTGAGGCGGCCAGTTGGGCGTTTCAATCCCAAACTGCTTGGCGTACTCCGCGTTGAGCCGCTGCCAGCCGCCGAACTTCATGGCGTCGGGGCCAACCATGCGGCCAATCGGAGCTCCGCTGAGAAGGCGATCCAGAACATCGAAACAAATATGCCACCCGGCAGCGCCCATGGCGATGAAGCGATGACCGATGTTGGTCCATAGCGTCAGGCGCGTGCCGCCAGCCAAGGCTTCGAGTTGCCACCGCATGTCGAAGCCACCCCACTTGTACTCCAGCACCTCGGGAGTGTCGGCTCGCGTCACGGTTGTTTCGGTGACATGAGGCGCAGGCGCGCCCACCGTGGTGAGCTTCACCGTGGTTCCAACCGTGCCCAAGTTCCCATCGGCGTCGAAGGGAGCCCACTCACGCAGATGCGCTGGGTGCGTAAGCGCCTGCCAGACTTTCTCCGGCGAGTGGCGCAATTCTCTGACGAGAATCAGCGTCCATTTGGCGCCGTCCTTTTGTATCTGTGCCCCCCTCGCCGGACCCGGAGTGTACTGCTCGAGTTCGCCCATCTTCTTCTCCTACTCGCTTTCCCGCGGGCACGGCGTGCCGTGCCCCTACGGATCGAATGCTGGTGACCGGGCGCCCTACCACTTGGCCAGTTGCGTCAGCTGAACAAGATTGCCGCAAGTGTCCTTCAGCATCGCAATGGTCGAGCCGGTCACGTCGGTGGGCGGCATCGTGAACTCGGCGCCGCGCGCCTTGATCCGCTCGTAGTCGCCCTTGATATTGTCGGTGAAGAACATGATCGCGGGCTGGTTCTGCTGAAAAATCGCCTGCTGATACTCTTTGGCTGCGGGGTTGTTATTCAGCGCCAGCTGCAGCTCCGTGCCGTCCGGCTCCTCGGGCGAGGCCAGCGTCAGCCAGCGATACGGGCCCTGGCTGAAATCGGTTTTCTTGGCAAAGCCCAGTACCTCCGTATAGAAGCACAGGGCTTTGTCCTGGTCGTCCACGTAAATGCTGGTTACTTTGATTTTCATTTTATTTCTCCTTTATCACGATCGCGGTTTGGGCCGCGTCGTCTTCTCCTTGTCTTCCTTTTCGTCGGTGTTGCGCTCTTTGGTGTTAAAGATTCCATGCGGTCGAGGTGGCGTTCGAGAGCATCCACGTGAGCGGACCAGAACCGGCGGAACTGAGCCAGCCAGGCTTCCACCTCCTGAAATGGTTCAGGTTTGAGCTGATAGAGACGGCGTTGTGCGTCCACAGTGGACTCCACGAAACCGGCCTCGCGCAGCACACGCAGGTGCTTTGACACCGTCGGCTGCGGCATACGAAGTTGACGTTCGATCTCTCCCACCGACTGTTGGGACGAGACCAGCAGGCTCAAGATCGCGCGGCGGTTCGGCTCCGCAATGATTTCGAAGACAGATTCCATGCTCTTCGTATACTCCACAGAGCATATACGTGTCAAGGCATATTTGCGAGAGGCCCCAGGCCACGGTTTCCGCCGGCGTTCGGGCATGCCCTGCCCGGTGCGTTTAGGCGGCTGCCATTCAGAGCGCTGCGCGCTCCGGCTGCCGTGAGGATGAACGCAACAGTGCACCGGCTTTTGTGGGTTGAGTTGTAGGTTAAAGCTGTAGGAACCAATCATTCCTACTAAGTCCCGCATCATATTGCAGAGGCGCGATTTGGGGTGCGGCAACCTCGATTCCGCTTTTCCCAATAACTCCCGCGACCCTATGTTTGGCGAGGCTCAATAAGTTGTTATTGAATCATGGGTTCTCGACGGATTACGGCCGGTCGGTCGCGCCTTAACTCTTGAGCAGCGTACCCTTTGAGGTTTTCGCAAAAGCAGGGCACTCAGGGGCTTGCATCTGTTCAAAAAATGCGGACTCCATTCAGAGATCGCGTTGCATCACGGAGGGACGTCGCAGTCGCCCTCGGCTCCGCAAATCCACCAGTCCAGCGTCTCCGCTCACTCACTCGTTTGGAATCCGCACTTCCAGAAACACGTCTTTAAGCTTTCTGGAATAAACACTTCCGAAATGCAGGACTTAAAACTCTTTAGAATGAACACTTCCTAAAAAAGTGGGGAGGGGGTGCACCAAAACCGTGGCGGCACAATTCCTCAACGCGCAGCACCGTCGTTGAGTTAATCCTGGAAACATTTCTCAGGGGAGGGAACTGCTATTTCTTTGCGTTCAACTCTTCGCGAACCATCGCTTCCACGACGGGCTTCAAGATTTCTCGTGTAACAGCTTGCAACATGTCCGGGCTCATCTTGGAGAGCACTTTCGCCACGAGGTCATCCATGCTGGGTTCGGAAGTTTTTGAGATAGTTTCAGGAACGGGCAACTCCTGGACTGCCGTTTCGGCAACATACTGCGCCTGTTCGCGAATCGCTTCGACTGTCGCCGCGGGCAACGTCACCTCTTCCGCATTGGCCAGCACGTTTTCGCTCAAGATCGGAGTGAGCGAATCAACGGTCGCGGCCGGATCGTCCGTAACGGTCTCTCTGTCCACCTCAGGTTCCAGCACTGTATGAGAATACGGGCTTGCCGCAGGAGAGCTCGTTGCCGGAGCATCCCATGCCGAAGCAAGCTGATTTGCTTTTTGCGCTTCTGCGTCCCACGGGCTGGGCACCGCAGAAAACCACGAACTCGCACCCGCCTTTTCGGACTCCGCAGCGGGCTCCGCATTCACGGGAGTGCTGACGGTAACCTCCGCCCTGACCTCCGGCATAATTTGTTCTTTTGAAAGCTCAGTGGCATCCGCTTCCCCGGTTGTTGTTGCCGCCGGAGTGTTGTGGCCCAGAGCTGCGGCCCACGCATCCGCCGTGAAGGGCGGCGCTGCTGGAACTGGTTTCGTTTCTGCCATCGGCGCGTCCGTAACCATCGCGCTTACACTTTGCTCGGCATTGGCCGCTTCTTCAAAACCCGATTTCTCTTTTTGGGGCTCCCAGGAATTGTTTCTCATTTTTCGCGCCGGCGCTTCGGAGAATGCGGTCTCGCGCCAATCCTTCGCCGGGCCGTTCACCGATTCCACTTCTTCCATCGCTTCATCGCCAGCGTCACGCCGCCAGGAGGCGCTTTGCTTCTCTTCTTCCTCCTCGACAACCTCTTCCTCTTCCGTTTCGTCGGACTTCCAATCTCGCTCTAGCTCCGGAGGGGGTGTTGTGGCATAGCCGAGAACTTCTTCTGGTTCGGTTTCCGGCGATTCCAGAAGGCTGCCGAATGCCAACGGCTGTGACGCCGCGTCAATCTTCACGGGTTCAGGCAGTCCTGGCATTTCTTCGTTCACTTCCATGCTCTCGGCCAAGGGGGTTTCTGGAACAGCAGGAATCGACCCCATGTGCGGGAGCTCAAGCGGAGGCGGCGCGGACCGCGGCGTCAGCATTTCCGCCACTCGTCTGGGCTCTTCCTTCACTGGTGGCGTCGCTGTCGCTCCGCCAACCGCAACGCCTGCTCGCGCCAGCGCGGACTTCACCATGGATATCAGCGGGTCCGGCGGAACAAACGGCTTCTTCAAGACGCCGTCCGCTCCAACGCGCTGCGCCTCTTGTTCGTCCAGCGGATCAAATGCGCCCACCAGCAAGATCACCGGAATGTGCGCCAGCGAGCTGTCTGACTTTACGTATTGGCATACCTCGTATCCGTTGCGCACTGGCATGAAAACATCGGCAAGTACCAGATCCGGGCGTATATCCGAAATTTTCCGGACCGCAGCTTCGCCATTGCCCACGGCAACAACGTCGATGCCCTGATCTTTCAGAGCAAGCCCGACCATCTTCTGGATGTTGCTGTTATCGTCCGCAACGAGAATCCTGGCCACTAAACTTCCTCCGGATGTAATTCACCCGTCTTATAAACGTCTACCGCTTTGCAGCCGCACCATACCGCAGCCGCCTTGCGGTCGCCACTTCAAGCTGTCTCCACTGTATTGGAGCATCCGGGGTATTTCGCGTCAATCGCAACGCAACAGGCGTGTGTCGGAAGTGAATATGGCCTCGCCCGCTCGTCCAGGGGCTTCCGCAGGGCAAAAAACAAGGGGTGCGGCCCTCACTTGCCGCACCCCTCACTCTTTCCTTAATCTGTCCAGCTCTGCAGCACCCTACCAGGGGACCAGCTTGCGCATGCCCTTCTTTTTCTTGCTGCTGGATTCCTTCTTATCCTTTTGCTTTGGGTCTTTGGGATCGCCGTTTTTCAGGGCCTCGCGGGTTTTCGCTGCATCGGAGCCTGGTGCCGGATCACCCGTTGCGGCCGGAGGGTCGCTCTTCGCCTCTGTTCCGCCCGCCGCTTCACTGGCTGCCCCAGCGCTGGACGGCGCCGACGCCGTGCCCGCATCCTTTGGCGGATCACTCGTCGCCGGGGCGTCTGCCGCAGGGTCGCTGGCAGGCGCAGTCACATTCTCCGAAGCACCGGTCGTTCCACTCGTGCTGGTTCCTCCAGGCGACACCGTGGCTACGATACCCGTGGTAGCTCCCCCCGCACCACCGATCTTAGTTTGTCCTCCACCGGTCAGAAGGTCCGCTGCGGACATCGTGTCGGTCTCGGGCTGCAAGTTTGGCGCTCCACTCCTGGCGGCGGAGTACAATTCGTTCGTCGGGCCATTCTTCAACATTCCCAGCGGTTTCTTAAACAGGCTTACATGCGGTCTCGGAGCATTCTGTTCAGCGGTCATCCACGCCGTTGCAGCGGGATCGGGTTGCGGTATGGGCGCTCCAAACGACTTCAGTTTGTCCTTGGCATCGGTCACCATGCCGGAAAGCGGATAATTCTTCACGATTCGCCCGTAATACAGCGCCGCAACTTCTTTGTGCTCGCTCTTCTCGAGGATGTCCCCCAACATCCACAGGGCCCGGTCCGACCTGCTATAGAGCGGATATCGCTCGGTTACACTGAGCAACCTTGCCGCCGCCGCGCGCCTATCGCCCTTCACGTAGTAGTAGTACCCGATGCGGTATTCGCCCTCCGCGAGCACTTCCTGCACTTCCCTCAAGTGTTGCTGCGCCTGGGGCGCCAGCGGGTCATTCGGATATTTTTGCAGGAAGATTTGGAACTCCTCCTCCGCCGCGATTGCATGAGTCCTGTCCCGGTCCGGCTTTTCCATCTGCCGGTAGTGCGCCATCGCCACTTGCATCTGGGCATACGTCGCTTCCGGCAGGAAAGGGAAGAACACTTCAAAGTCCTTGTAGCCGGAGACCGCCAGCGCCAGGTTCGAGGTCCCGCCTTCTTTGTAATACGAATCCGCGATCGCCAGCTTTGCCTTCGCCAGATACTCGCTGTCCGGGTACGTATTGATGAGCGTCTGCATGCTCAGCCGGCCAACCTCCTGCCGGCCATGCTTGATGTCGTCCATCGCTTTGTCGTATAGGATCTTGTCCGGCTGCGCGTTATTGTCCACGCTTGTCGATTTATTGATCTTCTTCTTTCGATGGAAAATCTGGGCGTTGCTCGTCGTCGCTCCCAATAAAATAAGCGCCCCTAAAACGAAGCACGCCACACCCTTTGCGGCGATGCGTTGCTTTGCGAACATACAGCTTACCGTTTGGCCCAAACTTCACCCCTCTCGCGAATGTCAGGTTCCTCGCTTAATCTTCGAACAAGACCGCTGAAAACAGGACGTTCCCGTCCGTTGATTGACTGGAAGCATCGATTATAACCTGAACGAAAGGCCAGGTGGAGCAAGAACTTTGCCTCTCAGGACAGCCAAGGCTAGTCGCCCAGGAACCCTCCTCCTCTGTGATGCACACCTTCGTCCCCCTGGGTTGCCCCGTTTCCATCCCGCACGTCCCATTTTTCACCGAGTCATGGCTATGGCCGCCTGGCAGCAGTCAGAATTGCCTCTATTTTCCCCTGCAATCTTCAAACTGGAGGTTACCGGCAATGATCGGTGGGGGCTCGCCGGTACTTCGGCATCGCGCTGATTTTTGGCTTTCGCAGAAGCGACTACCTCGAAAAATATCCTGTCTTTGCCCGAATGCTAATCCCATCCCGCTTGGGCTTGATCACAATTTTCCGGAAGCTGTCATCCTTGAGCGGGTCTTTCGGGTAATAACCCAGTTCGTAAGAGGTTCGTAGTTCCTCGGCGATCTGCCGGAAGTAGGTGTGTGGGTCCGTCGTCTGCGCATCGATGTGGGCGCCGCCCGTTTCTTTTGCAACGCGGTCCATCACGCTCGTCCCGTACTTATTTCGCGCCGTCAGCTTGCCGTGCTCCTTCTCGGTGTAACGAATCGCGTACACCAGCACATTTTCCCGCTGCGCCGTCTCGATTGTCGTCATCATGTCGTGCGAACTCGAGTTGTCTTCTCCGTCGCTGAAAAGCAGGATCGCCCGCCGCCCGTTTTCCTGCGCCAGTTTGTCCGTGATCGAATAATAGATGGAGTCGTAGAATGCCGTTCCCAAATCCCGCGACTCCGGAGGACCGAGCTCCGGGAATCTGCCGGTGGACTTCTGGTACCGCTTCCAGTCGTCCAGCAAGTCCGCGCCCGAGTGCGAAAAATCGCTCACCAGCCGGATGTGGTTCCCAAATCCCACCAGAAACACGCGGTCCTTGGGACCGAGCACATCCTTGAAAAAAACTTCCAGGTCGTTCTTGTGCTGTTTCGAGAAATGATCCTGGCTTCCGCTGGCATCCACCACCAGCCCGAGCGTCAGCGGCACATCCACGCTTCGCGCAAAAAATGCAATCTTTTGAGGTACTGCGTCTTCGAAAACCTCCACGTCATCCTGCGTTAGATTGTCCACCAAAGCGCCGCGCCCGTCTCGCGCAACGAACGACACGCTTACCAAATTGACCTTAACTTTTATCTGCGGATCTTGCCCGCGGCTCGCCGCACACGCCCACGTCAGCACTACCGCGCCGGCCGCAACCAGCAGTCCAGCTCGGGCTCGCCGTTTCATTTCAGCTCGGCCCACATCAAAGCGGAGTCTTCTCTTCACCGCGCGCTTCCAGGTAGACCAACTGAAACAGACTGCCCGTTCCGTTCGGCGTGATTCCCACGATGTGCTGTTTTTCTTTCGCACCGGCCTTGAACATCTTTCCTCCCGGATCCGGCCGGTCATCCTGGCAGGTTAGTTCGTGGCTGCCGCTCTTTTTGTCCTTGTCGTTTGCCCCGGGAGGATGATTCGTGCAGTCCAGGACCTTTCCGTATTTCCCCAGGGCCTTGTGATAGAAGGCCGCCACTTTCTCCGGCGAATCATTTGACTCCATCTTCAGGACTATCAACTTGAATCCAAACGTGCTGCCCCACAGTCCGAGCTTCGCCGCGGCGGAATCGTCTTTCTCCTCTTTGTGCGGCCGCGATCCCGGATACAACGGCAGTCCTGCTTCCTTTGCCGTCGCTTGCGCGCTGATCACCAGCCCTCCCGCATCTTTTCCATCTTTCCCGGTCACCGTCACATTCACGCCGCTCTTGTCCTTCTGTTGGCCCACCGCGGAAAGCCCCGTCAAACTGATCACTCCGCAGAACATCGCGCTGATGAAAACTGTCCGCTTGGCGAATCCCTCTAGCTCCGCCCAGCGTTCAAAGCCACGTTTTCTCATTCCACCCTCCTCTTAAACCGTCCAATTCTCTCTAACGAAACAGAAGCGCCCTTGTTTCATGCCCAATCCAAATCCCTGTCCAGACATACGAAGCCTTCGGACTCAAAGTTCCCAGCAAGACTCCAAGCACCTTCCCCTTTTCCTCAGTTCGGGGCCCCTTGAACAGAGATCCCGGGAATATTTTCAGGTTCACGGCGGTATTGCTTGATGATAGGGTGTATTCGACATCAGGACCCGTATTCCATACTCAAGGAAGGTGCGAATGAAACGTGCTTTGGCTCTAATGGTTTTGCTCGCTGCTATGCCCGTGGTTGCTCCTCTGGCGCAGGAGGTGCAAAAGCCAGAAATGGCAAAGATGACGCTGAAAGTGGGTGACGTTGCTCCGGATTTCACACTTGTCAGCAATCAGCACACGACCGTAAAGCTCAGTGACTTGCGCGGCAAGAAAAACGTCTTTCTCGCCGTCTACGTCCTTGCCTTCACCGGCGGTTGAACGAAACAACTTCAGGCGGTCCAGGCTGGAATCGCCTCGGGTAAAATCGACACATCGGATACGGATGTCTTTGGAGTCAGCATCGATAGCCCCGCCGCGAACGCGGCCTTTGCCAAGCAGATCGACGTAAAGTTTCCTCTCCTTAGCGACATGAACCACAAAATGCTCACTGCTTACGGCATTCTGAAAACCTACAACGTTCAGAGCCAGGAGTTCGAGTGGGCGCAGCGCGCCAACATCGTCATCGATAAAGAGGGCATCATCCGCCACATCGAAGAAGGCGACAGCGCCGTCAATCCCAACACCGCAGTCTCCGTGTGCACCGACCTCCATAAAAAAGAAGCATCAAAATAAGTCTCTCTTGGGCCGGCCTCGAGCTGCGGGACCTTGCGTCCGGCAGCTCGAGGTTCAATCCCGCCGAGTTTTTCATCTCAATCCATTCAGCTACGCTGTAGATCTCGCTCGTAAGTCGCTTCTCCTGAAATTCCTCGATATCGTTCCCTTACTCACGGCCGCGCATACAGTACGCGATACCTTCGCGCCGGCGGCTCCTCCCTGTCAAAATATTCTTCGAAGCTTTGCTCTGCGAGCCCGGCGCGAACGAACTCCTCTAGCTCCGTCCGCGTCAGCGGCCATGGCAGCTCTCCCTCCGGCTCGTCCGCCTCCCGCCCGCGGACTATCGCCAGCAACTTGCCTCCTGGTCCGACAAACCCCGCGATTCCCCGAATTGCTTGTGTGCGAATCTTGACGGGGAGCGCTTGCACCGTATTCGCCTCAAAAACGAAATCAAATGCGCGTTTCCATTCCGCCGGCGGCTCAAATAAATCCGCAACTCTGTAGTTCACTTCACTCTTCGGAAATCTCTTGCGCGCCGTTCGAATGGCTGTCTCCGAAATATCAAAAGCTGCCGTTTCGAATCCCCACGCCGCCAATTGCTCCGCGTCATCGCCAAGCCCGCACCCAATCACCAGCGCTTTCTTGCCGGCGGTGATTTGCGGATTGGCCTTCCAGAATTCAATCAGACTGGTATTCGTCCCATGGTCCGCCCAGGGCACGACGCTCTTGCCTGCTTCTCCTTCCTTGTAAAGGACTTCAAACCAGCCCGTCGGATCACCCTTTCCGATGAACTCCGCCGCCAATTCCCGGGCTCGCCTTCGATCCATCTTTTCGTCACCGGCCCATCGGCTATTTGCCCGCCGAAAGGAATTTGCCGATCGTTTCGTTCAAGAATTTAGCGTCCGCTGGATCAGCCGCCGCGCCCGCCGGGTGTCCCCACAACGACGGAATCGGCGTCAGCGTCACCGTCTTCATAAAACGCGCCTCGTATTTCGCGTCGCTCACAGGAAAATACAAATCCGTCGCCGACGGCATGTACAAAAACGGAACTTTGATCGACCCGAGCGCCTTCTCCACGTCTCCGCCAAATCCCGGCGTGGTTCCCACGTCATGCTTTTCCCAAGTCCTCATCTGTAAGATCAAATTGTTGGCGTCCGCCCCCGGAATAAAGTTCGTCTTCAAGTCGTTCACGAAGCTCTCGAAAGTTGTGCCCGGCTTCGCTCCCTCCCGCCACATCTCTTTCCGCCACCACTCCTGCGAAAAAAGCCAGGCAGTCCAGACAATCGCAAACGCCTCGATCCCCTTCTTCGGCTGCTCCTTGTAGTCGCCGTTCGCGAATACCGGATCCGTTGTCAGCGCAGTTATTTCGCTCTCCAGACGAACTATGCCATGACCATAGGTCTTCGCCGTCCCGGAAGTTGCCACGATGCGAGCCGCAAAACTTGGGTAGCTCACGGCCCACTGGAAAGCCTGTTGCGCACCCATCGAAAATCCCACAATCGCGCGCAAGTGCGTGATCTTCAGCTCCTCGGTCAGCAGCCGGTAGACCGCTTCCACGTTGTCGCGAATGCTCGTCACCGGAAATCGCGGCCCGTGATACGGCTCCGGCGTGTTGCTCGGTGAAGAGGAGTTGCCGTTGCCAAATAACTCCGTGGCCACCAGAAAGAGCTTCGACGGGTCGAGAGCTTTGTCCGCTCCAATCAGCCATTCATAGCCGTGAAAGTTCGCCATGTAGTGCGACGGCAACAGCACTGCGTTGTCCTTCGCGGCGTTCAATTTGCCATACGTTCCGTAGACCACCCGTGCCTGCGGCAAAGTCACGCCGCTCTCCGTCTTGAAATTCGCAATCACAAACTCATGACGTTCGCCTTTGTCCGCTTTGCTCTCCGCCGGCTCTTGCGCAAGGAGCATCCGAGCATTCAGCCCTTGCAGAACAAAAAGAAAGAGAATTAGCTTTTTCATTTGGAACAATTTCCTCCTTGCGGAAGGCTGGCGCAACTCCCGATCGCGGCTAAAAGCGCTCGCGCTCGCCCGCAGCGGCGCAACGCGCGTATCAACTTCCGGCGGCAGGTATCCTATCACCCCCGCAAATTTCCAACAGCCTGCGCGGCTTCCTTGAAATGTACTCTTACTGGAAAATAAACTTCACGGACATCCCGCCCAACTCCGTTCCGTCTCCAACCCATCTTTCTCTCCGCCCACCGCGAGTTGGCGGCTTGCCATCACTATTTAACCTCAGTTCCACTAGTTATGATTTGGGCGACTGGCGGACAATATTTCTTCAATCCGTCGTAACATCATAGGAGAGACACATTCGTTCGGAGGCAGCTCATTGGGATCGGAACGACGTCGCACACCTAGATATACGTTCATCGCCACCGCCGAGCTTATTGAAGAAACCTCGGACGTGCGCATCGCTACGCGCGTCAGCGAGTTGAGCCTTCACGGCTGCTATCTGGACATGATAAATCCGTTTCCTGTGGGAACCCTCGTCCTGGTCAAGATTTCGGCTGGAGACGCTTACTTCGAAGCCAAAGCGAAAATCGTCTACTCGCAGCAAAACATGGGCGCCGGCGTTACCTTTCGCCAG
>Ga0209166_10002791_pt1 | contig 12922 bp, 4 predicted proteins | sample Coa_R1_3_FD_187151 | JGI IMG/M metagenome (GOLD analysis project Ga0209166, IMG submission 187151) | Surface soil microbial communities from Centralia Pennsylvania, which are recovering from an underground coalmine fire - Coalmine... | ecosystem: Environmental > Terrestrial > Soil > Unclassified... | reverse complement strand
CACCTATTTTGGCGCGACCGATGCGCCGTGGTTCCGCGCTCTTGCAGCCGGACTCATGACCGTCGTTGGCGTGATTCTCCTTGTGGCCTGCGTCAACCTCGCGAACATGTTGCTCGCGCGCGCCGCTGGCCGGGAAAAGGAAATCGCTACGCGTTGCGCTCTTGGAGCCAGCCGCGGCCGGCTCGTTCGCCAGCTCTTAACCGAGAGCGTTTTGCTGGCTCTGCTCGGCGGAGCCTGCGGACTTCTCTTTTCTCTGTGGGCCACGAAGGTGGAGTGGACCGAACTGGCGAAGCTCATTCATGGCTTACTGGGCGGTGGCCTTCAGTTTGCCGCGCTCACGCCGGACATCCCGGTGTTTCTCTACACGTTTGCTCTTTCGCTCGTCACGGGAATCTTGTTTGGCTTGTGGCCCGCTCTGCAATCTTCTCGAACTTCGCTCACCGAGGCTCTCAAAGCTGAGGGCAGCACTGGCGGCCAGCCGGCGACGACGTCGCGCTTCCGCAGCTTCCTTTTGGCGGCGCAGGTCGCCGTATCCATCTTCTTTCTGATTGGCGCGGGCTTGCTCTTGCGCGCTTTGGCGAGATCTGAAGCCATGACTCCCGGATTCGAGACGCGTTCCGTCTACCACTTGAGCGTGCGTCTGGGCGAGGATCCCGCGAAGGCCGCCATCTTGGAGCGGCAAATCATCGCTAGGCTGCGAGATTTGCCTGAAGTCGCAGATGTCGCGGTGGCCGATCGCTTGCCTTACGCGGGGACGTCCTCGCGCCCCTTCCTGCCGGAGACGAGCGCCGGAGCCGCCCAGGGCGCGCCGGGCGCCAGCCTCCTGAACTACGTTTCGCCCAGCTTTTTCCAGACCGTCAACATTCCTCTCGTCCGCGGACGAACCTTCACTCCCCAGGAAGCTGAGGCCTCGCTACCGGTCGCGATTGTCAGCGAATTAACGGCCCGCCGCGGCTGGCCAGGCGAGGATCCCATCGGAAAACGATTTGAGTTGGATCTGAAGTTCGATCGTCATTGGAGCGCTTATCAGGTCATCGGCGTCGCGAAGGACGTGCGGTTCTTCAGTCTTTCGCGAGTCGATCCCGCGTATGTCTACTTGCCCGCGAACCCCTCGCAAATCAACCGCCTCCTGTTCCGCGCGGCGCATAGCCCGAACGACACCATTGCGGCCGTGCGCGCATCGCTGGCCGGCTTCGATCGCAGCCTCCTGCCGACGCTCGGCTTCGAAAGCCTCGACGATTTCATGCGCTCCCAACAGTTGCTGCCGCAAGCCACCGCGCTGTTCACAGTAACTCTGGCGCTGTTGGCGCTCGCTCTGGCCGCCGTGGGAATTTACGGCGTCATGGCCTATCTGGTGGCGCAACGCACCCGCGAAGTGGGCATTCGCCTCGCGCTCGGCGCTTCGCGCGGAGACGTGTTGCGTCTGCTCCTGCGCCAGGGCATGGCTCCGGTCTTTGGTGGCGCAGGCTGCGGCTTGGCGTTGTCCACCGCGCTCTCCAGCTTGTTGCGCGCCGCCCTGGTCTTTCCCGCGAACCCGGATTTGCTCTTCGGTGTGAGCGCTTTCGATCCGCTGGTCTACGCCGGTTTGACGCTGTTGCTGGCTGGCGTGGCAGTGGCGGCCTGCGCCGTCCCCGCAAGCCGGGCCATGCGCGTCGATCCCGTGGTGGCACTGCGATACGAATGACGGATTGAAGTAGCAGGACAAATGACCAATGACGAAGGAAGACAGCAGGCCGTAAGCGGAATCCAGCAGCAAGAAAGAGAGCGCGTCATGAAGCAATGGTGGAATTGGCGAAAGCGGGAAAAAGAGCTGGAAAAAGAAATCCAGCACCATCTGCAAATGGCCGCCACCGAGCGCAAGGAACGGGGTGCATCCGTGCATGAAGCACAATCAGCAGCGCGGCGCGAATTCGGAAATGTGGAGTTGGTCAAAGAGGTGATGCGGGATAGGTGGGGCTGGCGCTGGCTCGAAGATCTGTTCGAAGACTTGCGCTATGGCCTGCGCATGCTACGCAAATCTCCCGGCTTCACCACTATCGCCGTCCTCACTCTCGCTCTCGGCATCGGCGTCACGACCGCGATCCTCAGCATCATTGACCCCGTCTTATTCCGGCCGCTGCCCTATGCCAACTCCGATCGACTCGTATCTGTCGGTTTCAGACACGCGGTCGAGCCTTTCGAGTTCATGTTCGGAAAGTTTTACTACGATTGGACCGATCACCAAACCGTCTTCACCGAGATGACGGCACAAAGCGCTGTGCCGAGGCCTTGCGACCTCACGGAGCGCGATCCGATGCGGCTCACTTGCAGCTACGTGCATCAGAATTTCCTTCCCACGTTAGGCATCAGACCCATAGTAGGGAGCAACTTCGCAACTGACGACATGCTCCCTGACGCGCCGCTGACCGTGATGTTGTCGTACGAGCTCTGGAAGAGCCGTTATAACGAACAGCCCTCAATCGTTAACCAGGTAATAGAAATTGATGGGGTCAAGGCACAGGTAAAAGCAGTCCTCCCCCAGGATTTTGAAATGCCAACTGCGCAGCCGACTGATTTGATGCTTCCCAATCAGGTCGATGTCTCTGCTGTGCGTGTCGGCTCAGTGCCAGAAAACATGCGAGTTTTCGCTCGCCTCAAGTCTGGAATTACAGCAACTCAAGCCTATGCCTCTTTGCAGCCATTATTTGAGCAAAGCCTCCAATCCGCTCCCCCTCAAATGCGCAGCGATATCCACCTCGTGGTGCGCTCTTTGCGCGATCGTCAAATGCACGACGTGCTCCCCGTAGCCTGGATTATGCTCGGTGCAGTGGTAATCGTGTTGCTCGTGTGTTGTGCAAACGCGGGCAGCCTGTTTCTTGCGCGCACAGCCGCACGTGAGCAGGAATTCGCAATCCGCGCGGCATTGGGCGCTGGAAAGAGGCGGATCTTATGTCAAACGCTTACCGAGGGACTGCTCGTGTCTCTTGTGAGCGGCGTGGTTGGCTGCATTTTGGCAGAAGCGTTACTCCGGACCTTCATTGCGCTCGCACCAGACGGCTTGTCATTCCTGCGAAAAGCCACGCTCGATTTGCGTATTCTTGTGGCAACGCTGGTAGTAGCTGTCGCCTGCGGAATCGCGTGCGGTTTGTTGCCAGTCTTGGGGCTGCGCTCCGTTGGGATTGCCGCGAGATCGGCGCAGCCCAGCAATCGGCCTAAGCTTCGCCGAATTCTCGTCGTTGCGCAGATCGCATCCAGCGCTGTTTTATTATCCGGTGAAGTCCTTCTTTTGCGAAGCTTGAACAATATCGATCGGCAGGATTTGGGTGTTAACTCAAATCATGTTCTTACCGTAACCGCGTCACTATCGCCCCGTCGCTACAATACGACTGAAAAGCGCATTGATTTCTTTCGCAGTGCCATTGCTGCTCTGCGTGGCATTCCGGGAGTCGCTTCTGTCGCGATGACGGATTCGGTGCCACCGAATGGCACGCGTTATTGGTACTCCTCAATGGCGATTGCGGGAAAGCCGCCGCTTTCATCTGAAGATATTGTCAGTGCACGAGCTGTTACGACAGACTATTTCAACGTTCTGGGTATACGCATCGTTCGGGGTCGAGGATTTTCCGATGCGGACGCTAAGTCTACCGAGCACCTGATGGTCATCAACCAAAAACTGGCCGCGTTGATGTTCCCGGATCAAGACCCGCTCGGCCAGCAGATTCGCTCAGAGAAGGATGGACCTTATTATCGTGTCATCGGCGTCGCGGCCGACGTGCGGAACGATGGACTAACCCGGCAAACTCTACCTGAGTACGACACTTTGCTCGGAGCAATTACGGACGAGTGGACGGATCGAAATACTTACGCTGGGACGCTAGTTATCCGAAGCGCGTTGACCACAAAGGCCGCCGCACCCTGGATCCGTCAGAGGGTTGAGGAGATCGATCCTTCGATACCGATCGAACTGCACGGTATGCAAGCTGACATCAGCACGCTTGCGAACCGACCTCGTTTTGAGACAGCCCTGCTCGGCTTTTTTGCTGCCACAGGGCTGCTCATGGCTTCCATCGGCCTATATGGCGTCACTGCGTACACTGCCACGCGACGCACCCACGAAATCGGAATCCGAACAGCATTGGGGGCTACCCGAATCGACGTACTGCGCTTAATCATGCGCGAGGGACTGCGGCTGGTCTTTCTGGGAGGTGGCATTGGGCTGGTAGCAGCTCTGTCCACTGCTCACCTGCTTCGAAGTTTGCTGTTTGAAGTTGGACCCTATGATCCAATGACATTCGTTTGCGTCGCCGTATTACTTACATTTATTGCCATCGCAGCGATTCTTGTGCCTGCCATGCGGGCGATGCGGGTCGATCCGGTGGTGGCGTTGAGATATGAGTGAGATGAGGACAGGAAGCCGCGAAGTAAGGAAGTAATGAGGCAAAGAGGACGGAGACAAGCTCGGTCGAGCAAAGTTCGTCGGCGGAGGATCAAGTCATGAAGCAATGGTGGAATTGGCGGAAGCGGGACGCGGAGCTGGAGAAAGAGATCCAGCACCATCTGCAAATGGCCGCCACCGAGCGCAAGGAACGGGGTGCATCCGTGCATGAAGCACAATCAGCAGCGCGGCGCGAATTCGGAAATGTGGAGTTGGTCAAAGAGGTGACGCGGGATAGGTGGGGCTGGCGCTGGCTGGAAGATTTGTATGAGGACTTGCGATACGGCCTGCGCATTCTCCGCAAGAGTCCGGGATTCACAGCGGTTGCCATTCTCACCCTCGCCCTCGGCATCGGTGCGAATACGACCATCTTCAGTGTTATCGACGCCGTTCTCCTAAGACCACTGCCATACCAAAATCCATCGCGCCTCACCATGATCTGGCAGAGCGACGCTGCGCATCGCTCAAGCGGCGCTTGGTTCAATACCTATCGCGAATTCGAGGAATGGCGGAAGCAGAGCAAGAGCTTCCAAAAGCTCGCCGCCTTCACTTGGGCTCGCGTACCCACGGTGATTCGCCTTAACGGAAAACCGGAGCACGCTGTCGGAATCCCGGTGAGCGCTGATTTCTTTTCCGCTCTAGGTGTGCGAGCGGCCTACGGCCGCACTTTCGTTCCCGAAGATTCACAAGAGGCGTGCGCCGCGGTGTTGTCCAATGCGTTTTGGAGAGGCGAACTGGCCTCAGCCAAAATCGTCGGCCAGACTCTGACGGTTAATGACACGCCTTGCAGAATTCTCGGCATCATGCCAGAGAATTTCTCCTTCTATCCAAAACAAACGCAACTCTGGACCCTGATCCCGGCACAAGGCGAATTCGCGGAGCATCCATGGGACTCGCTCGTAGGTGTCCTGGGCTTGCTTAGGCCCGGTGTGACTCCTACGAGCGCCCAAGCAGAACTCGCCGAGCTTCAGTCTCGCATCATTAGCGGAGCTTCGCCGGGTCTGCTTGCTCTCAAACCTGAGCCTGACGTTCTCGATTTGCAATCGGAATTTGTTTGGCTGACCGGGAGAAATCTGCGCACCAGCCTCATTGTGCTTCTTGCTGCCGTAGGTTTTGTCCTGCTCATCGCTTGCGTGAATGTTGCCACTCTGTTCCTTGGCCGCGCGGCTGAGCGAGAGAGAGAATTTGCAGTGCGTGCCGCGCTTGGTTCCACGCGCCTGCGTGTCGTTCGACAGTTGCTCACCGAAGCGCTGCTCCTCGCCGTCGCCGGATCAGCTTTGGCGATTTTGTTCGCGGTTGCAGCGATTCACTATTTGAATGCAACGAACTCGACCGACCTGCCCCCGGGTAATCCCGTCACATTAAACTGGCAGGTCCTACTATTCACTGCAGCGTTGAGCATTTTCGCGGCGTTCGTCTTCAGTCTTATGCCCGCCCGCGAAGCTTCACGTTATGAAATCAGCGGCTTGCTCAAAGCACAAAGCGGTGGTTCGCAACGCGCTGCAAGAACTTTCATCGTCGCCGAAGTCACACTCTCCTTGATGCTATTCGCTGGCGCCAGCCTGATGCTCGAAAGCTTTTTCCTTATGAGTTCGACGAAGCTCGGGTTTGAACCTGCTAATCTACTGACCGCGGATATCCATTTGCCGCAAACAACGTATTCCTCCTCTCAGCTGCGGCTCAATTTCTTCAGCATGCTCAAAACAAAATTTGCTGGCATCCCGGGAGTGGCTGGGATCACTTTCGCACCAATCGTTCCCAGCGGGAACAATCTTCTCAGTGTTGAAGAAAGGCTCGCGTCTGAGAACACGGCCCTAGGCCATAACGTCAGAGAGGCCGTCGTGGACGATGATTATTTTCGTGTGTTGGCTATTCGCTTATTGCAAGGAAGGGAGTTTGACTCCCGCGACCAGCAGCAAACCCTTCCGGTCGCGATCGTCAATGAGGAACTCGCAAAGGAATACTTGCGCGGAAGTCCCATTGGCCAGCATATCAAGCTGGGCAAACCCGATGACAAGTCTCCGTGGCTCACGATTGTCGGCGTCGTTGGCGATGTCAAGAGTTTTACGGTGTTTAAGGAAATGGCGTTTGTCACGGACCCGTGCGTCTACCGTCCGCTGCCGCAAGACGCGCCTGCCTACCTGTCGCTCTTTGTGCGGAGCCTGCAACATTCAGGAGCCCTCTCCCCCAAAATACGTGACGCATTTTCGCAGATGGATCCCAGTTTGCCCCCGCTTGATCTCATCACCATGAATGACTGGCTTGCTCAATTTCTCGCGCAGCCTCGCTTCCGTGCCGTTCTCTTGAGCATTTTTGGCGTGCTCGGCCTGGTTTTGTCCAGCATCGGGATTTTCGGCGTACTCTCTCAGTCCGTCACGCAGCGCCGCCGCGAAATAGGTATCCGCGTGGCGTTGGGCGCGCAGCACGGGGACACTGTGCGCCTCGTCCTGCGCGAAGCGCTTACGCTTACGGCCATCGGGATTGTACTCGGTGTCGCGGCTGCGCTAACGCTAACCCGGGCTATCTCCAGCCTGCTTTACGGAGTGTCTGCTGCCGATCCGCTGACTCTCGCCGCCGTGGCGCTCCTTATTTTTGTTGTAGCACTGTTGGCTTGCTACCTTCCTGCGCGCCGCGCCACACGCGTCGATCCGATAGTGGCATTGAGATACGAGTGAGAAAAAACGAGAAGGAAAGAAGTAAGGAAGTAATGAGGTAACGACAAGAAGCAGGAAGCGCGCAAGCGTGGAATCCGGCAAAAAGGGAGCGCATCATGAAACTCTGGTGGCTGTGGCGGAAGCGGGAGAGCGAGTTAGAGAAAGAGATTCAGCACCATCTGCAGATGGCCGCGACGGAGCGCGAGGAACGAGGCGCATCTTTGCGCGAAGCGCAAACTGGAGCGCGGCGGGAATTCGGAAATGTGGAGTTGGTAAAAGAGGTGACGCGGGATAGGTGGGGCTGGCGCTGGCTGGAAGATTTGTACGAGGACTTGCGGTACGGCCTGCGTGTGTTGCGCCAGAACCCGGCGTTTACGATAGCGGGTGTGCTGGCGATTGCCTTGGGAGTCGGAATAAACGTAGGAATCTTCTCCGTGCTGAACGGCGCTGCGCTGCGTCTGCTCCCTATTCCACACCCCGAACAGATCGTCAGCGTCAATCAGATCTTCCATGGACATTTTTCGCGCAACGTACACGGTGAAGGCAGCATGTTTTCGTATCCGGAATATCTTGATTATCGCGACCACAATCATGTCTTCACGGGACTGCTGGCCTACGAGCCCTTCGTGGAGGCAACTCTCGCCGCCCCCCGGATGCAGCAACTGATCGGAGCGCTGACATCCTGCAACTACTTTGACGTTTTGAACGAGCACCCGGCGCGAGGCCGCGGCTTCGTGGATTCGGATTGCGCTCCACCCAATGGAAATCCCGTTGTGGTGATTAGCGATGAATTGTGGCGTGGCACGTTTGCCGGCGACCTAACGATAGTGGGCAAAACCATTATGCTGAATCGCACCGCCTGCACAGTGATCGGAATTGCGCCGCCGCAGTTCACAGGCACGGACCCAGTTCCGAGCTCATTCTGGGCGCCCCTCCTGTTGCAAAGGAGTTTGGATTCCGAGGCTCACCGTTGGGCGGACGACAACACGAGTTGGCTGGCCCTGCTAGGGCGAACGCGACCGGGGGTCTCTATCGAACACATGCGGGCTGATCTTAGCGTTATTGCGGGGCGACTCGACCAGTTGCATCACGGGCGCAGCACTTCGCTGGCGATTTTCACGGCGAGATTCATGAGCAGGCCGGAAGAGCGGCAAGTTTTAATACCCATCGCGTCGGTGATTCTTGCCGCCTTTGGACTCGTGCTGTTGATTGCGTGTGCGAACGTAAGTAACCTGCTGCTCTCGCGGGCATCGGCGCGACAAAAGGAAATCGCGCTGCGGCTTTCGATTGGCGCGAGCCGGTGGCGGCTGGTCCGGCAATTACTGACGGAGAGCTTGCTGCTTTCGCTGGCCGGAGGAGCGCTGGGATCGCTGTTGGCGTTCTGGTCCTTCGCGGGCATCGCGCATTTCATCACGTCCCATCTGCCGCAGCAGTTCCCTGCTCCGGCGATCAATCTTGCTCCGGATCTGCGCGTGCTGGCCTATGCTCTGGCGCTGTCGCTCCTGACGGGCGCCGCGTTTGGTCTGGTTCCGGCTTTGCAAAGCTCGCGGCTCGACCTGAACACCGCCTTGAAGGCCGATGCCGGGTATTCCGCGACGCACACGAAGGGCGGAAGATTTTTGCGCGGCGCGCTCGTCGGCGCGCAAGTCGCCGTGTGCATGATTCTGCTGCTGGCCGCTGGGCTGTTGCTGCGCGGACTCTACTATGCGCAGACTGTGGACCCAGGATTCGATGTGAAGAACGTTGCCCAAGGGTATTTCAATCTACAAGCGCAAGGCTACGACGAACAGCGCGCGACGGAGTTCCTGCGGCGATTGCGCCAACGGCTAGAAGATTTACCCGGGGTGACTGAAGTAGCGCAAGTGGAGAGCGCTCCGCTAAGCGACGACCATAGCGCGGATCACTTCTCACTCGACGGCCAGAGCGGGAAGATCCAGATGGAGTACAACCACGTTTCGCCCAAGTACTTCGCCGTTGTGGGCGTTCCCATTGTTCGGGGTCGCAACTTCGCGCCGGAAGAAGGCAGCGACGGTTCGTCGGTAATCGTCACGGAATCCACGGCGCGCCGCTTGTGGCCTGGACAAGATCCACTTGGGAAGACGCTGCGGGAGAGCGGCGTACAAGAGTACGCCGTGATCGGTGTGGCCAAGGATGCCCAAGTATCGCATCTGGGCCAGCTGGATACGATGTATCTCTATTTGCGGGCTCAGCCGCACGACAGCCTACGCACGTTCGTGCTGGTTCGTTCTGCCGGCAGTGCTATAGACGCAGCGAAAAGTTTTCGCGATGCCGCGCAATCGCTGGATGCCAGCCTGCCCGTAAACGTAACCAAGCTCGAAGACAACTTCGAAGTCTGGCGCGCGCCATCGCGCATCGTCGCTGGACTGGCCGGGGCTCTGGGCGGTTTAGCGTTGCTGCTGGCTTCGATTGGCGTGTATGGCATGGTCTCCTACAACGTCAGCCGGTCCGTGCGAGAAATCGGTATCCGCATGGCGCTGGGTGCCGAGGGCTCGGAGGTGATGAGCCACGTGTTGCGGCAGGCCATGCGTCCGGTGGTGATCGGGGTGCTCGTCGGGGTCGGAGCGTGCGCAGGCGTATCCTGGCTGCTCTCCAGCATGCTTTTCGGGCTCAGTGCGTACGACCCTATCGCGTTTACTACGGTGCCTTTGTTCCTTCTGTTTGTAGCCCTTATCGCTACCTACGTGCCCGCGCGAAAAGCGATGCGCGTCGATCCAGTGGTGGCCCTGCGATATGAATAGAGCAAGAGAACTAGGCGGGGACGCGCGACGTAATGAAGCAATGGCAAGCGAAGGTGGTCGCCAAGTTTCGAAAACTCGACGAAGAAGGAGAGCCAGCCATGAAGCAATGGTGGAATTGGCGGAAGCGGGACGCGGAGCTGGAGAAAGAGATCCAGCACCATTTGCAGATGGCTGCGAAGGAGCGAGCGGAACGGGGCGCATCCGTGCGTGAAGCGCAAGCAGCGGCGCGACGCGAATTCGGAAATGTGGGCCTGGTGAAAGAAGTAACACGGGATGCCTGGGGCTGGCGCTGGCTGGAAAATTTGTATGAAGATCTGCGCTATGGATTCAGAACGCTCGGCAAGAGCAAAGGGTTTGCCGCCGTCGCCATCCTGACCCTGGCCTTGGGCATCGGTGCGAACACGGCCATCTTTAGCGTGGTGCAAGGCGTCCTTTTGGCGCCTCTGCCATACCGCGAGCCTGATCGATTGGTCACGGTCTGGCTAGACAACTTCCGCCTGAAGAGTCCCACTGATCTATCTTATCGTGATTTTATGGATTGGCAGCGGGGCGCCCCACCCTTCGAGAAAATGTCGGCGTTCGCTTGGCGCAGTTTCGATTTGTCGAGCCCCGGAAATCCTGAACACCTCGAGGGCAGGGAAATTTCCTCGAGTTTCCTCAGTACGCTCGGTGTGGGGCTGGCGCTGGGACGGGAATTCTCGACGGAAGAAGACCGCAACGGCGGCACGCCAGTGGCCATCATCAGCAACGGCTTGTGGCGAGACCGGTTCGGCGGCAGCGCAACCGCACTCGGCAAGTCCATCGTGCTGGATGGCGTAGAAACTACAGTCGTCGGAGTACTGCAGCCGGGTTTTCGCTTCGGAACCGGCTACGCCGATGTTTATATACCAATCGGACAGAGGAAACTCGTAGATGCGAACGATCGTACGGTTCATGACGTCGTGTGTGTTGCCCGCCTGAAACCCGGGGTCAGCCTGAGCCAAGCCGACGCGAAAATGAACGTTATTCAGGAAAATATTGATCGCCTCAATCCCGAGACCGAGCAGGGTTTGGGAGCTAAAATCCTGCCGGCCAAGGAGCTTCTCGTCGACGATGTACGCGGCACACTTTTGCTCTTGCTCGGAGCGGTCGGCGTGGTATTGCTGATCGTATGCGCGAACGTGGCCAATCTTCTGCTTGCGCGTTCGGCGGTGCGCGCGCGCGAATTTTCGATTCGCGCGGCCCTCGGCGCTGGCCGCGGACGTATTGTGCGACAGTTAGTTACGGAAAGCATCCTTCTTTCGGTTTTGGGCGGAGTGCTTGGTTTGGCGGCAGCAAAATGGGGGCTCAACGCGGCGTTGGCAACGCTGGCGGCGGATTTGCCTCGCACCGACAACATCCATGTGAATGCTTCTGTACTTCTCTTCGCCCTGGGCGTTTCGATCGTGGTCGGTATTCTGTTTGGCCTGGCGCCCGCACTCAGCAGTTCAAGGGTGGATCTGCAACCGTCGCTCAAGGAGGGAGGTCGCGGATCGACAGGCGGACGGCATCGTACGCAGAGTGGTCTAGTTATCGTTCAAATAGCTCTGACGCTGATTTTACTGGCAGGCGCTGGATTGCTATTCCGCACCATGCAGCAATTGTGGAAAGCGGACCTCGGTTTTGAATCGCAGCACATTCTAACCTTTCAAGTGGGACTCTCGCCTTCAGCAACCAAGACGGGCACAGGCGTGCGAGCCGCCTACCAGCAGTTGCTGGACCGCATCCGTCGGATTCCCGGAGTTCAGGGCGCAGAAATTACTACGGAAGTGCCGATGACTCATCAAATCAACTCCATCCCCTTCTGGGTTGACTCGCACCGGCCCGCGTCCGTAGCCGAGGCACCACGCACTTTGGGATTTATAACCGGCCCTGATTTTCTGCAAGTTATGCGAATACCGCTCATCCGAGGCCGGTTCATCAGTCAACAGGACACCATCAACTCGCCGCTGGTCGCCGTAATTGACAGCGAACTGGCACGCACTTATTTTCCGGGCAAAGACCCCATCGGTCGGACCATAACGTTTCCGCAGGTCGGCGACTATCGGATTATCGGCGTAGTGGGCCACGTGCAGCACTGGCAAGTGGGTTTTTCCAGCCCCTTCATGCAAAATCAATCCTACGTTTCTATTTACCAGGTGCAGGATCGATGGATGACTGCGATTGATACCTGGACGTGGGTCGTGGTTCGCACACCGCTGGACGCCTCGATAGTATTGCCCGAGATCAGAAAAGCAGTCGACAGGACGGCGAGCGATCAAACCGTTTACCACACGCAAACCATGGCCGAAATTGTTTCCGAATCCATGTCGCCGCAACGATTCCCGTTGATTCTGCTGGGGAGCTTTGCATGTTTGGCCTTGTTTTTGGCGTCCATCGGAATTTATGGCGTCATTTCTTATTCGGTGACGCAACGCGCGCACGAGATCGGGATTCGAATGGCGCTGGGCGCAATGCGGGGCGACATTTTGCGGCTCGTCATGGGGCACGGGACGAGGTTGGTCATCTTGGGGATTGCCGCGGGCACGGTTGGTGCACTGGCTCTGACGCGGCTGATGACAAGCTTGCTATTCGAGGTGAGCGCCAGCGATCCGTTGACCTTCTCTATAGTCGCTGCATTGCTGACACTCGTTGCGCTTACGGCGTGCTACATCCCGGCGCGGAGGGCCATAAGGGTTGATCCGGTGGTGGCGCTGCGGCACGAATAACCAAATTTCGGTGCGGTAATTAGAAGAGTTCTCTTCTCAAACTCCTCCATAGTGCGATGATAGTGCAGGACTTACGGATGGCATCCGGCAGGTGTTGTTTATGCACTTGCCGCCGCGCCTTCCTGAGCTGACCTAACCGCAAGCCCCTTTTCCTGTCTAATGATTCGGATGAGCGAAAGCGCCGGCAGCATGCAAGACCGCGAGGCGGTTCAGGGCGCGGCCCGAGAAAGCGATGCCATCGCCGTCGAGCGCACGCTCGCGGGCGAACGCGATGCCTTTCGCGGGCTGGTCGAGAGGCACAGCCAGCAGCTATTCCGTCTTGCGTACCGCATGACGGGAAACGAGCACGACGCCGAGGAAGTGGTTCAG
>Ga0209166_10002790_pt1 | contig 12927 bp, 9 predicted proteins | sample Coa_R1_3_FD_187151 | JGI IMG/M metagenome (GOLD analysis project Ga0209166, IMG submission 187151) | Surface soil microbial communities from Centralia Pennsylvania, which are recovering from an underground coalmine fire - Coalmine... | ecosystem: Environmental > Terrestrial > Soil > Unclassified... | reverse complement strand
TGCGGGCGGCGGTGAGGGCGGCGGCGGCATCCACCACGCCGAACCCGACCTTGTCGTCGTAGCCGCCGCGGGGACGATCCCGGGTGCTCGCCGTTATGGCTGTCGTGACGAGGGACGCGGGCAGTCCAGGGTAGGCGGATCTGATCAGGGCGGCCACGCCCGCCGTCAGCGCACAGGCCGGGCTGGTACCGCTGACCAGCCAGTATGCTCCGTCCCTGCCCTGCGCGGGGACCTGGACACCAGGCGCGGCGACCAGCACGGAGAGGTTGTCGCTGGAGAAGCCCGCGGCGTGGGCGCTCTCGTTCACGGCGGAGACCCCGATCACACCCGGGTAGTCGGCCGGGAAGGTGTAGGGGGCGTGGGCGCGGGACGGCTTGCCCGAGTTGCCGGCCGAGGCGACGACGACGACGTTGTGATCGTAGGCGTACTGCAGGGCGGAGCGGACCGGGCGGCTCGGGCCGCCGTAGCCGATGGACATGCTGATCACGCCGGCGCCGTGCGTGACCGCATAGGTGATGGCCGTGGCCAGCGACTGCTGGATGCGCGCGGTCGGCTCGTGCTGGTACCGGCGGTAGCCGGGGTCGCCAGGGTCGGTGATCACCCTGATCGACAGCACCCTGGACTTCGGCGCCATGCCCATGATGCCGTCGCCGCCACCGTTGTGGCCGTGCCCGGCGATCAGTGAGGCCATCCAGGTGCCGTGCTGGCCCCAGTGCAGGTTGGATGGCGTGGTGCCGGCCCCGGTGTAGTCCGGGCCCGGGATGACCGAGCCGGTGAGGTCGGAAACGTGGGCGTCGACGCCGCTGTCGATGACCGCGACCTTCACCCCGGCTCCCTGGCTGACCGTCCACGCGGCCTGGGCCCTGAGCATGGCGAGCACCCAGGATTGGGCGTCCCTGACCTGATCGGCCCGGGCGCTGGGGCCGGGGACGGCGGCGATCGCCAGCCCGGTGGACAGCAGGGTGGCCAGCATGGCCAGCCCGATCGCGCCCACTCGGGAATGCTGCTCCGGCCGTGGGGTGTGTTTCCGGCCCAGGAAGCGCCGCCGTGGGGTGTGTTTCCGGCCCAGGAAGTACGGCGTCAGCATCCGGGCGCCCCGGGGCAGTGGGGCACCGGTGGGGTCGCGCCGAGACGGGCGCCGATGCTCTGCGCGACGCCCGTTCCCAGGCTGTTCATCTCACTGGCGGCGTAGGGGTCGGTGGATACCTGGTCGAAGATCCGGCCGTCGGTGTAACCCGCGGCGTACAGGAACAGGTACGGGCCGCGGCTGAAGCCGCCGGAGGTCTGCCGCTGCCGGTCGCCGAACCGGGCTGCCAGCGTGCCGGGAAACGCCACCGCCTTGACCGCGGGATGCAGGCCACGCCCGCCGGGCAGGCTCGCCGCCTGCGGCGTGGTGCCGTGGGTGACCACGACCGCGACGGTGACGACCAGGCTGCCGGTCGAGTCGGTGTAGGTGGCGCGCAGCACCGCCGTGCAGCCGTGGGCGTCCAGCAGCTTGGCCAGGGCCCGGTCGGTCGCCTGCGCGCAGCCGGACTGCGGCGCGATCCCGACCCGGTGCGCGGACAGGGTCAGCCCGGAAGCGGTCCCGAAGTCCAGGTAGGGCAACTGGTAGCTGACGTCAGCCGGGAAGATCTTGCCGGCCGGCCAGGACCGCCACCGGCTGGCGACCTCCCAGGCCATGATCTGGCGCTGCTGCGCGGCGCTGAACCTGCGGGGCATGACCTGGACGGCCGCCCCGGCCAGCGATGCGACCAGCCCGGCGACCCCGAGCAGGACCGCGACGATGGTCAGGCTCAGCCGCACCGGATGACGGGTGCCGCTGCGGAGGGGAGGGGGCTCGTACTCGGCCGCGGGACCGGCACCGGGCGCAGACCCGGGCCCGGCGAGCGGGGCGGCGATGGGGGTGCCGAACGGATCGGTCACCGGTTCGTCATCGATGGCCTGCATGGCCGGTGAGTACGTGGACGCGGGCAGCTCCGCCGGGCCCAGCCCAGCATCGATAGGTCCCGGGGGCCGTCCCCCCGGATCAGCACCGCGGGCGGTGGCGCGGCTGGGCGAAGCCCAGCAAGCAGCATCAGGCGCCTCGGCCTCGGCGGGAATGTCCGGCTGCGTCGCCACAATGGCATGCTACGGCCTGGTTGCGCTGCGTTGTCCGGCTCAGCGGTATCTTCCCGCGTCAACTCTTTGGACTGCCCACCGGGACACGCCACGCACCGGATGATAAGCCGGACAAATTACTCAGACAGCACTCCATTTCATTTAGCAGGCACTTTATCCAAGATGGATGCGTAAACATCCATTGATGCCCCAGCATGGGCCAAATGGATCGGGCGGAGCTGAGCGCGGTCAGTGCGGTAGATCTTGCCCAGGAACCGCTGGGCGAGCGGGCCAGCATTGCCGGACCGGCCCGGGCGCCGGTACCGGACCTGGCTGACGCGATCCGCCGGGCGCAGGACGGCGACGAGGAAGCCTTCCGGTTGCTGTACCGGGACCTCCAGCCACGGCTGCTGCGCTACCTGCGCGCACTGGTCGGCGACGACGCCGACGATGTGGCCTCGGAGACATGGCTGCACATCGCCCGGGGGCTGAGCGGATTCCAGGGTGACTCGGACGGGTTCCGTGGCTGGACTGCGACGATCGCCAGGAACCGCGCCACCGATCATGTCCGGCACCACCAGCGCAGGGCCGCCACGGTCGCGGTTCCCGTCGAGGAACTCACCGGGCTGCCAGCCAGCGATGACACCGCGGACAGGGCGCTGGAGGGGATCTCGACCGACGCCGCGATCGCGCTGATCGCCAGGCTGCCCCGGGATCAGGCGGAGGCAGTTCTGCTACGGGCCGTGATGGGCCTGGACGCGGACACCGCGGGCAAAGTGCTCGGCAAGCGGGCCGGGGCGGTACGCACCGCCGCCTATCGCGGCCTGCGGAAACTCGCCGGAATTCTGGGGGAGTGACACGAATGAGCCTCTTGACGCTGAAAGAGATGAGATGAGCAGCATTCGCCCCGGCCGGCTCCGCCGGCACACCGCCGAGCAGTTGCTTGACGGTGCCACGGGCGACCGGGTTCCGGGCGACCGGCGCGCGGGTGGAGAGGCGCTGGCCGGCCTGCTGGCCGCGGCGTCCTCGCCGCCTCGCGCCGCCGAGTTGGCCGGCGAGGACGCTGCGGTGACCGCGTTCCGCGCGGAGCATCTCGTCCCTGTCAGTCAGTCTCGGAGAGGACAGATGATCAAGTCCCCGCTTGCCAAGATACTTACGCTGAAGGCCGGCGCCATGGCGCTGACCCTCGGCGCCGGCGGTGCCGCACTCGCCGCGAGCACCGGCGCGTTTACTCCCTCGGCGCACGGGCACGCCCACCTCGGCGCCGCGTCGGGCGGAGTGTCGGTGAGCCAGCACCAGAGCGGCACGAAAGCCGGTGTGCACGCCAGGGTGCCAGCCGCGCACACCTCGGTTTCCGGGTCCGCCCGGCCGGGCATCCCGGCCGTGAAGCCGCCGCTGTCGGCGGCCGGGGTAGGCAAGGCCTGCCGCAACCTCGCGGACACCGCGTACGCCACCATCAAGCACGTGAACAGCAGTGCCGTCGGCGTGCTTGACGTGACCAGCCTGCAGACCGCACTGGACAGTTCGGTACTGGGCCGGGTGATCAACAACCGGCAGTTCGGCTCCCTGGTGGCCACCGTGGAGAACAAGGAGAACGCGGCCGACTACTGCGGGCTCATCCTGCACGTGGCCAAGCTGGCCTCCCCGGCCGGGCTGTCCGCCATCCCGGCCTCGGTGCTGACCGCCATCCCGGCCAGCGTCGTGGCCCAGGTGCCCGCGTCGGCGATGACCAGCGTGCCCGGGGCTACCCTTGGCAAGCTGCCGATCGGGTTCCTGTCCCACCTGGCCAGCAAGGTGCTGGCGGGCCTGCCCGCGAGCGTGCTTTCCAAACTGCCGGCCTCGCTGCTGACCGGCCTGCTGTCCCAGCTGCCCGCCGGGACGCTGGCGAAGATGCCGGTGCACCTGCTGACCAGCCTGCTTGCCAAGATGCCGGCTTCGAGCGTGACCGGCATTCTGAGCAAGCTGCCCAGCGGCCTGCTCGGCCAGGTGGTGCACGGCCTGCCGGCCTCGCTGCTGCGCGGACTGCCCAGCTCACTGCTGTCCCAGCTCGGCATCCACCTGTGACGTCCGCGCTGTCCTTAAAGACCCTTTCAAACACAGATTCTTCGCAGATTGCCGCAGGTCAGATCCAAGTTTCATGATCGCTTTGACGATTTGAATGGGTCTTCCGGGAGACTCCGCCCCGGCGCTACGCGGAGCCTTGACCGGCGTCGTTTTCCGAATCTCGCCCAGGGGCCGGAAACGGCTCGATCAAGGAGTGCCGGGGCGGCTCACGCTCAGGCACGCGAACGGCATCAATGCCCTGAGGTCCCCCAGCCCGCTCGCGTGCCTGACCGGCGTTTCCTCTCCCCGCGTGCCGCCCGCCTGCGCGGGGAGAGGAAACACAATGTTTGACCGGGAGTTCAATCCGGGGGGGTTACCGGAGGCCGCCACCCCTTGCTAGCCGGGGCACGCTAGCGGGGGGTGGCGGCATTTGCGTCCTGGCGGAGTTCTAGTAGCTGGGCAACGAGGGGTCGACCTGGTTGATCCAGGCGAGGACGCCGCCGCCGACGTGCACCGCGTCGGAGAAACCCGCGTTCTTGACCACGGCCAGGCACTCGGCCGAGCGGGCGCCGCTCTTGCAGTGCAGCACGATCTGCTTGTCCTGTGGCAGCCGCTCGAGCGCCGCACCGGACATGAACTCGCCCTTCGGGATGAGCGTCGCACCGGGGATGGATACGATCTCGTACTCGTTCGGCTCGCGCACGTCCACCAGGAAGATGTTGTCCCCGCCGTCCAGCATGGACTTCAGGTCGGTGGCGGTGATCGTCGATCCGGCGGCCGCCTTCTGCGCGTCCTCGGACACGGTGCCGCAGAATTCCTCGTAGTCGATCAACTCGGTGATCGTGGGCTTCTTGCCGCACACCGCACACTCGGGGTCCTTACGGACCTGCAGGGTCCGGTAGCTCATCTCCAGGGCGTCATAGATCATCAGCCGCCCGGTGAGCGGCTCACCGATCCCGGTGATGACCTTGATCGCCTCGTTGACCTGAATGGATCCGACCGACGCACACAGCACACCGAGGACACCACCCTCGGCGCAGGACGGCACCATGCCCGGTGGCGGCGGCTCGGGGTACAGGCACCGGTAGCACGGCCCGTGGTCGGCCCAGAACACGCTGGCCTGGCCGTCGAAGCGGTAGATCGAGCCCCAGACGTACGGCTTGCCGAGCAGCACGCACGCGTCGTTGACCAGGTAGCGGGTGGCGAAGTTGTCGGTGCCGTCCACGATCAGGTCGTAGGGCTCGAAGATCCGCATCGCGTTGTCGGAGTCGAGCCGTTCCTCGTGCAGCACGACGTTCACCAGCGGGTTGATCTCAAGGATCGAGTCGCGGGCTGACTGGGCCTTGGACCGGCCCACGTCCGACTGGCCGTGGATGATCTGACGCTGCAGGTTCGACTCGTCGACCACGTCGAAGTCGATGATCCCGAGCGTGCCGACACCGGCCGCGGCCAGGTAGAGCAGGGCCGGCGAGCCGAGCCCACCGGCGCCGACGCACAGGACACGGGCGTTCTTGAGCCGTTTCTGGCCGGTCATCCCAACGTCCGGGATGATCAGATGACGTGAGTAGCGCCGCACCTCGTCTACGCTCAGCTCGGCGGCCGGTGATACCAGTGGTGGCAGCGACACAGTGCTCTCCTGGACGGTATGGCTTTCTCTACTTGACGAACCTGCGGTGACGGACGCGCATTCCCGCTGCGCGTCCTGGCCGGCTCCTTGAAGGTTAATTCCCCTGGCCGGGGCCTGAGGGGGCGGAAAATGTCACTGGACGCCGGTACAACGCTTGTGGGCGGCCGGACTATACGCCGGACGCAGCCGGAATTCCATTAAGAACGGCCCGTGTCGCAAGAAGCTTCGGGCCGTTACCCCCGGGGAGACCACATGCACGCACAGCCCACCAGGGCCGACATGGCCAGCGCACCGACCCCCGCCACGGGATCCCGGACCGGCGCCACGCCTGGCCAGGCGGATGCCAAGCCCAGACCCGGCCCAGGAGATCAGCGGCAGCGGATCCCCCGGCCGCTGCCTGACCCGACCGCGATCCGGCTCTGTGCGGTTCCCGACTCCGCGCCGCCCTACGACACCGAGCCGGGTGACGGCGGCGGGACGGCCGGCGGCGCCGAGCTTGTCCGGCCCGATCCAGGCACACTGATGTGCGCGGCGTCCAGGTCGGTCACGGGCGCCACGGGTGAAGGAAAGCCGGCGGCCCGCCCGGCGCCCGGCCCTGGGTCTGCGGAGTGGCCCAGCAGGTTCGCTCAGGTTCTGGCGGAGACGCTGGCCGGAGCGCGTCCGCCTGCCCAGCTCACGCCGTGGACCACCGAGCGCGCCCGGTCTCAGATACGCCGGCTCGGGCCGTTGCTGACCGCGCAGCAGCGGCCGGTGATCCAGCGCATCGTCACCTCGCTCCCGACCGCCGGCGTCATGGAGATGTCGGTCGTGGTCGGCCTCGGATCGAGGGTGCGCGGGCTCGCCGTCCGGCTGGAACAGACGGGCCCACCACCCCTCGCTGACGGGCGCGCAGGCGAGGGCCGCTGGCTGTGCACCGCCGTCGAAGCCGCCTGACCGGACACCCGAAGCGGACGAGAGGCGGTCAGGCGGTGCGGGTGCGTGGGTCGCCGTGGCAGCGCTTGTACTTGCGTCCCGAGCCACACGGGCACGGATCGTTGCGGCCGGCCCGGGCGAATTCGCCGCCTCCCGAGGACTCGGTGTGGCGTTCGACGCCCGCCCCGCCATCCATGGTGGGTGCCGAGTATTCGAGCTGGGCTGGCCTGCGCTGCCCGCCTGGGCCGCCACGGGCGGCGAGCCCGGCCGGGACGGCAGGCCTCACCTGCCCGCCGGCCTGTGGCTGGCCGCCCTGGGCCGCCTGGGCCTGGGCACCCTGGCCGGTCTTGGCGTGCGCGCCCTGCCGCCTGCGGCCCTGCTGTGCGGTCCTGGCGGGCTGCTGGACCGCCGCGCCCGGCTGCGCGGCAGCCTGCTGGCCGGCCGGGGGGACGTCCGCCGGAGCCTCGTCGACGATGGGGTTGTCCTGCACCTCGACCTGGACGTTGAACAGCAGGCCGACGGACTCCTCCTTGATGCCCTCCATCATGGTGTTGAACATGTCGTAGCCCTCGCGCTGATACTCGATCAGCGGGTCGCGCTGGGCCATGGCACGCAGCCCGATGCCGTCCCTGAGGTAGTCCATCTCGTAGAGGTGCTCGCGCCACTTGCGGTCCAGGACCGACAGCACCACGCGGCGCTCGAGCTCGCGCATCACTTCTGAGCCGAACTCCTGCTCGCGCCGCTCGTAGGCGGCCAGTGCGTCAGCGCGCATGGCCTCGGAGATGAAGTCGCTCGACAGCCCGTTGACCTCGCCACCGGCCTCCTCGACCAGCTGGTCGATGGTGGTCTTGACCGGGTACAGGCTGCGGAAGGCGCTCCACAGCTTCTCCAGGTCCCATTCCTCGGGGAAGCCCTCGGAGGTGGCCCCGGCGACGTACCCGCCGACCACCTCGTCGATCATGTCCCGGATCTGGCCGGTGATGTCGGCGCCTTCGAGCACCCTGCGCCGCTCGCCGTAGATGACCTTGCGCTGGCGGTTCAGCACGTCGTCGTACTTCAGGACGTCCTTGCGGATCTCGAAGTTCTGCTGCTCGACCTGGGTCTGCGCGGACCGGATCGCCCGGGTGACGGTCTTGGACTCGATGGGGACGTCCGGCGGCGTCTTGAGGAACTCCATGAAGTGGGCGACCTTGTCGGCGTTGAACATCCGCATCAGGTCGTCTTCGAGCGAGAGGTAGAAGCGCGACTCCCCGGGGTCGCCCTGGCGACCGGACCGGCCGCGCAACTGGTTGTCGATGCGCCGGGATTCGTGCCGTTCGGTGCCGAGCACGTACAGCCCGCCCGCGGCCACGACGGCCTCGTGCTCCTCGGTGGCCCCCCGCCTCGCCTTTTCCAGCGCTTCGGGCCAGGCCGCCTCGTAGTCCTCCGGCGTCTCCAGCGGGGACAGCCCACGCTGGTGCAGTTCCAGGTCGGCCATGAACTCGGGGTTCCCGCCGAGCATGATGTCGGTTCCCCGGCCGGCCATGTTGGTCGCGACCGTGACTGCTCCCTTACGGCCCGCCTGAGCGACGATGGCCGCCTCACGCTCGTGGTATTTCGCGTTAAGCACCTCGTGCCGGATGCCGCGCCGCTTGAGCATCCTCGACAGCAGCTCGGACTTCTCGACGCTGATCGTGCCGACCAGGACGGGCTGGCCGGCCCGGTTCCGCTTGGCGATGTCCTCGACCACCGCCTCGTACTTGGCCTGCTCGGTCTGGTAGATCAGGTCCTGCTCGTCCATCCTGATCATCGGCTGGTTGGTCGGGATCGGCACCACGCCGAGTTCGTAGGTCTTCTGGAACTCGTTCGCCTCGGTCATGGCCGTTCCGGTCATTCCGGCCAGCTTCTCGTAGAGGCGGAAGTAGTTCTGCAGGGTGATCGTGGCGAGGGTCTGGTTCTCGTCCTTGATCTGCACGCCTTCCTTGGCCTCGATGGCCTGGTGCATGCCCTCGTTGAAACGGCGGCCGTGCAGGATGCGGCCGGTGAACTCGTCCACGATCAGGACCTCGTCGTTTATCACGACGTATTCCTTGTCCCGCTTGTACAGCTCCTTGGCCTTCAGGGCGTTCTGCAGGAAGCTCACCAGCGGGGTGTTCACCGACTCGTAGAGGTTGTCGATGCCCAGCCAGTCCTCGACCTTCGCCACGCCGGCTTCGAGGATGCCGACCGTCTTCTTCTTCTCGTCTACCTCGTAGTCACCCACGTCCGGCTCGCCGTCCTTGCCGCCCTGGCCCCGGCGCAGCCGTGGAACGATCTTGGCGAATTCCTCGTACCAGCGCGAGTTCTGCTCGGCCGGGCCACTGATGATCAGTGGCGTCCTGGCCTCGTCGATGAGAATCGAGTCGACTTCGTCCACGATCGCGTAGTGGTGCCCGCGCTGGACGCACTCATCGATCGTCCAGGCCATGTTGTCGCGCAGATAGTCGAAGCCGAATTCGTTGTTCGTGCCGTAGGTCACGTCGGCCGCGTACTGCTTGCGGCGTTCCTCGGGCGTCATATGGGCCAGGATCACGCCCACTTCCAGGCCGAGGAAGTGGTGGATCCGGCCCATCCACTCGGCGTCGCGCTTGGCCAGGTAGTCGTTCACGGTGACGACATGCACGCCCTTGCCTTCGAGCGCGTTCAGGTAGGCGGGCAGCACGGCGGTGAGGGTCTTGCCCTCACCGGTCTTCATCTCGGCGATGTTGCCCTCGTGCAGCGCGATGCCGCCCATGAGCTGCACCTTGAAATGCCGCTGCCCGAGCGTGCGGCTGGCCGCCTCCCGCACGGCGGCGAACGCCTCCGGGAGCAGGTCATCGAGCGTCTCTCCGTCGGCGAACCGCTGCTTGAGCTGTGCGGTGACCGCACGGAGCTCGGTGTCGCTCAGCGCGGCGAAATCTTCTTCGATCGAGTCGATCTGGCCCGCTACCCGCTCAAGCCGGCGCAGGAGCCTGCCCTCACCCGCGCGCAGGACCTTATCAATGACCACTGGCACTTCTCGTCGCGCTCCTCGTCGGTCGTGTGACCTAAGCCGAGCCGCCGCCCCGCGCGCCGGGACCTCGGGGTCACGGCAGAAGGCGCCGGACAGTGGCGTACAGATGCCACCGTAATGATGAGCCTCATTCAAAACTCATGGTGGCTAGCCTGCTACCAGAGGCCACGGCCCGGGCAGCAAACCCGCTGATCCGGTTTTGAATCAGTCTCTCTGTCATCGTAGGCGAGATGGGCGGGGAATCCGAGTCGGCCGGCCCGCCCGGGCCCGGCAACAGGGGGCCGGTGCACAGCGCCGACGGGGAAAGGCCACAATAGTCAGCGCGGCGTGATGCTGGACGAGAGGAGCAGCCGTATGGCTGACCAGGTTGGATCGGGCACCGTCCATGGTGCGGTGAGCGAGTCGGCCGGGCTCGAGCCGCAGATGCAGGGCCTGGCGCGGACCGAGACCCTCGGCGCGTCACCGTGGAAGCACGAGTCTTTCCACGGCCGGCCGGTGTCATGGGTCGCTGCCACGACCATCATCCTCGGTTTCGTGATCGGCGGGATTGGGCTCATCACCGGCCCATCGTGGGTGCTGTTCTGGGTAGGCAGCGGGGTTGTGGTGGCCGGCTGCATTCTCGCCCTGATCACCGGCATCTTCAACGACTGGTACTAAATCGCGGCGCCACCGGGAGCAGGCGGTCCCGGCCGGCGGTTCGCCCAGATCTGCTGCGGCGGCGGCCTGAGCGGCCGGCGAGGCCGGCCGAATGTCGGAGGCTGACGCTACGCTCTGCGCGTGGCCCGTTTGCTGTCTGCAGACTCTCAGCTGACCCTCTCCCCCGAAGACGTACGCAAGCTGACGCTGCGAGCGCAGGGGTTCCTTGGATCCGATGGCAGGCGCGGCGGGGTCGGCGGCATGGTCCGCAGGCTGGGTGCCGTCCAGCTTGACACGATCAGCGTGCTGGCCCGGTCGCACGAGCTCGTCGCCTACTCCAGGCTCGGCGCGTTGCCACGGGAGAAGATCGAGGCAGCCTACTGGCACCCGCGTAAGCCCACCTCGTTCGAGTACTGGGCGCACGCGGCCTGCATCCTGCCACTGGAGCAGTGGCCGTTCTACAGCTTCCGGCGGCGGAACTTCCGGGCACGCGGCCTGCGCTGGCACGAGGTGCCGGAGCACACCTGCGCGGAGGTTCTCGCCAAGCTGCGCACCGAGGGCCCGCTCACCGCCACCCAGCTCGGCGGCGCGAAGGCCGGCGGCGAATGGTGGGACTGGTCAGCGGTGAAGATCGCGGTCGAATGGCTGCTCGACATCGGTGAGGTGGTCTGCGTCCGCCGCACGGGCTGGCGCCGGGTGTACGACCTGCCGGAGCGGGTGATCCCGGCTGAGTACCTGAACATGGAGCTGTCCGACGAGGAGTGCCTGGCCAAGCTGGCCGGAGTCGCCGCCCGCGCCCTCGGCGTGGTGACCCGGGCCGATCTGGCCGACTACCACCGGCTGAACAGCCTTGGCGTTACCGGAGCCGAGAACGCTGACCGCATCGCCAAGGCCGCCGCCGCAGCCGGCCTCGTGCCGGTCACACTGGCGGGCGGCGCGGCCAGGAAGCCCACCCCGGCCTGGGCCGACCCCACCGCCCTCGAAGCGGCCCCGCGCGGCCGCCACCGGACCACCCTGCTCTCCCCCTTCGACTCGCTGATCTGGGACCGCAAGCGGACGCAGCGGATGTTCGGCTTCACGCACAGCCTGGAAGCCTACGTTCCGGCACACAAGCGTGTGCACGGCTACTTCGTCATGCCACTGCTGACCGGCGGCCGCTTGGCCGGGCGGGTGGACCCAGCCCGCGACGGCCGGACGCTCATCGCCCGCAAGGTCTCGCTGGAGCGCCCCTCGGCGGCCGGGCCGATGGCCCAGGCGCTGCGCGAGGCAGCCTCCTGGGTAGGGTGCGACAACGTCCAGCTCGGCGTCATAGAGCCCAGCGAGCACGCAGATCGGCTGCGCTCGGCCCTGGCGAGCACCTGAGCGCACGGGCGCAGCGGAAGACGCGACATATCGAACGTGGTGATGACCAGTACATGAGGTGGGTCAGGCTCAGCCTCTACAGCCAGTTCATGCCGTGGCGTGCCGAGGGCCACGCGGCCGGCGGGCTGGCTGATGCCGCTGGCTACCGTGCAGGAGTGTCACGAGGGTCTGGTCAGGCCCGGCGAGTCCCTGAGGTCAGCTGAACTCGATCAGCTTGTCCCGCAGGGCGATCATGACGGCTTCCATTCTGGAGTGGATCTGGAGCTTCTCCAGGATGTTGCGCACGTGGTTCTTGACCGTGTTCTCGGAGATGAACAGCTCCTTGGCGATGTCGCGGTTGTTCATGCCCTTGGCGACCAGCTTGAGCACTTCCATCTCACGGTCGGTGAGCTTGGGCGCGGGCACCTGCTGCGGAGGCTCTTCCTCGTTCCGCCTGGCCAGGGTCGCGAACTCGGTAAGCAGCTTTCCGGCCATGGACGGGCTGATCAGCGACTGGCCGCCGTGGACGGCCCGGACGGCCTCGGCCACCTCGTCCAGCGGGATGTCCTTGAGCAGGTAGCCGCTGGCTCCCGCCCTGATGGCCTCGAACAGATCCTCTTCCTCGTCGCTGATCGTGAGCATGACGATTTTGGTGCTCGGTGCCGCTTCCTTCATGGTGCGGCAGGCGTCGATGCCGCTGCTCTTCGGCATCCGGATGTCCATCAGGACGACGTCGGGCAGCGACTCGGCCGCCCGCTGGGTCGCCTCGGCCCCGTCGCTGGCCTGGCCGACGAGCTCGATGTCGTTTTCCTCGTCGAGGACCATTTCGAGGCCACGGCGGAACAGCGCATGATCATCAACGATCAGCACGCGGATGGGCTCGAGACGCCGCTGAGCGCCCTGAGCCACGTCGGCGGCCCGCTGACCTGCGCTCACCCTGAACTCCTCCTCCCCAGGTCACAGTGAAAGGCCACGATGACCCGCCCATGGTTACACGAACCCGGCATGATCAGACTTTGACCGACCAGGCGGCAGTATGCAAGTGCGCCGGGCTGAGCTTGGACAGCGCCTGCGGCCCCAGGCAGCCGACGGCCCCAGGCAAGGGTAGAGGCGGATCCGCAAGCCGCAAAGGGCCGGGGCCCCGTCAAGGACAGGAAATCCCGGGCCGGGGACAGGAAAGCCCGCCCCGGCCCGGCGCTGCTAAGAAGCGACCAGATTCCCCGGCTGCTGCGGGACCTGCTCCTCGACCAGCCGGATGACG
>Ga0209166_10002788_pt1 | contig 12930 bp, 17 predicted proteins | sample Coa_R1_3_FD_187151 | JGI IMG/M metagenome (GOLD analysis project Ga0209166, IMG submission 187151) | Surface soil microbial communities from Centralia Pennsylvania, which are recovering from an underground coalmine fire - Coalmine... | ecosystem: Environmental > Terrestrial > Soil >... | reverse complement strand
CGCCCGCCGCCGCAGTTCACGGATCTCCTCGTTCACTTCCCCAAAAACCTCCTCCACGGCCGCCAGTAGTATTTGGGCCAGCCTTCCCGAACTCCCTTGTGATCGTATTGCGGCACTCCCACATGCATTAAATCAATCTGCGCCCCGCCCGCCACTTTGCTGAATGTCAGCACCAGAATTGACCAATCCTCTTTCCTCCAATGGGTCGCCCGCCAGAGCTGCACAATCTGCCTGCCGGGAACGATCAGCAGATTCTTGCCTTCCAGCGCTCCATTAAACGCCTGGAATCTCCCGCCTGCCTTGCGGCTGATCCGGGCTGCCATGCCCGTAAATTTCGAATGTTTCTTGGAATCGAGATACATCTCGCACAGCGCCTTCGGAGAGCTACGGAAGCGGACGCTTTGTAGAATGACCGGAGTCATGAGGCCTCCCGTGCGGAGCTCGGCGTAAAACTACACGCCCTCGATCAGGTGCCCCATCTTACGCTTTTTGGTTTGCAGGTAGGCCCGCGAATTTTTCGATAGCCGCGGCTGGCACGGCACGCGCTCCACCACGCGAATTCCCGCCGACTCGAGTTGCCGAATCTTGTCGGGGTTGTTGGAAAGCAGCCGGATGCGCGTCGCTCCCAGCTTTTTTAATATCTTTGCGGGGAAGTCGTATTCACGAGTGTCGGCGGCGAATCCTAGCGATTCATTGGCCTCCACCGTGTCCATGCCCCCGTCCTGAAGCTCGTAGGCGCGCAGCTTGTTCATCAGCCCGATGCCGCGCCCCTCCTGCGGCAAATACAACAAAATTCCGGACGGCGCTTTCGAGATTTTCTTGAGCGAAAGCTCCAGCTGTGCCCGGCAGTCGCAGCGCTGCGAAGTAAGTACATCGCCCGTCAGGCACTGGGAGTGTACGCGCACCAGTGGCGCCACGCGCCCATTCAGATTCCCGCGCACCAGCGCCACCGCTTCTTCCTGCGGCCCGCGACCCTCGAAACCGTAAATTGAGAATTTTCCGAACTTTGTGGGAAGCGCAGCTTTGGCTGCCAGACGCGGGGAGTCTTTTCCGCCGTGATTGGACCTGCTAGTCGTGGATTTCTTCGCCATAGGAAAAGTTCAGTATAGCAGGCAGGACAAATCCCGCACGAAGGGCTCAGCAATCCGCCCCGGATTCTTTACAATAGGATAGGGTTTGGCTCCGTTTGCCTGCGCCCGACAGCACCATGGACACCACGCTTTCCATCCGCGAACTTCTCTTCACCCTGCTTCTTAAGGTGGGTGTCGCGTCGTCCATTGCCGCACTCCTCGCCCGCTGGAATACCTTCCGCCGTGTGCTGTTCACAGAAGAGCGCGATGCCGACCAGAAACTGAAGCTTATGCTCTTCATGACTCCGCCGCTGATTGTCGGCGTCACCCTGCGTCTGGTCAGTCCCTACTACCGCTTCGCCGATCTCTCCCTTGAAGGTGCCTTCCTGATGGGCTTGCTGGGCGGCCGCGTGGTGGGCCCCATCGGCGGCGCCATCATCACCATTCCGGCCCTCATGGCCCACGAATGGCTCGGCATGCCGGCGGCCTCCACCGCGGGCTTGCTCGGCGGTTTAATTCGTCAGGTAATTCCCGACAAGGAAGCGCTCTGGAATTTCGGCCCGTTCACCTTTCTGAATATCCCCAAAGCGCTGATGCGCATGATCCGCGACACCGAAATCATGTGGGAGATGCTGCCGCTCCTCACTTGTGTCGGCCTTGAACTCGGCCGCGTCGCGCTCGTCGAAGCCACCAAGCCCAAGTGGCTCTTCGCCATCGATCCCCACTGGAACTGGCAGCTCGCCCTGGTCCTCATCGCCACGCTGATGTCCGTCGCCTCGCCTCTGAAAATCTGGAACAACACCCGCATCGAGATGAACCTCGAACGCCACCAGCAACTCCTGTTGCGCGCCAGGATGGACGCGCTCTCCAGCCAGATCAATCCGCACTTCCTCTTCAACACTCTGAACACGGTCTCCGCGCTTATCCGCATCGATCCCGACTCCGCCCGCGGCGTTGTCCTGAAGCTCAGCAACATCCTCCGCCGCCTCCTGCGCAAGCACGAAACCTTCGTGCCCCTGCGCGAAGAACTTTCCTTCATCGACGACTATCTCGATATCGAAGTTGCCCGCTTCGGACACGACAACCTCGACATCATCAAAGAAATCGACGAAGTGACTCTCGAAACCTTCATCCCCAGCATGCTGCTCCAGCCCATGGTCGAAAACAGCCTGAAACACGGCCTGGCGCCGAAGCTCGAAGGAGGCCGCATCCTCCTCCGCACCACCAGCAAAAACGGCCGCCTGCAAATCGAAATTGCCGACAATGGGGTCGGCATCTCCGAAGAGAAGATGCCCCACGTCTACGTGGAAGGCATCGGCCTCAGCAACGTCCGCGAGCGCCTCCGCGTCCTCTACGGCGAAGACTTCCAACTCGACATCGAAAGCCGCGAAGGGCAGGGAACCACCATCCGCATCGACGTCCCCGAACTGGCCCCCGCCATCCCCGAAGTCAGCGTGTTCTAATTTCCAACCTTCGAAAATTCCCCTTGACACCTGCATGTATGTACAGTATGTTCAGTTTGGACTGAAATGACTGACACATCTATACCGGCACTTACTCCCGTCGCCCAGAAATTCATCCTTCACTGGGGCGAAATGGGCACCAAGTGGGGCATCAACCGCACGGTTGCCCAGGTTCACGCCCTTCTCTTTCTCTCTCCAACCCCCGTTCCCGCCGACGAGATCTCCGCCACCCTTTCCGTGGCCCGCTCCAACGTCAGCACCAGTCTGCGCGAACTACAAGGCTGGGGCATCGTGCGCGTCGTCCACGTGCTTGGCGACCGCCGCGATCATTTCGAATCCACTAAGGACGTCTGGGAGATTTTCCGCATCGTGTCCGAAGAACGAAAGCGCCGCGAAATCGATCCGACGCTGCGAGTCCTCGCCGAATGCGTGCAGGAACTGAAGGCGGTGCCCACGGGCGACGCACACACCCGCGAGCGCCTGGAAAGCATGCTCGACTTCCTCACCACCATGAGCGGCTTGTTCGAAGAAATCCTCCGCATGCCCATGGGCGCACTGAAGGGGGTAGGGAAGTTGCGCGGCAAGGTAATCACCCTGCTTGGCAGCGATAAGAAGAAAGCTGGCTAAAGAGCCAAGCGGCAGTTCAGCGCCGTGGACACGGAGTTCCGCAGAGAAGAAGGCAGACCATGATTTCCCTGGCGAACGACTATACAGACGGAAAAGGGCGGCACGCGAGAGGGTGGCTTTTCTTCGACGCCGAGTGCGAGTTCTGCACCCGGAGCGCCCGCTGGATCGCACCGATTCTCGGGCGGCGCGGTATGGCAGTCGCTCCGCTGCAGGATCCCCGCGTGGGAGCCCTCCTCGGAATGAACAGAGAATTACTGCTGAGGGAGTTGCGATTCCTCCTTTCCGACGGTAAGCAGTACGGTGGCGCCGATGCCGTCGTCGCGGTCGCGCGCGAGATCTGGTGGGCCCGCCCCCTGGTCTGGTTCGCAAAACTCCCGGGCGCGATGAAGCTACTGCACGGCGGCTATACCTGGATCGCCGCGCAACGCAGCTGCGCCGCCACAAACCACACCGAGTGCGACGTCGTCAACAAGGGATAGAGGCTCTCAGTGGCCTTGTACTTCGCCAGGACATGCTTTCTCAGTCTGATCGGCGCCGTTCAGCGGGCGGCTTTAGCGGAGTACGCGCTGGCGAGGACTTGCTCGTAATAATTCTCGTACATGGGAATCACGTCGTTGGCGCAGAATTTTTTCTTGGCGTTGATGCGGGCGCGCTGCCCCATCTCACGGCCCCGGTCAGCGCGTGAAAGCAGGTCAATCGCATACGTCGCCGCGGTCTTCACGTCGCCGGGTTCCACCAGATAGCCGTCCACGCCGTGCTCGACCACTTCCGGCACCCCGCCGACATTCGTGGCGATGACCGGCACTTCGCACGCCATCGCCTCCAGCGCCGCGAGCCCGAACGATTCCAGTTGCGATGGGAGCAGAAATAGATCCGCCTGCCCCAGCTTTTCCTTGATCCCGTTCTGCTTACCCAAAAACAGCACATCTTTTTCCACGCCGCGCGTTCGCGCCAGAGCCTCCGCCGGCTCGCGGTCCGGTCCATCGCCAATCATCACGAGTTTCGCCGGCATCTTTTCCCGAACCAGCGCGAACATCTCAATCGCGTCCAGAATGCGCTTCACCGGCCGGAAATTCGAAAGGTGCATCAGGATCGGCTCGCCATCCGGTGCCCACTCCGCCCGCAGTTGCGGGTCCGGCTTCCGCACATATAAATCACAGTTCACAAAGTTTGGGATCACTTCGATTGGCCGCTTGATCCCAAACTCTTGAATCGTTTGTCGCAGCAGATAGCGCGAAATCGAAGTCACCCCGTCGCTCTGCTCGATCGAATACCGCGTAATCGGCAAAAAGTTCGGGTTATTCCCCACCAAAGTAATGTCCGTCCCATGCAGGGTGGTGATAAACGGCAGCCGCCGCGGCGCCGCCATCTGCCGGGCCAGCAACGCGCTCACAGAATGCGGAATCGCGTAGTGGACATGCAAGATATCCAGCGATTCCTTCTCAAAAACTTCCAGCATTTTCACGGCAAGCGAAAGCGTATAAGGCGAGTGGTCAAAGAGCGGGTAGGAAACCACCTCCGCCTGGTGGAAATGAATTCGCGGATCGTTGGGGTTCATCCGGATCGGCGGCGCATAGGTGATGAAATGCACCTCGTGGCCACGGGCCGCCAGTTCCTGGCCAAGCTCCGTTGCCACTACCCCTGACCCGCCGTAAGTGGGATACCCTGTGATGCCGATGCGCATAGATGGTGTGTGAAACGATCCGTCCGCCAAATTGGCGTACCATGTTGCCTGCGGCATGGTACACCGATTAGACGTAGGGAGCAGATAGAACGTGACACGCCTGGCCGGAAAAAGTGCGGTGATAACGGGTGGGGGAACCGGCATTGGGCAGGCTATCGCCCTGGCCTTTGCCCGCGAAGGCGCGCAAGTCGCCGTGGCTGGCCGCCGCAAGGAGAAGCTGGAGGAGACCCTTCGCCTGCTCCGGCAGGCAGACTGTTCCGCGCTGGCACTGGAATGTGACGTGACCAAGGCCGCGGACGCCGAGCAGGCGGTCAAATCCGTGGAGGCTGCCTTTGGAAAAGTGAATGTCCTGGTCAATAATGCCGGGGCGCTCAACGTCTCCACCGTGGAAACCATCGCCGAGGACGACTGGGATCGCGTTATGGCCACCAACGTAAAAGGACCCTTTCTGATGTCCCGCGCCGCGCTCCCCGCCATGCGCCGCGCCGGTGGAGGCTCAATCATCAATGTAGGCTCCGTACTGGGGATCGTTGCCATCCGTGACCGCGCCGCCTACTGTGCCTCCAAAGGAGGCGTGACCATGCTCACCAAAGCCATGGCCCTCGATCACGCCCACGACAATATCCGGGTGAACTGCCTTTGCCCCTCCATCGTGGAATCCGACATGACCCGGAACCTTTTCGCCGAAACCGAAGCAGGCCGCCAATCCCGCGAAAGCCGCTTGGCTTCGATACCTCTCGGCCGCTTTGGTAAGCCCGCCGACATCGCCGGCCTGGCCGTCTTCCTGGCGTCGGAGGAATCTTCCTGGATGACTGGAACCGTGATCCCCGTGGACGGTGGAGTTACCGCTTACTGAAAGAGGCTGATTCGAATGTCGCGAAAAATGACCCCGGAAGAGAAGCAGGCAACAGAACTCGTACGCAGCCGAATGAAGGAGAGCCAATCCTCCGAGCTGCTCGGCTTCGATGTTGAAAGCGTTCACGACGGCCGGGCGATTTTCAGGCTCGATGTCCGCCCTCGCCACAAGCAGATTCACGGCGTAGTCCATGGCGGAATCCTGGCGGCGCTGGCAGACACGACCGCGGCAATCGCCGCCTATACCGTGATTCCCAAAGGCGTGGAGATCGCAACTTTGGAGCTGAAGATAAATTACCTGGAGCCGGTGCCCGGCGGCCGCGTGAAAGCCGACGCCCGAGTGTTGCGCAAGGGGCGCAACTTCATAGTTACGGAATGCGAAATTTTCAACGAAACTGGCAGCCTGGCGGCAAAGGCTCTGCTCACCTTTTCGGCGGCCGGGGAGAATACGCTCCGGAAGTAGCGGCTACTCGTCGCCACCCTGCGCGGACTCTTCTCCATCCTTATACACATACTTGATGAAGCGCTTGAAGATCATCAGATTCGGCGCGCCGTTGCGCGTCAGCTTGATGCATTCGCGGTCGTACCACTCCACTGCTCCGCGCAGCTCTTCCCCGGTTTCCAGCACCACCACCATCGGCGTGCGCCCTTGCATCTGCTTGACCCAATAGAAGTTCTCCGCGTGCGTTACCTCCGGCGGCGCGGGCTTCTTGCTCGGAACGGGCCCGTTATTATTGTGGGAACTGTTGTTGTGGGAGGCGCGGGGAGGCGCCTGTTCCTTGATGTCCGCAAAACTGGGACGGTACATGCGGCGATTCACCATGACTACTCCTTAAACGGATTGGCAAGTTTCCTATCGTGTGATGCAAAGCGCGGGCGTTGGGTTTCGTTTATTATGACGCGGCAGAGCGAATAAAGATAGACGCGTCAGCGCGGAAGGGGCGAAGCCCCTGGGGTCGGCGAGAGCGACGCGGCCAACGCGTCCATGCCGAGTTGCCGGTTGAGATTTCGCCGGGCGCCCGCAGCCAATTCGTCAATCCCGGAAATAGCGCGCATCACCCAACCCGAGTTCACCGAGCGAGCGAGCGTCTCGAGTTCCTTCGCCAGGTGTGGATTGCGAAGTTGTGGCGTTCTTAACTCAGCGGTCAATTCCAAAAGGTCGGAGAGCAGCCCGTAGAAATCACCAAGCAGATCTTCGTAGGATGATTCACGATCCTTCGCAAGCTGATTGGTAGCTGCAAAAAGCTGTGAAAAGCCCTGTCCGCGCGCGGCATGTTCCAGAATCCGTAGAATCGCCCGCCGCCGCTCTACCACCGCTTCTACGTTCATCTCGCTGGCCAACCCGGGGCTGCCTTCTGAGAGTTGCGCAGCCAGCTTGATATCGGCAGGCTTCAGACTGCCTTTTGCCTTCAAAATGTTTTCCACTTCGGCTTGTGGCAGCGGCGCAAAATGAAATTGCATGCAACGCGAAACTATGGTCGGCAGCAAGTTAAACGGGGAAGGCGCGGTCAGAATCAGCGTGGCCGACCCTGGCGGCTCTTCCAGTATTTTCAGAAAAACATTCGAAACGTCGGCGCGCATCGTTTCGGCGCCGTCGAGGATAAACACCCGCCGCCGCCCCATCGGCTGAAAATAAGCGGCGCGTTGGACCGCACGGAGCTGTCCGATTCGCAGCACGGGCCGCGCCACGGGGCTTTTCAGTCGCACGGGATCCGGCACCATCACCCACACGTCTGGATGGCTTTGCAGAATCAGCGGCACGCGTTCCACCGTCGCCGCGTCGGCGCTTTCCCCTCGCTCCGCAAGCCCCTGCGCGATCAAATCGTCCAAATTGGCGAGTTGCCCGATGCGCTCGCACGTGGGGCATTCCGCGCAGAAGTCGTCTTTCAGTCGCTCGCAGTTCGCGGCCTGCGCGAACATGCGCGCCAGCGTAAATTTACCCACCCCTCGCGGCCCTGTGAACAGCATCGCGTGCGGCACGCGCTCCGCTCGCAAGGCGCCGCGCAAAGCGGCAACCATCGCCTCATTGCCCAGAAATTCGGAGAAGCCCATCGGTCAGCCTTTTTTCCAGCTCTCCAGCAGGGGTTTCACGGCTTGCAGCGATTCCCTCGCAATATCTTCCGGCAGCCGCAGCCCGTTGTTCGCGGAATCGTAGCATTGAATCGTGGCCCACGGGCGGCTGCGCGACATCATGTCGTATATTTCAGCCGCGTCTTCCAGATGCCGCAGGCTTTTTTCCAGGATATCGTGCTTCGCCGCCGTGTATTTCCGCTCGCTTTTCTTCCCGACCAACTTTTGCGCCTGGCTTGGGGGCACTCGCAGGTACAGGATCATATTTTCCCGCGGCAAACCGTAAATGGAATATTCCAGGTGCTCAATCCATCGTAGGAACTCGGCTCGCTTGTCGGGCTTCGCCAGCGCCACCTGGTGGGCAAGATTGGAGCCGATGTAGCGGTCCACAAGCACGATCTTCCCTTCGTTGAGCGACGACTCCAGCCGGGGCTTGGCCTCGAAGCGGTCCCCCGCGTACAGCATCGCCGTGAAATGCGGGTCAATGCTCTCCAGCGGCCCGAAATCCCCGTTCAGGAATTTCCCCACCATTGTGCCAAACCAGGATTCGTACTGGGGAAATCCCGTGGAATAAACTTTGTAGCCGAGGTCCTGAAGTGAGTGTTCGAGAAGCTTGGCCTGTGTGTGTTTTCCGCTACCGTCAATTCCCTCGATAGCGATCAGCAATCCGCGTGTAGTCATGTCTCCCGTGCTTGGTAGGGGCAGGCCACCGGTGCCAAACAGTGTATCGGCTGAGAAAGCGACCTGCAATGGCCCTTTGCTGGCGGGTTCGCCGAAGCGTCCGAAGAGATGCGGCGGGTGCCATGTTAGGATTTACTAGCTCTGTGATGGCTAGCCTCTCCACAATCCGTGAAAATCTGCGGCAGGTGCGCCAGAAAATCGAGACGGCTGCTCGCCGCGTTTCCAGAAAGCCCGAGGAAGTTCGTTTGATCGGCGTTTCCAAGACGCATCCGGCCGAGGCGATTCGCGAAGCCTACGACGCCGGACTTCGCCACTTTGGCGAGAACCGCGTCCAGGAATGGGAAGGGAAGCTCAGTGCGCTCGCGGATCTTTCGGCTTCCTGGCATCTCATCGGTCACTTGCAGAGCAACAAGGCCGCCCGCGCCGCGAAGGCTTTCCACTCCGTGGATTCGGTTGACGATTGGTCGCTGGCGCAGCGGCTCGACCGAGCGCAAGCGGAGAAGATATCTGGCGAAAAACTCCGTGTCCTGATTGAAGTTCACATGGGGGGCGAAGAAACTAAGAGCGGCGTCTCCGAAGAGGATTTGCCGGGGCTCGCGGAACGCGTGATGACGCTTGCCCATCTCGAATTCGCCGGCTTGATGTGCATCCCGCCGTTCCGCGAAAATCCGGAAGAAGCCCGGCCGTATTTCGAGACTCTGCGGAAGCTCAAAGAACGGACGGAGTCGTGCATCGGGAGACCTCTTCCTGCCTTGTCTATGGGCATGTCCCACGATTTCGAAGCCGCCATTCTGGAAGGCTCAACGGAAGTTCGCATCGGCACCGCGATTTTTGGTACCCGTCCGAAGAAGGTTTGAATCAAACGAAGTGAGTCCGATCAATGCTCCGGAGAATCCATGACGCTTTTCGCGCCTTTGCAGTTGCGAGAGTTGGAATTGAAAAACAGGATTGCCGTCTCGCCCATGTGCGAATACTCGGCCAAGGACGGGCATCCCGGCCGCTGGCACTTTGTGCATCTCGGCGGCCGCGCCGTAGGTGGAGCGGCGCTGGTGATGACGGAGGCAACAGCGGTCCAGGCCATCGGCCGCATCTCGCCGTGGGACACGGGCATCTATCTCGATGCCCACGTCGAGTCATGGAAAGCCATCGCCGATTTTGTCCAGGAACAAGGCGCAATCCCGGGCATGCAACTCGCTCACGCGGGAAGGAAGGGTAGCACTGCGGCACCATGGCTCGGCGGCGGCAAAGTGCCGCTGAATGAAGGCGGTTGGGTGCCAGTGGCCCCGAGCGCGGTGGCATTCGACACGAACTATCCCGACCCAAAAGAACTTTCCATTGGGGAAATCGATCAAATCGTCGAGGATTTTCGCATCGCCGCGCGTCGCGCACTCGCGGCTGGCTTTCAGGTCGTGGAAATACATGCCGCGCATGGTTACCTGGCGCATGAATTCCTTTCCCCGCTCTCCAACATCCGCACCGACGAATACGGCGGCAGCTTTGAGAACCGCGCGCGTTTTCCGTTGCGAGTCGCCCAAGCGGTCCGCGAAATCTGGCCCGAAAAATGGCCGGTTTTTGCTCGCATCTCCGCCACCGATTGGAAAGAGGGCGGCTGGGATCTGCCGCAGAGTATCGAACTCTGTAAACGATTCAAGAGCCTTGGCATTGACCTGGTGGATGTTTCGAGCGGCGGCTTGGTGCCCGGCGTGAAAATTCCCGTGGGCCCCGGCTACCAGGTCAAGTTTGCCGCCGCGATCCGCCACGAGGCGGGCATCGCCACCGGCGCGGTCGGCATGCTCACCGACCCGGCGCAAGTAGAGACGATTCTCTCCACCGAGCAAGCGGATCTGGTCTTTCTCGCCAGAGAGCTGCTCCGCGATCCCTACTGGCCGCGCCGCGCGGCGCAGGAACTCGGCGTGAAGCTTAAAGCCCCCGTCCAGTACGAACGCGCCTGGTAAAGCCAGATTCGCCGGCACCTGCTAGTCTTGTAAAAGATGAGCTTCCTCGAAATTTCCGAAGACTCGGTTCGCGGCACACTCACGCTCAACGTCCGTGTCCAGCCGCGTGCCAGTAAGGACGAAATCGCCGGCGCCCTCGGTGGCGCGCTCAAAATTCGCCTCTGCGCTCCGGCCATCGAAAACCGGGCCAATGAAGCTCTCGTCGCGTTCCTCTCCGATCTTTTGAAAACGCCAAAATCCGCTGTTAGAATCCAGAGCGGCGAACACGGGCGCAATAAACGTGTGGAGATTCGCGGTGTCACCCGGCGGCAGATTCTCGATCTCCTTCACGAAGATGCATAACCAGCTTTCTGAAATCCTTTGCGGTCCGGACGGAACCTGAATTCATGAGCGCAAACATCGAATCTATCCAGAAGGATCTCCGAGCTGCGAAGCTCGATGGCTGGCTGTTTTATGATTTCCGTGGCCGCGATCCCATCGCCCACCGCATCTTGGCGCTTCCCGACGGCATGCGCACACGCCGATGGTTTTATTTTGTTCCCGCGAAGGGGGTGCCCAAAAAACTGGTGCACAAGATCGAAGCGCGGTCGCTCGCCGCTCTTCCCGGGGAAACTCTCTATTTCTCCGCTCAGGAAGAATTGCGCGGCAACCTGAAAAAACTCCTTGGCCGTGCCAAGAGCGTGGCCATGCAATATTCGCCGAAAAACGCCATCCCCTATGTATCCATGGTGGATGCCGGCACGATTGAGCTGGTCCGCAGCACGGGAGTGAAAGTCGTAACGTCCGCCGACCTGGTTCAGAAATATGAGGCCTGCTGGAGCAAAGCGCAGCTGGATTCGCACCTCGCCGCCGGCCGCGCCATTGACAAAATCGTTCAGCAAGCGTTTGCCTTCGCCGCACAATCGGTTCGCGATAGAAAGAATCTGACGGAATACGATCTGCAGCAATGGATTCGAAAGCGCTTCGACGAAGAAGACCTCACAACCGAGGAGGGCCCCGACGTCGCCGTGAATCAAAATGCCAGCGACCCCCACTACGGCCCCACGCGCGAATCCTCTGCCTCCATCAGAGAAGGCGACCTGCTCCTCCTTGATGTCTGGGGAAAACAGAAAACCGCGGGCAGCGTCTACTACGACATCACCTGGGTCGGCTACCTCGGCGCAAAAGTGCCCGACAAATTCGCCAAAGTTTTTAAAGTGGTGCGCGAAGCCCGCGATGCCGCCGTCGACCTAATCCAGAAGTCCATCAAGTCCGGCAAGCCTCTGCAAGGCTGGCAGGTGGACCAGGCGTCCCGCCGCATCGTCGAAAAAGCGGGCTACCGAAAATATTTCTTCCATCGCACCGGCCACAACATCGGCCAGGCCGTGCACGGCAACGGCGTCAACATGGACGGCCTCGAAACCCACGACGCCCGCCACCTGATCCCCGGAACCTGTAACTCCGTCGAACCGGGAATTTACCTGCCCGAATTCGGAATCCGCAGCGAAGTGGATGTTTACATTGATGAGAAAGAAGCTCGTGTCACGGGCGCAGTCCAGCAGGAAATTCTGCCGCTGCTGACCTGAAGTTTCCAAACTGGAGCGAAATGGACGCACCATCGCAAATCCCGGCAACTAACGGAACACAGTCCGCTCCGTCCGCAAAGGCAGCAGCGGTTCCGGGCGAATCCCGCGCCGTTGCTTTCGGTGTGGCGGGCTGGCTCCTGCCCGGCCTCGGCCACGCCCTGCAAAAGATGTGGGGCCGCGCCCTGGTTGTCTTCTTCGCCGTCGGATTACTGGTTTACGCCGGCGCCTCCATGAGGGGCAATGTTTTCACGCGACATGGCGCCGACGCGTTTGACACACTCGGCTTCATCGCCGACATGGGCACTGGCGGTTTCTACCTCTTTGCCCGCGCCCTCGAAACGAAAGGCGCCGACGTTTCCCACGCCGATGGCGATTACGGTACGCGCCTCCTGGCTACAGCCGGCGTCCTGAATCTCCTGGCCGCCCTGCATGCCTTCGAAGCCGCTCGCGGACACAAAGCATGACCGTCGTGCCCTCTCTTGAACTCAACCACTTTCAGGCATTCCTGCTTTTCGCCGTGGTCATTTCCGTGGCCTTTGGATTCCTCGGCCGCCGCCGCCCCAAAGACCGCGTCAAATACATTCTCTGGTCGCTCTTTCTGTTCCTCCTGGTGGGCATCGGCGTCGGCTGGGCGATGTTCCCGTTTTCTCGTTGAGCTCTTTCCCGCACATTCCATTCCCCGCGAATTGACAGTGATTTTCAGCGGGTGCTATCGTCATAAAGCAGGGCCGAGGTAGCTCAGTGGTAGAGCAGTCGATTCGTAATCGACAGGTCGTGGGTTCAACTCCCACTCTCGGCTCCACTCTTTTTCGGGTCCGGCCCGGAGACATGGTTGACACAACGTACCTAAGACATAGGTAACACTTTTGGGCCGAACGGATTTTCGAGCGGTTCGAGCACGCGAGTCTCCAGATCGAAGTATCCCAGATCATAATCCATAAAGCTCACCAGCCAAATGTC
>Ga0209166_10002787_pt1 | contig 12932 bp, 12 predicted proteins | sample Coa_R1_3_FD_187151 | JGI IMG/M metagenome (GOLD analysis project Ga0209166, IMG submission 187151) | Surface soil microbial communities from Centralia Pennsylvania, which are recovering from an underground coalmine fire - Coalmine... | ecosystem: Environmental > Terrestrial > Soil >... | reverse complement strand
AGCGCAAGTTGGGGGGCGGGTGCATGTCGCGGCCTTGCGGTTGCAAATCAGCGCGGACAAATTCCGGGAGCCCGATCTCCTCCTGCTGCTCGATGCCCGCGATCCGCGCCGCCAGAACCGCTTCTGGCGCGGGGCCGACCTGGTGCTGGAGGTGGTCAGCCCCGACGACCCGGAGCGCGATACAGTGGTCAAACGCGACGACTATGCCGCCGCGGGCATCCCCGAATACTGGATCGTCAACCCGCTCGACGAGACGATCACCGTGCTGACCCTGCGTGACGCGGCCTACGTCGCGCATGGTGTCTTCCGCCGCGGCGCGCCGGCTACCTCGGTCCTCCTGGCCGGGTTCGCCCTCGACGTCGCCGCGGTATTCGACGCCGACTGAGCCCCCCACGGGAGAGCCAGATCGTAACCCACGGAGGACGCCGATGACCGTCGCCACGCAGGCGCTGGAAGTGAAACTGGTCGGGCCGGCCGCCGGGCTGGAGGTGGACCTCTTGTCGCTGCAGGGGCTATGGACGGTGCCGCAATATCTCAAAATCACCGACTCTACCCGGCATCTGATCGAGTTTACCACGGGGGCCCTGGAGATCCTGCCCATGCCAACCGAGCAACACCAGGCCATCCTGGATTTCGTCCATGAGGCCTTTCGGACCTGGGTGCGCCGGATCGGGGGCCGCGCGCGATTCGCCCCCTTGCGGCTGCAACTCAGCGCGGACAAATTCCGGGAGCCCGATCTCCTCCTCTTGCTTGATGCCCGCGATCCGCGCCGCCAGAACCGCTTCTGGCGCGGGGCCGACCTGGTGCTGGAGGTGGTCAGCCCCGACGACCCGGAGCGCGATCTGGTGGTCAAGCGCGCCGACTATGCCGCCGCAGGCATCCCCGAATACTGGATCGTCAACCCCCTCGACGAGACGATCACCGTGCTGATCCTGCGTGACGCGGCCTATGTCGCGCATGGCGTCTTCCGCCGCGGCGCGCCGGCCACCTCGGTCCTCCTGGCCGGGTTTGCCCTCGACGTCGCCGCGGTGTTCGACGCCGACTGATGGACCCCGCGATCGACGCGTTACTCGTCGCCATGCCCAAAGCCGAGCTACATATCCACTTGGAGGGCGCGATCCGTCCGGCGACCCTGCTGGCGCTGGCGCAGCGCCACGGCGTCGACATCGGCTGCCGCGACTTGGCCGGGCTGCGGGAGCTTTACCGCTTCCGCGACTTCCGCCACTTCATTGAGCTCTATGGCGTGATCATCCAGACCATCCGCGCGCCGGAGGACTTCGTGCTGATCGCTGAAGAGCTCGGGCGCGACGCCGCAGCGCAGGGCACACGCTACCTGGAAACGACCTTTACGATGGGCAGCCATGTGCTGCGCAAAGGCCTGCCCTTCGAGGAGATCATGGATGCCCTGGCCACGGCCGTGGCCAGCGTGCGGCGTGAGAACGGGGTGGAGATCCGCTTCATCCTCGACCATGTGCGCGGCTGGCCGCCGGAGGAGTGCCAGCAGGCCGCCGAATGGTGTGTGCGGGGGCGGGATCGGGGCGTCGTGGCGCTTGGCCTGGGCGGCTATGAGCCGGGCAACCCGGCCTCGCTCTACGCCGAGGCGATCCGCTGGGTCCAGGCGCAGGGCCTGCCGTTTGTGCCCCATGCCGGGGAGGCGGCCGGCCCCGGGGGGATCTGGGATGCGCTCGCCTTCGGCCCGCCGCGCATCGGGCACGGCATCCGCGCCGTCGACGACCCGGCGCTGGTCACCTATCTGCGCGACCACGGCATCGTGCTCGAAATCTGCCCGACCAGCAACGTCTGCACGGGCAGTGTGCCCAGCCTGGCCGCCCACCCGCTGCGCCGGCTCTGGGATGCCGGGGTGCCGCTGACGATCAACTCCGACGACCCGCCGATGTTCGGCACGACCCTGCTCGACGAGTACCGCCTGGCCGTCACCCACTTTGGCTTTACGCCGGCCGAGCTGGCCCAGGTCAGCCGCACGGCTATCGGGGCGGCCCTGCTGCCGGCGGCCGATCGCGCCCGCCTGGTCGCCGGCTTCGAGGCCGATTTACAACACCTGGGCCTGGGCCGGTAGCACGAGCGGGGCCGGCGCGATTTCGTCGGCGCTGAAATCAATATCGCGGCGGAACTGGCTCATATAGAGATCGTAGTAGAACCCGTGCTGGCTGAGCAGCTCCTCGTGCGTGCCCCGCTCGATAATCTGGCCATCCTTCAGCACGGCCACCAGGTCGGCGTGGCGGATCGTGCTGAGCCGGTGCGCGATGACGAACGAGGTGCGGCCCCGCAGCAATTCCTCCAGCGCCGTCTGGATCAGACGCTCGGTCCGGGTGTCCACCGACGACGTCGCTTCGTCCAGGATGAGGATGCGCGGATTGGCCAGCGCGGCCCGCGCGATCGCCAGTAGCTGCCGCTGGCCCTGCGACAGGCCCGCGCCGCGCTCGCCCAGCACCGTGTCGTAGCCGTTGGGCAGGCGCGTGATGAACGAGTCGGCGCGTGCCAGCCGGGCGGCGGCGATCACTTCGTCGTCCGTCGCATCGGGCTTACCGAAGCGGATATTGCTGGTCACCGTGTCGCTGAACAAGAACGAGTCTTGCAGCACGATGCCGATCTGCTCGCGCAGACTGGCCGCCGTGACGGAGCGCACGTCGTGGCCGTCGACGGTGACCGCGCCGCTGGTGACGTCGTAAAAGCGCGGGATCAAGTTGACGATCGTGGTTTTGCCCGCCCCCGTGGGCCCGACGATGGCGATCGTCTGCCCCGGCTCGGCGGCCAGGCTGATGTCGCGCAGGACCGGCTGGCCCGGGACATACTCCGCGAATACATGATCCAGGACGACGCGCCCCGCGATCGGGGGGATCGGCAGGGCGCCGGGGGCGTCTTGCAGATCCGGCACGGTGTCGAGCAGGCCAAAGATCCGCTCGCCGCCCGCGATCGCGCTCTGGATATTGGACCAGAGCACCGAGATCTGCGCGATCGGTTGATTAAAGCGCTGGACATAGGCGATGAAAGTGATGATCAGCCCCAGGGAGAGGGTCGTGCCGAACAGGTCCGGGTGCTCCAGCAGAATCCAGCCGCCGCCGCCGGCCACGAGGGCGATCGAGACATAGCCCAGGGCCTCCAGCGTCGGCGCCAGGGCGCTGGTGAAAGTCACCGCGCGGATGTTCGCATCACGCGTCGCCGCGTTGGTTTCGGCAAAGTTCTCGATATTCTCTTGCTCGCGCCCGAAGGCCTGCACTTCGCGCACGGCCGCGAGATTCTCTTGCAAGCTGGCGTTCACGTCCCCGACCGCCACGCGCACTTTGCGGTACGCTTTGCGGGCCTGCGCCGAGAACCACAAGGTCGCCAGGAACATGAACGGCACGACGGCCAGAGCGAGGATGGCATAGGCCGCGTTCAGGCGCAGCATCTGTACGGCGATCCAGACAATCAGCAGCGCCCCTTGCACGACGCTGACCAGGGCAAAGCTCAACACCTGCTGGATGGTATCGGCGTCATTTGTCAGGCGGCTCATCACATCGCCCGCCTCGTGTTGGGTGAAATAGCCGATCGACAGCCGGTGGATATGGCGAAAGACGGCGACGCGCAGATTGCGCAGGACATGCTGGCCCGCGTAGCTCATCAGGAAAAACGTCAAGCCGGTCAGCAGGGACCCGGCAACATACAGCCCGACGGTTAGCAGGACCAGGCCGCCCAGCCCGGCGATATAATCTTGCGCGGTCGCGGTGGCGGGCAGGGTGGCGTACCAGCAATTCGTGCTGGCCGCCACCGGCGCCCCCGGGAAGCCCGCGCCGCGCGTGGCCTGCTGCGTCGCCGGCGTGAGATAACAGTCGACGGCTTGCCCGAGCAGATCGGGCACCAGCACCTGCATGTAGGTGCTGGTGACGACCAGGATCGCGACGGCGACGAGGATCAGCTTGTACCTGCCAAAATAGTGCCAGAACCGCTTCAGGGTCGCGCCGACCGCCGCCGGCTTGCTGGTCTCCCCCTGGAGCATCATGCCCGGGCCACCCATACGCATCATCGGCCTACACCCACTTTCTCTTGCTCCCCTTTGACAGGACGCGCGGTCACTGCGGCGTCGTCCAGCAACTGGGAGCTGTAAATCTCCGCGTAGATCTCGGACGCTTCCAGCAGCTCTTCGTGGGTGCCGCGCGCCACGATCTCGCCTTTGTCGAGGACGAGGATCTGGTCTGCGTTCAGCACCGTGCTGATGCGTTGCGCGATGACGAACGAGGTGCGGCCGTGCATCAATAAGTCGAGCGCCTGCTGGATGCGATACTCCGTCGCCAGGTCCACGCTGCTCGTCGAATCGTCCAGGATCAAGATGCGCGGGTTCAACAACAAAGCGCGGGCGATGGCGATGCGCTGCTTTTGCCCGCCGCTCAAGGTCGAGCCGCGCTCGCCCACCGGGGTTGCATAGCCCTGGGGAAATTCGGCGATGAACTCATGGGCGGCCGCGGCTTGCGCGGCCGCGATCACTTCGGCATCCGTGGCCTCCGGCCGGCCAAAGGCGATATTGTCGCGGATCGTGCCGCTGAACAGCGTCGTCTCCTGCAGCACAATGCCGATGCGCGCGCGCAGGCTCTCCAGAGTCAGATCGCGGACGTCGTGCCCATCGATCAGCACGCGCCCCTCGCTCACGTCGTAAAAGCGCGGGATGAGGTTGATGATCGTCGTCTTGCCGCTGCCCGTCGCGCCCAGCAGGGCCACGGTGTGCCCCGCCTTCGTCGCGAAGGAGACCTGATTGAGCACCGCCTCGCCGCCCTTGAAATAGCGGAACGTCACATTCTCGAAGGCGACATCGCCGGCGACTGCTTGCAGGTCGAGGGCGCCGGGCTTGTTCTCGACGTCGTTGCGGGTATCCAGAATTTCGAAGATGCGCTGCGCGGACGCACTCGCCTGCGACATCAGGTTGATGATAAAGCCCAGCTGCCCGAGCGGGAAGAAGACATAGACGAGGTAGAGGCTGAACTTTTGCCATTCGCCCACCGTCAGCGTCCCCTGGATAATCTGCGTGCCGCCGAAGTAGAGGATCGCGGCCTGGCCAAGGTTCATCAACAAGAAGATGACCGGGAACAGAAACGAGAAAATGCGCGCGACTTTGAGCTGTTGGGCCAGCACCGCGTCCGCCGCCTGGTCGAAGCGCTGCTCTTCTTGCGGCTCTCGCGCAAAGGCTTTGACCACCTTCTGCCCGGCCATATTCTCCTGCAAGATCGTATTCAAGCGCGAGACGCGGATCTGGACCTCGCGAAACAGCGGTTGGCTGATGCTGCCGAAGAACATGAAGAGGGCCAGGGCCACGGGCAGGATCGGGATCACGACCAGCGTCAGGGCCTGGTTGGTGAACCAGAGGATGATCAGCGCGCCGACGAGCAGGACGAGCGCTTGCAGGGTCATCAGTAACCCTTGCCCGATGAAGAGCCGGACTTTCTCGACGTCGTCCGTCGCGCGGATCATCAGCTGGCCGGTCTGGTTCTTGTCGTGATAGCTGAACGACAGGCGCGAAATCTTGGTGAAGAGGTCGCGGCGGAAATCGTAGGCGACGCTCTGGGAGACCCGCTCGGCGTTGAACGATTGGCTAAAGGCAAACAAGGCGCGCAGGATGGCAAAGCCGGCCACCCCCAGCATCGCGGTGGCCAGGGCCGCCGTCGCGCCGCTCTGGTTCGCTTGCAACTGGGCGACCGTCAGGCCCAGTTTCTGGGCGGCGAACACCTGGATCGCCGCAGGCTGGGCCAGGACTTTGCTGGCCACGAACGCCTTGATCACCTCGTCGATGATGTTCTGGATGAGCTGGGGGACCACGAGCTGGGCCGCCGTGGCGACAAATAAGGAGCCATAGGCCAGCACGGCCACCCGGCGATAGTGCCCGATATAGCGGATCGCGCGCATCAAGGTCCCCGGATCGGCGGGCGGGCGGCCCCGCCGGCCCCGCGCCGCGGCCGCCCCCAGCCCGCCGGCCCCCGGACCGGCGCCGTTGCGTGGCAGGGTGTTACTGCTCATGCCCGGTGGTTGCATGCATCAGTTCCTTTCGTTCCTGGAAATAGGTGGAGACCCGGGCCAGGAGCTCCGCCAGCTCGTTGCTGTCGTCCGCGCCTAAGTACGCGACCAGGCCTTTGATCGACGCTAAGAAGGCATCGGACGCCGTTTTGAGGGCCGCTTCGCCCTGGGCCGTCAGCCGAATGCGGACGGCCCGCCCGTCCTGGGGATCGCTCTGCTTTTCCACGAAGCCGTGGGTCTCCAGGTTGTTGAGTTGCTGGGTGATGGTGGGCGAGGCCACCCGGAGCAGGCCGCTGATCTCCGACACGCGGATGCCGCTGCCATCCCGGGTGGCCGCCCCTTTGATGCAGAACAGCACCATGATCTCGCTGCCGGTTAAGCCGGCCATCGGACTGTGCCGCCAATGCAGCCGGCGGAACTGCACCAGTGCTGCTAACAGCTTCTGGGCGACCGGATCGCCCCCAGCTTCCATACTTTCCATCGCGCAGGGCTCCGATCGGGCCATCCGGTTTCGGCAATTGATTTGTTTACCTATCTAATTATATACGGGATTCCCGGCCCCGTCAAGAGGTTTGACCGTGCGGTTGCGCCGGAGTCCGGGTGGTCGTATACTGGCTTTATGTACACACGCCCCTGTTCAGCGGCGGCGCCCGTCGGCTGCTGCCCTCCCGGCCGCCCTGGCGTGCCCGTGCTTGGCGGTTGACGCTGGCCCGGCGACCACCCCCTGGGCGTAGGGGCGAGGCATGCCTCGCCCCTACGGCTACGGCACGTCCAATGCAGCGATCCGGGCAAGCCGGCACGGGTCGGGGACCACAACCACTCTACCGCCTGCTGATCCTGGCGGTGCTCGCGATCCTCCTGCTGGGCTGCGAGGCGCCCGCAACCCCGGCGCATCCCGGCCCCTCGGCGACCCCGGCGCCCCCCGCGGCGCCCAGCGCCCTGGGTACCGCCCCGGCCTCCGCTACCGACCCCCCGCCGAGCGAAACCATCCTCGATCTGCCGCCGCCGCCCGCCGATGCCCGCATCCCGTATGGCCCAGGCCCCTTGCAGTTTGGCGACCTGCGCCTGCCCGCGGGCCCCGGCCCCTACCCGCTGGCGATCGTGATCCACGGCGGCTACTGGCTGAACGCCTATAGCCTGGACCACATCGGCCACCTCTGTGCCGCGCTGACCCGGGCGGGCGTGGCCACCTGGAGCCTGGAATACCGGCGGCTCGGCGACCCTGGTGGTGGCTGGCCGGGCACCTTCCAGGACGTGGCCGCTGGCGCCGACTACCTGCGCACCCTGGCGCCGCGCTACCACCTGGACCTGGGGCGCGTGGTCGCCGTGGGCCATTCGGCGGGCGGCCAGTTGGCGCTCTGGTTGGCTGCCCGGCCCCACCGCCCGGCCACGGACCCGCTGTACACCGCGGACCCCCTCCCGCTCCGCGGCGTCGTCTCGCTCGCGGGCGTCGTCGACTTGCAGCGTGCCTGGGAGCTCCAGCTGGGCAATGGCGTCGTGGAGCAACTGCTGGGCGGGACGCCGGCGGCGGTGCCCGCCCGCTATGCGGCGACGTCGCCGCGGGCGCTATTGCCGCTGGGTGTGCCCCAGCGGCTGATCCACGGCAGCGCCGATCCGATCGTGCCGTTCGCGCTCAGCCAGGCCTACCAGGTCGCGGCCACCGCGGCCGGCGACGACGCTCGGCTGGTCGCGTTGCCCGGGGCGGGCCATTTTGAGCCGATCGACCCGCGCTCGCGCCAGTGGCCGATCGTGCAGGACACGGTCCTGGCGCTGCTCCGCCCGGCCCAATGAGAGGCTTTTTGCGCATGACCCAGATCTTGATGCTGCCGGCCCCGCGGGCGGATGCGCGCATCCCCTATGGGGCAGACCCCTTGCAGTTTGGCGACCTGCGCCTGCCGGCCGGGCCCGGGCCCCACCCGGTGGTCGTCGTCATCCACGGCGGCTTCTGGCGGGCGGCCTACACCCTGGAGCACATTGGCCACCTCTGTGCGGCGCTCACGCGGGCGGGCGCGGCCACCTGGAGCCTGGAGTACCGGCGGCTCGGCAACCCCGGCGGGGGCTGGCCGGGCACCTTCCAGGACGTGGCCCAGGGCCTCGACCATCTGCGGGCACTGGCGCCGCTGCATCACCTGGACCTGGGGCGCGTCGTCACCTGCGGCCATTCGGCGGGCGGCCACCTGGCGTGCTGGCTGGCCGCCCGGCCCCGCATCCCGGCGGGCGCGGTCTTGCACACGGCGGACCCGCTGCCCGTGCGGGGAGTGGTGGCGCTGGCCGGGGTGGTCGACCTGCGGCGCGCCTGGGAGCTGCGCCTGAGCAATGCCGTGGTTGCGGAGTTGCTAGGGGGCGCGCCCAGCGAGGTCCCCGCCCGGTACGCCACGGCCTCGCCCCGTGAGCTCTTGCCGCTCGGCGTGCCGCAGCAGCTGGTCCATGGCACGCAGGACGAGAATGTGCCCTTCGCGATCAGCCAGACCTACGCCGCGGCGGCCACGGCGCAGGGAGACCGCGCGCAGTTGGTGCCGCTGCCCGGCGCGGGCCATTTTGAAGTGATCGATCCGCGCTCGCGCGAGTGGCCGCAGGTCCAGGCCGCGGTAAACGCCGCCCTCCAGGGGGCCCCCTGATCAGCCCGCGGCCAGCAGCCCGTTGTCAGGGCCGCTGGAACACCAGGATGTACTGGTGCAACTGATTGGCCACGAACTGGAACGGGTAGCCGAAAGGGTAGAGACGGACGGTCTGGTCCACCCAGATTTTATAGCCCCGGAAGCGCAGGCCCGGGATCGCCGCGGGCAGGCGGGCGGCCAGGTCGGCGTGGAGCATGTTGTGGTGGGTGGCCGTGGGCTGGAAGTCTTTGGCGAAGACGACCAGGTAGCCGGCCGGCTTCAGGTAGGCGACGGCCCCCGCCAGGATCGTGGCGAGGGCATCCAGGAAAGCGGCGTAGGGCAGGTTGCCGAGGTCCTCGGGCCGGGTGCTGAAGGGGGTGGGGGCCGCGGAGCCGGTGCGCTTCTTCTTCTCGCCGTCCTGCGGGCGCGCCAGCATATCGCCATAGGGCGGGTCGGTGAGCACCAGGTCGAAGATCCGCCCGGCCACCGCCGGCAGCGCGGCCAGCGTCCGCGCATCGGCGCAAGCCGTGACCTGCTCGGCCAGGCCCTCCTGGGCACAGACCTGGCGATAGATCGCCAGGTAGTCGGGGGAGAGATCGACGCCGACGCCGTGCCTTCCGGCCAGGGCACAACCCAGCAGGGTGCCGCCGACGCCGGCAAACGGGTCGAGCACCCAGCCGTCCGCCCGGGTGAAGAAGCGGATCAGGTCGGCCATCAGCTGGGGCGGCTTGGGCGATGGGTGGGCGCGGCGCAGGTTATGCCCGTACGACTCGCGGCCCCGCACGGGGTACGCCGTACATTGCACCGATTGCAGAAAATACACCCACTCCCGCCCGGTCAGGTCGTTCAGCCGGTTCCGCGGGTCCACCCGCCCGGCCGCCGGCCCCGCGTTCGTCGCCGCCGCCGGCGTATCATCCTTCATCATGATGGAGCCGGTAGAACTTCGCGGATTGCGCCCGATGGCAAGCGCATGGGGGTGTCGATCCCTTGCCAGACGACGTCGTCGGCGAGATTGCCCTCGGGCTGGCTGGCCTTCCAGATCTCGGCCATTACGCGGAACGGCAGCACCAGGCTCACGAAGGGCACGAAAAAGCCCCCGACGGCCCAGCCGGGACTATATTTCAGGCACGCCGCCCCCAAAGCCGGCAGATTGCGGTGGGCGCGATAGATCCAGATCAGAAACAGGACCCCCGCCGCCAGGCCGACCGCGCCGCCGAACTGCCCGAAGAGAGCTTGGTTACTCTTGCTCACCGTGCCCCACGTCAGCAGGCCGGCACAGAAGGCGACTACGGGCAGCCCGACATCCAGGGCCAGGGCCCCCATCACCAGGAGCGCCCAGACATGGGTGGAGGCAAAGGGCGTCGTCGCCTGCGTGGCGGTCACGTTGCGGGCCGGCGGGGCCGCTACCGCGGGCTGCGCCCCCAGGCTGAGCAGCTGTCGGCACACGCCACAGAAGCGTTGCCCGGCCTCCAGCACAACGGTCGTGCCACAGTGCGGACAAATGTATCTATTAGTCATCCCCGGTTCCTCCCATAGCACGGTCCCTACCCCCACCCATATGCACTCCGCATTCCGCATTCCGCATTCCGCACTCCGCCTCACGTCTCACACCGCACATAATACAGATTCTCGCTGACCTCGTGCTGGGGCGCGTAGCGGCGACGGGCGTCCGTGTCGCTGCGAAAGCGGCGGTAGGGCCGGCGCCGCACCTCGGGCGTGCCGCGACCGGCCAGGATGGCCAGGATCTCGGACTCGGGGATCAGGCCTTCGCTATTATAGCTCAGCAGCAGGTGGGTGCAACGGGCCTGGGCGACCAGTGTGCGCAGTGCCGCGGCGGCCGCGGCGGCCCCGTTGTAGGCCGAGCGCTCGGCGGCGTAGGGCCGCAAGCCCGTTTTGCCGTAGACCGCCGGCGCGTCGGCGCGGGCGACCGTTTCGAGCAGATGGTAATTGCTGGCATAGGGCCGGCTGTTGTACGGCGGATCCAGGTATAACACGTCGCAGGCGATCTCGCGGACGAGGGTGGTGGCATCCCGCTGGTAGGCGGCGTGGGGTTGGGTGCCGGCGAGGAGCCGCGGCGGCCGCAAGACCAGCGGCTTGTGCGCGCGCGGGTCCCACGCTTTGAGGAACGCCCCGTAGGTTCCCGAGATGTTGCTGACAAAGGGCACCGCTTCGATCAGCGCGGCCAGCAGCACATAGGGCTCCTCCCCCTCCAGTTGCCCGGCCGCCTCCCAGGCGGCGATCTGCCCGCGGATCGCGTCGATCCGGCCGGCGTTCACGGGACTCAGGTAGCGGCGGCCGGCCGGGCCGGCCGGGCTGTAGTGGGTATAGACGAAACCGGGCACGGGCGGCAGGGCGTTTAAATAACAGAGCGCCGCCGCCAGGGGCCCCGCGGGCGACTCCCGATCCCCCCCCACCCCGAGCTGGGCGAAGGCCGGATACGCGTTGCAGCACAGGTACGCGCGCTGGAGCACATACGAGAAAAAGAGCAGGTCATTGGCGACGACCCGGTAGCCCCGGCTTTTGGCGTGGCGGGCGACCACCGTCGTGCCGCTGAAGGCGTCACAAAAGGTCCCCCCCGTGATGGCGTGGTCGTCCAGGGCTTGCTGAATAAAGGGCAGGAGCCGGTCCTTCGAGCCGATATAGCGCACGGGGTATTATACCAGGGATCGGGGGTTGGGGGTTGGGGGTTGGGAGAGACGGAGTAGGCAGTAGGCGGTAGGCAGTAGGCAGTGAGACGAGTTGGTTAGGGCTGTGTCAAAGTCGGCTCCGCCGCCTGCTGGCGCGGAAATTGTCATTCTGAACGCAGTGAAGAATCCGTCTTGGACCCCTGGAGACGGACTCTTCGCTCCGCTCAGAGTGACACGATGCCGACTGTGACACAGCCGTACGAGTTGGTACTCGGCGGTTGACTCGGGTAGACGGCTATGGTACGATCCAGGGGGGAGACGCAGTATGGCGATGGCGCGGTATGTCAGGAGTAGCAAGGTATGACCCAGATTGCAGGCGACAGCCGGGCGACGGCGAACGGGCCGCCGCTGACTATTCGGGCGCGGTTCTTTGCCCTCTATCGCGAGGCGGCCGGGCAGGACGAGGCGCAGGTGCCGGTCCCGGCCGGCAGCACGGTGCGGGAGCTCTGGCAGCACCTGCTGGCGGCCCACCCCGGGCTGGAGCGCGCCGGCGCGGCGACGGCGTACACCGCGTATGCGGTCAACGGCACCTGGGCCAAGAGCGACCGGGTGCTGCAGGACGGCGACGAGGTGGCCTTCTTGCCGCCGGTCAGCGGCGGGTGAGCGAGCAGGTCGCGCCGGCCGCCGCCCCCCCGGCACTGGGGCCGTTCGAGGTGACGGCCGCGGTGCTCTCGGTGGACCAGCTGGTGGCGGAGGTGGCGACGCCGGCGGCCGGCGCCGTGGTCACCTTCGCCGGCCTCGTCCGCGATCACCACCAGGGCCGGCGCGTGGTGGCGCTGGAGTACGAGGCCTATCCCGAGCTGGCCGCGCGCGAATTGCAGGCCTTGAGCGCCGCGGTGGCGGCCAAGTATGCCCTGCAGGGCATCGGCATCCGCCACCGCACCGGCCGGCTGGCCATCGGCGAGATCAGCGTGGTGATCGCGGTCGCGGCGCCCCACCGCGCGGCGGCCTTTGCCGCCTGCGCCGAGGCCCTGGACCTGCTGAAAGCGACCGTGCCGGTCTGGAAAAAAGAATGGTATGCCGACGGGAGCTCCTGGCTGGGCCAGGCTGCCGGCTGACACACGCGACGGTCCCGCGCGGCCGCATAGGAATCGATGACACACACCCTTACCGACACCCGCGCCCGGCCGCTCCGCGATCTGCGTATCTCGGTCACCGATCGCTGTAATTTCCGCTGCACCTACTGCATGCCCAAAGAAGTGTTCGGGCGCGACTACCAGTTTCTGCCCGCCGGCCAGCTGCTGACCTTTGAGGAGATCACGCGCCTGGCCCGTATTTTCATCGATCATGGCGTAGAGAAGCTGCGCATCACCGGGGGCGAGCCGCTGGTGCGGCGCGACCTGGAGAAGCTGATCGCCATGCTGGCCCCGCTGCCCGGTCTGCGCGACCTGACGCTGACGACCAACGGCGCACTGCTGGTCAAGAAAGCGCAGGCGCTCAAGGACGCCGGGCTCCAGCGCATCACGGTCAGCCTCGACTCGCTCGACAACGCCGTCTTCAAGGCGATGAACGATGTCGACTTCCCCGTGGAGCGGGTGCTGGAGGGGATTGCGGCGGCGCGGGCGGCCGGGCTGGGCCCGATCAAGATCAACGTGGTCGTCAAGCGCGGGGTCAACGACCACGGCCTGGTCGCCATGGCGCAGCACTT
>Ga0209166_10002786_pt1 | contig 12933 bp, 14 predicted proteins | sample Coa_R1_3_FD_187151 | JGI IMG/M metagenome (GOLD analysis project Ga0209166, IMG submission 187151) | Surface soil microbial communities from Centralia Pennsylvania, which are recovering from an underground coalmine fire - Coalmine... | ecosystem: Environmental > Terrestrial > Soil >... | reverse complement strand
AGATCGCCCAGGCGCTGCTGGCGCAGGGGCTGGCGCCGGGCGAGAGGGTGTGCGTGCTGGCGCGCAACAGCGACCGCTTCTTCGAGCTGTTCTTCGGCGTCGCCAAGGCGCGCGGCTGCCTGGCCCCGATCAACTTCCGCCTCGCCGCGCCGGAGATCGCCTACATCCTGCGCGACGCGGGCGCCGGCCTGCTGTTCGTCGGCGACGATCAGTTCGACGTCGCCGAGCGCATCGCCGCCGAGAGCGAGACGCCGGTGCGCCTGATCGCCCTGACCGGCGAGCGCGAGGGCTGGGAGCGCTTCGACGACTGGTCCGCGGCCCACCCCGCCAGCGATCCCGCGCTGGGCGAGGCCGATGGCGACGACGTGCTGCAGCTCTACACCAGCGGCACCACCGGCCACCCCAAGGGCGTGGTCCTCTCCAACAAGAACTATCGGCGCTTCCTGGAGACGAGCAGCGCGGTCGACGGCTTCGACTACCGGTCCAATGAGACGCTGATGATCGTCATGCCGCTCTTCCATGTGGCCGGGGTCAACGTGAGCTGCGCCGGCCTCGCCCATGGCTGCCGCACCATCATCGTGAGGGACTTCGTGCCGGCCAGGGCGCTGGAGATCATGCAGGACGAGGCCGTCGCCCACACCTTCATCGCTCCGGCGATGATCCTGATGCTGCTGCAGAGCCCCGGGATCGCCGAAGCCCGTTTTCCGGCGCTGCGCACCATCGCCTACGGCGCCTCGCCGATCTCGCAGGAGGTGCTGAATCGCGCCAAGGCGGCCTTTGGCTGCGGCTTCGTGCAGTACTACGGGATGACCGAAACCACCGGCGGCGGGACCTACCTCTCGCCCGCCGACCACAGGCGGCCGGAGAAGCTGCGCTCCTGCGGCAGGCCCTGGCCGGACACCGAGGCGGCGATTCTCGGTCCCGACGGCGCGCCGGTCGGCGAGGGCGAGGTGGGCGAGATCGCCATTCGCGGCGACTGCGTGATGAAAGGCTACTGGAATCGCCCCGAGGCCACCGCCGCGGCGATCCAGGACGGCTGGATGATGACCGGCGACGCCGGCTACCAGGACGCCGAGGGCTATTTCTACGTCCACGACCGGATGAAGGACATGATCATCACCGGCGGCGAGAACGTCTATCCGGCCGAGGTGGAGAACGCCCTCTTCGGCGCGCCGGGCGTAGCGGACGTGGCGGTGATCGGCGTCCCCTCCGAGCGCTGGGGCGAGGAGGTCAAGGCCATCGTCGTCTCCGAGCCCGGGGCGGCGAACAATCCCGTGGCGATCATCGCCTGGGCCCGCGAACGCATCGCCGGCTTCAAGGCCCCCAAGAGCGTCGACTTCGTCGACAGCCTCCCCAGAAACGCCTCCGGCAAGGTCCTCCGCCGCGAACTCCGCGAACGCTACTGGGCCGGCCGCGACCGCCGAGTGAGTTAGAGTTTATCCGCAGATGACGCAGATAACGCAGATGAGGTTTTCGACCACGGAGGACACGGAGAACACGGAGAAGAGAAACAAGGATCTTTAGCGCTTCGCGCGAAGCGCAATCTAGATTCTTCTTCTCTTCTCCGTGTCCTCCGTGTCCTCCGTGGTGAATCTCTCTTATCTGCGTCATCTGCGTCATCTGCGGATAAAGCCTGATCCCGCGAAGGGCAGGCCCTCTTCATCGAGGCGCAGGAGCTGGTTGTACTTGGCCATGCGCTCGGAGGTGCGGACCGAGCCGATCTTGATCTGGCCGCCGGCCACGCCCACCGCCAGGTCGGCGATGAAGGCGTCCTCCGTCTCGCCCGAGCGGGCGGAGATCACGGTGGCGAAGGCGCCGGCGCGGGCGGCGGCGAGGGCGTCCAGCGTGCCGCTGAGCGTGCCGTTCTGGTTGATCTTGATCAGGGCGGCGTTGCCGGCGCCCTCGCGCACGCCGCGGGCGATCCGGTCGGCCTGGGTGGCGAAGAGGTCGTCACCGACCAGCTGGATGTGGCCGAGGCGCCGGGTCAGGTCCGGCCAGGCGCTCCAGTCCTCTTCGCCCAGGCCGTCCTCGATCGAGACGATCGGAAAGCGCGCCGCCCACTCCGTCAGCAGCCCGATCATCGCCTGGGAATCGAGCGTCCGGCCAGCGCGCTGGAGCACGTAGGGGCCCTCCGCGTCGGTCAGGGCGCTGGCGGCGATGTCGAGGGCGATGGCGGCGTCCTCGCCGGGCCGCAAGCCGGCGCGCTCGACGGCGCGGACCATCAGCGCCAAGGCCTCCGCGCCATGCGCGAAACCCGGGCTGAGGCCTCCCTCGTCGGCCAGCAGGGTGGGCAGGCCCATCTCCTGGCAGAGCGCCGAGGCGGCGGCGCGCACGCGGAGCGCCCACTCCAGCGCCTGGCCGTACGACGTCGCGCCGATCGGAATGACCAGGAAGTCCTGGACGTCCATGCCGCGGCCGGCGTGCAGGCCGCCGCTCAGGATATTGACCATCGGCATGGGCATGGTGGGCTCGGTGACACCGGAAAGGTCGGCCAGGCGCCGATAGAGTGGCTGGCCGCTCGCCGCCGCCCCCGCCCGCGCCACGGCGATCGACACCGCCAGGATGGCGTTGCCGCCGAGCCGCGAGAGCTGGGCCGTGCCGTCGAGCTCGCGCATCGCCTGGTCGGCCCCGCGCTGGTCGAGCGCGTCGCGGCTGGCCAGCAGGGCGGCGATCTCGCCGTTCACCCCGGCGACGGCGCGGATCACGCCGCGCCCCTCGAAGCAGTCGGGATCGCCGTCGCGCAGCTCGAACGCCTCCGCGGCGCCGCGGGAGGCGCCGGACGGGGCCGAGGCGCGGCCGCTCGCGCCGCCGGCCAGGGCGACCTCGGCCTCCACCGTCGGCCGGCCGCGGGAATCGAGGATCTGGCGGGCGAAGACCGTATGGATGGCGGTGGCGCTCAAGGACGCGTTCCTCACGTTGAAACTCTGGTCGCGCGCAGGGCGACTCGCTAGGAGTCGCGCCCGCCGTACCTCCCTACCCGAAGAAGCCGATCCCATGCATATCGACGAGGCCCTGACGAAGCGCCGCTCGGCGCGCGCCTTCCGCCGCGATCCCGTGCCGCGGGAGGTGGTCGAGGACATCCTGCGCATCGCCGCCCGCGCGCCGTCGGGCACCAACATCCAGCCGTGGAAGATCCACGTGGTGGCCGGCGAGGTGCGCGAGCGCCTCGAGCGCGAAGTGCTGGCCCATCGCGAGACCCGTCCGCCGGACGAGCAGGCGGAGTTCCCGCGCAGCGGCAAGCGCAAGGAGCCCTACGTCTCGCGCATGCGCAAGCTCGGCAAGGACATGTACACCCTGATCGGCATCCCCAAGGGCGACCAGGAGGCGGGCTGGCGGCAGTGGGGCCGCAACTACCAGTTCTTCGACGCGCCGGTGGGCCTGATCTTCACGATCGACAAGGAGCTCGACCGGATGAGCTACGTCGATGTCGGCATGTTCGCCATGGCCATCATGCTGGCGGCCAAGGCGCGCGGCCTCGACACCTGCGCCCAGGGCGCCTGGAACAACTACTGGAGGGCGACGCGCCGGGTCCTGAACGTGCCGGAGGACGAGTATATCATCTTCGGCATCTCCCTCGGCTACGCCGACGAGGACCACCCGGTGAACACCCTCGTCGCCGACCGCGAACCCCTGGAAGCCTTCGCCACCTTCCACGGGTTTTGAGACGATAGGTTCAGCCGACGATCAGTTTCACGATCGCCGCGCCGGCCGCGAAGATCGCCGCCGCGCCGCCCAGCATGACGGCGACGACCTGCCACACGGAGAGGTGGAACTCCCGTTGCTTCTTCTGGGTATCCATCAGCAGATTGTCGATCCGGGCGATCTGCTCGCGGATGTTGAGCTCGGGCGGGGGGTTCGGGTCGGCGGTGGGCATGCGGGGAAGGTAGCTCAATCTTTGCAAAAGGGAAAGATGAAAACTGCGCTTCCGCCGTCAACTCAGCGGGTAGATCGGCCCCGCGACCGCGTCGCTGCAGGCGCCGGCGGTCCAGGCGACTTCGCCGTTGACGACGCCTCCCAGGACCGTCTCCGCCAGCACCTCGGGCCAGGGGCGCCCGACCAGCGCATTACGACATCCTTCATCACCCCAGTTACGGAACTTGGTCGCGCGAGCCAATTCGACCCTATTTTCAGGGAGCTGACTTGCGCATCGTGCCGGCAATAAAGAGATAGGCGCCCAGCACCAGCGGCACGGCCAGGTAGGCGTAGTAGAGCGGCTCGAAGTGCAGGGCGTTTAGCGCCGTCTGGGCGAGTTCCGGCGGGATGGCTTGAAGGACGACGCCGCGAATCAATAGCAACCAGCCCACGATCGTGACGACGATGGGCAGCGCACCGCCGCGCCAGACATTGTGGGTGGTGACGATCGCCAAACCGATCGCCAGCGTGAGGAGTCCGTAAGTAAAAGCCAGCGCCCGGTCGTACAGTACATCGTAAATTCGCTGCTGGGCGTTGGTGCGGTACAGGAACATCAGGACCGTCTCGATGACCGTAAAGGCTCCGATGTAGCGGGCCAGGAATACCGTGTTGGATTTCATGTCGTCTCCTTCCTCGATGAGACCGGCGTGTCGGGGCTCTCGGTGGCAGCCGGCAGCGTCACTTCTGTTTGGCGAGATAGGCGATGAGGTCGGCCCGATCGTTGGGCATGTGAACACCGGCGAAGCTCATCCTGTTCTTGGGCACAAACTCCCTGGGCGAGATGAGCCAGGTGTCGAGATTGGCCGGCGTCCAGACCACGCCGGACGCTTTGAGGGCTGGCGAGTAGGGGAATCCCGCAGCCGTTCCGGCATTGCGCCCGACCACATTGAACAGGGTCGGCCCAATGACATTCCTGCCCGGCGACACGCTATGGCAGATTCCGCAGTTGGAATTGAAAAGAGCCTGACCGTGCTTGGCGTCCTGGGCCCGGGCCATGTCGACACCGAACACCAAGCCGGCGACGATTGCGGCGCCCAAGGCCCAACTGAACTGGCGGGCCGTTCTGGGCAACGAAAAGGACATCGGCTCCCCCTGTGAAAGGAATCACGCCGACATGACATAGTGGGTTGTCGCACCCTGGCCTTGATGTAGCTCAAGCCTTTTGGCGTTCGACGAGATCGAGAATACCACCGGGATTAAGGTATTCCCCTTAAGGACTTGATCTGGCTGCCGGCAGGCTGCGAATAGTCCTAGTCGGACCTCACTCACAAGAACGGGAGTGGGGTGTCATGGGCAGCTTCCACAGTAAAATCGTGGTCTCCGCGCTAGCCCTGGCCACCCAGGGCCTTCTGGCCACGAGCGCCCAAGCGGTGCCGGCGTTCGCCGTCCAGACCGGCCAGCCGTGCCAAGCCTGTCACGTCGGCGGCTTCGGGCCGCAGCTGACGCCGTTCGGGCGCAACTTCAAGCTGGGCGGCTACACCAGCCGCGCCGGGGGCTTCACCCTGCCGGTTTCGGCGATGGTGGTGGATTCATATGTCCACACCAACAAGAGCCAGGAGCCGGGCATGCCGCCGGCCGGTTACGGCGCCAACGACAACTTCGGCCTCGACCAGTTCAGCGTCTTCCTGGCCGGCGGGGTCGGGCACTTCGGGGCGTTCGTCCAGACCACCTACGACGGTGTCGCCAAGTCGTGGCACTGGGACAACATGGACGTGCGCGCCGTGACCAAGGCGACGATCAAGGGCGTCGACGCGGTGTTCGGGCTCAGCTTCAACAACGCCCCGACGGTCCAGGACGTGTTCAACACCGTCCCCGCCTGGGGCTTTCCCTACACGACCTCGACGGTGGCCCCGGCGCCGGGGTCCGCCCCGATCATCGGCAGCTTCGCCCAGAATACTCTCGGGATCACGGGCTACGCCTGGCTAGACAACCAGTTCTACCTCGAGGTCGGGGGCTATCAGTCGCCGAGCGCCGGCTTCCTGACCCACGCCGGCGTCGATCCGACAGCGCCGGGTTCGATCAAGGGAACGGCCCCCTATGCCCGGATCGCCTGGCAGAAGACCTTCCCCGATCACAACTTCGAAGTCGGCGCCTTCCTGATGGACGTCGACATCTATCCCGGCCTCGACAATACCACCGGAACCACCGACCACTTCACCGACGCCGGTGTCGATGCGTCCTACCAGCTCTACGCCAGCCACAACAACGTCGTGACGGTGAACGCCCGCTACACACACGAGCATCAGGACCTGCGCGCTTCTCAAATCCTGGGAGCCGCCGCCAACACCCGCCAGACCCTGGAAGATCTGCGCTTCGACGCCTCCTACTACTGGCACAACCAGATCGGCCTGACTCTTGGCGCTTTCGACACCTGGGGCTCCACCGATCCGCTGCTCTATGGCGGCGCCAACATTCCCCGACCGAACAGTTCGGGTCTGCTGGTGCAGCTGGACGGGACGCCCTGGGGCGCCGGTGGCTCGCCTCTGGGTCCCCGCTTCAATATCCGCGTCGGCCTTCAGTACACCAACTATTTCAGCTTCGACGGCGCCGGGACCAACTACGACGGGACGGGCCGCAACGCCTCCGACAACAACACCTTCCGCGTCTTCACCTGGATCGCCTACTAGGACCCGGAACGAAGGCTGCAAGGCGCTCCAGGAGCGGATTGACAGGGGAGTGCGGCCTCGTCACGCACCCTTCAGTGCGAGACGCGGCGGGGATCAGGTGGAAGAGCGACTAACCTCGGCGCAAGAAACGGTCGGACTGGCCCCCGACATCGAGGCTTGGCTGCGGGCCGGGGCCGATAGGCCCGGCCCGTGCGAAAAGGTGATCGAGACCTCGATCTCCTGGGTCTACCTGTTCGCGGATCGGGCGCTGAAGCTCAAGAAACCGGTCGATCTCGGTTTCCTCGACTTCACCACGCCGAATAAGCGCCGCTGGGCGGCGGAGCGGGAGCTGGCCTTCAACCGCGCGACCGCGCCCGAGATCTATCGCGCCGTCCACGCGATCACCCGGGACGGCGAAGGTCGCCTCGCCATGGATGGCGATGCGGATGCCGTGGAGTGGGCCTTGGAGATGCGCCGGTTCGACGAGACCGCTATGCTCTCCGATCGCCTGGCGGCCGTCGATGGGACCTTCGCCGAGGACCTCGGCCGGACGATCGCCCGCTATCACCTGCAGGCGCCGCCCGGGGTTGTCGGGGGCGGCGCGCGCGGGCTGCGCTTCGTGCTGGACTCCAATGCCCATTTGCTGAGGGGCGAGACCGCGCAGCTGGGCGCGGACGAGGTCGAGCGCCTGCTCGCCGCCACTGAAAGCGCCTTCGAGAGGGTCGCGCCGCTGCTGGACCGGCGCCACGTGGCGGGATTCGTACGCTGCTGTCACGGCGACCTGCACCTGGGGAACATCCTGCTCGAGGGCGGGGCGCCGGTCCTTTTCGACTGCATCGAGTTCAACGACGCGCTGCGCGAGATCGACGTCCTCTACGACATCGCTTTCCTGCTGATGGACCTGTCCTTCCGCGACGCGCCAGAGGCGGCAAACCGGGTCCTGAACGGCTGGCTCGACGAGGCGGCGCGCGGCTTCGCCCCCAGCCTCTGGGAGGGCCTGGCCACCCTGCCGCTGTTCCAGGCCGTGCGGGCCACGGTGCGGGCACATGTGAACGCGCTGGAAGGCGCCCTGGATGAGGCGCGGCGTTACCGGGCGGCGGCGGAGCGTCATCTCTCGCCATCGCCGCCAGTGCTGCTGGCGGTCGGGGGGCTCTCCGGCTCCGGCAAGACCACGCTGGCGAGGGCCCTGGCGCCGGACCTCGGCGGGCCGCCCGGCGCCGTCGTCCTGCGCAGCGACGAGATTCGCAAGCGGCTCTGGAGGCGAGCCCCCACGGAGAGACTACCGCCCGAGGCCTATGAGCGCGCGGCGGGGGAGGCTGTCTACAAGGCCCTCTACGAGACCGCGCGGACCTGCCTGGCGGCCGGCTGCGCCGTCATCGCCGACGCCGTCTTCCTGCAGCCGGCCGAGCGATGCGGCATCGAGGCCGTCGCCCGCGAAGCGGGAGCGGACTTCCGCGGCGTCTGGCTGGACGCCCCGCCCGACACCCTCCGTCGCCGGATCGCCGGGCGCCGCGACGACGCCTCCGACGCCGACGAACGGGTGCTCGGGCTGCAACTGGCGCTGGATCCGGGGCCGATCGACTGGCTGCGCCGCTTCGACGCCAACGCTCCGGGTGGACCCGATGAGCTTCAGCGGGCGCTTGGACTGCGCCGCCCGCGCTCGGCGGCGTGAAGCCGCCTCTCCCGTCCCGCGCTCAGGCGCAACTGGACGGCGGCGCTGAGTCCGCCCAGGCACCCCAGGGCAGTCGCCGCGATGATGATCATTCCCACGATCGTCAACGCAATGGCGGAATTTGGATCGGCGGCGTTGGTCGCCAGGGAGGCGGTCATCTGGTCATGCGCCTGAACAAGGGGAGTGACATCGATCATCGCTAACCTCCGGGGGGTCTCTGGTCCCTATTCTCCTCAGGCAGGGATTGCGCGCCTTGCGCTGGGTCAAACGGCGGCCTCCGGGCCAGTCCATAGGGACAGACCCTTAGGGAATGGGCCGATGTTGGCGGGCGTCCCCCCGCGGGCCTAGGGTCGCTGACCGAACGCTCTGGGGACTTCAGCGGCAAAGGGTGACGTGACGATGACCTATTCCAGCGTGATGACGCATGTTCAGCCGGAGCCGGAGGCCGCGCCGCGGCTCGACTGCGCGGTGGATGTCGCCCGGCGTTTCGGCGCCCGTCTGATCGGGGTGAGCGCCGAGATGATCCCGCCGCTGGCCTTCGACAACGGCTCCTATACCGTCGACGCGGAATGGGCGATCGCCATGCGCAAGAGCATCGAGGATCAGCTTCGCGTCGCCAAGGAAGCCTTCAAGCGCGCAACGGCCGCCTTGGCCGACGACGCGGTCTGGCTGTGCGGAATCGAGTCTCCCACCCCGGCGATCGCCGCCGCCTCCCGCGCCGCCGACCTGATCGTCCTGGGCGGTGTGCCGCGCCGCCATGACAGCCCCTATCGCGATTGCGATCCCGCCGAAATGGCGATGCTGGCCGGCCGGCCGGTGCTGGTCGCCCCGCCGGCAGGGCCGCTCCTGAGCGGCAAGAGAATCGTCGTGGCCTGGAAGGATTCGCGCGAGGCGCGGCGCGCGCTCTCCGATTCGATCCCGTTCCTCGAAGCCGCCGAGGCCGTGCTGGTCCTGGAAGTCTGCGATGGGGATGGCCAGGACGACGCCAGGATCCGCACCGGGGACGTCGTCGCCGCCTTGCGCCGGCGCAAGGTCGCCGCCGAGGCGAAGGTCACGCTCCATGCCCACGCAGCCGCCAGCCAGCAGATCCTCGAGGAGGTGGTCGCCTTCGGCTCCGACCTGATCGTCCTGGGTTGCTACGGGCACTCGAGGCTCGGCGAGTGGGTGTTCGGCGGGGTCACCCGCGACCTGCTCTCGCAGGACGACGTCTATCTCCTACTCAGCCACTAGCGCCCGATGAGCTCGCCCACGCCCCGGCAAAGCGAGATCCTGCGCGACGTGGAACGCCTGCGCGAGGAACCGGCCCAGGCGGAGGCCCTGGCGCCGGCGAAGCCACCTCGGCGGGACGCCCAACGTGCTGTCGCGCGACGACCTCGCAGTGCTGTTCGACGCGCTGCGGCAGGTGTTCCGCGTCCCGGCCGCCGCCGAGATCTCCGCCGAAATCGATCCGGTGGTGTTTACCGAGGACTGGGCCAGGGCCGCGGTGTTCCATGGCCTGACCCGGGTCAGCCTCGGCGTTCAGCCGCGGTCCAGCCCAGAGTGTCAGACGGGCCACCAGGAACAGGTGGGGACTTTGGCATCTGTCTCAGCCGCCTTCGCGAGCCATGCGTCCCGATCCGACGGCTCCCCCTCCGATGCGCTCATGGCGATATCCGTCACGCCACAGCGCTTCGCGGCTGAGCCGCCAGCCCACCGGATTGCGGGCGACCGGTTGGAACAGGCGATGTCCAGCGATTCAGCGAGCAGCCTGACAAACGCGCGTGACATGCAAATACCTCGAGAGCTTGGGCGGGCGCTCCCCAGGGGACCCGCCCACGGCCCTTGCCCCGGACCGGAGTAGACCGGCCCGGACGTTTACGCCGTGACGATGTGATCCGCTCGTGCCAGCGAACTGGGGTGGGACGCAGCGGTCTTGCTCCTCGCTTGGCGAACGGGCGCTAGATTCACATAGACGTGCACGCCCGCGAGGGTGAAGGCGAAGGCAGCAAAGCAGCTCAGGACGAAGATGAGGAAAATCACTTCGGACAAGGGCATGTGGGGAATGGTCATTTCGCGGCTCCCATGATGAGGGGTTGATGTGTGGGCGCGCCGAGCCTGAGTCAGGCCTTAGGCGCAGAGTTCGGCCAAGGCAGTGGGTCTGCGCAGATGGATCGAGCGGCAACCGGCCAGCTCGATCAGGCCCGAGATCTGCAGCTGGGTGAGGGTGCGGGAAACGGTCTCGATGGTGAGGCCGAGATAGTCGGCGATGTCGTGGCGCGACATCGGCAACTCCGCGTGTTCGCCGTCCCCGATGCGTTTGGCCATGTCGACGAGGAAGTCAGCGACGCGCTCCCCTGCGGACCGGCGACCCAGGCTCAGGGCGTGATCGTGGCTGCGGTGCAGTTCGACCATGGCGAGGTCCCACAGGCGCCAGGCCGTCGCGCCGTCGCTGCCGTGGCCCAAAGCCGAGCGGCGGGCGACCACCAGAATGGTGTCTGTCAGGGCCTCGGCCGTGATACGATGTTCCGCGCCACGCTCGATGCCGAAGATGTCGCCGGGCAGGTAGAAGTCGTAGATCTGCCTGCGGCCGTCCGAGAGGATCCGAAAGCCGCGGACCGCGCCTCGGACCACCCTGTAGACGTGGTCGGCGGGCTCGCCCTCGCCGAACACTTCCTGGTCGCGCGTCATGTGGGTGGTCACGCCGATCAGCCGGATGCCTTCGGACTCCGGCGGCGCGAGCGGCGGCGCTCGATCGGCGATCTGGGAGGCGAGGGCGGGGAACACATTCATAGCGTGGCTCCGATCAGAAGGAACGAAGCCAGACTAGGGGCTGCCGGCGGCCCCGAAAATTCGTGTCCAGTCCCTAAGGGGGCGCCCGCTAAGGACTCCTACGGAGCCCCCGCGAGGTCCGCATTGACCAGGATCAAGGCGCGTTGCGGGCGACCGGCGCCTTTGTCTACTGGAAGGATATGTGGCCCTTAGATCAGCCCATGCAAATTCCGCGCGGAACATCGATCGTGATCGTCGAGGACGACGCCTCGCTTCTTAGCGCGCTGGTGTTCGCCCTGGAGGCCGACGGCTTCCTCGTTCACGCTTTTGGTCGGGCGGGGCCTCTGCTCTTCTCACCCGTGCATGCTGACTGCATGGTCATCGACATGAGGCTGCCCGACGTGGACGGCCTGACTTTGATCAAGCGTCTGCGGGAGCTGGGTGTCCAGGCGCCGGCTATCCTGACCACCACCAGCCCCACCGCTCGTACGCGCCGCTTGGCGGCCGATATGGGGGTCGATATCGTCGAGAAGCCACTGATCACCGGGGAGCTCCGCGTTCGGATCGATGAACTCGTGGCCGCCAATCTACCTTAGGCCGCTTTTTGCTAGGCGACGTCCACGCGCAGGGCCATGCGCACAAGTTCCGACAGGCTGTTGGCGCGCATCTTGGTCATAAGGTTTGCGCGATAGATCTCCACCGTCCGCGGACTGATATCCAGATCGTGGGCGATCACCTTGTTCGCCTTTCCGGCCAGCAGGCCCTCCAGGACCTCGCGCTCGCGTCCCGAAAGGCTCGCGATCCGCGCCGCGATATCTGCTTTCTCCGTCTCCCGCGCCTCGCCCCGGCCGCTCTCAGTCATGGCCCGCCGCACCGCCTCGATGATCTGTTCGTCGTCGAAGGGCTTCTCGAAGAAGTCGACCACGCCCGCCTTCATCGCCTCCACCGCCAACGGCACGTCGCCATGGCCGGTCATCACGATCACCGGCAGGGTCGTCCCCATGTCCTTCAGGCGTCGGACCAGTTGCAATCCGTCCATCCCCGGCATGCGCACATCGGTGACAACGCACCCCCGCGCGCTGCTGGCGATCTCCAGGAATTCCAAGGCGGTGGCGTAGGTCTCGCAGGCGACATCCGCGGTCGACAGCAGGAAGCCCAGGGCGTCCCGCACGGCCTCGTCGTCGTCGATGATGTGGGCCTTGAGATCAGACAACCGCGGGAACCTCGCTTGCGTTGGGCAAGGTGAAGGCGAAAGTCGCGCCGCTCGTCGGGTTGTTGCGCGCCCAGATGACGCCCCCGTGCGACTCCACGATGGTCTTGCAGATTGAAAGGCCGACGCCCATGCCTTCCTTCTTGGTCGTCATGAAGGGTTCGAAAAGTCTCTCTAGCGTTTCATCGGCGATTCCCGAACCCGTATCCGAAATCGTGACCGCAATGAAGCCTCCCGGCGCCGGGGCGACGTCCACATGCAGTTCGCGGCGCGGGGCGTCGCGCATTGCTTCGACGGCGTTGCGCATCAGGTTGATCGCCACCTGCTGGATCTGCACCCGGTCGACCAGCGCCATTTCGCAGGCCGGGTCGAAGGTCATAGTCACTCGAACCCCCAGCTCGCGCGCGCCCACCAGGGCCAGGGCGCTGGCCTCCTCGATCAGCGCCGGGAGGCGCTCCAGGCGCTTCTCGGTCTCGCCCCGGCCGACGAACTGGCGAAGGCGCTGAATGACCTCGCCGGCGCGGACCGCCTGGTCGGCCGCCTTGGCCAGAGCCTCGGACAGACGGGGCCGGTCCAGCGGATCGTTCCTGTCCAAGAGGCGACGACAGCCGCGCAGATAGTTGGCGATGGCCGAGAGCGGCTGGTTCAGCTCGTGGGCCAGGGCCGAGGCCATTTCCCCCATGGCGGTCAGCCGGGAGATGTGCACCAGCTCCGACTGCAGCTCTTGCAGCCTCGCCTCGGTCTGCTCGCGGTCGGTGAGGTCGCGGATGAAGCCGGTGAAGAAC
>Ga0209166_10002781_pt1 | contig 12941 bp, 4 predicted proteins | sample Coa_R1_3_FD_187151 | JGI IMG/M metagenome (GOLD analysis project Ga0209166, IMG submission 187151) | Surface soil microbial communities from Centralia Pennsylvania, which are recovering from an underground coalmine fire - Coalmine... | ecosystem: Environmental > Terrestrial > Soil > Unclassified... | reverse complement strand
ATGGGCAAAACATCGGCACCGCCCCAGTGCAGAACGGAATCGCACTGTTCACCACTCAATTCGCCGGTACAGGCGATCACGTCATCGTCGCGGACTACTCCGGCGATGCCAATTTTCAACCGGTGGTGAGCCCTCCCTTCACCGAACACATTACTGCTGATAGCACCTTTACGTTATCGGTTACCCCTTCGCTCGTCACGCAGCCCGCGGGGACGAGTTCGACGGTGACTATTACGCTTTTCAGCAACGCCGACTCGGCCGACCCAGTCCACTTCAATTGCGAAAACCTGCCTCCCGGCGCCACCTGCTCGTTTCAACCTGGCAGTGTCGTTCCCAGTTCTGGGGGAACCGGCGCGACCGCAACGATCACGTCCCAAGGCGAGCGCCGTGCTGCGAGTATGCGGACCCGCACGCCTCTCCTCTATGCAGGATTTTTCATGCCGCTTTTGTTCGCCAGACGGCGCGGTTGGCGTTGGCTCCTGCCTCTTTGCGCTCTTGCGCTTTCCTCGATCGCTGGGTGCGGAAGCAACGTGCGTGCGCTCCAGGGCGGAACTCCCGCAGGTTCTTACACGATTCATATAACCGCGACCGACGGAACGAACACGCAGCAGGCGGCGGTCAAGCTCAACGTAACGTAAACCGCGCCGGAACGAAGGAGGAGAGCTTATGAAATTGACGTACGTAGCATTCATACCGTTTTTTCTCGCTGCAGTCCTGGCAATCCCCGCTTCCGCACAGAACTACGCGCCGACAGTCGACTATGCGACCGAAAGCGGACCTGCAGGAGTGGTGGTCGGGGATTTCAATCACGACGGAAATAGCGATGTCGTCGTCGCCAATAACGCCGCTTCCTCTTTGAATATCTTTTTTGGCAAAGGCGATGGCACGTTCAATCCGGCCGTAACGATTCCGGTGGGGCCCGCGCCAGTTTCAGTAACCGCAGCGGAGTTTAAAGGAGACTGCAACCTCGATTTGGCGGTATCACTGGCCGGCTCATCGGCCGTCCAACTGCTTTTCGGCAATGGAGACGGGACATTCCAGGTTCCTGTCACCATTTCGGTCCCAAGCCTCGGAAACACGCTGCTCGGACAAATCGCTGCTGCCGACCTGAACGGAGACGGGCGCCCCGATCTGCTCGTAGCCACCTCCTCCGGCCTCTACGTTTTTCTGAACGACGGCCGCGGCGGGTTCAGCGCAAGCCCAGGCATGGTTGGCTCGGGCTTCAATGTCAGCGGCTTTGTTGTGGCTGATTTCAACCGCGATGGGAATGCGGATATTGCGTGGACCGGAGCTGTATTGTCGCAATGCGGAACCGCATCGGCGACGGTATTTCTCAGTCTTGGCGGAGGGGACGGCACGTTTCAACCTGCAACGGCGCTGCCGATCACTGACTTCGTGCCCGGCGGCTTAACCGCGGCCGACTTCAACCACGACGGACGACTGGATATTGTCGTCTCGGAAGTGACAACAACTACTTGTCCACCAGCGAGTTCCGGCAAGGGTTTGGTTCAGGTAGCCACTCAGCAAGCTGATGGAAGCTTTGTTGTCAGCAGCAATCTAAGCAGCATTGTGAACCCGGGCGCTGTGATCGCTGGAGACTTTGATGGAGATGGCAATCAGGACATCGCAGTCCTCCAGTCGTCCGTGAACGCATCCGCTTCCCCGCCCCCGCCCGACGTGGTGATGATCTATCGGGGAGACGGAGGAGGAGGTTTCTCCGAGCCCAATCAGTTTGCTGTCCCGGCCGGGCCGCGGGCGTTAACCAGCGGCACGTTCACCAACACGGTTGCTCTGGATCTTGCGGTCACCGCGGCCAATGCCAAGCGATTATCCGTTCTGATAAATCAGGGCGCCAGCACACTCGCACTCGCATCGTCGAGCAATCCTGCGAAGATGCTTCAGCCGGTGACTCTGACCGCGACGGTCCAGCCGAAGTTTGCCGGAACCGGGAACCTCCCTAGTTCGGTGATCTTTGCTGATGGCAATACCAAACTGGGAACGGCTGCCGTCAACTCCTCCGGTGTCGCGACGTTGACAACAACCTTCAAGAGCCAAGGAAGCCATTCTTTGCTCGCGGTTTACAGCGGCAACGGCAATTTGGCTGGCGGATCGTCCTCGACTCTCAAGCAGGTCGTGAACGGGCCTCCACCCAACGTCATACTCACGAGTTTCCCAAACCCCAGCATCTTTGGACAGACGGTAACCTTTACCGTGACCGCTTTCTTGCCCCCATCAGGGCCAATCCCCAGCGGGACGGTCCATCTGACCAACGGTGGGACTGTAATCTATACGGGAACGCTCGACGGCACAGGACAGACTCGGTTATTTGTGTCCACGCTGCCAGTGGGAGCGAACAGCATCGTCGCAGAATACCTGGGTGACTCCATCTTCGGGCCCGCAAGTTCATCCCCACTAACTCAAACGGTCAATAGCAGTTCGACTGTGACTACGGTCAATCTGGCTCCGAACCCGAGTGTGTTTGGCCAGATGGTTACGATTACGGCATCGGTTGCCCCGTCCGGGAGCGGGTTTGGCCCACCCACCGGCAGCGTTAGCTTTAGCGATGGAAGCACAAACATTGGCGCTGCTCCGCTGGACGGCAGCGGGAACGCCGCTCTTCAAGTTAATTCCTTGAGCATCGGCAATCACAACATCAGCGCGAGCTACCCTGGGGATAGCAACTACCAGGCATCAGCTTCGACGCCGGTTTCATTGGTTATCAACATGAGCCCCACGATCACCGGCGTGCTGGCGGCCCCCAATCCCAGTATCTACGGCCAGGCCGTAACGCTCACTGCGACCGTGGCGGCTTCGGGTGGTGGCGCAGGTACGCCCTCCGGCAACGTGACTTTGAGCGAGGGCGCGAGCGTTCTTGGTTCGGCGGCCATCGACAACACCGGACGCGCATCGTTGACAATCAACTCACTGGCTGCTGGAAGCCACAACATTACCGCAAGCTACAACGGCGACGGCAATTTCCTTGGCTCTTCCGCAGCAGTCTCACAGACAGTCAACAAGAGTCCGACCACAACGGGTGTCATTGCGGTTCCGAATCCCAGTGTCTACGGGCAGGCCGTGACGCTCACTGCGACCGTGTCTGCCTCGAGTGGCGGTGCAGGTATGCCATCAGGTTCGGTCACCTTCAGCGAGGGCGCCACTACCCTTGGTTCGGCCCCCTTGGACAACACCGGACGCGCTTCGTTGCCGCTCAATTCCCTGACGGCTGGAGGCCACAACATCACCGCAAGCTACGGCGGCGACGTCAGCTTCCTCGCTTCCAACGCCACAGTTTCGCAGACGGTGGACAAGAGCCCCACGGCGACGACGCTAACTGCTGCGCCCAATCCCAGTGTCTTTGGCGAAACTGTCACCCTCAGCATCACTGTTGTGGCCGCGGGCGGAGGGACCGGCACTCCCTCGGGCAACGTGAGTGTATTGGACGCAGGCTCTGCCATCGGCACAGCGGCATTGGACAACTCTGGTAAAGCGGTGCTGAACATCAGCAGCCTGGGCGTAGGCACGCACAATCTCACCGCGGCATATGGCGGAGACGGAAATTTCAATTCTTCGTCCACCGCGGGCACCGGAGGAGTGACCCAAGTCGTAAATCAGAGCACCACGGTTACCGCGCTCTCCAGTTCCTCGAACCCGAGCGTTTTCGGACAAACCGTCACGTTTACAGCGGTGGTTACTGCCTCGGGCGGGGGTGCTGGAGTACTCGTGGGTACAGTGGTATTCAATGACGGCGCCACGGCTATTGGATCGGCAGCACTGGATAGCACCGGAAAAGCTACGCTAACGACAGGTTCACTCGGAGTTGGGAATCACAACATTAGCGCCGGCTATGGTGGGAGTGCCGGCTTCCTGGCCTCCAGCTCGACGCCGCTCTCTCAATTCGTCAACAAGGACTCAGTTTTGATGAGCTTGTTCTCGACGCCGAATCCCTCGACGTATGGACAGCGCGTGACGTTCACTTTGCAGGTATCGGCTGCGCCACCAGGAGGAAGTCCCGGAACCCCACTCCCCACAGGGACGGTTACACTCACCGAGGGCACGAGCGTCCTGAGCACAGCCACGCTGGATAGCTCGAGCGCGACTGCATTTGTCATCGCCAACCTGGCAGCCGGAGTCCACAGCATCGGCGCCACCTACGCCGGCGACCCGAATTTCTCGAGCAGCATACTGAGCGACCATCCGCAGGAGGTCGATAAAGCCCCCACGCAAACCACGTTGGCGACGTCGTTGAATCCTGCTACCAACGCCTCGACGGTCCTGCTGACAGCACACGTTTCTTCCGCGGTCGGCCCGCTCTCGGGCAACGTAACCTTTTTCGACGGAACGGCGTTGCTGGCATCCGTTCCAGTCGATGGCAGCGGGAGTGCTACACTCACGCTCTCCAACCTATCTGTCGGAAACCACAGTCTCACCGCAGCCTATGCGGGCAACACAAACTTTGCGTCTTCGCAGTCAGTCGCGATCAACGAAAGAATTGTGAACTCACAAAGCACCGTTGTGCTTTCCAGTTCCGCCAATCCGCAAACGGTGACGGAACCAGTCACCTTCGTCGCTACCGTGACTCCGGCGCTCGGCGGTGCCGCCGCTAGTGGAACGGTTACACTCAGCGATGGCCAAACACCTTTAGCGACAGCACTGCTGGTGAACTCGACGGTCAGCTTCACAACGACCGCCCTGGCGGTAGGTGATCACAACATCACAGCGTCATATCAGGCCGGCTCTGTGCCTGGCCCCTTCGATGGGATGTCGCCGGTGCTTGTAGAAACCATCAAGTCAGCTCGCCCCATCATCATCATCGGAGGAAACAAGCAGGATTTCACGATCTCGGTTGCGCAACCGTCCGCAGAAGTTGTGGCCGGCCAGACCTTCACGACGCAGGCGACCTTGACCCCCGTCAATGGACTGACCGGCTCAATCACGACTATCTGCGCGGGAAATCCTTCTGGCAGCACGTGCACAATCACGCCTGATACGGCGACCTTCGATGGCAAGAATCCGATCACGGTTACAGTGGCGATCTCAACCTCTGGATCTGCTGTCTCCGCCGCCTCGTTGCTCGGAACCGGGCGCGCAACCAGCGGTCAGGTTCCTCTCCTAGCCTTTGGATCATTGACCTTTGTGCTCGGAGCCTGCCTGCTCTCTGTTGGAGCAAGGCGAAGACGCTGGATGTTCACGCTCTCGCTTCTTGCCTGCTTGTTGGCTGGATGCGGCAGCACAAGATTTGTAACCAAACCTCTCCTGACCAATACGCCACCGGGTTCCTACACAATTACCGTGCAGTCGCAGTCCGGCTCGTTGGCGCATTCCAGCCCAATCGCCCTCGCAGTCAAATGACTCGAACCACTGCGGCCGGAGCAGCGGCCGCAGTGGCCCCTCCCGCGATTGACTGAACGATTAAACACCCGGAGAACTTCATGAAGATATTGAAATTGATTCACTCGGCAAGGTCGAAAGTTCTAGCGCGCATCTCTCGTCTTTTCTATAATCGCTTCCCTACTGGAGGCGAGGCTCGCCCCGTTATCCGAATCTTGGTAGAACCCGATCAAATCGAGAATTGGCAACAGCAGAAGCGGGTTTGCTTCCTCCTGCTGAGACTAACGGCCATTCTACTAGTGCTCGGCCTCGAAGCGCGATTCGCGCCTCCTATCAATGATTGGCTGTCAGGCCCGGCAGAACCCATGCGGGCGATTGCGCAGCAACTCGCAAAGGCCAGTGCGGCAGCTACAGCACAACAGTATCCGATCATCGTCATGCACAGTGAGAATCTGAGCTGTCAGAACGCTCAACACACGAATTCTGACGATTACGACGCAGTTTTGTATTTGATAGCGTACTCGGAAAAAACCCGGTCGCTTTGTCTGACCACATTGGTCCATTTCCCGAGCGAGCCAACATTGCCGAATACAACTACGCTAAGCGAAAGCATGGGCCGTAATTATGGACATCCTCTGCCCTTCCCGTTGAAAGCCGTGCCCATCGAAAACCGTCTGACCACGTATCCGGAGCAATATCTCTCACTCTTGCATTGGAGAAAGAAGGTCGTCTTTCCGCTTGCGCACGCCGGGCAGCTCAACGCGCATACTCTGCAGTTTGCGCCTAACGGGCCAGCAGATTCCGTGGGCATGGATCTCGGATTTCAAGACCTGCGCGCCGCGGTTGCAGAACGTCACAATGCGATCAATCGCGCACTTTCGATTGCGCTCACCGGCATTTCGCTTCTGTTCGCTTCGCTGGCCATTGCTTTGTGGACAATTTTTCGCCGCGTACGCCGCTATTGTTATCGCGCATTCGATTTTGCGGTCACTTTCGACGCGTTCCTCTTTGGGGACTTGTCCACAGTCGTGCGGCAAGTTCAGCGACAGTATCTGGTCCGGCAACAGGAACTGCAGGAACAGATCCGCGCTCAGAGAGCAGTCCAGCATTTCATTGACGAAGCCAGAGAACGGCTTCAATTTCTGCTCGAAGGCGTGCCGGACGAGAAGCTCCGCGCTGAAATCAGATCCTGCCTGGATCACAATCAGCTTGAGGAGATGAACGCGGTTTTCGAGCACTACCGGGTCGCGGCTGGCCAGAAAACACCGGAGGAAAGACTGTCGCTGTTGCTGGAATCGCTGAGACCCTACTGTTCTTCCGAAGAATTTGAGGAGCATCGGAAGGAGGCATTTGCGGTGTTACAGCGGTCTGGATTTCGTCAAGCGCGAGAATTTGTTGTCCGCGCTCATGACGAACAGCGGGAGAAGTTCAAGAAATCTGCCGAGCAGACCGCCCCAGATGATCTGGAAGATACCGCATAAACGCGTTCGCATTTATCTCTCTGAGTATGGAATTGCTCAAACAGGAGAACGCATGCAAGATGAGCTCGACGTGAAAACGGAGATATTCAAACTCCTTCGCCAACAGCTGTCACCTCTGGCTAAGGTGTACGACCCTCTCTATGCGGGCAACTTCGCCTCCTACGGAACCAAAGGTTCCTTTTACCTGACTCAGTTGCAGCACTGGCTCTGGCTTCCCGGGAACGACGCCAAACTGGAGTCCGGGGATGAGTTCCTAACCGATCGTCAACTCGCCGAATCGCTGGATCTATGCGAGGTTCTGCGCAACCTTCTCCGGTCGGCCAGGTCCTCATTCGACGTACTATTGAGGCACTTGGATAAGATCGAACCATTGCCGACATTCTTGACCGACCTGGGTTTCTTTTTGGTGCGCCCAGAAGCCCGAGTCGTCGACATCATCCGCGCGAACCACCTGCACAATTGGAGAAATGTCGAGGCGGAGTGAGCGGCGTGGACAGCCTCATTTGGGGCGAGACAAATGACTCAACAACGGGACAGCGCCGTATGGATCACTCTCATGTACGAAGTGCAGCTTATGTTGGCGTGTGTCTTTGTCGCTTTCACCGCGGCTGGAGTTAGGCGGCCTCCTTATACACAAGACAATATATACGCAAGCAGTTGGCTTTTTATCAGAAACGTAAGGTCAAACCGCGCCGGTTCGACTGATTCCGCGCAGCTTTCGAACGGATTTCTTCCCGTGGTCCGAACAGAATGTGCTGCATTGCCACCTTTGCTGCGATTCGTTGCTATTGACCTATGGTCGCCTCTTATTCCTTTTTAGGCAAATTGACCTTTCAAAACCAATCTCAGTTGTCCGACATACCCAATTCATTTTCGGCGAATGACCCCACAATCCAAGAGAACCCGAATTGCTATTACAAACAAGATGGCGTTCGTGTGATTTTGATGCTCCACCTTCTTTCATGTGTTGGAGATACGCATCCCAGCCAGCACGCCGCGACAGCAGACCTCGTTTACAACAGCATTTCTTCGCATCTAGACACCCAATCAGCTCAAATTTCCATCCGCGCGATCCAGAGCAACGGACAAGACTACAATGGCCCGCTCGACCTGTCCCTTATTGGGCCAGTCGGCCAACCGGTACAGGTTCTCAGTGTACCCGCAGCGTACAACGGCTCGGACGCGCCTCCGGGTATCTATAGTCTTCAATATAACTCCGGTGGACCGACTGGGGCTTCGTACAGGATTTCTGTCACGAATGCCTCGGGGACCACCTCCTACGCTTCCTCAGCCTCGATTGAACCGGGCAATTGGAGCCTTTCTTTCACTGTTCAATTTACGTCTGGTACTCCACTCGCCCCGAGCGTGACTACGGGACCCGCGTCAAGTATGCAAAGCGACGGGGCAACGTTGACAGGGAGCGTTAATCCAAACGGAACAGCTACCACGGTTTGGTTCGAATGGGGCACCAGCAGCACCTTGGTGACTTTCAAGTCGACCGCGGGACAAGCTCTCGGATCAGGCACAAGCGCTGTTTCCGTAAGCTTCGGCTTGGGAGGGCTTCAATCCAATACCACGTACTACTACCGCCTAGCGGCTAGCAATGGGGTTCAGACCGTACGTGACACCGCGATTCAGAGCTTCACAACGCTCGGAACCCTTCCAGAACCAACTTTGCAGTCGCCTAGTAATGGTGCGAGCGGCGTCGTAACCTCACCCAACTTGAGTTGGACGGCCGTAGCGAACGCGACCTCCTATCGCCTGATTGTTGCGACTTCTCCTAGTGCTTTGCCGACAGACCCGACTGTGGGTACTTGTGGGGCGGGCTGCGTATTGAATGTCACGCCAACAGGCACAGGCTACTCTGTCCCGAGTGGGGTTTTGGCATCAGGGACCAGTTACTACTGGGAAGTACATGCACGAAGCTCAAGTCAATACGGCGACTGGTCGGCCATTTTCAGTTTTGCAACAGGAGCATCGGCGGCGAACGACTTTTCGCTGCAGGTCACACCGAGCACACAGTCTGTGGTCCCTTCTGGGACCGTTGCATACGGCATTGCCACAACGACCGCTAGCGGCGCACCACAAACTATCTTGCTTAGCGCCAGCAATCTGCCGACTGGTTGCACGGCAGTTTTCACGCCCAATCTCCTGACCTCCGGCAACAGCGGTGTCTTTGCTGTTACCACCTCATCGTCAACCCCTCCGGGGACATACACGTTGACGGTTTTGGCTTCGGGAAGTAGTCCCTCTCATAGTGCTCAAGTGTCGTTGGTCGTAAGTCTGGCCTCAGGCGCTCCAGTAGTCAGTCTCGCCCCGACAAGCCTGGGATTCTCGGATCAGACCGCGGGAACGGTAAGTCAGTCACAGGCGGTAACCATAGTGAATACCGGAACGGCTCCGCTCATCGTCAATCAGATTTCCCTTGCCGCAGGTAGCGACTATGTAGTTTCCGGCATCACAAGTTTTCCTCTAAGCCCTCTTCCGCCAAACACTCAGGTTCAGTTCCAAGTGGCCTTTCTGCCTTCCACGATAGGAACGCGGAATGGACAAGTTCTCATATGGGACAATGCGCCTAACAGCCCACAGGTCGTTCCGCTGAGCGGCAACGGCCTCGCGGCACCACCGACAAACGGCACGATTCAAGTGATGGGAACTCTCAATGGAATACCTTTACCGAATACTGCGCAGTTCTCCTACCCGTTCTCCTATGCGCTCACTGGCCCTAGCACGTTCAGTGGAGGCGGAGCCGCAACTTTCACCGCAAATCCGGGCCAGTACACAATCTCTTTCTCAGGCAATCCTAATTACTTGACGCTCGCTAGTGTGACTCCGTCTGCCAAGCAGACCGTCACAGCCGGGAATACGGTCAGTTTCACTCTAAATTTCACCGCACAGAACGATTTTCTCTATCCAAGTTTCATGAACGGAGGCGTACAGGTAGTTCCCGCGGGAGTAACGGCTAACTATACGATTGACGTGGGCGTGCCACCAGGTAACGCGGCGACTCCAATCACTTTGCAGGTGGCTGGAACTCCCCCCGGAGCCAATTCCGCCTTCAATCCCGAACCCGTCTATTCCAATACCAGCAGTTCTCTTGCGGTCGCAACCAGTGCAACGACGACCCCAATTGGGGCGTACACTCTTATGCTGACCGGAACGAATTCAAGCGGTCTAACGCACCCAGGTGCTAACACCGGTTCGCTCTTCGTAACAGCGCCACCGGCTTCGCCGACACAGCTCGTCAGCGTGAACACTGCTGGAACGCAGGCGAACGCTAGGTCTAGCTACACGACAAACAGCGCCACGAGCGCGGACGGCAGATTCATAGCCTTTTCGTCGGGGGCAACGAACCTGTCCGCGAACGCCGGCAATGGGCAGACGCATGTATATTTGCGCGACGCGCAGTCGGCGACAACGATGCTGGTGGATCTCGCAAACGACGGGACACCGGCAAACTCTGGCGCTTCGAATCCGACTATCAGTTCAAATGGACGATATATCGCGTTTGTATCTCAAGCCAGCAACCTCCCGCTAGCCTCATCTTCAGGCGCGTTTGGTGTTTACCTAAGAGATTTGCAGCTTGGACAAACTGAGAGAGAAGACGTGACAAGCCGTGGTTCAGGAGCGAATGGTTCTAGCTCGACCGAACCAACCGTGAGCGCGGATGGCAGATTTGTTGCGTTCGTGTCGAATGCCACCAATTTGGTGCCGGGAATTGTGACCACGAACAGCCAAATCTATGTTCGGGACCGAAAGACTGGGAATGTTGTCCTCGCAAGCATAGGCAATGATGGTTCGCCAGCGACCCAAGGCGCGTTGCTTCCCTCAATTAGCGCGGACGGTCGATACGTCGCGTTTTTGTCGAATTCAACGAACCTAGTCCTACAAAACACTGGCGGCTCGGCACAAGTCTATATACGAGATCTACAGTCTGGGTCCACCTCCGTGGCAAGCGTGGCGAATGATGGATCAGCGGCAAACTCTGGGGTGCTTCTCGATTACAGGACACCGGCACTGAGTGCGGATGGCCGGTATGTGGCTTTCATGTCAAACGCTACGAATCTAGTACCAGGATCGATCGACGCGAATGGTGACCTTCGGGCATTCATGAGAGACCTGCAGTCACAGAAAACAATATTGGTGGATACCGATGCTCTCGGTTTGCCGTTGTCACAGGGCGGTACTGGACCGACCATCAGCGCTGATGGCCGTTTTATCGCTTATGCGATATACAACCAGACAGTCGTTAGAGACATGACTGGAGGACATAGCGTTGTAGTTAGTGTCGCTGCAGACGGCACTCCAGGAAACAACACATCCCTTGACACGGCTCCTCCCAGCATTAGTTCCGCTGGAACGGACATTGCGTTTGGTTCCTCGGCAACGAACCTCATTTCGAATGACACCAACAATGCAGTGAACATTTATGAGGTACAGAACCCGCTCGTTGGTACCCCGCGTATCGCTTCGATCGCTCTCAGCTCTTCTTCGATTGGTGGAGGGGCATCAATTACGGGAACGATTTCTTTAAGCGCACCCGCTCCGTCCACCGGGACGACAGTGGCTCTTTCGAGCAACAACAGGGCAGCGCAGGTGCCCGCCACTGTCTTAATTCCGCCCGCGGCCACATCAGCTCCGTTTTCCCTTGGCACCGCTGTCGTGCCCAACGAAACTCCACTGACGATCACTGCTTCATACAACGGAAGCGCTTCCGTCGCGGTGTTGACGCTCGAACCTGCTCCTGCACTAAGCGTTGCTCCGTCGAGTCTAAATTTCGGCGATCAGCCCATAAGTACAACGAGCAATGCAACGAGCCTGACGCTAAGTAACATTGGCACTGCAACACTGACAATAGATTCAATCGGCTTGGTCTCAGGGCAACTGTTCAAGACTGGAGCAAGCACTTGCGGCACGAGTCTTAGCGCAGGGAGCACCTGCTCAGTATCGATAACATTCACGCCGACAGTGTCCGGTCTGGCATCTGATACGCTTCAAATAGGGTCTAGCAATCCGGCAAACGTTCAATCGGTCTCTTTGATCGGTAACGGTGCGACTGCGTCTGTGACCATCTCTCCGGGAACTGTCAGTTTCGGAAGGAACCTGGTTCACGGGAGCAGTCTGGCAATCGCAACGGTTACAAATATCGGCAACGCACCACTCGCCAACATCAGCGTTAGCATCGGGGGTACGAACGCTCCCGATTTCAGCATCAGTAGCGACAACTGTACTGGTTCGAATCTCCCCGCTAAGAACACTTGTTTAGTCACATTGAACTTCTCGCCAAAGGCGCAAGGGACGCGCAACGCAAGCCTAGTGGTAAGCGACAATGCACCCGGCAGTCCGCAGACGTCGGTTCTCTCTGGAACTGCGGCTGATTTCTCAAGTACTACATTGGCATCCTCCAAAACTCCCGGTGTGATTGGAGCCGATAACCAAGTTATGTTTACTGCGACCGTCACTGGGGCGTACGCCATACCCACAGGCTCCGTAACTTTCCTCGACCAGTCCTCCAACGTCAGCCTTGGGACAGCAACTCTCAACGGTGCAGGAGTTGCTTCTCTGACTGCGAACTTGCCTCCCTCGGTTACGCCCCCTTTGCTCGCGCAAGGAGCGCATCTCATTGTGGCCGTCTATTCCGGAGATGCCGTATATTTCGTAAGCACGTCCTCACCCGTTGGCGAGATTGTGGAAGGTGCAAGCCAAACCACCACCACGGCAACTCTTACGTCTAACCCTCCGCCGCCGATTGCCAGTTTCCGCGTTTACGCGCAACCGATCGTCGTTACTGTGACCATCACGCCGGGCGCGGGTGGCACAACTGGAGAATCCGTGGCGTTGTATGATGGCACTACTAAATTGAGTACGGCTACTCTGAATGCTTCCGGGGTAGCTACATTCACCTTTGGTCCCAACACCGTGCCTACCTTGCCGACAGGCTTGCATGATCTCATGGTGGTCTATCAGGGTGATACGAATTACTCTGCCGGCATTTCACCGATAATGCTTATGCAGCGGACTATCAAACCGCGCTGATCACATCGAGGACATCATAGTACTCATGGGCAGGTCTCTCTTGAGGGGAGATGTCATTATCCCTCGAAGTGGACACAGTCGAAGTCGTCTGGACTT
>Ga0209166_10002779_pt1 | contig 12946 bp, 20 predicted proteins | sample Coa_R1_3_FD_187151 | JGI IMG/M metagenome (GOLD analysis project Ga0209166, IMG submission 187151) | Surface soil microbial communities from Centralia Pennsylvania, which are recovering from an underground coalmine fire - Coalmine... | ecosystem: Environmental > Terrestrial > Soil >... | reverse complement strand
GAGTGAGCGAAAAGGAACTCCACTGTGCGGTCGAGCGCGCCAAGCAGCTCGGCACCTACAACGCCATCGATCGCTCGAAACAGTACCCGCTCGACAATCCCGGCAAAGTCACTGAAGCCATCAACAAATGTTGGGCCAAGGTGCACGGCCTCGAACAGCAGAATCAGAAAAAAGACCGGGAAATCGGTGATCTAAGGTCCGAACGCAAAGAGCTGAAGCGTTGGCTGAGAGCTCTGACCGTGGCTGTCAGCATCGAAGGCGCGATTATCGGCTGGCTGGCCACGAATCTCCTGCGCTGCATCGAACTGGGACACCGCTTCGCCGAACTTTGGAAATGAGAGATCCGCACGTCGAACGATCGCGCCGCGCCCGCGAAGCCTGGCAGAAAGAAGAAGCCGCGCACGATGCCGCGCTCCAGCTCTTACGCCAGAGCCGCGCCACCGCCAACGAGAACTACGTAGTTGACGCCGCGGGCTTCTGGCTGAATCGTCTGGCTCCGGAACAGCAGAGAGCATCCGCATGAACGTACAAGTCGACAACGCCCAACTCTCGCCCGTCACTCTTCGGCGAAAGCTGAAAGCCGCGGGACTGGACGAAGAGATAGCCCGCGCCACCAAGCCGAGCCTGCCCCGCCTGCGAATAGATCTCGCCCGCTACGAGCGCTTCCTGAGCTTCCGCCGGCTCTTCGAATACCTGGAGCGTCTGGCCGTCACCCCGATTTGTGTGCCCGCACGTCGCCGGCGCCGCGATCGCCAGATTCCGAAAGCCGCCTGATTATGTTCCCGCGCACCCGCACTCTCCGCCTGCAGATCCGCGAGGAGATGTACCTGGAGCTGGTCGACGCCGCGGCCGAATGCTACCAGCGCGACGAAGCACGCGACTGCACCCCGGAGCAATTCGCCGTCGAATCGATCGAGGCCGCGCTGGCTTCTCGCCGGCTGGAGCGTATGGAAACCGATCGGCTGGCCACCGCATGAAGAACGTGACCCCGGTAATCGGCCTGTGGATGATCCTTCTCTGCGGCTGTGCCAGCCGTCCCGCTTCTCCAGGAGTGAACTACCTGGTCAGTCGCGATTGCCGCTCGGAAGTCCGCCTGATCGATTGCGATCGCAGTTCCCCGCCCCGGCACTGCAAACAGATCGCGGCCAGTTTTCCCAAAGGCTGCGAGCAGCTGCAGGCATCATCCCGGGAAAGTTACCAACAGAGTAAATAGTACGAAATGGTCTATTCCCTGAATTCGATGCCGGGCAAAACGCTTACTCGAGTACCGGTACCGGCGTTGAAACCGTGAAAGCATGCGCGGACTCGGCACCATCTTCCGCCAACGCAACAGCCGCTTCTTCTGGATGCAGTACTTCGTTGACGGCCGGCGAGTGCGCGAGTCCACCAAATGCGATCGCCTGAAGGCAGCGCAGGACGTCCTCAAGAACAAGCTCCTCGAGATCCAGCAGCAAGGTGGAACTTCTGGCTCGGCGCCGGCCACGATCGCGAACCTCTACACGCTGATTGAGAATGACTACACCAAGAACGGCCGCAAGAGCATCGTCCACCTGCGCGGGCTCTGGAACAATCATCTCTCCGCTTTCTTTGCCGGCCTTTCCACCACCAAGTTGTCCGCCGAGCAGATTGACACCTACGTGCGCCGGCGCCTGGACGATGGAGCGGCGAATGCTTCGATCAACCGCGAACTCTCTGCGCTGAAGCGTATGTACAAGCTCGCGCTCAAATCCGGCCGGCTGAAGACGATGCCCTTCATCGCCATGCTGAAGGAACGCAACGTGCGCTCGGGGTTCGTCAAGGATGCCGACTACCAGGCACTCGCGCGCGAAACCGCCAAAGTTGGAATCTGGCTGCGCGGTCTGTTTGAAGTCGCCTACACCTACGGCTTCCGCAAAAGTGAACTCACGACGATGCGCGTCCGCCAGGTCGACCTGAAGGAAGGCACCATCGAACTGAATCCCGGCGAAACCAAAAGCGACGAAGGCCGCGCGGTCGAGCTAACCGAAAGCGTGCGCCAGGTCCTCGCGCAATGCATTGCCGGGAAGAGTCCGGACGAACTGGTCTTTACTCGAGTGGACGGATCGCCGGCGGGAAACTTCCGCCGAGTCTGGAATCGGGCCTGCACAGCGGCCGGATCCCCTGGACTGCTGTTCCACGATCTGCGTCGCTCCGGAGTGCGGAACATGCGGCGCGCGGGGATCTCGGAGAAGGTGGCCATGGGAATCTCCGGCCACAAGACCCGGTCCGTTTTCGAGCGCTACAACATCGTGGATCCGGCCGACCTCAAGGAAGCGGCCGCCAAGATCGAGCAGGGCGCGGAAAAGCGGGCTGCGGAGGGCGCGGCGGGGATCTCGCCTGCTCCAGCGCCGCCAGAAGGCACGCAAACCGCGGCAATGGCCAGTTCCTAAAAGCGCGATTTCGGGTCGGAATCGAAGGCCTGTCAGACGCCTCGGGAAGCGCGAAAACGGCCGGAATTCAAGCGGTTTGGTGGTCAGAGAAGCGTCAGAGTTTGGGAAGAACTAACCATTTTCCCCTGCAAAATGAGGCGTGACCTCTGATTGTTAATCAGACGCCGCGAGCATCCGTGAGCGCCATTGGCTCCCGAGAAAGCAGAAAAGACTTGTCAATCTAGCGCGCCAGGCTTAATCTCCTGTTTCATTTGATCACCAATTGAAACAAAAGGAGACAGCCTCAATGAAAGACCCCGGTCGCGTCGCTCTTTATGTTCGCACCTCAAAAGGCCAGACCTATCAGGATCCGAATGCGCAGCTCGAGCCGCTGCGCAGGATGTGTGCCGCGTATGGCTGGACCATCGCCCACGAGTACGTCGACGAAGGCTACAGCGGCTCTCTGGAATCGCGTCCAGCGCTCAATCAGCTCATGCGCGACGCGACAAAGGGCCTCAAGGATTTCAACATCATCGCCGTCTGGAAGTTCGACCGCTTCGCCCGATCAGCCCAGCACCTGCTCCGTTCGCTCGAAACCTTCGAAGGGCTGGGAATCGCTTTCATTAGCCTCACGGAATGCGTGGATACGTCTACTCATTACGGCAAACTCGTCTTTACCATTCTTGGCGCGGTTGCTGAGCTAGAACGATCGCTGATCGCCGAGCGGATCCGCAATGGCATGCGCAAGCAAGGTGCGAAGAAACCCGGTCCGAAGATCGGCGAAAAAGGTCCGTCCCGCACAACTCTGTGGAGACGCGATCGCGCGAAGCAATGAGATCGTCAAGGAAATGCGCTGCGTGAATTCGTCGCTCAAGAAGAAGATCAGGACGGAGCGCATGAGTAGGTTCGAACGCGAGTATCAATGGTAACCAGCGCAGCGATCGCTGAACTGCTCACCGTGAAGCGCTCCACGTTTCTCGGTCTCGCCAAACGTTACGCTCCCGCCGGCATCGATCCGGAAGATTGCCTCCAGGACGCGGCCGTGTTGGCGCTACGCTTTGCCGGAGACTTCGAAGGCCGCGCGGCGCTCTCAACCTGGTTCGGATCGATCGTGCGCAACTGCGCATTGATGCAAGGCCGCAGAGTCCGCGTCGCAAACGTCGTTGTCGACGTGGACGATCTTCTGGACTTTCTTCCCGACCCGCGACCGCTCGCCGAATCCGCTTATCTCGCAGGCCTCAATCACGATCGTTTGGTGCGCGCCATCACACAGCTTTCCCCGAGGCTTCGGGAGACGCTTCTGAACCGGATGGCGGGACTCAGCCTCCAGGAGACTGCGGACCGGATGGGGATCCCACTGGGCACGGCGAAGGCGCGACTCTCGCGGGCGAGAAACAAGATTCGAGAACGGATTGGAGCGGCGGCCTGATCGGAGCGGCGGGAGAAACGATACTCTCACGACGTTCGCGTCGGCAGCCTTCGCCACAGATTCACAACGGTGGCGACTGCGGCGGATGTTCACTCGCTGGCGCGTTGGGAATGGAAGTCGCGGAGGTTTACAAAGCCTTTGACTCGACCGGCATCACCAACGTTCACGAGATGGCTCGATGCCTGCGCTGTGCTGCGCACTTCGGCCAAGCTGATCGCATTCTCGATATTTCCGCTAAATGGGGATTTCGCACTGGCTGCGATTCCTTCGGGCATGCCGCCTATTTCGATTACATCCCGTGGTTCAATTACCTCCGCATGGCAGCTGATGCTGGCTACTACGGCCTCGCAATGGTGGACTTCGAAGGCCGCGGCGGTCCTGAGACAAATCATTGGGTGCTGATCTGCGGAGCGCGCACGAAGGGCATGCGAGTAAACGAAACAATTACCGGCGAGATTCTGACAAGCTGCTCCGTCCGCGGCGAGCGATGGTACGAGGCCTGCGAATTCTTGAAGAAGATGGGCGGTTACGATACGTTGCTGGTGAGGCCTTCATGAAGAAAGCGATCGTCGCGATCGTTGAATTCGTTTCCGCCGGCCGCATCCGCGGGCAACACTGTTTCACTCCCTTCCAGCCCAGCCTTCGTTGGTGGTACGTCGGAACCCGGCGTTTCCAACACGGAGGCTGGATTTTTCTTTCGCGGAGCTGGCTGCGCAGATTCGCATGATCGCGATCGCCGCCTACGCTATCGGCCTGATTCTAGCCGCGCTCGCTTTAACGAAAGTGCTTCGCGAACTCTGACAATGTTCCGCATCACACTTCTACTTTCCTTGTTGCTGGCCACCACGACCGCGCCCAGCAGCGACCCGATCGAGCAGAAGCTCTATCTCTCGCACTGCGATGGGAGCAGCTGGTACGTCTCGACCGAAGACTCCGACAGTGTCACAGTGCGTTGCGATCCTAAGTCAGAAGACAACAGCGACAAAGACCAGCCGGAAGATGCGAGTGCCCCGGTGCATCTGGATTCGATATGAGCAAGCTTCTCGCGCGGATCACCGTCCTCGCATTGCTAATCCTTCTCAGCGTGGCGACTATGATCTACGGCTGGGGATTAACGCCGCGCAGTTGGGGATGGATCGTCGGCATGGGCTTCTTTGGAAATGTCGCCCTGATGGTCCTCAATCACTTCCTCGATAAGGAAGAGGAAAAGTAGCGCAGTCTTCACGTGCCTGATGCTCCACGCACTATCTGCCGGGACTGCAATCAAACAGCTCTTCCTGGCTCTCCATACTGCCAAGCTCACCAGCATGACAACCGCGCACTCCGATCTTCTCGCGAACGCAACACTGCACGCCGTGACTCCGGACTCAAACGTCTCTACGATCACCCGGCCTGGCGCCGGCGCGCCGTTCCCTTTGTCCGCGCGCGGGATCCGCTCTGCCAGCTCGGGATCCTCTGCGGCGGCCGCGCGCCTTCAACCGACGTCGACCATATCATCCGCGCCGAGGTCTACATTGCGATGCACCAGGGCGACGAGACTTACTTCTTCGACACCGACAACTTACGCGGGCTCTGCCACGCCGACCACAGCCACAAGACCGCGCTCGAGAACCAAGGCCTTTGGAAGGAGCCCGCAGTTGCGGTCGACCCGGACCGGCCGAGGGGGTAGGGGGTCGAATCGCTCAGACCGGGCGCCGGCGACCGGTCCCTTCCGACACTCAGGCTTTCGCAGCAAAAGATTTTTTGTGACTAGAACCGCTTTTTGCGGTTTTTCCCTGTTTTTAGGCGGCCTCATCATCAAATAACGGTAATGGCCTCAAGGGAGAGCCCGGTTCGATCGAGCGCCTTTGAACTTCGCCAATCCAGCGTCTTTTGTTTCGACATCCTCGCTGCCGAGGCACGATCTCAAGGATGCGCATCATCTCGTCGTGATATGAGTCCTCTGGCCGCATGCCCACTGAAACAAGTAAGCGGAAGGAATGCTCCCTTCCCGTCATTGTGCAGGCTGCACCAGTTTGTTCCCGGTGGAATGTTCGCGATCGTCATAGCGGCGGAATGATAGCTCTAGGACGATGAAAAAGCTACGCAAAAACCTGCGTTTCACCGTGATCCTGGTGGACGGCAAGCGCTTTCCGAAGATTGTGCGCGCGCCGGCCGGAAGATTGATCTCCGACAAGGCAATCGACTCCGTTTTGGCCGAGGAAGCCACGATCATCGAGAAGTTTTTCCCGGGCCGCGAGTTTCGCCTGGTCCCGCTGGCCTCGGGCGACTTCAACTTCATCGAAATGCCGAAGGAAGAAGCCGAGCTGCGAGCCAAGCGCACCGAACTGCAGGAACAATACAGCGAGGCGAAGGCCGGCTGATGGGTGGACGAGGATCCGGCGGACGAAACCGCAAGCCGACCGCACAGAAGAAAGCAGAAGGCAACCGCGGCAAGCGGGCATTGAACGACAAAGAGCCGCCCATGCTGCCGGGCGAGCCGCCCATGCCTGATTTCGTCGCCAAAGATATCGTCGTCCGGCAAGTTTGGAAGGAAGTCGTGGCCATGCTCGGTGACTATGGTGTGCTACGCAAGACCGATGGGATCGCGATCGGAACGCTGTGTTCGAACTATGTGCTGTTCGCGCAGGCCGACGCCTCCGTCCGCAAGTACGGGCACGTCATCGTCACCGAATTGAACATGGAAACCGGTGTCTCCGTTCTCAAGACCAATCCCTCGGTGCGCGTGCGCAGTGATGCATTGAAGCAGCTGCGTGCGGGATGGGAGGCCTTTGGACTGGATCCGCGATCGGCGGCCGGCATTCAGCTGCCCGACAATCCGGACAAGCCGAAGACGGGACTCGATCTGATCAAGCTGGCGAAGAGTGCGAAGGACGAGATCGTCCACTAGCAATGATTCAGCACAAGACCAAGTGGAAGTCGAGCGCAGCGCAGGCTCTCCTGGCTGAACACTGCACCCGGATCCCGACGTTCAGCCGCTACGTGCTCGATGTGCTCACCGGCAACGTGCCGGCAGGACGATTGGTCTATCTCTCCGTCGAGCGCTTCCTCAATGACCTCGATCGCGCGCGCAGCAAGGGTCCTTCCTTCCCTTTCTTCTTCGATCAAGGGGGTGCGGTTGCGATCATCAAATACTTCCGCGACCTGTGCCCCTTCTCCCTCGATCCCTTCCAGCAGTTCATCGTGGGCAATCTATTTGGCTGGAAGAAAACCGGAGTCGAATGCTCGGTTCATCCCACCGGACACCGTCGCTTCCAGACGGCCTACATCGAAATCGGAAAAGGCAACGGCAAGACGCCGCTGGTCGCCGGCATTTCCACCTACGGAGTGTGCGCAGACGACGAACCCAGTGCGGAAGTCTACATGGCCGCCCCGTCGAAGGATCAGGCCGCGATTTGCTTTCGCGATGCGGTCCGCATGGTCGACGAAAGTCCGGAACTGGCGCGGATCTTCAAGAAGCACGGCTGCGCCGGCAAGATGCTGTCCGGGAATCTCTCGGTCGGTACATCCTTCATGCGGCCGATTTCCGCGGAACACAAAACGCTCGATGGACCGCGGCCGCACATGATCGTCGCCGACGAGCTCCACGAACACCAGACGACACTCGTGCTCGACAAGCTCACGGCTGGCTTCAAGGCGCGGCATCAGCCCTTGGCGCTCGAAATCACCAACTCCGGCTTCAATCGCGACACCATCTGCTGGTATCACCACGACTATTCCCGCCAGGTCCTCGAAGGGATCATCCAGAACGACGCCTGGTTCGGCTACGTGTGCCAGTTGGACGCCTGCGAGGCCTGCCGCGCGGCCGGCAAAGAGAATCCGACCTGCGACGACTGCGATTCCTGGCTGGATGAGAAGGTCTGGATCAAAGCCAACCCGGGACTGGGCACGATCCTGCAGAAAAGCTATCTCGACAAGCAGGTGAAAGAGGCGCTGGAGATCCCGGCCACGCGAAATCTGAAACAGCGACTCAATTTCTGCATCTGGACGCAGTCGGAAGAGCGGTTTATTTCTCCGGAGGCGTGGAGAGCGTGTGCGTGGGAAGAGGATCAACCTGCTAACGCGGCATGAGCAAGCTCTTCATCGGCGATCCGGTCAGCTGGCGCCGGCACCAGCTCGAAGCTCTGCGCGGCAAGACCTGCTACGGCGGACTCGATCTCGGAGTGGTCAATGATTTCACCTGTCTCGCGCTGTATTTCCCTAAGCAGAAGGACATGCGCAAAGACATTCTGCTGCTCTGGTCGTGGGTTCCCGAAAACGTGGACCATCACCAGCCGCTCAAGGAGCGTTTCGGCTACGAGGACTGGGTGCGCGGCAACTTTTTGAAACGCACGCAGGGCAATCGCACCGATTATGCCGTCGTACGCGACGATATTTTGCAACTGGATCACGATTACCACATTGAAGAACTGGCCTTCGATCCCGCCTATTCAACCCAGCTGGTGCAGGAGCTCGTGGCGCACGGCGTGAACATGGTCGAACATCGCCAGGGCACGCTCTCGATGACCTATCCCATCAAGGAATTCCAACGCCGGATCACCGGCCGTGACTTCGCGCACGGTATGAACCCGCTGTTGACCTTCATGGTGGACAACCTGGTCGTGAAATCGGACGGCAAAGGCAATCTCTGTTGCGTGAAGCCCGACAATCCCAAGTCCCCGCGCAAAATTGATGGAGCGGTGGCGGCCATCATGGCGATGGGGCGCGCCGCGGCCAATCCCGAGACCACTTCGAGCGGAAAAGTCTTTTTCGGATGAAAACTCGATGAACGATCGACGCGAAACCAATCTTTTCCCGCTGCTCTTCGTCCTGGCCGGCTTCACTTTGCTGGTTTCCGGCGTCTGGAAGATCTATCACCCAGCCGCGATGATCCTGGCCGGCCTGTTGCTGGCTTTATTTGGCCTGTACGGCCGCTCGGTCTAACTTTTTGGGATTCGGCACACAACTGCGAACCTTTTGGCGCAATGCCAGCTTCCGCGCCGACGTCGGCTTGGGCATTGTGGGTTCGCCCTCTCCGGATTCGGATTACTGGTACCACGGCCTCGGCTATCGCACCGAAGCCGGCCCGATGGTGTCGCCGTCGACCGCGACCCGGCTGGCGGCCGTCTTTTCTTGTACTCGAGTATGCGGAGAAACGCTCGGTTCCCTGCCCTTCGGCATCTACCGCGAGCGCAAGTCGGGCGGGCGGGACCTGGCCTCGGATCATCCCGCCTACGAAGTCTTTCTGCAGCCGAATCCGTGGCAGACCGCGATGGAATTCTTCGAGATGATGCAGGTGCATCTCGAGCTGCGCGGCAACGCCTATGCCCTGAAAGTTTCCGGCAACGGCCGGGCGATCGATCAGCTGATCCCGCTGCATCCCGATCGCGTGCGCGTCTACCTGCTTCCGAACAATCGACTGCGTTATGAAGTCACGGCCTACTCGAGTGGCCAGATCGATCGCTATTCTCAGGACGAGATGCTGCACGTGCGCGGCATGAGCTACGACGGCATCATGGGGATCTCGACGGTCAGCGCGATGGCGGAAGTGATCGGCGTGGGCCTGGCGCAACAGCAGCACCGCGCGCGCTACTTCCACAACTCGGCGATTCCCTCGCTCTCGATCGAGACGGTAAAGATGACCGACGAGGCGCGCGAGGAGATGGTGAATTCCATTTCGGAGAAATTCTCCGGCGAAGGCGCCTTCCGCGTAATCGCTCCTCCGCCGGGCTCGAAGGTCACGACGCTCGGACTCACCAACAAAGATTCGCAGTTGATCGAAGCCAGCCAGGCGACGCGCACCGATATCTGCGGCGCCTGGCGCGTGCCCCCGCACAAGATTGGCGACCTGAGCAGAGGAACCTTTTCGAACATCGAGCAACAAAATATCGAGTTCGGCACCGACTGCATCCGTCCACGGGTGATTCGCATGGAGCGGCGCCTCGATCGCGACGTCATCGACTCGATGCGCGCCTACGAATCGGCCATGGGCGACTACTACATTGTGTTCAACATGGACGCGCTCTTCCGCGGCGACATGAAGAGCCGCTACGAAGCCTATAGCCAGTCGCTCAGCTGGCAGACGCGCGACGAGATCCGGTCGACCGAAGGCAAGAATCCGATCGGCGGCGCCGCCTCCGAGCTGCTCGTTCCCGTCAACCTCGAAACCGTCACCCAGGCCGAGACTCGTTCGTTCAGCAAGCACGGCGTGGACGACTCGCCAACCCAAGAAAGCAGCTCCGGCCAGGACGAACAGGAGCTGGGCGGCGATCCCGAGACTCCGGAAGATTCGAGCGACCCGGAGAGTGTCGAAGAGAATGCGCGCATGCAGCACTCCCGCCTGCGGGCGATGGCTTTGAGCGCGGCCAGCCGTATGGCGCGCCGAGAAGCTCGGTCGCTGCACCGCATCAACGTCTCTGCACAATTCGAAGCGGAACTGGACAAACTTTACGCGGATCTCGCGCCGGTGATCTCGGAGACGATGGTCCTGCCCCTGTCCAGCGCAAAGCGCTACCTCGCGGAGCACCGCAAGCTTTTACTCGAGGCGCACGGACGGCCGCAAACTTTTGCCCGCGAGCCGATCATCGCGCTGATCGAAGAGTCGGCGCCGGCAGTTCTGGCGGCGATGGCCTTGGGCGCGAACTTCCAGCAACGGCGCCGATCGTCTCACTCTTCGACCGTGTCCATTCCCACACACGTTCCCGCAGCCTGGAGCGGGCTCCGGGAGGAACCAACCCAATGAGGGCAGCACAATGAAAGGCTCACCCCAAGTCATCGAGACGCTGCAGTCGGCCGCGGCCGCCGAGGCGCACCTCAATTTGCAGTACCGGTTGGATGCGCGCTCGCTGAAGTTCATGGGCATCAAGCAGGTTGCGAAGAAAGCCGAGGAGTACGGCAACGACACCCACGACTTTCTGAAGTACGTGACCAAGCGAATTCTCTTCCTGGAAGGGGATCCCAGCTACCAGATCCCCAAGGTCGTCGAGCAGCCGACGCTGACCACGCTTTTCAAGGCGGAACTGGCGCTCGAACTGGCCATCGTGAAGCCCTACGAGGACGGGGTCCAGGTAGCGATGAAAGCGCTCGACGACACCACCCGGAATTTGTTCGAACACTTGCTGAAGTGGCACGAGAAGCACGTCGACTGGCTGGAACGCCAGCTGCGACTGATCGATGGCATGGGCGAAGCCACCTATATCTCGGCCAAATTGTAAGAAAGGAAGCCCTCTTTATGTCTCTCCAGTTCGAACGACAAGCCAAATCGACGGCCCTCAAGTACGGCCACATCCTCTCCGCGTTTTCCCGCGCGATCTGGGCGATTCTGCCGGAGAAGTTTGCCGTCATCCAGTCCTTTCTGCAGCTGAAGGCTTCCGGGGGAACGGTTTCGGCCGAACAACTGGCCCTGGTGAAGCGCCCGGCGCGGCGTCCCTACTTGCTTGATCTCACCGGACCCTTTCTCGCCGGCGCGATCCCGCACGAGAAAGCGGAAGCCAAAGACGACTCTCCGGAATGGGACGGCGCCACGGCCAAGGATCGCCTGGCGAAGTGGGCCTCGTCCGACGGTTCGGGCGACAAGGACAAAATCGATTGGGCACAATATCGCAAGGGCTTCGCCTGGTACGACTCCGACAACGCCGAAAGTTTCGGCGCCTACAAGTTTCCGCATCACGACGTCAAAGACGACAAGCTGACCGTGGTCTGGGGCGGCGTGAAAGCCGCGATGGGCGCGCTGCTCGGCTCCCGTGGGGGAACGTCGATTCCCGCCGGCGACCGCAAGGCTGTCTACGATCACCTGGCCGCGCACTACAAAGAGTTCGACAAGGAACCGCCCGAATATCACAGCGAAGAGATCTCGCCTGAAATCGAGGTCGTTGCAGAAGGTCGTCTTTCGAAGCTTGCACAAAGGCGAGAAGGATCGTCCCAAGCGGCCGCCGGCGACGCACGCACCAAAGACGGTTCGACCATCGCCGTGCTGCCGCTGACCGGAACCATCTCGCACCGCATGGGCATGTTGAGCGAGGCCTCCGGAGGAATTTCGACCGAACGCTTCACCCAATGGCTGCGCGCCGCGGCCGCGGATCCGAGCGTCAAGGCCATCGTCATCGATGCGGACTCGCCCGGTGGAACCGTGGACGGAGTCCCGGAGCTGGGCGACGAGATCGCGCGGGTCAACAAGACCAAGCCCGTCGTAGGCATCGCGAATTCCATGGCAGCCTCGGCGGCCTATTGGTTGCTCTCGCAGTGCGGCGAGCTGGTGGTCACGCCCTCAGGCATGGTGGGATCAGTCGGGGTCTTCGCCTCGCATGAAGACCTTTCGAAGATGTACGAGCAGATGGGCGTGAAGGTCAACCTGATCTCCGCCGGCAAGTTTAAAACCGAAGGCAATCCCTACGAGCCGCTCTCCGACGACGCGCGCCAGGCGCTGCAGGGCCAGGTCAACGACTACTACAACCTGTTCACCGCGGCAGTCGCGCGCGGCCGTGGTACAGATCAGAAAACCGTGAAGGCGGGGTTCGGCGAAGGCCGCATGCTCCTGGCACAACAAGCGGTGAAGGAAGGCATGGCGGACCGCGTGGCCACGCTCGACCAGACGCTAGCGAAGCTGGGGGCAACGAATTCTTCATCCAAAGTCCGGGCCTTCGCCGCGGCGCTGGTCGCCGACGACGAGATAGACGAACAGCACTCGCCGCTGCCTGACGACGATGAAGACGACCCGAACAATCCGGATGACACGAGCGAGTGCAAGTGCAAGTGCGAGGCCTGCCGCGCGACTCCGCCCCACTGTGAGGACTGCTCGAATGCAGTATGTGACGACGAGAACTGCGCGCACTCAGACGTCTCGGCGCTCGATTGGAAGGCCAAGCTGAACGCACGCCGGCGCGCATTGAATTTGTTGTAGCCAAAAGTTTCGGCGAAGCGTTGCCTTCGCCCGATGAAACCAAGTCCCGCCGACGCGGGACTTTTTCATGTCCCGAAAACTGCCGCGATCCTTCGATTGCCGGTTCGGGAAGCAACGGGCTGCCACCGCCGCCTTGGTGGAACTGCAAACGAAAGCAAATCACTTCAGAAACGAAGGAGAAGCACACCATGAGTAAGCTCAGCATTGATGCCCTTCGCCAGCGGAAGATCGAGATCGAATCCCAGCTCGAAC
>Ga0209166_10002777_pt1 | contig 12951 bp, 4 predicted proteins | sample Coa_R1_3_FD_187151 | JGI IMG/M metagenome (GOLD analysis project Ga0209166, IMG submission 187151) | Surface soil microbial communities from Centralia Pennsylvania, which are recovering from an underground coalmine fire - Coalmine... | ecosystem: Environmental > Terrestrial > Soil > Unclassified... | reverse complement strand
GGAGAGCGCACTGCACGCGTATGCGCACCAGGAGGTACCGTTTGAGAAGCTGGTGGAGGCGCTGCACCCGCAGCGGGATCTGCGCAGCTCTCCGCTTTTTCAGGTCATGTTCGTCTTACAGAATACACCTGTATCCCCTCTTTCCCTCCCAGGTATTGAAGCGCGGATTGAGATAATCGACGTAGAGAGTGCGCCTTTTGAAATTACCTGCTCAATTGAAGAACGAGAAGATGGCTTTGAGGTCGGTATACAGTATAACCGCGAGCTATTTAATGCTGGAACTATCCAACGATTATTGCATTCTTACGAGTTTATTTTGGGCCAATGCGCCAGGAGACCAGAAATACCGCTTTCGTCTTTATCGTTATGGGAGGCATGGGAGCAGCAGCATTTCTCGCTCCTCTGGACGCGCTCGTTTCCTACCCGCTCTCTCTGCTTACACGAACTTTTTGCGGAGCAGGTCCGTCAACGGCCAGATGCGCCGGCCGTGATTTCTGACGCAACCACCCTTAGTTATCAGGCGTTGGAGAGGCGAGCCAATAGCCTGGCTCACCAGCTTGTAGCCCTGGGCGTGAAAGCTGATACACTGGTCGGATTATGCGTTGAACGCTCTCCTGAAATGCTGATTGGTTTGCTGGCTATCTTAAAGGCTGGCGGTGCCTATGTGCCTCTAGATCCGGCCTACCCATCTGAACGCTTGCGCTTGATATTAGAGGATGCCCGACCACCAGTTGTTCTGACCCTTGAATGTTTGCGTTCTTGTCTTCCTTTATCTGGGCTTTCGACGCATTACGTTTGCCTCGATACAGCATGCAGTGGTGACCTGGCACCCGCTCTTGATATCCCCCCGCATGTATCGCTCAGCACACTAAACCTCGCATACGTAATTTACACATCCGGCTCCACAGGTACACCGAAGGGTGTGTGTGTCACGCATAAGGCAAGTGCGACATTCTGTCAGAGCATCGCTGAGCACTATGCCTTTTTGCCTGGTGAGCATGTGCTTCAATTCGCCTCATTGAGTTTCGACCTGGCGTTGGAGGAGATCGTTGCGCCTCTGAGTAGAGGTGCAACGCTTGTTCTCTGGCCACAGCAAATAACAATAGATCTGATTGAACTTACCCATTTTATGACTCTGAAGGACATATCTGTCGCCAATCTTTCGTCCTCGCTCTGGAATGCATGGTTGGACGTGCTAATACACCAGGAACTACCATCCCCTTCCTCACTTCGGCTGGTAATTACTGGTAATGAACCTATCGAAATGGAGCGTTTGCGCCTCTGGCAGCGGCATGTAGGAACCCATATCAACTGGTTTCATGCTTATGGCGTAACTGAAGCGACTGTAACCAGCACACTTTGTTCGTACGATTTGCCTGAGCTAGAGGGAACTGTCCCCATCGGATTCCCTATTTATAATACGCGCGTCTATGTTCTTGATGCCCATTTGCAGCCTGTCCCTCCGGGCATGCCTGGAGAACTCCACATAGGAGGTGCGGGATTGGCCAGGGGGTATCTCCATCATCCAGAAATAACGGCTGAACGCTTTATACCAGATCCCTTTGCTTCTATGCCGGGTTCCTTACTCTATAAGACTGGTGATGTTGTTTGTTATCGCGAGGATGGTTTGCTGCGTTACTTAGGTAGAAGCGACCAGCAGGTGAAGATCCGCGGTTTTCGCATAGAGGTAGCAGAGATTGAGTTGTCCTTAAGGCAGTATCCATCCCTGAAAGAAGTGGCCGTAATTGCTCGCGACGATCTGTCCGCAGAGAAGGAACTGGTTGTCTACTTTATCTCCCAGGATGGACAAAGAGTGCCTTTTCAAGGGTTGCGCAGTTTTTTGCGCGAGCGCCTGCCAGCTTTTATGGTGCCCTCCTCCTTCGTCCAGCTTGAGTCTTTTCCTCTCCTGCCCAATGGCAAGCTTGACAGACAACAGTTACCCGCCCCTGGACAGGGCCTGGTTGAGAAAGACAATGGGGTGTTTGTTCCGCATACACCGATTGAAGATCTTTTGCTGATTATCTGGAAAGATCTCCTCCATCTAGAACAAATAGATACCACGGCAAATTTTTTTGAACTGGGAGGCTACTCACTGTTGGCTGCTCAGGTAACATCGCGTCTACGCCGGGCGCTCCAGCGCAATGTTCCGGTGCGCCTTCTCTTTGAAAACCCCACGATTGTCCATCTGGCCGCTCGTCTGGAACGGCTTCTTCAGGAGGACAGCTCTGAGGCTTTTCCACCGATCCAACAGATCGAACGGAATTTGCCCTTGCTTCCCTCGTTTGAACAACTACGCCTCTGGTTTCTTGACCAATTAGAACCAGAAAGTGCGCTTTATAATCTGCCCACATGCATACATTTAACGGGTGAGCTGCGAGAGGAGGTCCTGGAACGCAGCTTGCGCTGGCTGGTGCAACGCCATGAAATCCTGCGCACCACGTTCGTCGTCCCACCGGCAGACCACGAGCCAGTCCAGGTCATCGGACCCGTCCCGGCAACGCTGCTGCACGTCCAGGACCTGACCTCACTGCCTGCCTCACAGCGGCTGGCACAGGCGCAGGCGATCGCCCGCACCCAGGCTCTGCATCCCTTTGACCTGGCTCAGGGACCTCTGGCCCACTGGTTGCTCTTGCGCCTGGAACAGGACCAGCACGTGCTGCTGCTGTGCCTGCATCATATTCTGGCTGATGGCTGGTCCCTGGCGCTGGCGTTGCGCGAGCTTTCCATCCTGTATGCTCACCTGTTGCAGCACCCCCAGGGATCTGCCTCTCCCCTGCCTGCGCTGCCCATCCAGTTCGCCGATTATGCCGCTTGGCAGCGTCGTGTGCTGCAGGCAGAGCGTCTAGAGCAGATGATACAGTCTTGCAGAGAGCAGCTCCAGGATGCGCCTTTCGAGCTAGCGCTCCCCACCGATCATCCCCGCTCAGCCAAGCCGAGCCACCTGGGGGCGCTGCTCAGCCATCAGCTGCCCGCCGCCTTGAGTCAGCAACTCAAGCAGATAGCCAGGCAAGAGGATGTGACCCTCTTCATGCTCTTACTCTCAGTCTTTGCGGTGTTGCTGGGACGCGTGAGTGGGCAAGAGGATCTCTTAATTGGGACGCCAGTAGCCAATCGGACGCGCGAAGAGATCGAGTCCATGATAGGATGTGTGGCCAATACTCTGGTGATACGCGTGCGTCTGCAACAGGCAAGGAGTTTTCGAGAGGTCTTGAGACAAGTGAGGGAGAGCGCACTGCACGCGTATGCGCACCAGGAGGTACCGTTTGAGAAGCTGGTGGAGGCGCTGCACCCGCAGCGGGATCTGCGCAGCTCTCCGCTTTTTCAGGTCATGTTCGTCTTACAGAATACAGCGACCCAGGAGCTTGATTTCCCTGGTGTACGGAGCGAGTTTCTCAAGCTCTCATTCGATTTAGCGAAGTTCGACCTGGCGTTTTCGGTGACAGAAACAGAGCGCGAGCTGAATCTTACTGCGGAATACAGTACTGAACTGTTTGATAAGGCAACGATACGACGCCTGCTGGAATCCTACCAGATTCTGCTGGAAAGCCTTCTCCTTGAAAGGACAACGGATTGGCACCAGTTACCGCTACTTAGCGCACAGGAGCGAAAAAAACTTCTGCTAGAATGGGGGCAACCTGAACAGCGATTACCCTCTGATGTCTCGGATCTCCCCTTGCATCGCCTTTTTGAGGATCAAGTCCAGTATATGCCTCAATCTATCGCACTGGTTTCTGGTAACCAGCGCATGAGTTTTGCCGAGCTAAATTGGCGTGCCAACCAGCTTGCTTCCTATCTGGGCAAACATATTTCGGCTCTGGAAACACCGGTGGGTTTGTGCGTCGAGCGCTCGCCCGAGATGATTATAGGATTATTAGCGATTTTAAAAGCTGGAGGTTACTATGTTCCGCTCGACCCCGCCTACCCGCAAGAGCGCCTGGCGTTTTTGATGGAAGATGCGAATATCGCTGTTCTACTCACGAATCGCTATCTGTTGTCAACGCTGCCAGCACTTGCCACTATTGAGGTATCCACCATCTGTTTGGATGTAAATGAGGAAACAATAGCTCTTGAGAGCAGAGAGAATCCTGCGCGAGAGGTGAGTGCTGATAATCTGGCATACAGTATCTATACTTCCGGCTCAACAGGTCGCCCCAAGGGGGTATTGGTACCGCATCGAGGAGTAAGCAATGTTATTCGTCATGCCTTGCATACTTATGCGCAGCAGCCTGGCCAGCATATGCTGCAACATACATCGCTGAGTTTTGATGCATCGGTCCTGGAGATTTTTACCTCGTTATTGAGTGGTGGATGTCTGCATCTTCTTCCACCGGAACTCTCTGGTTCAGGAGAAGGTCTGGCGCAGTTTATCAATGAGGAAAAGATTGCTCTGCTTATCATTACTCCCTCAATGCTAGAGGTTGTGCCCTACGCAGATTATCCGGCGTTGCACACAATCATTCTGGGAGGCGAAAGTTGCCCAGAGGAATTGGCTAATCTCTGGCTTCAAAGATATCGCCTCTTGAACGTATATGCACCAACTGAAGCCACTATCTATATGACTCAGGTAGAACTTCGAAAACCGTGTAAGTCCCCGCTTCCGCTTGGGCGTCCTATCGGGCACATGTCCATCTATGTACTCGATCCACAGATGCAGCCGGTGCCCATAGGTGTGTGTGGAGATCTCTATGTTGGAGGAGTAGGCGTTACACGCGGATATCATCATTTGCCAGAAGTCACGGCAGAGCGTTTTATCCCCGATCCATTTGCTGAAGAGCCTGGAATGCGTCTGTACAAGACTGGTGATCTGGCTAGCTATCTTTTAACTGGGGAACTCAGGTTCCTGGGCCGTAATGATAACCAGGTAAAAATACGCGGTCTACGTATTGAACTGGGTGAGATTGAAGCTGTATTGGCTCGCCATATGCGAGTTCAGCACGCCATGGTTTTACTTGAAGGGCAGACATCGCGCGAAAAACAACTTATCGCATGCTTTGTCCCTTCAGAGGGACCCGATCCCTCTTATGAGCTTCGCCAGTTTTTGGAGCAATCTCTTCCCTCTTCGCTGATCCCGAGCAGATTTGTCTCTTTTTCATCCTTCCCACTTAATGCAAATGGCAAGATTGATCGCCAGGGTGTACAACGGATGCTTACCGAACAACGAGACATGTCCGAGGTAGTGGCTGCGTATCAGGCCCCACGTGATCCCGTCGAGGAGCGTTTGGTAACGATTTGGCAGGAAGTATTAGGAACTGGCCCAATCGGTGTGTATGATAACTTTTTCCAGCGGGGTGGCCACTCGCTGTTGGCAACCCAGATTGCTTCACAGGTGCGCGAAGCTTTTCAGATGGATTTCCCTTTGCGTGTGCTCTTTGAGGCTCCTACAATAGCCGAACTAGCTGAGAAAATCATTCAACGTGAGCTTGCTCAAGCTGATGCCGAAACATTGGCATTACTGTTACAGCAATTACAGGATTGATGGTGATCATCGCTCTCTCTGTTCTATATCATGGTCTATTACAAAGGAGTTAATACGGTTTTATGGCTAAACATGATATTTCACAGGAAATAGCAAAGCTTTCGCATGAAAAGCGTGCTGAACTTTTCGAGTTGCTGAAGAAACAACAGGGACAGAAGAAAAAAGAAGTGCTTATACCTCATTATGAGCGCAGCGGAAATACATCTATGCTCTCTTTTGCCCAGCAGCGCCTCTGGTTTCTTGACCAGTTTGAAGCAGACCATGCACTCTATAATGTGCCGGAAGCTTTCTGGCTCGACGGATCGCTACAAATCGACATATTACAGCAGGCGCTCAATAGTATTGTGGCTCGCCATGAAATATTGCGTACTACCTTTCCCTCAATTGATGGTGCGCCAGTACAACGGATCTTTGAACAAGGAACTTTTCCGCTAGAACGTATCGATTTGCAGGATTTTCCCGAGCGAGAACGTGATCAGGTATCCTATCAGGCGGCAGTGGCGGAAGCACAGCGCCCTTTCGATCTCACGCAAGGACCCTTGATGCGAGCCACACTATACCAACTGCATGGGCAGAAGCACCTGTTACTGGTTGTCTTTCATCATATTGTGGTGGATGGCTGGTCGATGCGCCTGTTTGTACGTGAATTGACAGCTTCCTATGAGGCATACTGTACCCAAACACCTTCTCCTTTGCCTGATCTCTCCTTGCAATGCGTGGATTATGCGCTCTGGCAGCGCGAATGGTTAAAAGGTGAGGAACGCCAGGAGCAATTACGCTATTGGCGAGAACATCTGACCGATATTCCTCTTCTTCAGCTTCCACTGGATCATCCACGCCCTGCCCTTCAGACCCATGCTGGAGCAGTACAATCCTTGCATATCTCTAGAACGCAGACAGAAGGACTGCAGCGACTGAGCCAGCAAGAAAACTGCACTCTCTTTATGACCTTGCTCGCAGTTTTTCAACTGTTGCTCTCCTCGTATGCCGGCCAAACAGATATTCCAGTTGGTACACTCATTGCGAACCGTAACCATACACAGATTGAGAATTTGATAGGTTTCTTTGTGAATACACTGGTATTGCGTGCGCACCTGGATTATGAACGCTCGTTTCGCGAACTCATGCGCCAGGTACGAGAGGTCACACTGGAAGCATACGAGTACCAGGATATTCCTTTTGAAATGCTCGTCGATGAACTGCAGCCTGAGCGAAACCTTAGCATTTCTCCGCTTTTCCAGGTCCTGTTCGTTTTGCAGACGACGACACTTTCACAAGTGCAGACGGGCGGCCTGGTATTGCGCCCTCAGGATATTCCTCTGGGCAAAGCGAAAGTTGATTTGGCGCTGGAGGCTGTTGAGGATGAACAGGGTATTCATTGTGATCTGATTTATAATACCGATCTCTTTGAAGCCGCAACCATTGTACGTCTCCTTCAGCATTTTCAGGGCATTATTCACATGATCCTGGCAGAACCTGATCGACCATTGCGTACTCTACAGATTTTGAGCGAAGCTGAGCGCAAACAGATGCTCGAAACATGGAATGAGACACAGGCCGAGTATCCAGTAGAGCGATGTTTACATGAGCTTTTTGAAGAGCAGGCACGACGGACACCTGAGCAAACTGTGCTCCTTTTTCAGGATGAGGGTCTTACCTATCGAGAACTGAACGAGCGTGCGAATCAGCTAGCACATTACCTGCGTGCATCAGGGGTGAAAGAGGATATGCTCGTGGGTCTTTGTTTGGATCGTTCTCCCTCGATGGTGATTGGCCTTCTCGCCATCCTCAAGGCCGGTGGCGCCTACGTGCCACTCGATCCCGAATATCCTATAGAAAGGATCCGTTTTGTTGTGCAGGATGCCCAACTCTCTGTCCTCCTGACTCAGCGACAGCTTGAGGAAAAATTCTCTCTCCAGAATGTGCAGGTTATTTGCGTTGAGGCATGGGAGCAAGAGATTGCCTCATATCCCATCAGTAATCCTGAACGTACGACAAACGCGCAACAGAGAGCCTATGTCATCTATACTTCCGGTTCGACAGGCAAGCCCAAAGGGACACAAATCCGCCATACCTCGGTGGTCAATTTCCTTTATGCCATGTGTCAGCACCTTCCCATCGGTAGAGGAGATCGGCTACTTGCCGTCACGACGGTAGCCTTTGATATTGCAGGGTTAGAAATATATCTCCCATTGATGGTCGGCGGGATCATCGTTCTTGCAACTCGCGCAGTGGCAATGGATGGACAACAGTTGTGCGCTTTCCTGACAAATTCAGCTATTACGTACATGCAGGCGACTCCCTCGACCTGGCGTATGCTCATCGAGGCTGGCTGGACAGGCAATCCAGGCCTGACTATTTTGTGCGGAGGCGAGGACTTGCCGCGAGATTTAGCGGATCAGCTTATCTCACGCTGCGCCGTTCTCTGGAATGTGTATGGCCCAACCGAAGCCACAATCTGGGCAACTATTGCTCGTCTCGGCTCGCATGAAACGCCTATTACTATTGGCCGTCCGCTTGCTAATACTCAGATCTATTTGCTCGATCATTACCAGCGCCCTGTCCCAGTCAATGTTCCAGCAGAACTGTATATAGGGGGTGTTGGGTTGAGCACTGGCTATCTCAATCTTCCAGCCCTGACTGCTGAGAAATTCATCCAGCATCCCTTTCACCCCCCCTCTGAGGCCAGAGTATACAGAACTGGTGATGTTGCACGGTACCGAGTTGATGGCAGCATTGAATTCCTTGGACGCCTGGATCACCAGGTCAAGATTCGTGGCTATCGTATTGAACTGGGCGAAATTGAAACGATTCTAAACGAACATCCAGCTATCCAGAGTGTCGTTGTCCTGGCAAAAGAACGTGAAAACGATAGCAAACGTCTGGTAGCCTATCTGATTTGTGTCTCTGGAAGAGAAATACGTCTACAGGAACTCAGAAATTACTTGAAGGAGCGTCTGCCGGAATATATGATCCCGAGCAGTTTCCAGTTCCTGAAGGCATTTCCGTTGACACCCAATGGTAAAATTGATCGCTCCCAGTTGCCTGACCCTGATCAGAACAGGCCTGAGTTGAACGAGGCATTTGTCTCGCCTCGCGATTTGAAAGAAGAAGTCCTGGCGACAATCTGGTCACAAATTCTGGGGCTCGGCCAGATAGGCATTCACGACAATTTTTTTGAACTGGGTGGTGACTCCTTGCTTGCGGTGCGCGTCATTGCTCGTGCGAATCAGGCTGGCTATGACCTGAGTGTTCAGCAAATTTTCCAGCATCAGACTGTTGCGGAACTGGCTGCGGCTATTGGCACATCAAATATTCTGGCGGAACAAGGGCCGGTTACTGGCGTGACGCATTTTTCTCCCGTGCAGCGTTGGTTCCTTGAATTGAATACGCCCAATCGTCACTATCATGGTATTACCGTACAACTGGAGTCTGTGGCCCCTTTCAATCTCCCCGCACTGCGCGAAGCTCTCCAATTTATTCTCCAGTATCATGACGCTTTGCGTCTGCGGTTAATACAGTGCGAGGGAGAGTGGAGACAGATTATCGATGATCCTGGGCTTGATGTCGCGCTCGATGAACTTGATCTGACTCACGTGGCAGAGGATCGGCTTGATGGAACTTTCCAGGACGCTGTTGTGAAATTCCAGACTTCCTTTCATCTGGCGGAAGGGCCGCTTTTCAAGGCTATGGTTGTCGAATTTGGCACGCGTCGTCCACAAAGTCTTGTCATTGCTTGCCACTATATCTCAGCTGATCTCGAAGCGTGGCATATTCTCATGCATGATATCGATTGGGCCTATCAGCATGCCCTCAGCGGGCAAGGGATTGTATTTCCGCCGAAAACTACCGCCTTCCAACAGTTTACTGCGCACCTGGCAGAATTTGCGCAATCTGAGGAGTTGGCTCAGGAACAAGCCTACTGGTTTTCCTCTGCGCGCTGGCAGGTTCCAAAACTCCCTCTTGATGTACCAGGCCAGAGTAATACAGTCGGTTCGCGGGAGGTTGTACCGATCGAATTAAGCAAAGAGGAAACACAGATTCTCTATCGTGATGTGCTCAAAGCGGTAAACGTTCAGGTCGATAGTGTTTTACTGGCTGCTTTGGTGGACGCCTTTGAGATCTGGACTGGGAAACGTCTGCTTCTACTAAATACGCTCGGCCATGGGCGCGGCAACCTCTTTCCCGATATCGACCTCTCGCGCACTATTGGCTGGATCAGTACTCTTTTCCCTGTGTTGATCGATCTCGCGGAGATACGAGCTATCGACGATGAACTGCGAGCGGTAAATGAGCAATTGCGTAACGTTCCCCAACAAGGCACAGGATATGGGCTGCTCCGCTACCTCAGGGAAGATGACATATTACGGCAGCGATTCAAAGAATTGCCGCAGGCTCAAATCTTCTTTAATTTTACTGGTGTACGTTCATACGAGTTTAAGCAGTTTCGCTTCGTTCGACCATTTGGAGGGTACCAGAATGACTTGCAAGCTAACCGCCCCTATCTCATAGGCATCGAGTGTGGAACAATTGAGGGGCAATTACGCTTGAAGTGGGAGTATAGTAGTAACATCCACAGCCGCGAGACCATCGAACAGCTTGCTCAACGAACACTCGGACGCTTGCAAGCTATTGTTGCGCACTACACTCGTAACTAACTTGCTCGTAGAAGCTCATTACCAGTGTGGAACATTCAAAAAATATGTGTCTATAGTTGAGAGAGGAGCGTCGTAGAAGAAAATCACTACTCTGACCCACCCTCAAAAAACAACGGTGAAGCCGCTTCACAACAGGCTTTATCGTTGTTTTGTTATCCGCTCTCATTCGCCCCTTTTTGGCAACGTTTTTGGCCATACTGGACGACATTTCAGTGGTGACTATGCAGTGAAACCCCTTCACAAGATACCTGATGCCATTATTTGAGCTGGGTGATTGAGATCAATATGAGTATTCACGGCTCTTTGCGGCGGTAACAGGGATTGGTGATGCTCTATCCATCCCTCACTACAACGATAGTACAAATCATTTCGAGTGGATAGATTAGGGCGTAGCTATTAGTTGCTCTCATATGGTTGCTTTCAAGCGTTCGATTTAGATTTTTCCTCCATATCCCCCGTCCTCGTCACCACAAGACAAATACGGAACAGTGAAGGATGTGTTGGAGAAGCTGCTTCGCGCGTCTTGACACCCAAGGAAAGCGAGTCTACCATGAGTAACGAATGAACAAATTTTGTGAAAGTGAGAAGTCATGGGGGTTGATGAGAAAGAACGCGAACGGGCCATCTTAGATGTGACGGCTGAACTGCTGCTTCGGCATGGGTACAACAAAGTGACGATGAGCGATGTAGCGGATGCTGTCGGCTTAAACCGCAGACTGGTTTATCTCTTGTTTCCTTCCAAGGATGCATTGATCAAAGCCCTTCTGCTTCGGGAATTGAACAGCTATGCGGAAGTCTGGAAGCGCTCTCTCAAGAGTGATCCTTTGGGGGGCACGGTCGCCAGCGTCTATCGGGGTCTGCTAGCTTCCCTCAAGCAGTTACCATTGATAGCTGCGATGTATACGCGAGATGAGCAGACGTTTGGCAAATATCTCTCCAGACCAGGCAATTTCTTCGGCACCTTCCCCCCTGATCCTGGTCCGACACGGGAGTATCTGCAGGCCATGCAAGAGATCGGAGTCGTTCGTCAGGACATCAACACAAGAGCCATGGCTTTCATCCTGGATGCACTGACTCCTTCCATCCTTGCCGCCCTCTCTTCTCACACGAAGGCACCTCCGGGTGGCTCCAGCAAGCCGGACCATCCATCTTTTGATGAGCTAGTGGAAACAGTGGCCGGGTTCTGCGAGTGCTTGCTCACACCGAAAGCGGGGGCGAACGGTTGTTATGGGGAGTAAAGAGTGATACCTGAGCTTGCCTTGAGATCTGAGGTCAATAAGGAAAGTAAGTAACGCTCCGTTTTTTAGAGAGAGTGATCAGCGAGCTTGCCATAGAGCAGTTCGTTTTCCTGCTGAAGTTCTCTAACGATCTACTCAAGCTTGTGAAGCCGTTCTTTGAGGCGTGCCATCTGTACATCCTTCGCGCTTTCGCTTTTCGATTTCGAGATCTCCGTTGCTGGAAGTCGTTCCAATGGGAGATCACGCAGGCGACGGATCTCGGCGGCCAGGTCAGCGTGTCGAGGATCATAGAGAAAGGTCTTGGAGACGCGGGCCTGGGCACAGACCGTCGAAAAGTTAATGGGCTTGCCCTGTTGTTGAAGATGACGAAGAGCCTCCCTGGTCCGCTGCCTGGCCTGCTCGCTCTTTTCGGCAGCCAGGCGGACCACAGCCTCAGTGTTGGGTTTTCGGTTCATCGTGAATCTCCACGATTTCCCGGACGCTGTTCAGAAGGTAACCGCAGTTCTGCCAGTACTTGCTGCATCCCTCTGATCTGCTCGCCAAGATCATTGGCGTACATCTCCCAGCCACGCTCATCGGCGATCTGCTTGCTCTTTTCGAGATCTTCCATGGTGGCGACGATGACAGGGGCATGCTCCGGCGTCGTGACCAGCTTGTGGCACGGGCCATTGTCTTTGGTAAAACACGCATTCTGGCCATAGGGACATTTGTTGGCCTTGGCATGGTGCAGGCACTGTCCCCACGGAAGAGAGAGCTTGCGGAGGTTAGCGACCACCCAATCTAGCTCGCTCTCATCCCCTCGTTCTAGCTGTTCACGCAAGGCTCCCAGAGCCGTACCTCCTACTGCCTGCCCAGACAGCACTAGCGCTTTGAACTTGTGCTTGAGCGTTTCATCGTGGATCTCGATATAACGTAGGGTCATTTCAGGACTCATGTGATCCAGATAAGCCATGACATCGGCTATCCCCAGTCCTCCAGCAATCATCTGTGAGCCCACCGTGTGGCGAAATTGATGGGGCTTGAAGCGATAGACGTGCCCATCTGACCCCAGGATAGGAACCTGGGCAGCGAGCTTGTTCAACTGGTAAGAGAACGTGCGGAATTTGTACAATCCCCTCGTCGTGCGAAACAAATACCGTTTCCCATAATGGTCAGGAATCTCTTTGACCACTTCCCGTTGTCGGTGAATCGCCTCCACCACAGAGGTTGTGATAGGGAGCAAACGCCCCTCCCTTTTCATTTTGTGATTGTACCATCGCAGTCGGGGATCACCTGCCGCATCATAGTCGATACAATCCTCTCTCAGATGCATCGCGTCTTCCGCACGTAGCCCAACGACCGAAAGGTAGCGGGCTCCCAAAAGCCGATATGCGCGCGAAAGTAGCGCTTGATTAAGGCTTTGAAACGGAGATTGGGAAGGTAGGAAAAATCGAGCCGGAAGGTGGATGGGGCAGCATGTTTGGGATACTCGACCACGAGCCGCCGCAGGTCAATGCTATCCTTGAGCCATTCCTCATTGGGATTCTGCGCCAGTTCAATCACCGCAAAATTGTAGTCGGCTCGGGGCTTTCCCTTCAAA
>Ga0209166_10002776_pt1 | contig 12951 bp, 13 predicted proteins | sample Coa_R1_3_FD_187151 | JGI IMG/M metagenome (GOLD analysis project Ga0209166, IMG submission 187151) | Surface soil microbial communities from Centralia Pennsylvania, which are recovering from an underground coalmine fire - Coalmine... | ecosystem: Environmental > Terrestrial > Soil >... | reverse complement strand
CTCAAACCGCCTTTCGCTATCCCCACCTTCCCTGAGATCCATCCGGCCCTCCGCCTGCCAAATTATGAATCTCTTCAATTACTTGATTCCTTGGCACCCGTGGACGCGACCGAATGACTCAGTAGGACTAACCCACCCTACAACATCTCCTACGCCGCGTTGCTTCCTTCCTGGCGGCTCGCCTCGAACAGGAACCAGGTGCGCCGCTCGGTCTCGTCGATGAAGGTTTCCAACAGGCCCGCGGTGCCGGAATCCTCATGGTCGTCGCAGAGCTTGTGGGCCTCGCGCATCGCAGCCGCGATGTGCTTGTTGTCCTCCATCAATTCGCGCAGCATCTCGCGCGGCGGGACGTAATCCTCGTCATTGTCGTGAATGGTCTGCAGCTTCGAGATTTGCCCGATCGACCTCAGCGTGGTGCCGCCAAGCTTGCGCACGCGCTCGGCGAGCTGGTCGGTGGTGGCGAAGATCGCGTCCGACTGCTCGTCCAGCATCACATGATAATCGTGGAAATGCCGGCCACTGACATGCCAATGGAAATTCTTGGTCTTGAGGTAAAGCGCGAAGGCATCGGCAAGCAGCGTGTTCAGCGACGCCGATATCCTGTTCACGGCCTCCGGCGACATGTCGGTCGGGGTGTCGAGATCGGGTGAGATTTTGTCGCGCTTGTTGTCGTTCTTGGCTTTGCTCACGTTGCACCTACCTGTTAGGAACCGGGCCATGGACAAGGGTTTGCGAACCCGTTAACGCAGCATTCTGATGCGGGTTCCTCGTCGGGAAACCCCACCTTCCCGGATCGCTTTGAGGCCATGGACGACTGGATCGACTATTACGACTCCACGCATACGATCTATGCGAGCAAGAAGCATCGCGACGTGCATTTCGAGCTGATTGCGCGCGATATCATCGGCTACATCTCCTCGCCCGACTCGGTCGTGCTGGACTATTCCTGCGGAGAGGCGCTGGCGGCGGCGAAGGTCGCGGCTGCCTGCGGCTTGCTGATCCTCGCCGAGCCCGCGCCCGGCGTGCGCGGCCGGCTGATCGCGCGTTTTGCGCCGAACACCAAAATTCGCGTGCGCTCGCTGGAGGACGTGCGGAACATGCACGAGCGATCCATCGACCTCGTGGTGATGAACTCGGTCGCGCAATATATGACGCCGGCGGAACTGGACGCGGCGCTGAGCGTCATCAAGCGGCTGCTGAAACCGTCCGGTAAGCTCGTGCTCGGCGATATCCTGCGTCCCGAGGTCGGCATGGGAGGAGACGTCGTCGCGCTGCTCCGCTTTGCCTTAAGGCACGGCTTTTTGAAGGACGCGCTGATCGGGCTGGTCTCGACCGCCTTGTCCGACTACCGGCACTTGCGCACCAAGGTCGGGCTGACGCGCTACAGCGAAGCGGACATGTTGGCCAAGCTCGAGGCCGCGGGTTTTTCCGCTTCACGCGCACAGCAGAACATCGGCCATAATCCCTGGCGGATGACCTTTATCGCACGTCACCCGATCGCGCGGTAGCATTAGGGTTAACCGGTGGAAGGGGATGGCCCTGCCGGACGCAAACGGGCAATGATCGCCGCGGCCCGGTGGCGGAATGGCGTCGACGCGAGAGCGGTGCAACGCTCTTTATCCTGGTTCAAATCCAGGCCGGGCCTCCACGCTTCGCCCTGACGGGCTACGCGTGGCGCAGCCACGCCAGACCGGCGGGGCAAAGCGTGTCCGGCGTAGCTTGAGCGAAAGCGTAGCCGGACTGGGGCTCCGCCGCAGCTCACCGAGCGAAAGCGGGCTTCTCGGACCCGCCCCCTCAAATTGCATCAAAAACACGGTTGATTGGACCGCTAAAGGCCTTTTACCCCTCAAAAATCTGGTCTAAAGACCCCCAGCGCGCGAGGGCCTCCCTCACGCTCGTTGCTCAGGGGACGCGCGGCCGGCGCGCCCTTTTTTTGTGCCCAAAAGCCAGCGAGACCTGATGCCGAAACGAACCGACATATCCACCATCCTGATCATCGGCGCCGGCCCGATCGTGATCGGCCAGGCCTGCGAATTCGACTATTCCGGTACGCAGGCGGTGAAGGCGCTGAAGGAGGAGGGATATCGGGTCGTCCTGGTCAATTCCAATCCGGCCACCATCATGACCGATCCGGAATTGGCCGATGCCACCTATATCGAGCCGATCACACCGGAGATCGTCGCGAAGATCATCGAGAAGGAACGCCACGTCGTCCCCGGCGGCTTCGCGCTGCTACCCACAATGGGCGGGCAGACCGCGCTCAACTGCGCGCTGTCGCTGCGCCGGCTCGGCACGCTGGCGAAGTTCGACGTGGAGATGATCGGCGCCACGGCGGATGCGATCGACAAGGCGGAAGACCGCCAGCTCTTTCGCAACGCCATGGAGAAGATCGGGCTGCAGACACCGAAGTCGCGGCTTGCGAACGCCTCCGGCTTGAAAAAAACCGACCGCGACAAATACCTCGCCGACCGCGCGAAACTCTCCGGCAGCGCGCTCGAGGAATTCGAGAAGCAATGGGCCGCCGGCGAGAACGAGCGGCGCAAGGGCTACCAGCAGCAGGCGCTGGCCGAAGCGCTGATGGCGCTCTCCGAGATCGGGCTGCCCGCCATCATCCGTCCTTCCTTCACCATGGGCGGCACCGGCGGCGGCGTCGCCTACAACAAGGAGGAATTCATCGACATCATCGAGCGCGGGCTCGATGCCTCGCCCACCAACGAAGTCCTGATCGAAGAATCCGTTCTCGGTTGGAAAGAGTTCGAGATGGAGGTAGTGCGCGACAAGAAGGATAACTGCATCATCATCTGCTCGATCGAGAACCTCGATCCGATGGGCGTGCACACCGGCGATTCCATCACGATCGCGCCGGCGCTGACGCTGACGGACAAGGAATACCAGATCATGCGCGACGCCTCGATCGCGGTGCTGCGCGAGATCGGGGTGGAGACCGGCGGCTCCAACGTGCAGTTCGGCGTCAATCCGGTCGACGGCCGCATGGTCGTGATCGAGATGAACCCGCGCGTGTCGCGCTCGTCCGCGCTCGCCTCCAAAGCCACCGGCTTTCCGATCGCGAAAGTCGCGGCGAAACTCGCGGTCGGCTACACGCTCGACGAGATCGCCAACGACATCACAGGCGGCGCGACGCCGGCTTCGTTCGAGCCGACGATCGACTACGTCGTCACGAAAATCCCGCGCTTTGCCTTCGAGAAGTTCCCGGGCGCCGCGACCACGCTCACTACTTCGATGAAGTCCGTCGGCGAGGTGATGGCGATCGGCCGTACCTTCCAGGAGAGCCTCCAGAAGGCGCTGCGCGGGCTCGAGACCGGGCTGACCGGCCTCGATGAGATCGACATCGAGGGGCTTGGCCACGGCGACGACAAGAACGCGATCCGCGCAGCGCTCGGCACGCCGACGCCGAACCGCATCCTGCAGATCGCGCAGGCGATGCGGCTCGGCTGGTCGGACGAAGACATCTTCAACTCCTGCAAGATCGATCCCTGGTTCCTTGCCGAGATGCGCGGCATCGTCGAGATGGAGGAGAAGGTTCGCAAGAACGGCTTGCCGACCAACGCCTTCGGCATGCGGCGGCTCAAGGCCATGGGCTTCTCCGATGCGCGGCTTGCGGTACTTTCGGAAACGACTGAAGCCGAGGTTACCGCCGGGCGCCACGCGCTCGGGGTGCGCCCGGTGTTCAAGCGCATCGACACCTGCGCGGCGGAGTTCGCTTCCCCCACCGCCTACATGTATTCGAGCTATGAGGCGCCGTTCGCGGGCACCCTCGCCGACGAAAGCGCGCCGTCGGACAAGAAGAAGGTCATCATCTTGGGCGGCGGGCCGAACCGGATCGGCCAGGGCATCGAGTTCGACTATTGCTGCTGCCATGCCTGCTTTGCGCTGGACGAAGCGGGCTATGAGACCATCATGATCAACTGCAATCCGGAAACGGTGTCGACCGATTACGACACCGCGGATCGCCTGTATTTCGAGCCGCTGACGGCCGAGGACGTGCTCGAAATCGTCGACACCGAGCGCAGGAACGGACAACTCATCGGCGTGATCGTGCAGTTCGGCGGCCAGACCCCGCTGAAGCTCGCGCATCCGCTCGAAGCAGCCAACGTGCCGATCCTCGGTACCGCACCGGACGCGATCGACCTTGCCGAAGACCGCGACCGCTTCAAGCGCGTGCTCGACAAGCTGCACTTGAAGCAGCCCAAGAACGGCATCGCCTATTCGGTGGAGCAGGCGCGGCTCGTCGCCGCCGATCTTGGGTTGCCGCTGGTGGTGCGCCCGTCCTACGTGCTCGGCGGCCGCGCCATGCAGATCATCCGCGAGGAGACCCAGCTCTCCGACTACCTGCTCGGCACCCTGCCCGAGCTGGTGCCGGCGGACGTGAAAGCGCGTTATCCGAACGACAAGACCGGACAGATCAACACGGTGCTCGGCAAGAATCCGCTGCTGTTCGACCGCTATCTGTCCGACGCCACCGAGATCGATGTCGATTGCCTCTCCGACGGCAAGGACACCTTCATCGTCGGTATCATGGAGCATATCGAGGAAGCCGGCATTCACTCCGGCGACTCCGCCTGCTCGCTGCCACCACATTCGCTCGATGCGAAGATGATCGAGGAGCTGGAGCGGCAGACCCGCGAGCTCGCGCGCGGCCTCGACGTGGTCGGGCTGATGAACGTGCAATACGCCATCAAGGATGGCGAGATCTACGTGCTCGAGGTCAACCCGCGCGCCTCGCGCACGGTGCCGTTCGTGGCCAAGGTGATCGGTACGCCGGTGGCGAAGATAGCGGCCCGCATCATGGCGGGCGAGAAGCTCGCCGACTTCAAGTTGAAGAAGCGTGCGCTCAAGCACGTCGGCGTCAAGGAATCCGTGTTTCCATTCGCGCGCTTCCCCGGCGTCGACACGGTGCTGGGACCGGAGATGCGCTCGACCGGCGAGGTGATGGGCATCGACAGCTCGTTCGAAATGGCCTTCGCCAAGAGCCAGCTTGGCGGCGGCACCCGCGTGCCGCGCAAGGGCACGGTATTCGTCTCCGTGCGCGAGATCGACAAGGCCCGCGTCGAGGACGCGGTACGGCTTTTGAATTCGCTCGGCTTCAAGGTGATGGCGACATCCGGCACGCAGCGTTTCCTGACCGAGCACGGCGTGCCTGCCGAAAAAGTAAACAAGGTGCTGGAAGGGCGGCCACACATCGTGGACGCCATCACAAACGGCGATATCCAGCTCGTTTTCAATACGACGGAGGGGCCGCAGGCGCTGGCCGACAGCCGCTCGCTGCGGCGCGCGGCCCTCTTGCATAAAGTGCCATATTACACCACTCTTTCGGGTGCCGTGGCGGCCGCCCAGGGCATCCGCGCCTATCTCGGCGGAGACCTTGAGGTCCGCACATTGCAGAGTTACTTTGCCGAAAGCTGATCACTGGCCGGCGGAACGCGCAGGCCAAACGATCGGCAACAAAGCCTCCAGGCCAGGAACTCACCGCTCCGTATGAATGTTGTCCCGGCCCTTCGTATATGGGCCCGGATTCAATGAGCCGAAGGGCTTTGCTCGACGGCCCACGAAAGCCTGAACTGCCAAGCGCCTCGCGCGTGCCGTCAGGTCCCGCGCGATTGAAGGACTAGAAAGATGATGGAAAAGGTTCCGATGACTTCGATCGGCTATGCCGCGCTGACGGATGAATTGAAGCATCGCCAGTCGGTGGATCGCCCGCGCATTATCGAACACATCGCCGAAGCGCGTTCGCATGGCGACCTTTCGGAAAACGCGGAATATCATGCCGCCAAGGAAGAGCAGTCCCACAATGAAGGCCGCATCGCCGAGCTCGAGGACAAGCTCGCGCGGGCCGACGTGATCGACATCTCAAAGCTCTCCGGCGACACCATCAAGTTCGGCGCAACCGTGACGCTGGTCGACGAGGACACCGAGAAGAAGGCGGTGTACCAGATCGTCGGCGAGGTCGAGGCCGACGCCAAGAAAGGCAAGATCTCGATCACCTCGCCGCTCGCACGCGCACTGATCGGCAAGAAGAAGGGCGCCTCCGTCGAGGTCAATACACCCGGCGGCGGGAAGGCCTACGAGGTCACCAAGGTCGAGTGGCGCTGAGTCACCAATCTCGGCATCCTCAGAGAGAAGCCGCGCCTCGAGCGCGGCTTTTCTCTTTAGATTCTCAAAATAACGTGTTCGTGAGGTGGCACGCGGAGATTGTGAGTTGGAACGTCAAGCGGCGCAATGTATGCGCCGTGAGATGATTATGGTTCATAACTATCAGGAACAACCATGGACTCCGTTCTCTCCTCACCGCGCGTCGTGCAGAGCATTCAGAGCATCGTTCGCATCTACATCGGCCTGAGCCTGCTTGAGCACGGCACCGGCAAGATCCTCGGCTTTCCCGCCGTTCCCGCGTTTGCCCATGTCCAGCTCGATACGCTCGCCGGCGCCGGCGGGTTGATCGAGCTGATCGGCGGCTTGCTGTTCGTCCTCGGCCTGTTCACGCGGCCGGTCGCCTTCATCCTCTCCGGTTTCACCGCAGTCGCCTACTTCATGGTGCATGCGCCGCAGGGATTCTATCCGGTGGTCAATGGCGGCGAGCTTGCCGCGGTCTATTGCTTCATCTTCCTCTATTTCGTCTTTGCCGGCGCGGGCCCCTGGAGCCTCGATGCGCTGCGGCAAGGCAAGGCAGCCTGACCGCCACACACGGACCACGCATCAACGGGCTTCCGTGCATATGTCGCCTCGCAATAGCCCTCCCGGAATGATTCCATTCCAGGAGGGTCATTATCATGTAGGAGATCAGGCGTTAAGCTGACGACGATCACAAGCGGGAGGATTGACCATGGATGAAGCGCTTTCGAGATGGCGGCCGGTCGTCCTCAGCCTGTTCCGTTTCATTGTCGGGCTGATATTCCTTCACTTCGCCATCGCCAAGCTGTTCAAGTTCCCGCCCGTCAGATACCTGGAGAATGTCACGCCGCTGTCGCTATGGGGTTTCGCCGGCATGATCGAGCTCGTCTTCGGCAGTCTGCTGGTGCTTGGCCTGCTGACACGTCCGGCCGCATTCATTCTTTCCGGCGAGATGGCTTTCGCCTATTTCATCGAGAGTTTTCCGCGCAGCTTCTATCCGGCGATCAACAACGGCGGATTGGAAATCATGCTCTGCTTCGGCTGCCTCTACCTCGCGACAGCGGGAGGTGGCTCGATCAGCCTGGACGCGATGCTCGGCAGAAAAGCTGACTCCGCTTTCAGAACTCCCGGCCGATCAAATAGTTGACCGAACAGCCGCCTTCGCGGACGACGTTTGGGGCCTTGACTGGGGTCTTAACCCACGCGCGCCCTAGCTCCGCCCCTTCACTTCCAGCGGCACCGCGGCTTCGTATTTGGAATTGTGCAGTACAAGCGATGTCCGCACGTTGCGCACGTGCGGCGCAGCGGTGAGATGCGTGACGAAATCCTGGAACGTTGCCATGTCGGGCGCGACGCATTTCAGGATGAAGTCGACCTCGCCCGAGAGCATCCAGCATTCGCGCACCAAGGGCTCCTTGCGCACGAACGCCTCGAACGCGCGCAGGTCCGCATCCGCCTGGCTCGACAGATGCACCGAGGCGAACACCGTGACATCGAAGCCGAGCCGGCGCGGATCGAGCAATCCGCGGTAACCCTGGATGTATCCCTCTTCCTCCAGCGAGCGTACCCGGCGCAGGCACGGCGGCGGTGAAATGCCCACCCGCCTGGCGAGTTCCACATTGGTGATTCGGCCGTCGGCCTGGATCTCGCCCAGGATCTTGAGGTCGATCTCGTCTAGATTCTTCGACACGTGAATTCGGGTTCCCTGCGGCTTTCGGGCGTCGCTGCCCTCGCCGGCAACTCTCTTAGCTCAGCCCAACGGGCTTGCGCAATTTTATTACGCGTGCAGCGCGCCATTTTCCGCGGCTCGGCGGGGAAAATTCGCCGAAGTGAATTGCAATTCTTGCATGGCTCGCCACATACCTTAGACTTGGATTTGACACTTTCGGCACCGCCGCGATGCCTTTCCGGGCAGTTTCTGCGGGGGTGTTGGTTTGACTCCCTCTACGTGAGACATCTGCCCATGCCCGCTCCCACGCATGCCAAGGTCGTTATCATCGGTTCGGGACCGGCGGGCTACACAGCGGCGATCTACGCCGCGCGCGCCATGCTCGAGCCGATCCTGATCCAGGGCATCCAGCCCGGGGGGCAGCTCACCATCACGACCGACGTCGAGAACTATCCCGGCTTCGCAGCCGTCATCCAGGGTCCCTGGCTGATGGAGCAGATGGAGAAACAGGCCGCCCATGTCGGCACCAAGATCGTCACCGACCTCGTCACCAGGCTCGAACTGTCGCAGCGGCCGTTCCGCCTGACCTGCGACTCCGGCGACATCTATCTTGCCGACACCGTGGTTCTCGCCACCGGCGCGCAGGCGCGCTGGCTCGGCCTTCCCTCCGAGGAAACCTTCAAGGGCTTTGGCGTCTCGGCCTGCGCGACCTGCGACGGCTTCTTCTACCGCGGCAAGGACGTCGTGGTGGTGGGCGGCGGCAACACCGCGGTCGAGGAAGCGCTGTTCCTCACCAACTTCGCCTCGAAGGTGACGCTGGTGCACCGGCGCGATCATTTCCGCGCCGAACGCATCCTGCAGGATCGGCTGTTCAAAAATCCCAAGATCAAGGTGATCTGGGACAGCGTCATCGACGAGATCGGCGGCGAAAAGTCTCCGGCCAAGGTCACCCATGTCAGGCTGAAGAACGTCAAGACCGGCGCGCTGACGCGGCTTGCCGCCGACGGCGTCTTCATCGCAATCGGGCATGCGCCGGCGACCGAGCTTGTGGCCGGCCAGGTCAAGCTCAAACCCTCCGGCTATGTCGAGGTGGCGCCGAACTCAACGGCGACCTCCGTGCCGGGCCTGTTCGCCGCCGGCGACGTCGCCGACGATATCTACCGCCAGGCGGTCACCGCCGCCGGGCTGGGTTGCATGGCAGCCCTCGAAGCCGAACGTTTTCTAGCGCTGCGCGCGAGCGAGCGCGCAGCAGCGGAGTAACCGAGCACACATGCCTAGAACTCGCGACGGATTTACGGATATGGATTGGGACAAGCTGAAGGTCTTTCACGCAGCGGCAGAAGCGGGCAGCTTCACGCATGCCGGCGAGCAGCTTGGACTTTCACAGTCGGCAGTCTCGCGCCAGGTCTCCGCGCTCGAGCAGGAATTGTCGGTATCGCTGTTTCACCGCCACGCCCGCGGCCTGATCCTCACCGAGCAGGGCGACCTCTTGTTCCGCACCGCGCATGACGTGTTCATGCAGTTGCAGGCGGCGCGCGCCAAGCTCACCGACAGCCGCGAGCGGCCGAGCGGCGATCTCAAGGTCAACACCACGAAGGGCATCGGCATCAACTGGCTGATCCCGCGGCTTAGCGAGTTCACCGCGCTCTATCCCGATATCCGCATCTCGCTGATCGTCACCGATGAGGAGCTTGACCTCTCGATGCGCGAGGCCGACGTCGCGATCCGCACCCGCAAGCCGACGCAGCCTGACCTGATCCAGCGCAAGCTGTTCGCGATGGGCTTTCATGCCTATTGCTCGCCCGAATACATCAAGCGCTTCGGCACACCGCGCACGCTCGACGACCTCGACTCGCATCGCATCATCATGCTGAGCGATTCGCAGGTGCCGGCGCATTTGGCGAATCGGAGCTGGCTGGTCGAGGCCGGCCGCAACGGAAGCGGCCCGCGCGAACCCTATTTCAAGGTCAACGACATCCTGGGACTCGTGCGCGCCTGCCAGCAGGGACTCGGCATCGCGTCGCTGCCCGATTACCTGGTCGAGGAAAACACCCGTCTCGTGCAACTGTTTGGCGAGTCCGACTCGATCCAGCTCGACACCTATTTCGTCTATCCGGAAGAGCTGAAAACCGTGGCGCGCGTCCAGGTGTTCCGCGATTTCGTGGTGAGCAAGGCGCAGCGCTGGCCGTCCTGAAGCCGGCGATCTGAAGGCCTGTCAGCAGGCGGCATCACTCCGGTTTTTTGCGCATGACTGACATGCGGCGACCCCGGTTGCCGTATGACGCAGCGCGGGACCATAATGACAGCACGCTGAGCATTCGCGTTGCGCATTTGTCCCCCTCCTCCAGTGGCGCGAGAACTCAGTAATCCCTCTTGGAAGGTGATTGTGTCGGCCTCACGTGGCCAATACCTAAGCCGGGCCCTTTCGGGTCCGGCTTTTTTTTCGCGCTCCCGTGATACGTGTGTCACGGCTTTTGTCGTTTTTCGCGCCGTTGACAGAATTGGCGGCAGCAATCATCATGCACGCATGATCACGCTTTCGTGCGCCGCCCTGTCGTCGAAAAAAGACCCCCGTCCGGGGCCTGCAGATCGGCGCGCGCGTTAGAAACCATTACGCTTCCACCGATCCGAGACCCCGCCTGAGATGCGGGGTTTTTTGTTTCCCATCTCCGGCGGTTCAACCCGAAGAAAAGGAGATGGAGACATGAACGAACTGAGAGATTGCTTGCGGGGCCTGTGGCTGCCGCTGGTGACACCGTTTCGCGATGGTGCGCTTGATGAAGTATCGCTGCGGCGTCTGGTGCGGCACTATGCCAATGGACCGATCGACGGATTCATTCTGGGCGCGACCTCAGGCGAAGGCTTGATGCTTGCGACCGACGAGATGGAGCATCTCGTCACCGCCGTGCGCTCCGAGCTTGCAGCGCTGCCGCGCATCCTGCCGATCTGCCTCGGGCTTGCCGGCGCCTCTACGCAAAAGATGCAGGAGATGCTGGACGAGACCGCGGCGTGGCCGATCGACGGCTATCTGATCTCGGCGCCCTATTACCTCCGGCCGTCGCAGCGCGGGCTGCTCGCCCATTTCACGGCGCTCGCCGATCACGCCTCCTGGCCGATCGTACTCTACAACATTCCGTACCGGACCTCGGTCAACATCACCACCGACACGCTGCTGCGTCTTGCCCAGCATCCGAGCATCGTGGGCATGAAGGACTGCTCGGCCGACCGCGCGCAGTCGATCGACCTCATCAGGCGACGGCCCGAGGGCTTTCGCGTGCTGACCGGCGAGGACGCCGACTATATCGACGCGCTCTGCGACGGCGCCGACGGCGCCATCCTGCTGGCGGCTCATGTCGAAACCGAAGCTTTCGCGCGCGTGCAGACGCGGCTGAAGGCCGGCGACCGCGACGGCGCGTCCGCGTGCTGGCAAGACGTTGCCGAGCTGACGCGGCTCTTGTTCGCCGAGCCGAGCCCGGCTCCCGCCAAGTACTGGCTCAAGCAGACCGGGCTGATTGCCTCCGCCGAAGTCCGCTCGCCGATGGTGGAGGTGAGCGCCGAGCTCGCGACATGGCTTGATCGCGAGATCGCAAGGCGATCACCGGTGCGGCCGGAGCTTCGCCTGGTTAATGCTGAGTGAAGGCGCCCCGTCAATTTGACGCTTTGGATCGGCGCATGCCTTAAGACGGGAGGCGTATGGATTTCCGCACCAACCAATAAAAGGGACTGGGGGGAAACCATGAGCGTTCAGGCCAAAGCGGTCATGCGCGAAACCGCGCAGGATTTTGCCGTCGTTGCGGCGTTCGGCTTCTGGGCGGTGATGATCGGCTTCGTGCCGGTCGTCGCCATCCACGTGCTGTTCGCCTGACGAGATGATCTGCAGCGCTACCGCGGTGGTTAATCCGTGGTAGCACCTGTGGTCAAATCCGACCGAAAGCGCGACCAGGATTTTAAGAGCTTTCGCGTATCACGCGTCCCCATAACTTTAAAAAAGCGCGGGGGCGTCGTGAATAACGAACAAGAATTGGTCGTTGAACAGAAAGGCTTCACCACCGAGGACATTCTCTGGGCACTCGGGATCTGGAGCGTGATCCTGTGCCTGTCGCCGGTGATCGTGTTCTACATGCTGATGGTGGCTTAAAGAGATCAAGCAAAAACGCGCGGGACCCGCGCGTTCTCCGGGCATTAAAAAAGGCGGTGTGAAAAATCACGCCGCCTGCTTGTGCATTGCGCCGCTCGACGACGCGGTTCCGCGGATCGCCTTGACGGAGCGTTCGATCGCGGCCCAAAGCCTGCCGATCTCGGCTGCCGCGCGCCCTTCCGCATAATATTCGCGTGCGCCTTCGCCCTGCCCCAGCGCCATCAACAGATCGGCGCGGTTGGTGATCTGGCCACCCCACACCGGTGCGCGGAATTTGGCGAGCGCTTCGCGGGCGATGGTGACGATCGGGCTTTCGGCATCGTCCCTGCGCGCCGGCGCGCCGTTCAGCACCACCGCATAAGGCTTGCGCGCCGAGCGGCACATCTGAATCGTCTCCTGCACCGCGTTGACGTCGAACACGCCGGGCCGCGCCGGAATGATGACCATGGTGGCGTTCTTGATGGCGTCGTCGACGACGGCCGACAGGTTCGGCGGCGTGTCGATCAAGACCCACTCCATCCCGTCGCGCTTGGCCGCTGCGAGAATGCCGCTGACGGAGTTGACTGCAGTCTTGATCGGCGGCTCGTTGGTGCCGCGCAGCTTGTGCCACAGTGTCAGTGAGCCCTGCGGATCGGCGTCGACGAGCAGACACGGCTTGGTCGCCTTGATCTGCGCCGCGAGATGGGCGGCCAGGGTACTCTTTCCTGAACCACCCTTTCGTGATGCGAAAACAATAACGTTCATACCCTTGGCCTCCAGATTGACCCCAGATGCCAAAAATGAATCACCGCGCTGATTCGTGAAAGAAAAATTTAGGGGCAAATGTGGCCAAGACACGGGAAAAGCCGAGAACGCTGGCTTTTGAGCCACACGCGCTTTGCAACCGAAGCTAGAGCAGAATCTGATCAAGTTGAACCGTACCCCGCGGCATTGAAGTAGTTGGTGCATTCGTTTGGCGAGTACGCACGTGAAGCGTCGGCAATGGCGGTTTCGAGGGTCTCGACGGTTCTGGCGG
>Ga0209166_10002775_pt1 | contig 12955 bp, 9 predicted proteins | sample Coa_R1_3_FD_187151 | JGI IMG/M metagenome (GOLD analysis project Ga0209166, IMG submission 187151) | Surface soil microbial communities from Centralia Pennsylvania, which are recovering from an underground coalmine fire - Coalmine... | ecosystem: Environmental > Terrestrial > Soil > Unclassified... | reverse complement strand
GGCTACGGCTATCGCGTTCAGATGGGCGACAAAATCCGCGTCGAGACCATGATCCATAACCCCACGAACGCTTCCTATGAAAACGCCTATCTCGAAGTTTCCATTCCCTATCAGCAAGCCGCTGGCGCCGCAAAACTCAAAAATGTCTATCCGGCCTGGATGGACGTAAAATCCTGCGGAAATTCCGGCTACGATTTGCCCGCGGGCAAGAGCGAGAAGGTGGGAACCGTCACCGTGAAATACAGTGGTGTGCTCCTCGGCGTCGGCGGCCACATGCACGACTTCGCTAAACAACTTGTCCTCGAAGACGCCACTCGCAAGGAAACCGTAGCTACCCTTGACGCCAAGGTGGACGACCACGGCGAACTTCTCAGCATGCCCACGGTCTTGTTCCTCGACCGCGGCGGCTACAAATTTGCCTCCGGCGACGTCCTCAAAATCTCCGCAACCTACGACAACACCACTGGAAAACTACTTCGTGACGGCGCCATGGGCATCGTCGTCGGCTATTTCGTTCCCACGGATGATTCGGCTATGGCCGCGCTCCGGCGCAAGCCTGCGGCCCACAAAATGGCTGGTATGTCTCACGATCAATGAACTAATGTGAGCGCCGATTCCTGGTCTTTAACTCGCGGTTGAGGTTTCATATCCCGATGCGGCTGCTCTGGGCTAAGTCTTTTCTGTTTTTCTGCGTTGCCTTACTGGCCGCGGCTTCCGCCGTTTTCTCTCAAACGCCGCATGCCGATTCCTCCGCAACGGAATACCCCATGACCACCGAAAATCGCATTCAGTCCTCAGGGTGGTGGCCAACAAAAGGCACGGCGCCAAGAGAAGACTTCGTCGGCGAGGCCCTTTGCGCAAAGTGTCATTCGAACGAAGCCGCCTCCTGGGCTGCCACGCCCATGGCGCACGCTTCGATGCTCGCGCAAGATTCCTCGATCCTTCAACAATTTCAGGACTTGACCTCTCAATCGGGCCCCTACCGCTACAAAATTTTCAAGGCAGGTGATAAATGGAATTTCTCCGTCTCGGACGGGACGAGTTCCATCACGGAACCTCTGATCTGGGCCTTCGGCTTCAACCACAAGGGCCAAGCCTATCTCTTCGAGCGCAACGGCGCGATCTACGATACCCGCCTGAGTTTTTACAACGCCTTGCAAAACCTCGACATCGCCACCGGTCATCCGGAAGGCACGCCCGCCAATCTCGAAGCCGCTCTCGGCCGTCGTATGCCCCTGGACGAGACCTCGCATTGCTTCGGCTGCCACACCACTTCCTCCACGACCAGCAGTCGCTTCGATCCTTATCATTCCACTCCCGGGGTTACGTGCGAGGCTTGCCATGGCCCCGGCTCCAGGCACGTTTCCGCAATGAAGTCCGGAAAAATTGATCAGGGCCGGCGTGCAATCTTTAATCCCGCCGCGCTCGGTCCCATCGCTTCCGTGGATTTCTGCGGCGCCTGCCATCGCACTTGGGGAGACGTCCTGGACGCCGGGACCACCGGCGTGCGCAACGTGCGTTTCCAGCCCTATCGCCTCGAGCGAAGCCGGTGCTGGGGCAAAGGAGATGCGCGCCTCAAGTGCATCACCTGCCACAACCCGCATGAACCGATCGTGCGCGACGCCGCCTCCTATGACGTGAGATGCCTCGCATGTCATGTCACACGCGGCATGCAAATTTCTCGCGACCACCCCGGCAGAGCCTGCCCTGTCGGCTCAAAAGCTTGCATAACTTGCCACATGCCTCCTGCCGAAATCCCAAGTATGCATGCACCCTTCACCGATCACCGCATCCGCATCGCCCGCCAAGGCGAAAGTTTTCCTGACTGATCACCAGACCTCCGCATTGCCCCATCGTCTTAATTTTTCAGCTGCGCCTCTACAGCGCCGCCCACCCACTCCATGCACTATACCGTCAGCTCTCAATTCCTAATACGATATCCCGCGAATAATTCATGTCCATGTACGAATTTCATCCGGCTGAAACTCGGTCGCACCCCGTCTATTAAATCTGTATCTGTACGGTTGGCTTCGGCAAGCAATGATGTAAGCTGTGGCCTCTCTGGAGGCTCCTATGCGTCATCTGCGTGCTCGTATCGTTTGGATTTTTTCAATTGTCCTATCTCTGCTAATGGCCGCAGGCGCGGAAGCACGTGTCACACGTGTAGAGATTATTTCCCGCACCGACATTCAGGATGGCCGTCCCTTCGGTTTGGCTGGATCCTACGAAAAAATTGTCGGCCGCGTCTATTTCGCTGTTGATTCCGCGAATCTGCACAACCGCCAGATCGTGGACCTGGACAAAGCGCCGCGCAACGCGCAAGGCGAAGTCGAATTTTCCGCCGACCTGTACCTGCTGAAACCCAAGGACATGAACAAGGGGAACGGCTCGGTTTTGTTCGAAGTCTCAAACCGCGGCGGAAAAGGAATTTTGCGCATCGTCAACGGCGTAACCTCTTCCGATCCAAAAGCGGAATTCGGTGACGGCTTCCTCCTGCGCGAAGGCTACACCATCGCCTGGGTCGGTTGGGAAGCGGACCTCGCCGAGCAAGGCGACCGCCTCCGGCTCGTGGCGCCTGTTGCTCACGACCCGGGAGGGAAGTCCATTCGTGGCCTGGTGCGTTCGGATTTCACGCCCGCGCAAAAACTGGAAGACATGCCTCTCGGACATTTCCTCCTCGGACCCACCGGCGGAAAAAGCTATCCCGTCGAAAATCTGAATGACGCAAAAAATATTCTGACGGTGCGCGACACTCCGGAGGGCCTGCGCAAGATAATCCCTCGCAGGCAGTGGAGTTTCGCCCACGCCTTGGATGGCCATCTTGTAGCCGATCCGCATTACCTCCATCTGGAAAGCGGATTTCAGCCGGGCAAAATTTATGAAGTCGTTTACGAGGCCAAGGATCCCGTTGTTGCTGGCCTTGGCCTCGCCTCGGTCCGCGATTTCCTCTCTTATCTAAAATACGATCCGCAGTCCACTGCGCCGGTTCATCGCGTCTATGCCGTCGGAATTTCGCAGAGCGGCCGCTTCCTCCGTCATTTTCTCTATCAGGACTTCAATGCTGACGAACAGGGCCGCCAGGTCATGGACGGAGTCATCGCTCACGTCGCCGGCGCGGGTCGCGGCAGCTTCAATCATCGTTTTGCCCAGCCTTCGCGCGACGCTCAACCGCTCTCCAGCATTTTCTTTCCCACCGATTTGTTCCCGTTCACCGATCTTCCGGAAACCGACCCCGAAAGCGGAGCAACCGCGGGCTTGCTCGATGCTCCGAACAAATCGCATACTACGCCGAAAATATTTTTCACCAATACTTCTTATGAATATTGGGGCCGCTCCGCCTCTCTGATTCACACTTCTCCGGACGGTTTGAGCGACGCAAAGCTCGGCGAAAATGTTCGTGTCTACATGCTCGCCGGCTTGCAGCATTTTTCCGCGCCATTCCCTCCGCAAAAAAGCAATCCTGGCTCGCCGGATTCCAACGCTCAGCAGCGCTACAACCCGAATCCCGTCCAGTGGTACTGGCGCGCGCTGATCACGGACATGAATCAGTGGGTGAAAGACGGAACTCCGCCTCCCCCGAGCACGTATCCTAAAATCGCCGATGCCACGCTCGTCCCTTTGAGCAAATGGAACTTCCCGAAAATTCCCGGAGTGAACAAGCCTCATGAAGCCAGCCTCGCGTACCATCTGGACTTCGGCCCGCGATGGAAAATAGGAATCGTCAGTTTCGAACCTCCCAAAGTCGGCAAGCCCTTCCCCGTTCTGGTTCCGCAATGCGACGCCAATGGAAACGACCTGGGCGGCGTGCGCTTGCCGGAATTGCAAGTCCCCCTGGCCACCTATACGGGATGGAATCTCCGCGATCCGGGCATCGGTGCTTCCGATTTGCGGCTCAGCTTCTATGGTTCGTTCATTCCTCTCGCGAAGACCGCGGCGGAGCGCGAGAAATTCGGCGATCCGCGGCTTTCAATTGCCGAGCGGTACGCCTCGCGCGACGAGTACTTGGGAAAATTCGCGGAAGCCGCAGCAAGGTTGATCCACGAACGCTTCTTGCTGCGCGAGGATTTGCCCGCGGTGCTCCAACGCGGCGAACGCGAGTGGGAAGAAGTCATGGGGCACTCCCAAAAATAGACTAGGCGAAAGAATCATGCTGGATTTCTGTTGCGTGATTCTCGCGGGGCATGCTCATACACGGCCCGTGCCGGGCATATCGCTTCCGCGTCCCTCCTTGAGCTTGGCGCACACCTCGTCCAGGTAGCCGGAATTCGAGCGGACATATCGTTTGGCCACGGCCTGCAGATTGGCGAGATTCTCTGGTGAGACGTCATCCATCTCGCTCGAGGCTTCCTGCAAATCGTCCACTTGCAAGCGGCAGTAGTTGGTTCCGAGCATGGTCTTCAGCTCGTAGTCGACGGCCTCGGAAACACTATCCATAAGGACGGGTACAATCTCCTTTGCCCAGCCAATCAAACCCCATTTGTTCGCCGCGGCGAACTTGATCGAATCCTGCCGGTTGCCCGTGCCTGCGGAAACAACCACGACCTCCGATGCCTCCGGATAGAGCGAACGTGCTTCGGCATAAGCCGCCATCGATGGATTGTTGACAAATACTCCGCCATCCACGAGCGCGTAGTCCTCCGCGCCTTTGATCAAATGATAAGGCGGAAAAAAAGTGGGCGCGGCAGAGGTGGCCCTGGCAAGATAGACCACCTTCCAGTTGTATTCCGGAGATGCGGAAATGCGGTGGCTTTTGAAAAAAAACGGAAGCTGCGACTGCAAATCGTAACTCGAGATCAAAAGCGGAGTAAGAGCCGAGCCGAAATTGGTGTCCTTGAAGAATGTCTCGAGAGTCCTTTCCAAAGTATGAGGGGAATACTTGGGAAGGATGAGTTCTCTCACTGGGGTCAGCCAAGTTTTCCGGAAAATGGCCCCGCCATTTTGCATGTACATGTTGAGGAGTTCATCAGGCGAATATGGCCTGCCGCTGTTGCAGGCTGTGCCAATGCCGAGCGCGATGATGCCGCCCGTGGAGGTCCCTGCGATGAGGTCGAAGGCTTGCCACAATTCCTTGCCTAAGCGCTTTTGGAGTTCGCTGAGAATCACGGCAGGGATGATTCCGCGAATGCCGCCGCCATCAATGGCGAGAACCTTGATGCTTTTCGTTTTCGAGTCGGCCATCGGGTTCATGCTCCTGTGAGTAGAGCGGACGAGATGCCTGCTATTGCTAGTGCTGGCATCGCTGCCCGCGCGGGAGAGCCTTTCCCGGAGCATACCACTGTCATACTTCACCGGGGAATGACGAAGGACTTTTCTGCTGGGCTGCGCGGCGCGATAGAACAGATTGCTTTGCACAAATACGGCTCGCCGCGAAGCGCGTGCTTATGCTAGCTTCCATGGCGGCCTGCATGGAAAAATGGAGGAGAGATGAATCGCAATCGCCGGGATATTTTGAAGAGCGGCAGTCTTGCGTTGTTGGGCGGCGGCCTTTTCAAACGCATGGACAAAATTGATGGAATGCAAACCCAGGGAGCGGGTGGTTCGCTCGCGGAAATTGTGAAGAGCCGCGGCTCTGCCAATAGCGAAAAATTGTTGCTCGGCCCGGCCCCCGGCGAAGAAGGGCCGCCGGAGCCTGCGAAGATTGACAGGCTGCCGCTCGCATGGAATAAGCAGATCGTTTCGCGGTTCAAGGATGAACTGGCGAAAAAAGACATCCATGCGTTCCTGGTGCGCGACGAGCTCAACATCATTTACTTGACCGGCTACTGGCACACGCACACCGAGCGCCCCCAATGTGTCTTCATGAACAAAGACGATGCGGATCCCTGGTACCTCTACCCGGGGCTGGACCGCGACTTGGTAAAGGGTTGGTGGTTTGGCGGCGGCTGGGAGTATTTCGACACGAAACACGCCGAAGGCGGCTTTCCCGAACAAGGAAAAGTGGTGCAAGGTAAAACGGTGGACTTGTTCCAGATGCTCCTCGAAGGAATAAAAGCGAAGGGCGTGCAAGGAAATAGAATCGGGATCGACGGCAAGCTTTACGCGGACGAGCTGGCCACGGCCAAAAAGATCCTGCCAAAAATTACATGGGTGGACGTCAGCCAAACCCTGCTGGACTTGCGCGAAGTTAAGGGCCCGGAAGAACTTGCGCTGATACGCCGCGCGTACACCTATTTTGATCGCGCCCATGCCTTTGCGCGGGATTACATTCTGACCTACGGAACAGACGTAACGGATTTTGAAGTAGCCACCGCAAGCACCTTTTGGATCAACAACATTTTGCTTCCGGACCTGGACCTTGCGAACGGAGCGCCGCATCACGGCGTAGCGACGCGCATCGAGATTGACTGCCGCGTGGGCCCGCTCTGCGCGTATCCCCATCCGAATCAGCCGCGCTTCAATCGCATCCAGCGGAATATGCCCCTGCAAGTCGATGGTGATGCCTACATCGGCGGACATGGCGGAGAAAATTACCGCATGTACATCCTCGCGGATAATGCCGGCCAGTTCGATCCGCACATGCGCAAGCTTTGGGAGGTGAGCCAGCACACGTGCGACATGCAGGTGGAGCTGCAGAAGGAAGGCTCGACGTGCTCGAGCGTCGCCTTTGAAATTCACAAGTATCAGGTGGCGCAGGGAATGCAGGACTACATCTACCACCGCCCCGCGCACGGAGAAGGGTCGGAAGGACACCAGCCGCCATACATGGCCCTCGGTGATTACACCGTGCTGAAGAAGGGCATGTGCTTTTCGGAAGAGCCGGGCTTGTACGACCCGAAGAATGGTGTCGGATTCAACTGGAGCGATCAAGTGGTTACCGGCGTGAAGTCCGGATACCGCATGAGCCGCGTGCCGTACTCAAAGGAGTGGTGCTGGATAAAGATTTAGAAAGCCAGTGACGGGTGCGTCGTGTCTGGCGCCTCGCGGCTCGTGCCTTGTGGCTTGTGGAGGTTGGAACACGCCCTCCACCGTTGAGCGGCAATCCCGCTTCGCCAAAACAAGACAAACCGCGAGCATCCACTTCCTCATGGCTCCTCCTCGATTCACGAAAGGCGGTCACCTCGGCCCTGGCGCCTCTTGACACCGCTCGGGACCCATTGTTAACTCCCCGCTGCGAGGAGGTCCCCACGCATGAGATTCAGGCTTTACGTTTCCGCACTGGCGGCCGCAGCACTTCTTCTCTGGCTTCATCCGAGAGTTCTTCAGGCGCAAGAACCCTCACACAAACTCACGGTGATGGACGAATTTCAGCTCCAGCTCCCCGCCGATCCCCAAATCTCGCCCGACGGAAAAAATATTGTCTACGTGCGCCGCTTCTCCGATCCCATGACCGATCGCCGCTACTCCAATCTTTGGCTCGTCAATTCCGATGGCACCGACCATCGCCCGCTCACCTCTGGCAACCACACCGACGCCTCGCCCCGCTGGTCCCCCGATGGCACGCGCCTCGCCTATCTCTCCGACGCCGATGGCAAGCAACAGCTGTACATCCGCTGGATGGATACGGGACAAACGGCTCGCATCACCAATCTCGATCAATCCCCCGAGGCCATTGCCTGGTCTCCCGACGGAAAAATGCTCTCCTTCTCCTCGCTCGTTTTGGGGAAAGGTCCTCACCTGGCCGATTTGCCCACACCGCCCGCCGGAGCCAAGTGGGCCGATCCGCCCTCAGCCTACGATCGCCTCGTCTATCGCTTCAACGGCGCGGGCTATCTCAAGCCCGGTTTTACGCAAATTTTTGTCGTCTCCGCGGAAGGTGGCGCCCCTCGCCAGATCACCAACGGAAATTTCCCGAACGGCGGCAACGAGTTCGGTCCCAATCGCGCCTCTTGGACGCCCGATGGAAAGTTTCTCCTTGTTTCAGCCAATCGCCACCCCGAATCGGACCACGAATATTTTGATACGGAAGTCTACGAATTCAGCCTCGCCGACGGCTCTCTCCGCGCCCTCACCAATCGCAAAGGCCCGGACAACTCCCCCGCTGTTTCTCCCGACGGAAACTGGATCGCCTACACCGGCTTTGACGACCGCTATCAGGGCCACCAGACCACCAAGCTCTACCTCATGAAGCGCGACGGCACGGCTCCTCACTCCATCTCGGACAAGCTCGACCGAGACATCGAGAATCCTCAATGGGCGCCCGATAACAGCGGTGTCTATTTTGAATACAACGATCAAGGCGACACCAAAATCGGCTTCCTTTCTCCCGACGGCACTCCCAGGAAAATTGCCGATCACGTCGCCGGCGCCTCCAGCGCCTACGGCGGCGGCTCTTTCTCCGTCGCGCATTCCGGTGTGCTCGCCTTCACCTACGGCCGCACCGACATCCCGGGCGATGTCGCCGTCAGCAACATGGGCGCGATGAAAGTGCTCACCTCTCTAAATCAGGATTTATTCGAACAAAAAAAACCCGGCCACGTCGAGGAAATCTGGTACAACTCTTCGAAAGACCAGCGCAAAATCCAGGGCTGGATTGTCCACCCGCCTGATTTCGATCCCGCGAAAAAATATCCTTTAATCCTTGAAATTCATGGCGGCCCTTTTGCCGATTATGGCGACCGTTTCGATTTTGAAAAACAGGTTTGGGCTTCCATGGGTTATGTCGTTCTCTACACCAACCCGCGCGGCAGCACCGGCTACGGCGAAGAATTTGCCAATCTAATCCATCATGCCTATCCCGGCGACGATTTCGCCGACCTCAATAGCGGCGTCGACGCCGTCATCGCCAAAGGCTACATCGACACAAACAATCTTTTCGTGGCGGGCGGCAGTGGCGGTGGCGTCCTCACCGCGTGGACCATCGAGCACACCGAGCGCTTCCGCGCTGCCGCGTGCCTCTACCCGGTCATCAACTGGTACAGCTTTGCGCTCACCTCAGACATCCCTTTCATCATTAAGTATTGGTTCCCCGGCGTTCCCTGGGAGAACACTGAGCAATACATGCAGCGATCCCTCACCAATCTCGTCGCCAAAGTCAAAACGCCGACTCTCGTCATGACCGGCGAAGCGGACTACCGCACCCCCATTTCCGAAGCCGAGCAGTTCTACTCGGCCCTCAAGCTCCTCAACATCGACGCTGTCCTCGTCCGCGTCCCGGAAGAACCGCACGGCATCAGTCGCCGCCCCAGCCATCACATTGCCAAAATGCTCTACGTCGCCGGCTGGTTTCAAGAACACAAAGCGAAGAATTAGCTCATTGCCGGGGCGAAGCCCCAGGTACCTCACGGCTGCGAGAACCTGGTGTTTATCTTGGGTTTAGGTTGCTCGCTGTATAGATAGCTGCGCCCAATCTCCAGCATGGGCGCTCTAGTCTAGGAGAGAAACACCATGCGTAAGCGTTTTGCAGCATTCACGATACTCGGTTCCCTCTCCGTCGCGGCCATCCTCTGCGCCGGCATGTTGTCGCGCGCCGCCTCGCCGGTGCCGGGTTCTTCCGGCTATCACCTCATCAAATCGGTTCCGGTTCCCGGTGATGAATTCTGGGACTATCTCAACGTTGACCCACACGCCCGCCGTGTTTACATCTCCCATGGCTCTCACGTCGTGGTGATGAACGCCGATACCTACGCCATCGAAGGAGACATCCCCGACACTCAGGGCGTCCACGGCATCGCGCTCGCCCCAGACCTCGGCCGCGGCTTCGTCAGCGCCGGCCGCGCCAACACCGCCGTCATCTTTGACATCAAATCGCTAAAAACTCTCGGCACCGTGAAGACCGACGCCAATCCTGACGCCATCGTCTACGACCACGTCAGCAAGCGTGTCTTCACCCTCAACGGGCGCGGCCAGAACACCACTGCGATCAACGCCGCCGACGGCACTGTCGCAGGCACCCTCGCTCTTGGCGGCAAACCCGAATTCGCCGTTGCCGACGGCAAGGGCAGCATCTTCGTCAACATCGAAGACAAGTCCGAACTCGTCCAGTTCGACGCGCGGAAACTCACGGAAACGCATCGTTGGCCGCTCGCTCCGTGCAAATCGCCGTCCGGCCTCTCCATGGATCTCAAGACTCGTCGTCTCTTTTCCGTCTGCGACGATAAAGTCATGGTTGTCGTCAACGCGGACACCGGCAAAGTGATCGCAACTCCGGAGATCTGCCAGGGTCCCGACGCTTCCGCCTTCGATCCTGCCACCGATTACGCTTTTGCATCCTGCGGTGACGGAAATCTCACCGTCATCCATGAGGATTCTCCCGACAAGTTCACCGTAGTCGATAACGTCCCCACCAAGCGCAGCGCCCGCACCATGGGCCTCGATCTGAAGACTCACAACATCTTTCTCTCTTCCGCCGAATTCGATCCTCCGGCTCCCGGTGAGCGCCGCGGCAAATTGAAGCCCGGTTCCTTTGCCATCTTGGTTGTCGCCAAGTAGTCGCTAAGACTTCCGGTGCGCGCCAAAGCCGCGCATCCATCTCCCCACAAAATCAAAGCGTCCCGGTGAAGTTCTTCACCGGGACGCTCTTGATTACCTCGATTGTTTCAGCGCGTTAGTGCGCGGGCACCACGCCGACGTTATGCACTCCCGCGAACAGCGACATTCCCGTCCCGGCCGTCTGCGGCAGCCACCAGAGCTTGCGCAGCGCCGAATGCCGGCTCGTCATCATGCGCCGCCCGATGTAATCCATCAGCAGCGGACTGACTTGCGTCGCTGCGTACAGCGCTCCCGAACCCGCGAAAGGCCGCAAAAAGGGATTGGATTCCGTGCCGTATCCGCCGGAAATCGCGCGCCGCGTCGACCACGCATCAAATGCCGCCGCGCCAGAGGACGCGGCCGTCAGCGCGTACCAAACCTTCTTCTGCCGTTCTGTGTTGTATTCGCGGTTAAAAGCCGGCTTGCCTGGCCTAAGGGCCAGGGGCGAGTTTCCCGGCTCAATCGGCTCGGCCGCAGCAGCGGGAGCCACAGTCGCTGGACTCGAGGCTTCCGCAATTTCCACGTCGCTCTTGATCTTGGGTTCCGGCGTTGACGGCAGAACCTTGGCGGGAGAGGGATCCTTCGTCGCTTCTTCAGAAACGTTTGCGGGGCGCTCTACTACTGTCTTTGCTACATCCCCGCTCTGCGGAAAGGGGTAAAGTAAAAGGATCGTGGCCAGCAGCATTTTTCACCTCAGTCGTTGAAAGCCCTGCACATCGGTCCCCACTTTCAACTTCGGAGAATATACTGTCCCAAGGGGCAGGTGGCACTGGCCCATTGGTCACATTCCAATTAGTACCCTCCATTAGCCCCTTCGTTTGTCACCTTTGGGACACCCGTACTAGCCGTTAAAGTGAACAAATTTTCACTTTTCTGGCACCGCAGTGCTGCAGTCTTGGCTGTATCGGTTATGCGCTAGATCACATACCGCTTTGGACCGCCCGTTTGTACGCTGAGCAAAACGCGGTGTCCCTGCCCTCTTGGAGAGAGCGACTCTGCTATAATCCCCTCCATTGACCCCGGCCTCGCCGCGGTCTTACTAGGGGTTCCTCCAAACAATGGCGGCCAACGAATCCACCGCGGCCAAGCGCGCTCCCTCTCCAGAGCGCGGCCCGCAGTCTCCCCGCTTTATCGTCATTGAAGGTCCTCTTCGCGTGGGCAAAACCACGCTTGCCAAGATCCTCGCCGAGCGTCTTCACGCGCGCCGCATCTACGACTGCGAAGACAATCCTTTCCTCGCCGATTTCTACAAGGAAAAAGCCGGCGCCGCCTTCCGCGCCCAGATGTATTTCCTGATCGAACGCCAGAAACGCATCCGCGAAGCTCTCGCCATCGAAGCTCCCGGCCCGGTCCTCTCCGATTTCCTTCTCGAGAAAGACCGCATCTTCGCCAATCTCAATCTCGATGACGAAGAGCTCAAACTCTACGACCGTTTCTACGAATCTCTCACCGCCGGCATCCCCGCGCCCGACCTCGTCATCTACCTGCAAGCCAAGCCCGAAGTCCTCCGCGCCCGCATCGCCAAGAAAGCCTCGCCCGACGAATCGCAAATCTCTGCCGAATACATTGAAGAAGTCGCTCACGCGTATGAACACTTCTTCTTCCGCTACGCCGCCTCCGACCTCCTGGTCATCAACACCTCCGACATCGACTTCGTCGAGCGCAGCGAAGACCTGCAACTCCTCCTCCGGCGCCTCCAAGACCCCGTCAAGGGAACGCAGTACTTCCTTCCCCTCGCCCCCTCGGAATAGCTCCGGAAGGAAGTGCGCGCACGGCCTCCCCTCCCCCGGTTTTTTTGTAAGTATTCATTCTAAAGGGTTTTAAGTGCTGTGTTTTGGAAGTGCGGATTATGAAGGAGTTAGTGATCCGTGACTGGTGACTCGTGACTGGTGGAAGAGAGGGAACCGAGGACGTGGCTGGCGATTGGTGACGGGTGACAGGCCGGGCCGCGAGATTTTTGAATTCTTGCGGCTGCTTCGCTTCTGAGGTCGCCGGGGTAAAGTGTCCCAAAGGCGCACAGACTGAAGTCCGTGCCACGAAAAAATTGACGATGGCACCCCTCCATCCCGGGTGTTTTTTGTAAGAGTGGCAAACAAAGGGGTTATGGTGGACCTGGCGCGTAAGAGTGGCAACTACACGACTTAAAGCAGCTGGATTTTCAATGAGTTGCGATTTCCGTCTAAGAGTGGCAGGGAAAGAAGTTAGAGGAGCAGTGGCGAGCGATGAGGGGATACCTTGGCGGAACGTTGAAAGGTTGGAATGTTGGAAGGTTTGAAAGTTTCCGGAGGACGAAGGGGAGGGATGGGCACTTCCGGGGGGAAGGGCGAGGCACGGGCGGGTTTGCCGTAGGGGAAACATACGGAATGATAGCAGGGAATTGGATTACTGTCAAGGTACAGTACCTGGGTACTTATCATTCGAACGTGAGACGGGGAAGTGGAGCGGATGGAAGGAGTTGGCGGGAATTTTGTAGTTTGGTGAGACGGAAAGGGGAAGTGAGTAGTGGGTGGTGAGTAGTGAGTGGAAGTGCGAAATTGGGATGCAGGGC